>ERZ795053.1838-NODE-1838-length-26396-cov-34.133328_pt1 | contig 26396 bp, 24 predicted proteins | sample MGYA00375137_ERZ795053 | MGnify/ENA primary metagenome ERZ795053 (study PRJEB30182, sample SAMN05720284) | activated sludge metagenome | isolation source: Anaerobic digester | place: Hong Kong | collected 2014-12-17 ...
CGCTCTTGCCGAAATCATTAAGTGTTATGGAAATTATACGGAATGACTATAATCCCACTAAGATTTCAATAATGAGAACTGCTGTGATACAGATCTCTGTACAAGTTCGACTGATCTGCTCGGTATATAGCGTTCCTCTCCGAGTTGTGGAATCGCCGTTTCGAACCCCCCGGTGCTGCGCGCCACCCCTCCTTGGCCAAGGAGGGGAAATTTCACAACTGATTTGGGAGCGCTATATTGAAACACCTCGGGATCGAGGCGCATGCCAACAACCGCTGGAATAAAGACCGGCGGGTTCTATAAATGAAATGCGCATTCGAGTGCTCATCGGGTCGCCTTTTTGTCTTGGCTTGAGGAAGTGGTCGCGGAGATCGTGCTTCCACCGGACAGCGCACCCGTCGGGCTATTGGGCTTGGGATTCTCCGAGGGCGGCAACGCCATTTATGCCGCTACGATGTGGATCCTGAGCGCGGCGTGGAGCCACGGATCAGCGATGCGGTCTATCAGCGGGCAACGCAATGTCTGGTCGCCGATCCGACCCGCTATGATTTTCGCTACATCGTGCTCGGCGTGTTCCCAAAGCGCCTGTGAGATCGACGTTTCACTCGCTTGCCACCTCCACCGACGGAGTCCACGACTATGTTGAACAGCAACATCCCACGGCTTCCCTTAGCCGTTGTGTCGATCCTGATATTGACCCTATCGTCGGCCGTTTCGGCTGCGGACGATGGCTGCGACGAGCCGGTATCGGCGCTCGAAGATGCCATGGTGCGGCTGGCGGCGGACCGCCTCGACAGCGTCTTTGGCGCCGTCGCTGACAGCACTCGCGCGCTCGGCGACACCTACGGGCGGCTGGCTGCGGCGCAGGGCGAGCCGACGCCTTCCGACCGCGCGCGCTGGCTGGCGCTGCGGACCACGCAGGGCAACACCACGGGCTTACGGACTTGGCCCGCAGACCAGGAATCCCCACCCGCCTTCCAGGCTCCCTATTCCGGATTCTACAGCTACAACGGCGCGACTCTGAGTGACGCGGTGCTGCGCGAACTGGATCTGTTCGAGCGGCTCGCGCCGACGTTCCGCACCGCCTATGAGAGTTTCCCATTCTCCTGGGTCTACGTCACCACTGCCGACGAGGCGATGATGATCTACCCCTACCTGCCGATAGCTCAGGCGATCAACAACGGTACGCCCACCCAAACGCCGTACTACCGGTCCGCGGACTTCGCGCGACGCGCCCTGGGCTGGACCGCACCGTACCTGGATCTAGTCGGCGCCGGCATGATGATCACGGCCTCCTATCCGATCTATGTCGGCGATGCGCTGCTCGGCGTCATGTCGCGAGACATCACGCTGAGGGAACTCACCAATGCGGCGCTCTCGCGTCTGACCCGCGCGGGCGGCGGCAGCGCGTTGATCGTCGGCGGCAGCGGGCTCGCCATCGCCGCCACCGATCCGGCGTTGGCCGCCGAGATCGATCAAGTTAATTCGCAGGCCGGTGCCGCAGTGCTCTATTACCGCGACACCAGCGGCCTACAGGCTATTAAAGTCAAGAATGCCGTCGCATCGAGATCGGCTTCGATCAATGCGCTGGTGGAGCAGGTGCTAGCCAAAGCGGGCGATGGCGGCACCGTGCGGCTCGACTTGGAGGGTCGGCGCGTGCTGGCGGCACGGATTGAGCGCACGGGTTGGCTCGTGGTGCTGATCCGCCCCCACTCGGGTACTCTGCACCCTTCTGACGGCTGAGTGTCCTCCGCCCACGGCCGCCGCCAGCAACCGAGGGCCGACACGATGCCGTTGGGGCCGTGTGGAAACAGTGTAAGCGTTTCGATGCCCCAGGCTCTCGCTAGCGGCCACTTCAATGACGACGCACCCACCAGATGTGCTGGAGAAGTCATAAACGATCATGCGCTGAGTCGATACCGTCAAGCGGCCCACCGTGCAGTCGATTGGTTCGCCGCGCGCATCGACAACGATAGATCTGTGGGAGATGAGTGCGGGGACCTCTACTGCGTCTACAAGCTGCCGTACCTGATGCAGCTTGCCGGGCATCTGGAGCTGGCGCATTGCCTGCTCGATGGCATTCATGTCCGGTTTTTGCGCCCCGACAGCAATTTCATGACCACGGATGACGTCAAGACCGCCGACCCGGTCCTCGCGTGCTATCCCGGCTATATCAACGGCTGGATCGCGATGGCCGCGCACAAGGTCGGTCGTTTCGACCTGAGCTCCCCGGCTTGGGGATATCTGCGTGGTTTCCGCCATGTGGGCCAGGAGGTTTTACCATCAACCATGCCGCCGGCCGGTTTGACGGGACCGTCGAAGTGCTGATGTGCGCGCATCTCGGATTGGCAGCCCTGTATTTCGGCGATCTTGAGCAAGCGCGGGGCGCTGGACGGGCCTTGCGGCGGTTCCTGGAGCTGCAACCTGCGCCTGATAGGCGATTCTTCTTGCGGATGACACGTGGCGGCGAGTTGCAGACCGACGTTCTGGAGGAAAACCGCTGGCTTGCATGTGATCGCGGCCGACCAGCCGGGACAGGCCTGGTTCTTCATCGGCTATCCGATGGCGTTTCTGGCCCGCCTGTTTCGGGCGACGGGGGAGCTGCAATATCTGGCGACCGCCCGTGGCTACTTCGATTTCACGCAGCATTGTGCCGCGTACATGGTCGACGAGCACTTCGCCCACAAGGTCGCCTGGGGTGCTGCGGAGTTGGCATGCGCCACCGGTAATCCAGACCACCTGGGCCTTCGCCACGTGGATCGCCGAGCGATTGATCGCGGCGCAAGCCGAGAGCGGTACTTAGATGAGCGACCAGCCGATGCATACGCGGATTGACCAGAGTGCGGAGGTAGCGATTTGGTTGCTGGAGATCAGCGGCAGCGCTGGCCGGCGCTGCCTAGGATTGCAGATCCTGGCGGGCGTGCGAGTCACGAGACGTTGTGCTGCGTCATCAATCGCCCATCCCGGTCGGACAACAAGGATATCCATCGTTAAGCGGTTGTTGGGATTGACTTACTTCTACAACGGTGCCGAAGACGTCATCGAAATGCAACTGTAGGCCACTTGGCTGTTGTATGCCGTGTTGATCGACTTGACCGACACCGTCGCCCACGACCCCACCACTGACCAGATCCGCTATTTGACCGATCAAGCCCATGCATTGGGAACTATTAAACGGCTACGCAAAGCGCCCCATAAACGTCCTTTGATACCTCAATTACCCATTGACAGGTAAAAATATTTCTTAACCTGTAAGCAATAAGCTGAGCCCTCCCCATTCAGCGCCAGGGCTAAAGAGCACATCGGTCCTATGCCGCTTCCGCCTCCGGTTCCGCCGCTGGCGCCGTCCACACCCGACAGCGCGCCGTTTCATCGACCCAGTGCAGGACTTCCAAGCGGCCGTCGCGGTGCTCGACCAGCGCGGTGCAGCTTTCGATCCAATCGCCATCGTTGGCGTAGCATACCCCACCGATATCCCGCAACGCCGCCTGGTGGATGTGGCCGCAGATCACGCCGTCGAAGCCCCGATGCCGAGCCTCGCGCGCGGCGGCGGCCTCGAAACGGGCGATGTAGGCGGCGGCCTGCCCGATCCGTGGCTTGAGGAAATTCGCCAGCGACCAGTACGGATAATTCAATCGGCGGCGCAACCGGTTGGTCCAGCGGTTGGCGAACAGCAGCACGTCGTACATCCAATCGCCGAACATGCCGGTCAGCCAACCGCCGCACTTGACCGCGCTGTCGAGTTCGTCGCCGTGAGTCACCAGAAAGCGCCGGCCGTCGGCGGTATGGTGTTCGTATTCCGCCACCAGTTCGACCCCGCCCACCAGCAGCCCCAGATAATCGCACGCCACCTCGTCGTGGTTGCCGGGAATGTAGATCACCCGCACCCCCTGCTTGGCCTTGGCCAGCAGGGATTTCAGCACGCGGCCGTGCCCCGCCGGCCACCGCCCACCCTTGCGCAGACTCCAGAAGTCGATCAAATCACCAACCAGATAAAGCCGTTCGCACTCAACGACTTCCAGAAAATCCAGCAAAAATTGGACCTTGCAATCCTTGAATCCCAGGTGGACATCGGAGAGCCAAACGGCTCGGTATCGGTATGGCTGCATGAATCCGCCCTGCATCGCTCATGAATGACGGTAGTCAGCGGAATTTGCCTTGGCGATATGAAAATTTGGCAACAAGCCGGTGAATTCTTGTTAACCGTTTTGCGACGCCGAGTTTTCATGTCCCATCCTGCCGCGCCACGTCGCGGAGACGGTTTTCAGCACCAGAATTCGATGTATCACCTATGCTTATCAATGTCATATCCAGAACCTCGACAGCCCAGAGTCCGGAACACCGGACCCGGACATCCCCGTCTGAACCCGAAGGTCGAGAACAACGATGATGAATACCTCAATCCCCCGCGATTCAAGCACCGTCAATATCACCCTGATTGCTCCCTTATCCGGCCCCCTGGTGCCGATCGAACGAGTTCCCGACCCGGTGTTCGCCCAGAAAATGGTCGGCGACGGCATCTCCATCGATCCGCTCGATCAGTGTCTGCGCGCGCCCTGCAACGGCGAGATCACCCAATTGCATCCGGCCGGACACGCCGTCACCGTCACCACCCCGCAAGGCATCGAAGTGCTGATGCATATCGGTCTCGATACCGTTGGGCTCAAGGGGACCGGTTTCACTGCGCGCGTCCAACCGGGCGATGCGGTGCAAACCGGCGATGCCCTGATCGATTTCGACGCCGACTACATCGCCACCCACGCCAAAAGTCTGCTGACTCAGATCGTGATCGCCAATAGCGAACGGGTGGCGACCTTTGCGCCGCGTTCTGGCCAGGTGACCGCCGGGCAAGACGCGATTCTGGATCTGACCCTGGCCGGTAGCTCGGTCGAGGAAACCGTCGAAACAGTCAAGGCGATCACTTCCGAAGCGATCGTCATTCCCAACCCCACCGGTTTGCACGCCCGCCCAGCGGCGGTGCTGGCCAACCTCGCCAAGAAGTTCAAGGCCGACGTCCGCGTCCAGAAAGGCGACCAGCAAGCCAACGCCAAGAGCGTGGTGGCGATCATGGGCCTGGAAATCGGCCGCGGCGACAAGGTCACCCTGATCGCCAAGGGCGACGACGCCGACGCAGCGGTCGAGACGCTGACTCCGCTGCTGTGGGAAGGTTTGGGCGATGAAGGCTGTACGCCGGCACCAGCCCCGGCCAGCTTCGAAGTGTCGGTCAATTCCGCCCCGGCGCCCCGACCGCGCTCGGAAGACCCGAATCTGCTGATTGGGGTGGCGGCTTCGCCGGGATTGGCGGTCGGCGAAGTGTTCCAGGTTCGCCATACGGAAATTCAGATCACCGAAACCGCCGAAGGCGCCCCCCAGCGGGAACGGGATCGTCTCGACCAAGCCATCGACCAGGCACGCATCCAGTTGGAAGCCTTGCAGGCGCGCTTGCACGGCGAACGGGCCGCCGACAAGGCCGCCATCTTCGCCGCTCATCAAGAACTGCTCGACGACCCTGATCTGCTGGATATCGCTTATTCGGCACTGGCCAAAGGCAAGAGCGCCGAGTTTGCCTGGCAACGGGCCTTCACCACCCACGCCGACCGGCTGGCCAGCCTGCGCAACGAATTGCTGGCGGCCCGTGCCAACGACCTGCGCGACGTGGGGCGACGGGTGCTGACTTTGCTGACCGGCGCGGAGCCGGAACGCCAGGAACCGCCAGCCAACGCCATTCTGGTGGCGGAAGAATTGACGCCATCCGATACCGCCAGCATGGATCGCAGCAAGGTGCGGGGTTTCTGCACCACGTTGGGCGGCGCGACCTCGCACGTCGCCATCCTGGCCCGTTCGCTCGACATTCCGGCGGTGGCCGGCATCGAGCCACGGGCGCTGGAACTGCCCAACGGCACGCCGGTGATTCTCGACGGCGGCAAGGGTACGCTACGCCTCAATCCCACGCCCGAGGACATCACTCGCATCCGCGAGACCCAGGAGCGGCTGGCCGTCCGCCGGCAAGCCGAAATGGCGGTAGCCCACGAGCCGGCGATCACCTTGGACGGTCACCGCATGGAAGTGGTCGGCAACATCGGTGGGCTGGCCGAGGCTGAGCAAGTCCCCGGTCTGGGCGGTGAGGGCGTCGGGTTATTGCGCTCGGAATTCCTGTTTCTGGAACGCAGCACCGCGCCTAGTGAGGACGAACAGTTCGAAACTTATAAATCCATCGCCGAAGCCTTGGGGCCGGACCGGCCGCTGATCATCCGCACGCTGGATGTGGGCGGCGACAAGCCGCTGATTTACCTTCCCATTCCCAAGGAGGAAAACCCGTTTCTCGGCGAGCGCGGTTTGCGTATCGGCTTGGATCGCCCGGAAATTCTGCGCACCCAGTTGCGGGCAATTCTACGCGCCGCTGCATTCGGCAAAGTCCGGGTGATGTTTCCGATGGTCGGCCTGCTGTCGGAACTGCGCGACGCCAAAGCCATGCTGGAAGAGGAGCGACAGCGCTTGGGCGTCAAGCCCATCGAAACCGGCATCATGGTGGAAATCCCGGCGGCGGCGATCATGGCGGCGCAATTCGCCCGTGAGGCGGATTTCTTCTCGATTGGCACCAACGACCTGACTCAGTACACCCTGGCCATGGATCGCGGTCATCCCAAGCTGGCCCCCAAGGTGGACGGCCTGAATCCCAGTGTATTGCGGTTGATCGCCTGGACGGTCGAAGCCGCCCACGCGCAGGGTAAATGGGTCGGGGTCTGCGGCGGCATTGCCAGCGATCCGCAGGCCGTGCCGCTGCTGATCGGCTTGGGCGTGGACGAACTCAGCGTCAGCCTGCCGACCATTCCCAGCATCAAGGCGCAAATTCGCACCCTGTGGCGGCACGAATGCCAGGATTTGGCACGGCGGGCGTTGACCCTGGAAACCGCCGCCGAAGTGCGCGCGTACTGTCCCGATCCCTTCGCCGCCGCCTAACCGTCTGGAGATCGCCGTCATGTGGCAACACGCATTCGCATTCCTGCAAAAAATCGGCAAGGCGCTGATGCTGCCGGTTTCGGTGCTGCCGGTCGCCGGCATCCTGCTCGGCATCGGCAGCGCCCATTTCGGCTGGATGCCGGATTTGGCTTCCAACATCATGGCGCAGTCGGGCGGGGCGATCTTTGGCAGCTTGGCCATCCTGTTCGCCATCGGCGTGGCGTTGGGCCTGACCAACAACGACGGCGTTTCCGCGCTGGCGGCGGTGGTCGGCTACGTGGTGCTGCTGGCGACGCTGGGCGTCATGGCCAAGCTGCTGGGCTCGGAAACCAAGGACTTGATGGGCATCCTCTCCATCGATACCGGCGTATTCGGCGGTATTCTGATCGGTGGCATCGCGGCGGCGTTGTTCAACCGCTATTACCGCATCAATTTGCCGCCCTATCTGGGCTTCTTCGCCGGCAAACGTTTCGTCCCCATCATCACCGCCTTTGCCGCCATCGGCCTCGGGATCGTGCTCAGTTTCCTATGGCCACCCATCGGCGCCGGCATCAAGAGCTTTTCCCATTGGGCGGCGGAAAGCAATCCGGCACTGGCGTTCACGGTCTACGGCGTCATCGAACGCCTGCTGATCCCCTTCGGTTTGCATCACATCTGGAACGTGCCGTTTTTCTTCGAGGTCGGTAGTTATCTGGACCCGACCACCGGCAAGATCATCACCGGCGAAGTCCAGCGCTACATCGCCGGCGACCCCACCGCCGGCAACATGGCGGGCGGCTATCTGTTCAAGATGTGGGGACTGCCGGCGGCGGCGATTGCGATTTGGCACAGTGCCCGCCCGGAGAATCGCGCCAAGATTGGCGGCATCATGCTGTCGGCGGCGTTGACCGCCTGGTTGACCGGCATCACCGAACCGATCGAATTCGCCTTCATGTTCGTCGCGCCAGTGCTGTACCTCATTCATGCCTTGCTGGCGGGCGTCGCCTATTTCCTGTGCATCGAAATGGGCATCAAGCACGGCATGACGTTCTCGCACGGGACCATCGATTTCGTCGTGCTGTACGCGAAGTCCACTCACGGTTGGTGGCTGCTGCTGCTCGGTCCCGTGTGGGCAGCCCTGTACTACACCGTCTTCCGTGTTGTGATCCAGAAGTTCGACCTCAAGACGCCGGGCCGCGAGATCGAGGAAGCGGTCATGTCCAGCGACGCAGCCACCGACATCGCCCACGGCTTCGCCAAACAACTGGTGCTAGCCTTCGGTGGACGCGCCAACATCAAGAGTCTGGACGCTTGCATCACCCGGCTGCGGGTGGAACTGAACGACGTGGGCAAGGCCAGCCCCGACAAACTCAAGGCGCTAGGCGCGGCTGGGGTGGTAACGGTCGGTAGCGGCTTGCAGGCCATTTTCGGTACCCGCTCCGAGAATCTGAAAACCGACATGGAGGAGTACCTGAAAACTGCCGGGCCGGAAGCGGATGCGGTGGAGGCGCCATCGCCGGTGGCGGCGCCGGCACCGGCCGGCGTCGTGTCCAAGCTGCGCGATCCCGAAGCGGCCACCAAGGCGCGAGATCTCATCGCGGCGCTGGGCGGCATCGGCAATATCGAGCGAGTGGACGCCTGCGCCGAAACCCGGCTGCGACTGGTGCTTGGGAATGAGGGGTCAGTGGACGAAACCGCGCTGCGGTCCGCCGGCGCGGCGGGCGTGATGCGACTGGCCAACCGTACCCTGCATCTGGTGGTCGGCCTCAACGCCGATCAGTACGCGGCGGAAATGCGGGGGCAACTGGCCACGCCGTGAACCAGCATCGTTGGAGGACGCCATGGCGCGGCGGACAATGTCCGCCGCGCCTAAAACCAAGGCTTCTTCGGATCGCGGAACGGCAATCCTGATCCGCATGGCTGCTTTCCACCGTGGTAACGATGGAATCCATGGCAATTCTGTCAACCGTGGAGACGACAGACATCGTCGTCACGCCGGAAACACGAGAGGTGATTCATGAGTTCGATATTCGAGTTGCTTGCCAACTGGATTACAGTCAATTACGGGCTTGAATCCCTGGTTGAAACACTACGGACGATCCAGCAACAGGGAGCCGTCACTGGAAAATTACAGCCGACCGAAAATCCCAATGTTTTTTTACAAGAGGTACCTCAAACCGCCAATCCCAGCTCGAAGATCGAAATAGGACAAATCAAATGGACCCACGGCGTACTTGAAGGTGCTTGGGGAAAAACCCGATGCAGCGCCATACTGCAATATACCTTGCCTTTGGCAAAGAACGGGAATTATCTACCGCTGTTGATGAACATTCAGTTGGATGCCGATATCAAGCTGAAACCCAAGAAGGAATTCAAGGATATCAAGGAATTTGCTCCCCTTTATCGAATGTTGAACGAAGATGATCGTTTCCTGGGTAACAAAGCCGCTTTCTGTGCCGCCATGGCAACGAGAACCATCAGCGAATACAACAAATTTGGTACCGTGGAAGGAGTTTTATACCACGAGTTGCTGCACGTTATGCTCGCCAAGAGTTTTGCCGAACAACTGCAAAAACGAACGTTCCAGCAACTGTCGGGCAGCGGTTATGAAACCCGTGAAAAGGCGCTGGCTGCTTTCCTCGCTATCGTCGACGAGGTTTGGAAAGAATGGCGCGGCTTGCTGCTCCACGACGCTGATTTTAAGGATGAGCGGTTTGTCTGGGAAAAGGAATGTGCTTACTACATCAAGCAGTACGAAAAGGCGTGAAAACCGGAACTCGTTGTGAATCGTGATCTCATATAATGATCCGGCGGGAGGCGAGACATGAAGACACCATCACTGGCCATTATCTTGATTTTGACGCTGGCATGGATGCCCGCCCTATTGGCGAAGCCCGCCGACTGCGTGGCGGTCGGCCCGTCGACCCGCACGGCGCTGGTGGAACTCTACACCTCCGAGGGTTGCAACAGTTGTCCCCCGGCGGATCGCTGGTTGAGTCGTCAGACGGAGGGAGAATGGGATGCGCGCCAGGTCGTGGCGCTGGCGTTCCATGTCGATTATTGGGATCGCCTGGGTTGGAAGGACCGCTTCGCGCAACCCGCGTTCAGCGCGCGGCAACGGGCGCTGGCGGCGCAGCAGGGCTCTAGGACCGTGTACACACCGCAGGTGCTGGTCAGCGGTCGGAGCCTACCGCAATGGCAACGGCCGGAGGACTTCCAACAGGAAATCACCACTCTTACCGCGCAGCCGGCGCCGGCCGATCTTCGGGCCGAACTGATTCCCGAGCCGGATCGGTGGCGGGTACGGGCCAGCGGGCAGGCGCGCGCGCCAGTGGCACGCGGTGAGCTGGGCCTGTTCGTGGCGATTTACCAGGACCGTCTCGATAGCCAAGTCACGGCGGGTGAGAACGCCGGGGAACGGTTACGCCACGACCGGGTAACGCGGGCACTGCTCGGACCTTTGGCTATCGATCCCGACGGACGTTTTGCCCACACCGTATCGGTACCCTTGCCGGACGAGTTCGTGGCGCGCGATGCCGGCGTGGTGGTTTTCCTGCAGCGGCTTCAGACCGGCGAAGTCTTGCAGGTGCTGGCACGGGCTGCTTGCGCCGGTTGAGCGGTCCGTGGCCGCCACCTTAGGGATCGGGAACCACCACCACCGCGACCGTGGGTTCGGTATCGGCGCGGTGTTCGCGCACCCAGGCCAGTCCGACGGCGATCGCCGCCTCGGCATCGGGGAAATAGGCGAACTGTTCGATTAACTGGCCATCCTCCATCAACATGGCCACGTAGGGTTTATCGAGGTTCGCGGTACAAGGAAAGCGGCGAACTTCCAGGGTCAGTGCCATGGTCAACCTCCACGAGTCGTGCGGAATTATTCAGTATCCGCCATAGTGTATTCATAATCGCTCTGGCAATTCGTCACGGAACCGGTTCGCATCGCACTGACTCTGAGCTTGCGGCGACCCGCCGCTATCCAGTTCGATCCCGCCGTCCAGCGCCCGACACGGCCATGCATTCTCCCAACAGATCCCTATCCCATCCCAATTCGCCAGATGTTTTGGCCGATTTCGTCGCACGCCACCCTCGGCTGTTCGTGCTGACCGGCGCCGGTTGCAGCACCGATTCCGGCATTCCCGATTATCGCGATCGCAACGGCGACTGGAAACGCCGCCAGCCGGTACGCTACCAGGAGTTCGTAGCCAGCGAATGGACTCGACAGCGTTACTGGGCACGCAGCTTGCTCGGTTGGCCCGCTTTCGCTCGCGCCCGGCCCAACGCCACCCACGCCGCGCTGGCCCGGTTGGAAGCGGCGGGCTTTGTCCATCAACTGGTGACCCAGAACGTCGATGGTCTGCACCAGCAGGCCGGCAGTCGGCGGGTGATCGATCTGCACGGCCGGCTCGATGCCGTGGTCTGCCTGGCTTGCGGGACACGGGGATCTCGCGCCGAGATGCAAAGCACGCTGGAGCGGGATAATCCCGCCTTCGCCGCGCTGGCGGCGGTGGCCGGTCCTGACGGCGACGCCGATCTGGACGATGCGGATTTCGGCGAGTTCCGAGTCCCGAGTTGCGCGCGGTGCGGAGGGATACTGAAACCGGCGGTGGTGTTTTTCGGCGAAACCGTGCCCAAGCCTCGGGTCGAGCGCGCCTGCCAGCGATTGGCCGACGCCGATGCCTTGCTGGTGGTCGGCTCCTCGCTGATGGTGTTTTCCGGTTATCGTTTCTGCAAACTGGCCACCGCTCGCGGCCAGCCCATCGTCGTGCTCAATCTCGGCCGCACCCGCGCCGACGGCGAATTGACCCTGAAGCTGGAGGAGAACTGCGAAGCGGCACTGACCAGCCTGCTGGAACGGCTGTGTCTTAACGATATGGACCATGATCGGAAGCGAACCGTTTCAGGACTCGAATTGCCAAGGCATGGCGCGATGACGTCGACGGCCATGGAACTCGGGCGCATCCCGTGAGTGGTTTTGCAGGGTCCGGTATTGGTATCCTTTCGCGAACCGGTCGGCGCGTCGGTTTCGGGTTGGCGCTGTCGGTTGCCATCGTTTGCGCGTTTCTGGCGCTGGATCGTTGCTTGCCGCCATCGGTCGAGCGTGCCCGGCGTGTTTCAACCCTGGTGCTGGATTCCGGCGACCGCATCCTGCGCGCGTTCACCGCACCACCGGGCGTGTGGCGGTTGCCGGCGCGGCCGGAAGACGTGGACCCGCTGTACCTCGCCATGCTAGCGGCCTACGAAGATCAGCGTTTTACCACCCATTCCGGCGTCGATCCGCTGGCGGTGGCGCGGGCGCTGGGGCAATGGTTGCGGCATGGTCGGGTAGTGTCTGGGGCCTCGACCCTGACCATGCAGGCCGCTCGCCTGCTGGAGCCGCATCGGCGCGATCTGTCCGGCAAGCTGGGCGAAATGCTGCGCGCCTTGCAACTGGAACGCCGCTATCCCAAGGACGACATCCTGAGTTTCTACCTGACCTTGGCGCCCTACGGCGGTAATCTGGAAGGGATACGCGCCGCCGCGCTGGCCTGGTTCGGCAAGGAACCGATCCGGTTGACGGCGGCGGAAGCGGCCCTGCTGGTGGTGCTACCGCAAGCCCCATCCCGATTACGGCCGGACCGCTATCCCGAGCGGGCGCGAGCGGCACGCGACAAGGTCTTGGCGCGCATGGGCCAACTCGGCGTGCTGACTCCGCGACAGGTGGAGGAAGCCCGCGAGGAACCCGTTCCCCGACACCGGCGTGCCCTGCCGTTTCTGGCCCCGCATCTGGCCGAGCGCTTGCACGCGGCCCGGCCGGATGCGCCGCTGCTGCATACCTTCATCGACCGGGATTTGCAGCAAACCCTGGAAACGCTGGCGGACCAACAGCAGAGCCTGCTGGAGCCGGCCAGCAGTATCGCGATGCTGGTGGTGGCGAACCGCGACCGGCGGGTGCTAACCTACGTCGGCGCCAGCGATTTCTTCGATCCGCGCCGCGCCGGTCAGGTCGATATGACGCGAGCGGTGCGCTCGCCGGGCTCGACCCTGAAACCGCTGGTGTACGGACTGGGTTTCGACGATCTGCTGATTCACCCCGAAACCCTGATCGAGGATGTGCCGACCCGCTTCGGCGACTACAGCCCCGGCAATTTCCGCAACACCTACGCCGGGCAATTGTCGGTGCGCGAAGCGCTGCAACAGTCGCAAAATATTCCGGCGGTGGCGGTGCTGGAACAGGTCGGACCGGCGCGGGTGGCGGCCCGACTGCGCGAGGTCGGTCTACCGCTGCACTGGAACACGGCCAACCCCCGGCCAGGCTTGCCGCTGGTGTTGGGCGGGGTCGGCATGACCCTGGAGGAACTGGCGACGCTGTATGCCGGCATCGCCAGCGGCGGTCGAATCGCGCCCTTGCGTTATTCCCCCGCCGATCCCATCGAGCCGGGCCGCGATCTGTTGACGGCGACCGCCTGCTGGTATCTGAACGACATCCTGCGCGGTTCGCCGGTGCCGCAAAACGTGGCCCCGCCGGCCAGCGCCACCCGGCCACGCTTCATCGCCCACAAGACCGGCACCTCCTACGGGTTCCGCGACGCCTGGGCGTTGGGCTTCGACGCCGATTACACCGTCGGCGTCTGGGTCGGTCGGCCGGACGGTTCGCCCAGCCCCGGTCACTACGGTCGCAACACCGCCGCGCCGCTGCTGTTCCGGGTGTTCGATCTGCTACCGGAACCCACGACTCCGCCCGCGCCACCGCCCGCCAACGTGTTGCGCGTGGTCGGCCGCGAACAGTTGCCGGAGCGCCTGCGCTATTTCCGCACCCGCTCGGCGCTGGAGACGGCCAGCGCGCCACCGCTCGGCATCAGCTTCCCGGTGGCGGGCACCACGGTGGAATTGTCGGTGCGGGACAGCCGTTTGACCGAATTGCCGTTGGCCGCGACCGGCGGGGTCCGGCCGCTACGCTGGCTGGTGAACGGCCGGCCGTTGCCCGTGAACCCGTGGCGGCGGGATGCGTTCTGGCCACCGGACGGCGAGGGGCTGGCGCGAATCACCGTGCTGGATCAGGCCGGGCAGGCCGCCAGTGCTGAGGTATGGATCAGTCGGGGCGCCAGGGAACCCGGCTCCCTTTCCCCTTGAGCGGAGGATTTTTCGGATCGAAGGTGGCAGGACTCTCCGCCTACGGCGCCGTTTTGGGTGGTTTGTCGCCCCAGGGCATCATGGCCACCGCCGAGACCGAATTTTTGGGTGAACCTTCCACCAGCTTGTCGCTGTAGACCAGATAAACCAGGGTATTGCGGGTTTTGTCCAGGAAGCGCACCACCCGCATTTTCTTGAACAGCAGCGAACGACGTTCGGTGAACACTTCCTCGCCGTCCTTGAATTTCTCCTTGACCGCGATCGGCCCGGTTTGTCGGCAGGCCAGCGAGGCATCTGACGTGTCCTCGGCCAGTCCCAGCCCGCCCTTGATGCCGCCCATCTGGGAACGGCTGACGTAACAGGTCACGCCGTCGATCTTGGGATCGTCGAAAGCCTCGATGACGATCTTGTGGTTCGGTCCCAACCACTGGAAGGCGGTGTCCACGCTGCCGATTTCCTCGGCGTGAGCCAGCGGCGCCATGGCCAGCACCCCGCCGAGCAGCCCGCCGCGCCAATGAATTTTCAGCTTGCGATTCATTCGAGGTTTCTCCGTTGCTTGACCATGTATGGGAGGATAACGCAACTAGCCATCGGACTCAGCCTCGACGGGTTGGAGGGTTGCGAGCGTACCCAGTCCCCGAGAACCCGCCGTGTGGTCCGTCCGAACAAACATCCCACCGGATTTCGAGTCTATTCGAGGCGGGTTAACATCCCGCGAGATTTGTTGGATGATCAACCGGCTATCCCCACTCTCCTCAGGAGGATCTGGCAATGCGTATCGGCGTTCCCAAAGAGATCAAGGTTCATGAATATCGGGTTGGCCTGACTCCTGACAGTGTGCGGGAATTCACCGCCCACGGTCATCATGTGCTGGTGGAAACCCAGGCCGGTGTCGGCATCGGCAGCTCGGACGACGACTATCGCGCCGCCGGCGCCGAGATAGCGGCCATGCCTGCGGAAATTTTTGCCCAGGCCGACATGATCGTGAAGGTCAAGGAACCGCAGGCGGTGGAGTGCCGGATGCTGCGTCCGAACCAGATTCTATTCACCTATCTGCACCTGGCTCCCGACCCGGATCAAACCCGGGATCTGGTCGACAGCGGCGCGATCTGCATCGCTTACGAAACCGTGACCGACGGCCACGGCGGGCTACCGCTGCTGGCGCCGATGTCGCAAGTGGCCGGCCGGCTGTCGATTCAGGCCGGCGCGGCGGCGCTGGAACGCGCTAAGGGCGGGCGCGGTATCCTGCTGGGCGGTGTCCCCGGCGTGGCTCCGGCCAAGGTGGTGGTGATCGGCGGCGGCGTGGTCGGCGAAAACGCCATTTACATGGCGCTGGGCATGGCCGCCGATGTGACCGTGCTGGATCGCAACGTGGAGGTGCTGGCGCGGCTGACGCGGCGCTTCGGCACGGCGCTCAAAACCGTGTATTCCACCAAGGCTTCCCTCGAAGACTATGTCCTGCAAGCGGACCTGGTGGTTGGCGGGGTGTTGGTAGCCGGCGCCGAGGCGCCCAAGTTGGTGACCCGCGACATGGTGCGGCGGATGAAGCCGGGTTCGGTACTGGTGGATGTCGCCATCGATCAGGGGGGCTGCTTCGAGACCTCGCATCCAACCACTCACGCCGCACCGACCTATGTGGTGGACGGCGTGGTGCATTACTGCGTCGCCAACATGCCGGGAGCGGTGCCCAATACCTCCACCTATGCCCTCAATAACGTCACCTTGCCTTACGCCTTGGCGCTGGCCGACAAAGGCTACCGGAAGGCATTGCTGGAGGATGCCAATTTCCTGGCGGGACTGAACGTTTGCGGAGGCAAGGTCACCTATAAGGCGGTGGCCGACGATCTTGGCTACGAGTACGTCGACCCTCGCACCGCGCTCGCCGACTGATGGGGGTTTACTGATATTCCCGCCAGTACTCCGGTTGCGGATCGCGGCAACCGTGGGTGAGGTGTTGGTAGCGGTTGATGAAAACCTCCTGTCGGGTGGTCTGGCCTTCCTGAGTGATGGCCAGGTTTTCCCGCTGGGTTTCCTCGGCGTAGTGAAACAGCGCCCGCTTCAGCTTGCACAACAGACTGTTGTCGAGGTGGTAACCGAGCTCGCTCAGGGCGTGTTCGATGCGTTGCAAGGTGATCCGCCGCAGGTCGTAGACCACGATCAGAGCATGGGACGACAGGCACTGAACGCCATGGACGCCCGCCACGCCTCGTAGCCACGCCGCCGCCGATCCCGCTTGATCGGGATCGGCATGCAGTCGGCAGAATTGGATGGTGCGGTGCTTGTACAGCTCTTCGGTGTCGGCGTGCATGACGCTTTCCTCCACGGCGGTCGAATCGCTGCGAGGCATATCGATATAACAACCGTAGCCCTTGGCGCGCGCTGTTTCAAGCCGGCCAGCGTCCGGCGCTGGCTCGGCTCAGGCTGGCGGCGTCCCGGTGATCGCTCACGTCGACAAAACCGCGTTGCCGTAACAGCGTCGGCACCGCTTCACCCTGATCGTAACCGTGCTCCAGCAACAGCCAGCCGCCCGTCCGCAGGCAAGCGGGCGCTTGCGCGACGATCGATCGCAAGGCGTCCAATCCGTCCTCGCCCGCCACCAGCGCCGCCGCCGGCTCGAAACGCAAATCGCCCTGCCGCCAATGGGGATCGGTGGCGGCAATGTAGGGCGGATTGGAGATCAGCAGATCGAAGCGTTCGCCGGCCAGCGGCGCGCACCAGTCGCCTTCGCGGAATTCGACGTTGCCGATATTCAGTCGCCGGGCGTTGCGCCGGGCGACCGCCAGGGTCGCTGGACCGCGGTCGGTGGCGACGATCCGCGCTCGTGGCCGTTCCGCCGCCAAGGCGAGGGCGATGGCGCCGCTGCCGGTGCCCAGATCGGCGAGCGCGGAGGTTCGATCCGCTGGCAGTCGTTCCAATGCCAACTCGACCAGCAATTCGGTTTCCGGGCGCGGGATCAAGGTGTTTGGCGTGACTTCCAGTTCCAGCGACCAGAACTCGCGCCGACCGAGCAGGTATGCCACCGGTTCTCCCGCCCGACGTCGGTCCAGCCAGGCGAGGAAACGAGTCGCTCGGTCCGGTTCCGGCACGCGTTCCGGCCAGGCATGCAAGTAACTGCGAGGTCGCTCCAGCACCGCCGCCAACAGCAATTCGGCATCCAGTCGCGGGGTTTCGCTGATTTCGGCCAGCCGCTGGGTGGCGACGGTCAGCAATTCGCGGAGGGGGGCGGCACTCACTCGGCCAGCGCCGCCAGCAAATCGGCCTGGTATTCGTTGATCAGTGGATCGATGACCGCATCGAGATGGCCCGCCAGCACCTCGCCAAGCTTATAGAGGGTCAGATTGATGCGATGGTCGGTCACTCGCCCCTGCGGGAAATTGTAGGTGCGGATGCGTTCGGAGCGGTCGCCGCTCCCGACCTGCAGCTTGCGGGTTTGCGCCTGGGCGCTGGTCTGTTTTTCCCGCTCCGCCGCCAATAGCTTGGCCTGCAGCAGCGCCATCGCCCGCGAGCGATTCTTGTGTTGGGAGCGCTCATCCTGACATTCCACCACGATGCCGCTGGGCAGATGGGTGATGCGGATCGCCGAATCGGTTTTGTTGACGTGCTGGCCGCCCGCCCCGGAAGAACGGTAGGTATCGATACGCAAGTCGCTGGGGTTGATGTCGATCTGTTCGACCTCTGCTAGTTCCGGCAGCACCGCCACGGTGGCGGCGGAAGTATGAATGCGGCCCTGGGCCTCGGTGACCGGTACCCGCTGCACTCGATGCGCGCCGGATTCGAACTTCAGCCGCGAATAGGCGCCCTGACCGATGATGCGGCTGATGGCTTCCTTGTAGCCACCATGCTCGCCGAGACTCTCACTGAGAATTTCCAGGGTCCAGCCGCGCAGTTCGGCATAACGCGCATACATGCGCAGCAAATCGCCGGCGAACAGCGCGGCCTCGTCGCCGCCGGTGCCTGCGCGGATTTCCAGGAACACGTTGCCGGCGTCGTGCGGATCGCGCGGCAGCAACAGCAGTTGCAGTGCCCGCTCCTGCCCGACGCGGCGCTCTTCCGCCTCCAATAGTTCTTCCTGGGCCATGGCTCGCAGTTCAGGGTCGCCGTCCCGGCTCATTTCGCGGGCGCCATCCAGATCGTCCAGCGTACGCCGGTAGGCCAGAAATCCGCTCGCCACCGGCTCCAATTGGGCGTATTCCATCGACAGGGCGCGGAAGCGGTCGTTGTCGCCGATGATTTCGGGATCAGCCAGCAGCGCGCCGACCTCCTGATGGCGTTCCGTCAGTTGCTCCAGCTTGGCGAGCATGGAGGCGTTCATCGGCGAGGATCTCCATCGCCTAGGCGATACAGGGTTTTGATCAGGTTCAGCATGGCGGCGTCGCCTTCGGCGGCGGCTTCGCGCAGGCCGGTGCAAGGCACGTGAAGGAACTTGTTGGTGAGGGTATGGGCCAGCATCTCAAGCACGGTGGTTGGGTCCTTGCCTTGGGCGAGCTGACGCCGGGCGCGGTCCATCGCCTCGTCGCGGGTGGCCTCGGCCTGTCGGCGCAGGGCGCGGATGCTGGCGACGCTGCCTTGGGCGCGTAGCCAAGCCATGAAGTGCTCGACCTGAGTGTCGATGATTTCCTCGGCCTGCTGGGCGGCGGCCTGGCGCGAGCGCAGGTTATCCTGAATGATGTCCTTGAGGTCGTCCACCGTGTATAGATAGACATCGTCCAGTTCGGCGACCGCCGGATCGATGTCGCGCGGCACGGCCAAATCTACCATAAACATCGGCCGATGGCGGCGCTGTTTCAGGCACTGGCGGACCAGCGTCGCCCCCAATAGCGGATCGGGGCTGGCGGTGGAGGCAATGACGATATCGGCCTCGCCCAGATGGGCGGGAATTTCGTCCAGGGCAATGGCGTAACCGGAGAAGGAGGCCGCCAGCGCGTGGGCGCGTTCCAAGGTGCGGTTGGCCACGATCAGCCGCCCGACCCCGCTCTCGTGCAAGTGGCGGGCGACCAGCTCGATGGTATCGCCGGCGCCGATCAGCAAGGCGGCGCAGTGGGGCAAGTCGGCGAAAATCTGCCGGGCCAGGCCGACCGCCGCGAACGCCACCGACACCGGGCTGGCGCCGATGCGGGTATCGGTGCGTACCTGTTTGGCGACCGAGAAGGTATGCTGGAACAGCCGCTCCAGCCGGACGCCGAGCGCGCCGGCGCTGTTGGCGACCTGATAAGCGGCCTTGATCTGGCCGAGAATCTGCGGCTCGCCCAGCACCAGCGAATCCAGTCCCGAGGCGACCCGCAGAATGTGGCGCACCGCCCGTTGGTTGGTATACCGGTACAGATAAGGCTGCAAATCGACCGTGCGCAACTTATGATAATCACCCAGCCACTCCACCACCTGGCGGCCGTTTTCGTCCTTGAGGCCGCAGTAAACCTCGGTGCGGTTGCAGGTCGATAGGATCGCCGCTTCGCGGGCGCCGCCGTAATCGAGCAGATCCCGCAGGGCGGATTGCAGTCGTTCGGGCGCGAACGCGATCCGCTCGCGAACGCTGACGGGAGCGGTTTGATGGTTGAGACCGAGGGCCAACAGTGGCATGGATGCATCTGATCGGGCTGAAAAACGGTGGAATTCTGCGGGATACAATAGGCGAATGACAAGGTCATAGTTTTCTGATGGATGATCATGCGAACGGTTGCCCCTCTTTTTCACGCGTCGACGTGCCGCGGCCTGGAAGCCGGCGCTCCCGTCTTGCGCCAACCCCGTTTCGGGCGGTTCTCCGACCGCCGAAACCGAATGATAGATATACTCGGTGATGAACAGATTCCTTTTGAAGGTGTTGGGCTTGAGTGGCCTGCTGCTGAGTGGCTGCGCGACGGTGGTGGACGCGCAAGCGCCCGCAGTTCCGGAATACGTGATCCGGCCGGCGCTGCAACCCAGCCCCCGCGCCAAACTGATGTACCAGGTGCTGCTGGCGGAACTGGCGGGCAAGCGCGACCACCTTGACGTGGCGCTGACCAACTACCGTCAGGCCGCAACCACCAGTAACGACCCACGGATAGCCGAACGGGCGGCGATGCTGGCGTTGATCATGAAAGACAATGCCAGCGCCCTGGATCTGGCACGACGCTGGCAGGCGCTCGACCCCGGCAGCGAACAGGCCCAACAAGCGCTGGCGTTGGCGCTGTTGCGCAATGGGCGAGAGGACGAGGCCATGGCCTCGCTGGACGCGATCCGCAGGGCCGCCCGCGCCAAGGACAAACAACAAGGTTTCGCCACGGTGGCCTCGTTGTTAAGCCAGATGGACGATAAGCAGGCGGCGCTGCGGGTGATGCGGCGGCTCCGCGACCGCTACCCGCGCGAGGCCTACGCTCAATACTACCATGCGATGCTGGCGGCGGCGGCCGGCGAGCGGGAGCAGGCGCTGGTCAGCCTGAAGGAGGCACTGGATCGCAACCCCAAGCTGGTTTCCGCTCACCTGCTGCGTACCCGCATCCTGCTGGATCAGGGTGAAAGAGATATGGCGCTGGCTGGGCTCGCCAAAGCGGTGGCCGCCATGCCGCGCGACCGCAGCTTGCGGATGGATTATGCCCGGTTGCTGGTCGACGCCGGCCAGTTGGACAGGGCGCGCCGCGAGTTCGCCATCCTGCTCAACCAGAATCCAAAGGACACCGACTCGTTGTACGCCCTCGGCGTACTGGCGAGCGAAACCCGCCAATTCGACCTGGCCGAGAGCTACTTTCTCGACCTGATCAAGCGCAATACCCGCTTGGCCGACGCCTACTTCGAACTGGGTCGGATCGAGGAGCAGCGCGAGGATTACGACAAGGCCAACGAGTGGTACGCGCGGGTCACCAGCGACGATCGCTACCTCACCGCCCAGATGCGGATGGGCGTGGTCCTGGCCAAGGCCGGCGATACCGCCGCTGTCAGCCAGCATTTCGACACGCTGCGCCGTAAGGATCCGAAAAACAGCATCAATCTGTATCTGGCCGAAGCCGAGGCGCTGCGCGAGGGGGAGCATTATCAAGAAGCCTTCGATACGCTGGACCGGGCGCTGGCCCTGCACACCGGCGACAAGGACCTATTATACGCTCGGGCGCTGGTGGCCGAGCAGCTCGGCCGCATCGACGTGCTGGAACGGGACCTGCGCACCATTCTCGCCAGCGACCCCAAGAACGGCCAGGCGCTCAATGCGCTCGGCTATACCCTGGCGGATCGCACCGACCGCTACCAGGAGGCGTTGGGCTATATCGAACAGGCACTGGTGTTGCTGCCCGACGATCCCGCCGTGCTCGACAGCATGGGCTGGGTACAGTACCGGTTAGGCGACAATGCCAAGGCATTGCAGTACTTGCGACAGGCTTACCAAAAGAATCCAGACGCGGAAATCGCCGCGCACCTCAGCGAAGTGCTGTGGGCCAGCGGCCAGCGCGAGGAAGCCAAGAAAATCTGGCGGGAAGCATTGACCAAAACGCCAAACAGCCCGCATTTGCGCAAACTGCAAGAGCGGTTGGGGTGGTGAACGTGTTGCGGATGCCGCGCGGGACCTGCCGGTGGTGTGCGTCACGATGCTGGGGCGCGGCACTGATGGCGCTGCTGATCGTCCTGTCGGCGGGCTGCGCGGTGGCTCCCCCCGCCTCGCCAACCGAGCCGGATGCCTGGGCCGCCCGCCAGTCCACCCTGGCACGGTTGACGCAATGGCAGGCCGACGGACGCATCGGCGTGATCAGTGGCCAGGACGGTTGGCACGCCAGCTTCCAGTGGGCACAGCAGGATCCCACTTACCGCATCGACATCATCGGTCCGCTTGGCCAGGGCCGGGTCACGATCCAGGGCGACGAACGTGAGGTTAGCATCCAAACCCAGGATGGCCAGCACCGGACCGCGCCCGATCCCGATGTCCTACTGGAGCAAACGCTCGGCCTGCGCCTGCCGGTGACCGGCCTGCGCTACTGGGTGCGCGGCCTGTCGGCGCCAGGTCCGACCTCTCTCCTGCAAACCGATGCCGCCGGCCGGCTGACCCGGCTGGAACAGAATGGTTGGGTGATCGAGTATCCCAGCTATGCCCCGACCTCCGTTTTCAACCTCGACCTGCCCGAGCGCATCGTCGCCCGGCGACAGGATCTCAGCGTCAAACTGGTGATCGAGCAATGGACGCTGTAACGCTCGATTCCGCCGCCTGGCCGGCTCCGGCCAAGCTGAACCGGATGCTGCGCATCGTCGGCCGGCGCGACGATGGCTACCACCTATTGCAGACGGTGTTCCAGTTTCTGGAGCGCTGCGACTGGCTGTGGTTCGAGCCGTGCAACGATGGCACGATCACACGCGATGGCGAAGTCGTCGGCGTGCCGCCGGAGACCGATCTGGCAGTGCGCGCCGCCCGCCTGCTGCAACAGACGACCGGCATCGGTCAGGGCGCGCTCATCCGCATCGACAAGCACTTGCCCATGGGTGGCGGTCTGGGCGGCGGCAGCTCCGACGCCGCCACCACGCTGGTCGCGCTCAACCACTACTGGCAAACCGGGCTGACGCTGGCGGAACTGGCCGAACTCGGATTGCGGCTGGGCGCCGACGTGCCGGTGTTCGTGCATGGCCGATCGGCTTGGGCGGAAGGCGTCGGCGAACGGTTGACGCCGCTGGATTTGGACGAACCCTGGTTCGTGGTGTTGGCTCCGGCCTGTCACGTGGTCACGGGCGCGGTGTTCGGCGATTCGGAATTGACAAGAAACTCATCGCTGATCACAATAACCGACTTCATGATGGGTGCTGGCGGCAACGATTGCGAAGCGGTGGTGTACCGTTGCTACCCGGAAGTCGCCGCTGCGGCGGCTTGGCTGGCGAGGCACGGGCCGACACGCTTGACCGGCACCGGCGCATGTGTGTTCGCCTCCTTCCCGAGCGTCGCCCGTGCCCAATACGTATTGGATCGGCTGCCACCGGGTTGGGAAGGGTTCGTCGCCCGTGGTTGCAACCGTTCGCCACTGCACGAGCGCCTGACGCGGGCACACGCCGCGTTTGACCTGAAGCGCCTTCGATATTCTTGGGCCGTCGCCAAGCGGTAAGGCACCGGATTTTGGATCCGGCATTCCCAGGTTCGAATCCTGGCGGCCCAGCCATCTCCATAAGAGACCGACAACGGGGGATTGTGTCGTGTACGAAGGTCGAATGATGGTATTCGCCGGCAATGCCCACCCGCAGCTGACCCGCAATATCGTCAAGCATCTCCAACTGCCCCTCGGTCAAGTGATCGTCGACCGTTTCAGTGACGGCGAAGTCATGGTCGAACTGATGGAAAACGTGCGCGGCAAGGATGTCTTCATCGTCCAACCCACCTGTTATCCCACCAACGACAACATCATGGAGCTGCTGGTGATGGCCGACGCCCTGCGCCGTTCCTCGGCGGTGCGGGTCACGGCGGTCATTCCTTATTTCGGCTATTCGCGGCAGGATCGCCGGCCGCGCTCGGCGCGGGTGCCGATTTCCGCCAAGGTGGTCGCCAACATGATCACCAGCGTCGGCGTGGACCGGGTGCTGACCGTGGACCTGCACGCCGACCAGATTCAGGGCTTTTTCGACATCCCGGTGGATAACATCTACGCCACGCCGATCGTGTTGAGCGACATCCGCGCGCAGAACCTCGGCGACCTGATGGTGGTGTCGCCGGACGTGGGCGGCGTGGTCCGCGCCCGTGCCCTGGCCAAGCGCCTGGACGACTCGGAACTGGCGATCATCGACAAGCGCCGACCGGCGCCCAATCAGGCCCAGGTGATGCATGTGATCGGCGATGTGGAAGGACAGCACTGCATCGTGGTCGACGACATGGTGGATACCGCCGGCACGCTGTGCCAAGCCGCTCGGGCGCTGAAGGAATGGGGCGCCGCCTCGGTGCGCGCCTACTGTACCCACGCCGTGCTGTCCGGCCCCGCGGTCGATAATCTCCGCGGTTCGGCGCTGGATGAACTGGTGGTCACCGATACCATCCCGCTGCGTCCCGAGGCGGTCGCCTGCCCGAATATCCGTCAGATCGGCGTGGCTGGCCTGCTGGCCGAAACCATGCGCCGCATTCACCTTGAGGAATCGGTCAGCTCGCTGTTTTGATCGCTATCCCCGCTCGTCGAACGGGCGGTTAATCCAAGCGGTGCGCCTGGTCGCGGGCGTGCCGTGTTTTTTTACCACTGGAGCATAATCCGATGAGTACCACATTCGAACTAAAAGCCGATCCGCGCGGCAAATTGGGCAAAGGTGCGAGCCGCCGCCTACGCCGCGCCGGCAAGGTGCCGGCCATTTTGTATGGCGGCGGGCAAGATCCGATGCCACTGCTGCTGGATCAATTGGATCTGATGAATCAGTTCAAGAACGAGGCGATCTACTCGCATGTGCTGACCCTGAATCTGGGCGATCGCACCGAGCAGGCCGTGCTGCGCGATGTCCAGCGCCACCCTTTCAAATCGACTTTTCTGCACCTGGACTTTCTGCGGGTGATCGCCGACCGCAAGCTCCGCGCGCATGTGCCGCTGCACTTCGCCAACGAAACCACCGCGCGCGGCGTCAAGCTGCAGGGCGGCGTGATCAACCGCGCGCTGATCGAAATCGAAATCGAATGCCTGCCTGGGGATTTGCCGGGATTCATTGAAATCGACCTAGCCAATCTGGGGTTGGGCGATACCATTCATCTGTCCGAGATCGAGCTGCCGGCCAATGTGGCGCTGGCCAGCCACGTTGACCCCGGTTCCGAGACGGATGCGATCGTGGTCAGTATTCAACACGCCCATGGCGGTGGCGAAGAGGAAGCGGCTGGCGGCGAGCCGGCGGCCGGCTGACCGCCCAGGCCGGATTCCCCCAAGGAACGAAGCCATGTCGGAGCCGGCGCCGGTACCACAACTGCTGGTGGGGCTGGGCAACCCCGGTCCTCAGTATGCCGATACCCGTCATAACGCCGGCTTCTGGCTAATGGACGAACTGGCTCGTCAGCACGGCGGCCAGTTTCGCCCCGATGCGAAATACCACGGCGAGACCTGTCGGATTGCGCTGGCCGGACAGGATCTGTGGTTGCTGAAGCCGATGACCTTCATGAACCGCAGCGGGCAGGCGGTCGCGGCGCTGGCGCGCTTTCATCGAATTCCGCCGCCGGCGATCCTGGTCGCGCACGATGACCTGGACCTGCCGTTGGGTACGGTGCGGCTGAAACAGGCTGGCGGACATGGCGGTCACAATGGATTGCGCGACTTGATCGCTCATCTGGGGAGTAACGAGTTCGCGCGGGTACGACTGGGCATCGGCCATCCCGGCGACAGTCGCGAGGTGCTCGATCATGTGCTGCGCCGCCCTTCGCGCGCGGAGCAGGCCCTGATCGAGCAGGCCATCCTTGACACGCTGCGCGAGCTGCCGCGTATTCTGGCCGGTCAGTGGCAGCGGGCCGTGCAAGCCCTGCACGGGCGGCGGATCGAACCGCTACCCTCCCCGATGCCGGATAGCCCCACCGCGAAACCGTAAAACCAGCACTTCGCGCCCACTCCCCCGACGTTCCGCCGAACCCCGTCAGTCAGCCTTGTCCCCAGGGGCGGGATGGCAAGGCGGCATCTCAAGCAACATCTTGATCAAACCCAGCAGCGCAGCCAGCGCGCCGCGATGGCGTTCCACCACCGCCTGGCCATTCTGGCCGGCGGTCCGTCGGAGCTCTGGATCGACCAGCAACCGGTCAACCGCCGCCGCCAGTTCGTCGGCATCCGCTACCTGCCAAGCAGCTTCAGCCGCCAGCAGCCGTTCGCCCGCTTCGGTAAAGTTGAACATGTGCGGACCGAACAGCACCGGCAACCCCAACAATGCCGGTTCCAGCACGTTATGGCCGCCGGTGGCGACCAGGCTGCCACCGACGAAGGCTAGGTCGGCGGCGGCGTAGAGCAGTAACAATTCCCCCATGCTGTCGCCGAGAAACACGGCGGTGTCCGGCATGCAGGCGTTCCGCTCGCTGCGCCGGATCACTGAAAATCCCCGCTGTCGACATAGCATCGCCACGCTGTCGAAACGTTCCGGGTGGCGCGGCACCAACAGCAGCAGCAATGTCGGCCAGCGGGCGCGAAGCCGGGCGAGCGCGTCCAGAATCGCTTCGTCTTCGCCGGCATGGGTGCTGGCGGCAATCCAGACCGGCCGCTCGTCCCCCAGCCAATCCCGCCGCAGTCGTCGCCCCCGTTCCAGCAGATCGGCTGGCAATGCCAAGTCGTATTTGAGATTACCGGTCACTTCGACCTGTGGTGCGCCCAGCGCTCGGAAGCGGGCGGCGTCGGCCTCGGCCTGGGCGGCAATCAGCGTTACGTCCCGCAGCATGGCGGCGGTCAGCCCACGAATCCGGCCGTAACCGCGCGCCG
>ERZ795053.1841-NODE-1841-length-26365-cov-5.585785_pt1 | contig 26365 bp, 22 predicted proteins | sample MGYA00375137_ERZ795053 | MGnify/ENA primary metagenome ERZ795053 (study PRJEB30182, sample SAMN05720284) | activated sludge metagenome | isolation source: Anaerobic digester | place: Hong Kong | collected 2014-12-17 ...
ACAGAAGAAAAGCAATGATGGAAGATATCGCTATACTAACCGGTGGACAGGTTATTTCTGAAGAGATCGGACGCAAACTGGACAGCGCTACTATTGAAGATCTTGGTCAGGCCAAAAAGATTATCGTTGAAAAAGAGAATACAACAATTATCGAAGGTATCGGAAAAGATACTCAGGTTAAAGATCGTATTGCTCAAATTAAAAAACAGATTGAAGATTCGAGTTCTGAATATGACACTGAAAAACTGAAAGAGCGTCTTGCTAAACTTGCGGGTGGTGTGGCTGTAATCAATGTTGGAGCAGCAACTGAAGTTGAGCTTAAAGAGAAGAAAGCTCGTGTCGAGGATGCTCTATCAGCTACTCGTTCTGCTGTTGAAGAGGGAATCATCCCTGGTGGCGGATTAACTCTGCTTTCTACACAAAAAGCTGTTGAGGAAGCTGCAAAGTCACTTGATGGAGATGAAAAACTTGGAGCAATGATAATCTTTAAAGCTGTGGAAGCTCCAATGCGACAGATCGCGGTTAATGCTGGTCTTGAAGGTTCTGTGATAGTTGAAAAAGCTAAGAGTGAAAAAGCAGGTATTGGCTTTAATGCTGCAGATCTTAAATGGGAAAACATGATTGAGGCAGGAGTTATTGACCCAGCAAAAGTTGTGCGTTCGGCACTTCAAAATGCTGCTTCTGTTTCAGGAATGCTTTCGACTACCGAAGTTTTAATAACAGATGCAAAAGAAGAGAATGATAATATGCCAATGGGTGGCGGAATGCCTGGAATGGGCGGCGGAATGCCTGGTATGATGTAATTTAGATATTGCCCCTTGTTTTATATATGGCGCTCCTTCTGGGGCGCCATTTTCATTTTGCCCGGATTGCTATCCAGCCGGTATTGAAATTGTATGTTCAGCTGGTGGGATTCCCCAATAATGAGCGTAGACAGGTAAAGAATCAAAAAAAGTGAGAATTGAGCAATGACATACGGGAGGAAACTTGTCGTTTATATTGTTTTTGAACTCGTTTAGGTAAGTGTCGAAGTATTGCATGGCAAGAAATAACATATAAGAGAGAGTGATTCGGAATAAAAACATAATATCTCTCAATCTTCTGTATTGTATATAGCTTATTTTTAGATGCACTGGCTTATATTGTAGTCCGCGATCCTGGTATTTCATGGCTCCCTCGCGGTTTTGCGGATTGCTAGCCAGCTTTTCTACTTGTTTTTGCAAGAGTACATTGATTATGTCGGATACTGGTATATTGTTGGTGTCTGAAAAATCAATAATCTTGTCTAACAGATCAACTTGAACGCTTACACAAGTTCTAATATTTGGGTTATCTTCTTTCATTTATAGCCTCCATTATATTTTATATATATAGAGACTGTTTTTTTTGATTTTTTTTAAAATTATTTTTACTATTATGTCGCTTTAGAAGAAAATTTTTAATTTTTGTGGATTGCTAGCCACGTTTTCAGTTATCAGCACCGTTAAAACGATATTCGTAGTAGTGAACGCGGCCACTCTTGACAGCCGATTTGACGGCACGTTCATTACGGTTAAGAGAAGACGAACCGGTCTTAACCTCGACAAGAATAATTGAGCACTTATCCGGATCTTCGAGTTCGTTAAAAACAATAAAATCAACCGGCTTGCCAATGAATCTGCATCCAGAAGGGCTAAATGGAAAACCGGGTAGAAAAGGGGCTATCTGCTCCGACACCTGTCCTCTAATTACAGACCTGGAAGAATCGGCAATATCCTTTTTAATAAATTTCAATTGGTGCTGCCACCGTTTTTCGTTGGATGAACTGCCATTTTTACGTCCAGCGATAAAGATTAATACAAGAAGAGCAGTGATCAAAACGATAATAGCAATTATTTCAGGTTGTGAAAAGAACATGGTCTATCTAATATCCCGATCCAAGAAGATCTATTACGCCATCTGGAAATTCGGCTGAACCAGGATAAATCATGACTTCTTTATCCCACCAGGGATTAGATTGAGGATCTTCGTTATTAAGAGAATTAATAAATCTGTTTTTTACGGTTCGAGCTCCAAGTTTTTTGTAAAAAGAGGGAACTCCAGTTTGAAAAAGAGATAAGTTCAAATTTTTTGTATCTAGGCTACTAAAAGCGTCCAGAACAATTTTTTTGCCAAAGTTTTTATCTCTATATTCAGGTTTTACAGCTATACCTTTAATTGCTAAAATCTTCATCAAACCATAATCAGTTTTTATCTCCCTGATAAATGACATTGCGTGTGCGAATATTTTACCGCTATCAAGATATAATATCAGATCGTTATTTTCATTTTTTGCAATATAGCGTTCAGAATACTGTATTTCCGATAATATATCTTTGGGAGGCCAGATACTGTTAATCATTGTAATTATTTCTATGGCTCTTTTTTGGCTAAGTTCGCGACATTTTAGATATCTTCTTTCCATCAGTAATTTCCAATATGTTTTAATTATTATACTGTATTATACATTTTAACCATTGTTCTCAAAAAAGCATCATTATAAATTTGTAGAAGTTAATTGATTATCAGGATGACAAGTGACACAACTTTTGTAAACAAAAAGATTATGGGCTTCTATAAAAATTTAACGTTATCTGCAATAATTGTTGGGTTACGTTATAAATAAAGTTATTGAAAAAAACAGACTAGTAAATAAATGTAATCTAAAAGCTTGCTAAATAATGTCTGTTTAGCAGCCTATCTTTACAAACAACTTATTTATATTCAGTAAAAATAAAACAAAGGAGAACACAGCATGTATTTTGATGACTATCAATCCCTGCCACAGATCTTTTTCCTTAACGCGGAAAAAAATCCGGATAAACCCTTGTTGTCTGTTAAGGTAAAGGGACAGTATAAAGATATAAAATGGGATACGGTGAAAGAAGAAGTCTATGTCATCGCATCATATTTGGCTTCTCGTGGTGTGTCAAAAGGAACCAAGGTTGCTGTTTATTCCGAAAATCGCCCTGAATGGTGGGTATACGATCTTGCTGTATTATCACTCGGAGCTATTACTGTTCCTTTGCATGCTGTAAGTGCAGTTGGTACGGTTGAACTGATTTTGCATAAAAGTGGTGCACAAGTATGTTTTGTGGATACTGAAGAACGTTTGAATACACTTCAACTTATGTCAAGAAAGCTGCCCCTGTTAAAAGAATATATTATGTTCGATAAAATCGAAACAAAAAAGAAAAATATTAAGTATTATGGAGACCTGATAGAGAAAAAGCTTAAACCGGCTGATTATAAACGTGTCGATGCAGCTGTTAAAAAAGTAAAGCGTGAGTTTACCGCCACTCTTATTTTCACTTCCGGAACAACCGGAGAGCCTAAGGGGGTCGAGTTAACTCAACATAATTTTTTATCAAATACCGGTCAGATAGAAGAAGCTATGGGCAAATATTTGGATGAAACAGATGCCTTCTTATCTTTCTTGCCACTTTCGCATGTTCTTGAAAGAACGGCTGGTTACTATTATCCCATGACCACTTGTAAAAAGGTCTATTTTGCAGAGAGTATTACTACCATACAGCAAGATCTTGTTGCAACTCGTCCGACTATTCTTGTGAGCGTTCCCAGAATATACGAAAAAATGCATTCAGCAATTGTTGGCAAGGTTACAAAAGCCTCTCCTGTTAAAAAGGCTGTTTTCAAGTTTTCCGTTGCGATGGGGCAAAAGGCAGTACCTTATCACTGCAAAAAGAAACCGTTGCCATTTTATCTTAAAAAACCTCATGCGATTGCAGAGAAACTGGTATTGTCAAAACTTAGAGTAGCTTTGGGTATGGATAATCTGAAATTTGCAATTTCTGGAGGAGGCCCCATAGCGTATAGTGATATGACATTTTTTGTTGGAATGGGGGTGACTGTGCTTGAGGGCTTTGGTCTTACCGAAACTTCTCCTGTTACTAACCTTGTTCTGCCTGATGACATGAAGTTGGGGTCGGTAGGTAAACCTTTTAAAAATACAAAAATCAAGATCAGTGATGAAGGGGAAATTCTCATCAAGGGGCCTCAAGTAATGAAGGGTTACTACCGAAATGCTAAGGCAACAAAAGAGGTTATGACAAAAGATGGTTATTTTAAAACTGGAGACATAGGCATTGTTGACGAAGAGGGTTTTCTGTATATTACTGGTCGAATTAAGGATATTATTGTAACTGCAGGTGGAAAAAATATTTCACCTCAGCCAATTGAACAGATACTTAGAACCTCGCGGCTTATTGAACAGATCGCTATTATCGGAGATAATAAAAAATTTCTTAGTGCTCTGATTCTACCTGATTTTGAGGAATTATCGGCTCGTTTGGCTGCGAGAGGTGTTGGTTCTGGAATGAATAAAAAGGATATTGTTAAACAGCCTGAGGCAATCGCTTTGATGAGAGAAGAGATAGATTCTCTTACTGCTTCAATGTCACGTGTGGAACTGATTAGAAGGTTTACATTAATGTCAGGCGAGTGGACGATTGACGGAGGCGAGTTGACCGCATCATTAAAAATAAAGCGGAATGTTATTCAGGAAAAATACAAAGAGGTGATAGATAAAATGTATCTGGATGATGAAGAATAGGAGCATTATATAAAAGCCCGAGTTTATGCTTGGGCTTTTGAATAATTGATCTACTTTTCTACTTTTTGTTAAGCATTTCTCTCAAAGTGGTTTCTCCTAACTGCATAAAATCCAGTCTATTTTTTACTGTGTCTTTTATTTTTCTTTTCCCCATGATTTTTGTAACCATATTGGATTTTCTTCGCATGTGTTGTATTGATGGAATAGATGTTCTAAAAAATTCAGCAAGTTCCCTATCTTTTGCGTTGTAAACCCCTTTTGAATTTTTTTTGTCTTTTTTGATATATTCTCGCAAATTGGCAAAATTATTTTTAGTCCAATAGTCAGACTCAAGTGACTCTTTTGACGTAAAGTTATATGCATTCCATCTTTTTTCATTTCTTTCACGCCAACCGGCCATCTTTTTCTCTTTCCAGTAGGGGTGCCTATTTCTTGCATATTCGATGTCTTCCATTGTAAAACCTGTCTTTTCGCGCCATTTTCGGCCCAAAACTATTTTTTTACCCCTTGAAACATTCGAATTTACACATCTGTCAATAAATTGCGCGGGATCTTTCGCGTTTAAAATTTGTTTTTCACTATATTCCTTCACGGTATCCCCCTGATAAATACTTTCAGTAGTTGTTAATGTGATAAATGTACTATATCCAAAATAAATATCAAATTTTTTTGAATGCTCTTTTATTAAAAATTTGTAGACTATAAAAAGAGTTATTTGTAGAAAAGAGGGGGCTTTTTGGTTTTATTGTAAAAGAGTCAATTTGTTAATATAATAAACAGGATAAATTATGTCGTATAAGCGTGCTGTAATAGTGGTTCACGGTAGTGGTCTTCTTTTCCATGAAACTCTGGACAAATTGATTGATTTGCCCCAAATTGAGGTGTGTTATTCAGGTGGTATCTATTATTTTAAATCGTCAGATCGTCTCATAATTCGTCGACTTCTCTCCTTTCCCAGGGAGTCGAAGCTCATTACTTCGTATCAAAAGCTTTTAATTGCAAAGATGTTAAAAGCCAGCCTTTCGCCTGTTACTGCACCAAAAGGTGCATTTTATGAATATAATGAAGAAGAGCTGCACTATTTTTTTGGAGATTTTGGCCTGCCATTTAGTTACTTTGAACGCAAATATCGGACAAAACTGCTTGAGCAAAGATCATTACGAGAACTTGATCGGACTCTTTTAAAAATGGAAATAATGAAACTTTCCCTATTAGACACTGAAGGAGTTATGCTTCATGAAGATGAAATACGAAAAAAATATTCAACAGATATAGAATTCAGTAGTATTTATGAGCTTGTAAATTCGATACAGGTTCGTTATGAATCAGGATGCAGTGCTGATTCAGCTTTTGCAGCTGCACTAACAGCGTATAAACTAAAACACAAAAAAAACAACTGTAAGTATGGCAAAGATTATGTTTATGGATTTGTTCAGTATTACGAAGGTTTGCGATCACTTGAAAAATTTTCACCTGCATCTCTTTACATCAACGATATTCCGCCGCACGTTATACCCTCCTTTGAGGATGATCTGGCTTATTTGAAAGAGAAGAATGTAGTATTGCAAGAATACAATGTTCAAGAGTGTCGACAGGGTGAAGATGAATTGATAAAAAATCTTTACCATAAAGGACTAATAAAAAAAACTAATGTATTTAACCATAAACGCGGCTTACTGAGTACCGAGTCAGTTATGGAATCATTTGCTAAAGAGACAATTCCTTTAAAAAAAGGCACACAAACACTGTTAAAAATTTTGCGCTCAGATGGCGATCGAACGTCTAAAGAATTTGATATGATAGAGGAGTTGCTGGGTAGTCCAATTTCTATAATCGAAATTATTGAAACAGTAGCAAAGTCCGTTTCTTCGGATTCCCTTATTCGTTCAATAAGAGGAAAAAAATGGTTTACCGATATTCAGAAATTAAACGATTATCATGCCTCAATTGAGGATAAACTTCTTGAGTCCGTTTTCGAACTTCGATGTTCTGTCCCATATGATAATGAAAACTATCTGTTTGAAAAAGATTTTTCGATATTAATAGCGAAATCGGTAAAACCTGGACGGAAAAGGCCGGCTTTAACTGTTGGTGAAGCCGCTTTCTATTATAGGCGTAAATTTCCACAAGCGTCATATTTGCTCTATTGTTTTGGATCCGGGCTTATATTTTTCAGATGGTTAAAATACAGGTCTGTTGCCTTAAATCCTTTCTTGTTAATGAGCCGTATAGGTATAGATGGTGACGGATCTGAAACAGCTTCACCAACGTGCCGGGCTCGTGATAACTCTCTTTATCCTCGACAGCTTCTGGGTAATGTTAGTTCTCATAATTTTAAGCGTTTTGTATCGTACTTAACGCTGCTCATTAGAGATAAAATGGGTTGCAAGGTGATCTTAAAAGATGTATCAGAACAGATAGATGTCCTGCATAAACAAAGAATTATGAAAGTAGCTCTTTTTTTTATTATATGTTTAATATTAGGCTTGAGCGTGCTTGTAACAAATGAGCAATACCGCTTTGAAGAAATTGAAGAGACAAATAGAGATTTTTATAATACAGCCCCTATACCCGGAGATCAATAATGCTTTATAAAAACTTTTTTTTAACAGCAGGAGGACTTCTTGCGGGTATTGCTCTTTATACGTTTACTTCCGTTCCAATAATATATGCTCTTTTAGCTTTTTGTATCTCTTTACCTATTTGTATGTTTATACTTTATTGTGAACTTAAGTGGAAAGAATTTTCTTTAATTTTTTCAATACTGGGTTTTGTTGTTTTTGGTATGGCCTCGGGTTATATGCGAATGCATATAGCAATGCAGCCAGTAAATATTGATCTTGATGCTTATATTAGTAACCCAGAAGGCACAATAAGGATTTATGGAACTGTTACTGGGGAACCTATTCTTCGCAATAATGTAGAAACCGAGCTTTTGCTTTCAGTAAAAAAAGTTTATGATTTTACCTCTAATAAATGGGTCGATACAGACAATATAAAAGTTCTTGTGAAAATTCTTAAGAACGATACAACCAAGGCCTCGTTTTTTGAAACTCTATCAGATAATGAAATTGCTGGAACATATCTGGATATAAATGCGCAAAAAATTAGTCCTGCCGCGCCCCTTAACCTGAGCGAGTTCGATTATATTAATTATATGCAAAAAAACAATATCGGAGTACTTCTGTCATGTGGCAGTCGTGATGTGGGTTTTGCCAAAAGAGCGGACTTTTTTTCCCTAAAAGATATTGCTTTGAAACTCAAAGAATATTTCATACAAACATACAGGCGTACAGTACCTTCGCCCGAGAGTCGCATTGTAACATCTGTAATTCTTGGGACACGTCGCTCACTTGATATGATCGAATATGAAGAAGAAAAAATTACAGATATATTTAAAAAATCGGGAGTTACAGTATTTATTGAAAATTCGGGTCTTCACGTAGTTATTCTTTCATTAATGCTTTACACCCTTTTTTGGGGAATTGGATTCAAGACTCGTCATTTGGCACCAGCAATTATTGGGTTAATACTGCTTTTTACACTATTAAGTGGAGCGCGGCCAGCAGCTGTTCAGGCTTTGACCGTAACAGCAATAGCAATAGCTGTTTTTTCATATCTCCATTACAATATTCGAAAGTCCGCAATTATTGGACTATCGATGACAGTTATCGTGATATGTCTTTATAACCCTTTTTCACTCTTTACTTTTCAGTTTATGCTGACATTTGGTTCCATTTTGGTTCTTATCGGGTTAACTCCTCCGGTTTTACGCTGGTTGAACATGTTGCATGGGTTTACATTAATAATATTTTTTATTTATTATCTGCTTTTGGTTTATTTAATCAATATTGGTGCACAATACTTTTTCCGCCCTGAATACTTGATAGTAATTGCTGGTCTAGCATGGGGAATTGTACGTATTGGCCGTTTGTTAAATAACCGCTTTCCTCTATTCTGGAACTTGTCGTTTATCTCTTTTCCAGTACCGATAAAGGCTATCGTCGCATTTTTATTATCATATCAGGCTGGTGTTTTGATACCTCTATCGGTATGGGACACAGGGCTTTTCCCTACAAGTTCACTGGTTTTGCTTTGGGCTGCAGTACCCGTAATAGGGATGATACTTTTTTTAGGTACCATAACCGGTTTGACAGGTCTTATTCCATTTTTTGGTGAGTGGATAGCTTTGCCTTTAGGTGGTGCTAGCTGGCTACTTTCCAGATTTCTATTGATAATCACTCATGCAGGGAGTGATTTTTTAAAATCACCAACTTTACCAAAGCCAGATTTTTCTTGGATAATATATTATTTTATTATTCTATTGTTATGTCTTTATCTGTTTAAACTGTTACCATATTTTAAAGCCGTTTTTTATAAGATCGATAACCATTTAAACTCCTTTTTATTAAGAGCATTGCCATTTTTAGCAGCTTTAGTGATTCTTTTGACTCCTTTGGTAATCAGTATTACTGCTGTTGAGCGTGAAATGCAAATGATTGTCTATCACACCCAAGAAAGTCCGGTGGTGTCTCTTATAACCTATACCGGTGATTCAGCATTGATTATCTCACCAGCCGAGTCAATAAATACAGATTCGGTTAGCTCGGGTGTTCGTTCAATGCAATCTACAAGTATATCGACCCTGTTTACTTCTCAGGTTAACTCGCAAATAATTTCTGATATCGCTACGTTAAAAAAGCAAGGTTTTAAGCCTTCTACGCTGCTTTTACCTAAAAGTCTCGCGAATGAGACAAACAGTTTTGCAGGGCTGCCTAAGGAAATAGAAAAAGCATTTGTATCTTTTTACAACCTTACACCTTCATCACGAATAATTTTTGGGTCTGAAGGTTTCGAAGAAGAGTATATGATTCTGTCGATATTCGGACAAAGAGTCCTTTTGTTGAATTCGTTAAAGGGTTTTGATATCAATTTAATAGATGACGGTTCCGGTTTTTCACTGATAGTTATTCCCGAAATTAATTCTGAACAGGAGCATGATTTTGCCATTGATATTATTAATGGTACTAAAACTGATCAAGTGGCTTTAATAAATGGTATGTCAAAATTTAGTAAGATGTTTATGCAAAATCTCTCTGTTCGGGAAATTGATTTATATCGTACTGGTAGTAATGGTGCACTGTTTTTTAATATTTCACAAAACCATTTCACTGTAGATACTCTGTCTGAAAAAAGGAAAAGAGAGCAGATAGTAATTCCTGCACTTTTCGATTAGAATATAAAAAAATGGAGAGCCAAATGAACTCTAAAGCAATACCAAATAGAAGTCAAATAGAGGAATCGGATAAATGGAACATAAAAAAAGTTTATGAGTCTATTGAACAATGGCAAAAGGATTATTCTGAAATTGAGAAGATGATCGAAAAATATGATTCATTAAAGGGAACGGCCGGAAATTCTGTGAATAAATGTCTTGAATTGATAGAGTTTGACCTTGAAGTCAGCCGTAAAATCGACAAGGTGTATCTTTATGCGCATCTTTTAAATGATCAGGATAAAACCAATGATTCCGGAGAAACACTTTATCAGCGTGCTGTAACGCTATTTACAAAAATATCCGAAAAATCCAGTTTTATTGTGCCGGAAATTCAGTCACTCGATGATGAGATTCTTGAAAAATATCTTGAATCCCAGGAATTGACTCAGTACCGTTTTTATCTCGAAAAAATTATAAGATTTAAACCTCATACATTGCCAAAAGAGTCTGAAGAGATTCTGGCCATGTCAGGCGAGGTTTTTAGTACTGCAGGTAAAATATTCTCTCAGCTGGACAATGCCGACCTTCGCTTTGGAGATATTGTAAACGGCAAGGGTGAAAATATCGAGCTGTCTCATGGTAATTTTATTAGCCTATTACATGACTGCGATGCTGCTGTACGTAAGAACGCTTTTCATCAGTATTATGATGCTTATGATAATCATAAATATACATTGGCGTCTTCATTGTCGTTTTCTGTTAAAAAAGACTGGCTTAAAGCGCGTTTGCGAAAGTATTCATCATGTCGAGAAGCCGCTCTATTCACGGATAATGTACCAATAGCAGTGTATGATAATCTTATTGAATCTGTAAAAAAGTCAGGTGATGTAATAAAACGTTATATGTCTTTGCGAAAAAAAGCTCTAAATGTTAAAGAACTGCATTTTTATGATACTTATGTACCAATAATAAATGATGTCGATTTTTGTATGGGCTATAAAGAAGCAGTCGAGACATGTGTCGCAGCCGTTTCTCCTTTAGGTGCCGATTATGCCTCAATAATGAAAGAAGGGCTTCTTGGAGGATGGGTCGATAGATATGAAAACCGTGGCAAAAGAAGTGGGGCTTATTCTTCTGGATGCTATGACTCTGATCCCTACATACTTATGAATTACGATAAAACCAATATCAATAGTCTATATACCTTGATGCATGAGGCCGGCCATTCAATGCACAGCTATTTTTCAAGGCAAAAACAGCCCTATGTTTACAGCGATTATACTATTTTCGTTGCCGAGGTTGCTTCTACATTCAATGAAACGCTTTTATCTGATTATCTTTTAAAAAAATACGCGGATAATAAAAAAATGAAGGCTTATATCTTAAATAGGGAAATTGATAATATTCGCGGAACGCTTTTCCGGCAAACAATGTTTGCTGAATTTGAACATCTTTCTCATGCTGAAGTTGAGAAGGGCAATCCTTTAACAATTGATAAATTTCGTGAGATCTATCGGGGGCTTCTAGAAGAATACTTCGGTGACTCCATAGTTATTGATGACACTCTAGAGCTGGAATGCCTACGTATTCCCCATTTTTACTCGGCATTTTATGTATATAAGTACGCTACGGGTATATCAGCTGCTGTTTCGCTTGCGTCGGGAGTATTGCAAGGAAAGCAAGGGGCTTGTGATAATTACCGTCAATTTTTAACTCTTGGGGGAAGCATGTATCCGATTGAAGAACTTAAAGTAGCCGGAGTAGATATGTCCAGACCAGATGCCGTAAACAGTACCTTGTCGCGTTTTAAGGAGCTTGTTCTTGAGATGGAGAGTCTTATATAGCCGACAAGGAGTCGGAATATTTTTATCTGAAAAAGGATAAAAATGATTGTTGTAATTCTTTTTTAGAAATAGACCTTTTTTACCGATATATTAGAGTGATGATTTAATAATTGAGAAAATTACATAATTCACCGTTATATACTCGGTTAAAACATCCCCGGAGGGAGTGCAGTGAAGAAAAAGCTATTGTCAGCTATTATTCTCTTTTATCTTGTTCCATGTTTCGGTTATACGGATCAGACAACAACAGAGCGCATTATAAAAGAAAATAAATTGTTTGTTGAATTTTTAAATATATGTTTAAGTAATTTTTCTGATAAGGATTCGGAAAAGCTGGATACATTTTATAATGTTTATCAGAGCCATTTTAATGGCGAAGTGGCTTTTCTGCAGTCTGATTATCATCGTGCGTTTAAGGACGTATATAAATCACAAGACGCGAATGTTCATTTGTACAACAAGGTTTTAAATGAATATTATCTTGATGAGTCCAAGATCGTACTGGATCGTCTTGCTCCGGGAATAATTAAATCCAAAAACAGTGCCGCTAGACAATATTTAACCCTTGGATATCGTGACCGTGCTCTAGCACGCAATGTGCAGATGGTTGGTAACGCTTCAAGGCCGCATTTAAGGTCCCATAAAATATATGCGTTTATAGAAGCTATAAAATACTCTCGTCGTTCCATGCGTTATGCCTTGTTGGCGCTGTTCGAAAGTCAGGATATCGAGACCAAAAAACTGATTTATAAACATCTTTTTGAAATTGAACGTGAAAACAATAATCCTTTTTACAACAGGTTCTTGTCCAAAGACGATAAAGCCCTTGTTGCCGAGATTAATCGTGATTATGAAGATTATGAAAATGAGTACGGTCCTAAGCTTGAAGCAGAATTAAAGCGTTATGAGGAGACTGGAAAAATTCCCGATAGAACCGGGGGATCTGCAAGTGGCACCGAACTGGACAGTGATCCGGCCGGAGGTGGTGTTTCGGTTGCTCCAGGCAATCCGGAAGCTGTAGATTATCTTTATGAAAACAAGATCGAACGCCGCTTGCGGTTTCGTCAGGAACAGAGAGTCGCCAATTATGTTCGAAACGGTGAATTTTATCTTGCGAATGAAGTTATCGTCAAGTATGTAAATGACTTCAATTTTAAGCTGATTGCCGCTACGATTGAGGTTATGCGTGCCCGCGAAGACAAGGTTAAATATAAACTGGATTATGATAAGCTTTATATCCAGCATCTAGATAATTATTCACGTTTAGCCCGAGAATCTGTCCTTGACAGTTTCGCTGACCGTGTTAGAGTAGTAGATGATATCACCAAAGAAGGTGGTGAAAAAAAAGACGCGAAAGATCCGGTGTTATCGGATGATCCTGATGCCTGATTGTTTTGCGGGGAGATTTAATGGACGATTTGCATAAACGAATGCTTAATAAGGCGCTAGGAAGAGACGCTTTTCAACAGCAAGCAGGTGGTGGTGGCCGTGGAGTAGGAGAGCTTGACCAGCTTGTTCGGCAGTCGGTTTCGGATCTTTATATGGCTTTGATAGAGTCACAGACTGATCCCGCGCAAGCTATAGATCTATTGGCACAACATGTTGCTATGATGGTAGAGATGATTAATGAGTTTAAAAAGGCAAAATAAAAAGCTTGTTTATAAGGCCGGTTGGTATGCCCTAGTTTTATTTTCCGTTTTAGTATGGATTGTAATACTGGGAGATGTAGCTTATTACATTATTAATGGTGGCAAATAATTCTATAGTATGGGTTTCTCTTTCAGGTTATATTGCCACAACTCTACAAGTTTTTCAAACTCTTTATTGGATCCATCTTCATCATTTTCGTGTTTAGATCTGTGCCTTTTTATAAGATACTCCACCGTGCTGTCTTCTAGTAAAAATTCTTCATTGTTTTGATTCAGTTTTCGTATCAGGTAATTGAGGTTATAGGTCGAAAAATCACCAATTAGTTTAAGAGAACATAGAGTGGGTTCGTATTTCATAAGAAGCTCGGTCATGTAGAGAGCCTGTCGTAATGAGTCAATGCTACCAGAGAGAGCTGAACGGAAATGCATACTGAGTTTTTCATACAAATCAATAAATCTGTAATAAGATTCAATAACGGGAAGTATCATTTCGGGGAAGCGGTTTTGTAACTCTATTAAATCAATAGGTTGGTCTTTTTCTCGAAAATAGTCAAATATTTTAATGGCATTTTCTGGCAAGGGGTCTTCGTCAACAAGTTCTATATAGAGATCCTTGATTATTGTTTTAACCGTACCGGCTTTCTTGAGATATATTTCAATCTCTACTGGTTCAATATAATAGTTGTTTTTATCTGTCGAGTCCATTGCCAACCATTGCTGGTAATCTAAATTCGCTTTAAAAATGGGTGTTTCAAAATTACTAAAATCAAAATAATTTGTACCTGCGGTTAAACGCAAACAGTTGTGGTAATTTTCAAAGCTGTTTTCTGATAAAATTATAAGTATTCATTACTTAAAGCGATCTTCCAATAGTTTAAGAATATTTTTCTGGGCATCACCAAAGCTATGTTTATTGGCTTTTTCAAAAAGTTCGTCAGGACGTTTCGTGCCGGTGAACGATTTAATGCTTTCCACAGCTTTGTGAAACTCTATCGACATCTTTGTAAGTTTTAGTTCGGCAATTTTCCACATGGAATCACCATCTCTAACGATAAAACGTTCACCATCAGGAAGTGTAAAGATAGAATTTGGAAAAATCCAATGAGGGTTTTTACCCTTAACTTCATCTGGTCCTAGAGGGCGATAACCATTAATAACTGCGATCTCATTAAGATAATAGAGTATCTCGGTATCCGTAATTTTTATTTTAAATTTTTCAATAATTTCTTCGTTGTCATTACCTTCAAGACGCTCCTCAAGATCACTTATTTCGGTTGGAGGAGTGACCGGTTTGATTTCAGTGTTGTCTTCTAAATTTGTGGCTTCTGTATTATGATCTGAATCTGTAATTAATGTGCCGTTTTTTTCCGGGTCATCGGTACTGTTGTTATTTGCCAATGCGTCAAAACTTTCATCGTTTTGGGATGACGTAATGTTCTCTGATGCTGTAGTTTTTGAACCACGACTAATAAGTTCGGCAATGGTATCAATAAATGGTTTTTTCTGATAAGCTTTCCAATATAGAGAAAAAAGAACAATAACAAGCACTATAATTAAAAATGCTGTTAATATCCTGTTTAGAGATCTGAAGAAAATTATGGGGGAACTGTACCAGAAGGGGTGTATAATCCGCTGAATTAGAGATGAGTGATGCCCTTTAAGTTCTTTGTGGGCGGCGTACTCATTCTTGTTTTGAACGTATTTATTATACCTTTGATTATTAAAAACAGCTGTTTTGATTCTTCGTATAATTTTTGTAAATAGAGGCTTAATTCCTTTAGTTTTAGAAACATCGGTTTGATTGTTGTCATCAAAAATCTGATTAATATGAAGTTTGTTAATATCTTCACGTGATAGAATATTCTGCTTATAAATCTCTTTTCTTTCGTTAATTGCTTTTTTAAGAGATCTTACTGGCTTGGTTTTGCCGTTTCCAAGGTAAAGTTGAACCAATGCATGAAGTCTTTTTCTGTCATTTTCTATTTTTGCCGCATAGTCCCTGTATTCGATGCTGTTCTTATAGCTCGATTCGTCAGTAGGAATCTGAACAGGTACCATTGGAATATAGTTTTTAGGGCGGTTTGAACGTGATATGGGGGTATATACTGTGAAAACTCCCTCGTCGGCTACGATTATTTTGGAAGAAAAAGCAATATCCATCGCTTTAAGGTTATGCACGCTGTTTTGAACTGCGTAGTTTTGAATAAGCTTTTTAAGATACGATGATATTTTACGGTTTGTTGAAATATGAATCAGGTATTTTATCAGCGATATACAGTTTGTACGATCAAACGGAGAAGATTCATTTTCAAAAAAATCGTTTATCATTTTGTTGTTATCCGGATTATCCGGATTCATTAAAGCATTAACGATATCGTTTGAAATTATGGAATTAAAAAAATCAAGACAATCGTTTGATGATTCATACTTGATTACTTGGTAATTAACATCTTTAAAAAGAGCGGAATGAGTCAAAGACGATAACTTGCTAAAATTGGGATTGCTATCTTCAAGTATAAAATAGGGGGTCTTTGTTGATTTAAGAACCAGGTTGCAGCATTCAAAAACAGAATAGGGAATAACAAAAAAATCTGCTGTCTGCTTTATTATTTTGTCTATATCCGTAGAGTTATTAAAATATAAAAAGTTTACAGTTTGACTTGTTTCCGAGTTAAAAGTAACTTCAAGATTGCCAGATCCGTTAATTTCGTTGACGATCATGCCGGGGGTTACTTCGGTCTTTGACATGCTAAAAGAACGGCATGTGAGATTTGCTCTGGAAAAAAGTTTTTTTATGATATTCATTTGAGGCTTGTCGTCAGATAAAATTGTGAGTTTCGAAGAACTATGATTAATCCAGCGCAAGAAGGCAGTCAGGTTCAAGTAATTGGCCGAAGGATGCGCAATAGCCGATATTTTGCGTGGGTTTATTCCATATTGGTCAAAAACCTGTTGATAGTTTTGGGGCAGCATATATAAAAAATAACTTCCCTGATCAAAAAAGAGGGGGAGTGAATCCGCGATTGTAAAACCAGAGCCGAAATGTGCTCGATTTGATTTTGTGTTTTCGTACAAATCATCATGAACACGATTTGTGTTGTATGTCTTTTCAAGCAGTTTTTGTAGGTCAAAAAGATCCTTTTTGTTGTGTGATATTTTGAAGTTTCCGTCACGATAAAAGATTCCAATAAAAGACTCGCGGTCAGATAAAGATCTGGAGCTTATTTCGGGAATATCCTTCTCGACGTCTACAATTGTCACGTTTTTAAGATCAAGACCGAATATCTTTTGGAAATCAAGAAATCTTTTGAGAGTATAGTGGCTACCTATGTAACGGTTAGATGATTGTGTGTTTATATCGATGTTGAACTGTTCCTGAGCCGGATTGCCAGGCATATCGTCTGTAATTATTATATTCTCGACAAGCGGTATCAGTTCGACAGGCATATCCATCCAGTTGCCTATACGGATAAAGGGCTGTGAATCATCAAGAGTGTTGCCGGTAAAGATGATAAAACATCCAAAATCGGTGACAAAAACCCTGTCGCTGTCTTTTTGTATAATATCAGAAATTTTCATAAATATCCGGTTAAGCCTTAGAGCCATTTTTTGGAATAATTATTTTTAGTGCTGTTAAATGCTAATTAATAATGAAAACCAATCGAATGTAACATAATACGCAGCAGTTTGTAAAGTAATTTATGTCTGGTGCGGAAAATTTGCTTATGTCGTATAATTGATTAGATTTAATTTTCACGTCCTATTATTTTAATCAGCATGGGTGGGTTTTTAGATTAAATTTATGATGTGTGTAAAAAATGATATCGTCGTTAACATCTCTTACAGTTATAGGTGTAGTAATTTTTCGAAGTTCCTTTTGCTAAATATGATCAAAAACTTGTTGATAGATATAGAGTTTGCGCTAATATTATACAGTAAGTGATATTTAGGAGGATTATTATGGCTTTTATTGATTGGAGTGATGAATATAGTGTTTCTGTTGATATCTTTGATAAGGAACATCAGTCTTTAATTGCAATTATTAACGAACTGCACCAAGGTCTAACCTCTGGGTTTGGTATTAAAGAGATGACATATATACTTGACAGGCTTTTAGAATACACGAGTAAGCATTTTTATCATGAAGAGAAGGAGATGCATGCCTATGCGTATCCGGACTTTGATGTCCATAAAAAAGCTCATGAACAGCTTGTTGCCGATGTAAAAAAGTATAAAGATAGGTTGGAATCAGGAGAACAGGCTTTTTCTTTGGAGCTTCTTGCGTTCCTGAAGAAATGGCTTGTTAACCATATTTTGGGAACAGATAAGAAGTATTCAAAATTTTTTGCCGGCAAGAATATATAACTTCCTATTTTACCGTATATCGTTCAACAATGCAGTTACGGATATTCAAGAAAACCTGTTCTTTGTTATTGGTCTGTATGTCCATAAAGAAGTCTTTTCTGTTATTGTTGATCCATACAAAAAGTTTTTTTGCCCCCTCTTCGGGGGTTTTTGATGAGTGGCATAACTTCACCATCCTTCTCATCTCGTCTAACATAAACATTTTTGGGAAGTTTCCAACGAATAGGCGAAAGCTCTTCCCGTCTTCGCTCTCTATTATTTTTACATCCAGGTTTTCTTCTTCGGTCGAGTTATCACGAGCAAGTTTTCGTGCGGCTTTGCGTTCTTGAAATTCGCGAACAACTTCGCGATTATGTATTAGTATCTCCATCTGGCGCACAATAGATTGAAGTTCATCAGTTTCCAGATTTTGTGATAGATTAGCTATACGTTCTTTTAGTTTTTCATCTGTTTTGGATTTATTGTTATCGGACATAATGCCTCCATTTTTCTGCCGTATTGTTTCGTTCAGAGGCTCTTGGCGCGGGAGATACGGTGTTTCTTTTAAGTGAACGCTGAAAGATTATTAAGCACTCTTTTCTATTTTCGGACATTATAATTGGTTACTTTAGGGCAAGAAATGATCAGTTAGAATCATTCTGGCGTATTTTTTTTAGTTTTAAAGAGCCATTAGAGGATGAATAGGAATAGATGACCGGTGAGTTTAATTGTAAGTTGTTATATATTTCGGTTTCGACGGTTAACATTGTTATCATATTGTTTGGCTGTTGTATAACAAGATAGCGTTTTGGAGAAATATCTTCTCCAAGTGTAAATTTGCTGATAATCTTGCCATTAATATCGTTAAATTCAGTTTTTATTGCTGATTTTGCTGCTCTGCTATTTGTGTACAGTATAAAAATGGCTGTTCCAAAAATGAAAAGCAGGGATAATGTATAAAACAGGCTCGTGAAGAGAGAGCGCTTTCGTTTTATTACAGGTGGCATGCTTGGATAAAGATTCATCTTAAGTGTGAACTCCATTGTTAAGATTAAATTTAGCCGTATGTTAAGAGACAAAAATAGCCATTTTGTTAAAAAAGAGTTATTGCAGATATCGCTGATAACATGATTACCGCTTCTTTTCCATGTATATAAGCACAAAAAACAGGTCTTTTCAATAAAACTTTACCATAATCTGATTATCACTATTTTGCTTTTTATGCTATTCTGAAAAGCATTTTTTATGTAAAATTTTTTAACTTTTCTCTTTATATACGTAAAAACACTTTATCTCAGAATAATTATTATAAATAATGATCACATAGCGTTATTGTTTAAAAATTTTTTCAAATTATTAGAGAGGGGTGTAATGGAAAAACTGTTCAAGCTTTCTGCAAATAATTCGTCTGTTAAAAACGAAATTATTGGCGGTGTCACAACATTTCTTGCTATGATGTATATCATAGTGGTTAACCCGGCAATTTTAAAAGAGGCCGGATTGCCTTTCGGTGCGGTTTTAACCGCTACAGTGCTGGTTTCTGCTTTCAGCAGTATTGCCATGGGTCTTTATGCGAAGTCACCAATTGCAATTGCTCCAGGCATGGGGCTAAACGCTTTTTTTACATACGGCGTTGTAATTGGCATGAAGGTGCCTTGGGAGACTGCATTGGGGGCGGTTTTCTGGTCGGGTATCGTATTTATTATCTTATCAGTTTTTAATGTAAGAACTCATATAGTTAAGGCAATTCCAAAACAGCTTCGTTTTGCTGTGGCCGCTGGTATTGGTCTGTTTATAACATTTATCGGTTTAATAAACGGTGGATTCATTGTTGACAATCCGGCTACCCTGATTTCGTTTAAAGGGCTTAATGCTGTTACAGTAACTTTTGCGGCTGGTCTGTTTTTGACAGCAGTTCTGGTTGTTAAAAGAATCAAGGGCGCACTTATAATCGGTATTGCGGCTACCACCCTTCTTTGCATACCTATAGGCCGTTTTTATGGCGATGGTTCATGGATCTCTCCGGTACAAAGTTCCATGCTGGTTCAATATAATGGATTTTTTGCTTCTCCTGATTTTTCACTGCTTTTTAAACTTGATTTTATAGGTTCAATTAAACTTGCAATGTGGCCTGTAATTTTCGCATTTTTATTCACCGATATGTTTGACAGTATTTCGACATTTATTGGAGTTGCCGAGGCAGCCGATCTTCTTGACAAGGAAGGAGAGCCTCTTCACGTTAAAGAGTGTCTTATTGTGGATGCTGCTTCTACTACCGTTTCGGGACTTTTGGGTACGTCGGCAGGAACAAGCTATATAGAATCGGCAACTGGTGTCGAGGAAGGCGGTCGAACCGGTTTAACCGCAGTTATTACTGGTCTTTTGTTTCTTCCGTTTATGTTTCTTTCTCCATTGCTCTCTGTAGTTCCGGGGGTTGCTACTGCCACAGCTCTTGTACTTGTCGGAGTTTTTATGATGAAGCCGGTTTCTCTTATTAACTGGACCAAATTTGATGATGCCATTCCGGCTTTTTTGGCGCTTGTTCTGATTCCTCTTACCTATTCAATTACCCAGGGTATAGTTTGGGGATTTTTAAGCTGGACTGTAATAAAGCTTTTAACCGGAAAACATAAAGAAGTTACGCCAACCTTGATAGTGATTGATATTCTGGCTGTGTTGGCGCTGGTTTTATAACTGGGAATTTCGAAAAATAAAAATTTCGCAAATTTCTTTTCTTACTTGCAAGATGTCTCTTTTTGGTGAGAATATGTGGTATATTTAAAAAGTCAATTATTAAGAGTTCATAATACTTTGAATTGACTTTAGAGTATTTATTTCGTATTATATCGGAGAAGCTGTACTAACGGCTTCTCCGTTTTATATGCGTGCCGGGGGAAGAGTTATGAGAAAAACATCTATGTTTTTAAGTATGACTTTAGCGGCCCTCATGATTACAGGCAGTCTATATTCCGAGACTTATTATACTCTTCGGGCTGGCGGAGGAATTGCGGGCGGCGGCGATAAAATAATGGGTCGTGATTATGATTATGTAAGTTCGGATGGAGGGGATGGTCCGGCTATAGCAGTGTCTCTTTCCGCGTCACTACTAAATGTACGGTCGGCTAAAAATTCCCTTTTTTTTGGAGCACAAATTACTGCAAATATGTCGGAGATTCCGGTGAGCAGCGATAGTGAGGCTCCTGTGAGTGGTAGTTATGATGTTTACTGGACTCAAAATGAGCTTGATGCAAAGTATCTGTATTCGATATCCCGTACGGTAGGTGTATTTGTAGGCCCAAGACTAGTGATGAATCTTTCGTATGGAGAATATCCTTTAACAAACACTGAATCGGAATACTCGGATGATTTTTTTTATAGGGATAACCTGGCTGGAATAACCGCCGGTTTAAATTTACGTAAACATCTTTTTGGTACATCTTTTATTGTATCAACTATCGGCTATGGAGCATTAATCGGTGTTAATAGCACCACTTATAAAAATGAGACAGTAGATGGTGATCAGACCAATATGATGAATAGTTTATCTTTAGGTTATGCTTACTACTCTGTAGATTCAAAAACTATGTTTGACGTTTCTGTAGTAGCTGTATTTTATTTAAGGGGTACTCCTATAATGACATCGTTTGATGATGAAATTGAAGCCGGACGTATAACACTTATGGTGGGCGTTACTCGTCCTTTTAAAAATTGATGCGAAAACTTGAGAGACATCTGTACAATAGTATAATTTTTTAAGTTCCTTGGAATAAATATTGGTCCTGGATAATAGTAACTTTATGAACACTGTTTCTGTAATATATCAGGATGAACATATCGTGGCGGTGAACAAGCCTTCAGGTATGTTTGTTCACCGCACAACCTTGGCGGACGAATCGGTATTTCTATTGCAGACCGTAAGAGATCTGATTGGTAAACATCTTTATCCTGTACACCGAATTGACCGACCAACTAACGGACTTGTGGTTTTTGCTTTAAGCTCCGAATCGGCGGCTTCGCTATGTGATAATTTCAGATATAATAGAATAGAAAAAAAATATCTGGCGGTTGTGCGTGGGTGGGTCGAAAACGGAACGATAGATTATTCCCTGCTTAACGAAAGGGGCAATAAAAGAAATGAAGCAGTAACGGATTATTTGCTTAAACAAAAAAAAGAGTATCCTTTTGCCGTTGGAAAACATCAGACCTCACGATACAGCCTTGTTGAAGTGTCGCCCAAGTCAGGTAGAATGCATCAGATACGAAGGCATTTTAAACATATATTTCATCCCGTTATTGGTGATACAACATACGGAGATGGGACGCATAACAGGATTTTTCGTGAACAATTTAGCAGGCATAATCTGCAATTACAGGCGGTTTCTCTGAGCCTGTCACATCCGGATACCAATAAATTCTTAACTATAAGTTTACCAACTGATATGCAATTGACTCTTCCTTAGTCTATTTTGAAATTTCAGCCTTTAATCTCTCTTTGTGAAGCTCTTCGAGCTCGGCTTTTAACCTTTTGTATGCTGGAAAAATTATAAATAATAGAATTAGTGGTACTATACTGATGCCGAAAGCGGATTGCGCCGGATAGGCTGTGTCAATCAAAGCGTGGGGGATTATCTGGAAAAAGAACTCTATTGTCTTTTCGGCACCCTGTCCCATGTTGAAAATTACACCAAACGATGGAATAAGGTTTATGTTAACCAATATGTTATTTGTAGCAAAAGAAAAAATTTGCAGGGCTGTAAGTGTTCCCAAAATGGTTATCCCGACAGGGTAACGATTAATTGAAAGGGTCATTATGCTTCCGGTGAAACAGGTGATAGCTACAGCCAGATTAAAGGCGATAAGAATAATATTTTGCGCAGCATAATCGCTTGAGCTGATCAAAAAAATAAAAATGGCGGCAACTATTAGCAGACCACCGAGAATATTATGTATATGTGCGAAGTATGTAAAAAATTTGATAGCTTTCATTGTCGCTTCCTTATTAACAAACAGTTTATTTGCCATTTTTATACAACCGAAAGAGTATTCAATTCTTTTTTGGCAAGTTCACTTTAAAAAGAGTTGAATCGAAAACTAAGGTCTTGTAGAGTAGAAAAAAAATATGGAGAACAGTTATGGTTTCTGATCTATCTGCAGAGCTAAAAAGAATAACATTTGTAACCCGGGCTATATATGTAGCGATGCTTTTTACATATCCGTTTTACTACTTTTTGCTGGCAACAACTGTGGGTTTGCATGATGTTTCTGATAATAAAGATATTTGGACATTACCTGTTATAGTGACAGCTGTGGGAGTTTTTGTTTTATCCGGTTTAGGGGCATATATCGCTCATTCTGTATATTCCGGAGCAGAGTTTTATGAAGGGCGGTTTGGCAAGTTTTTCAAGGTCAGAATAAAGCAGAATGGAGGAATTCAACCCTCATCAATATTCGCACTTTATGTTGTAGCCTTGACAATAATTCAGGCAAGCTCGGTATTGCTGTTTGCATTGAGTACCGTCTTGCAAAATGCCTGGTATTATCAGTTTTTTATAATGCCTGTAATCTTTTTCTTTGCGATATCTTATCCTAAAACCAGCAAGCTGGAAGAGCTGATCAAGGGTGCCGAAAGAACTGTCCAAAAACCGGGTCAGGAGTAGTGATTTGTAAAACTTTATTCTCTAAATATCGATACCCAGTAGATATTTGACCGAAAGACCAATAGCAAAAGATATCGCGGCAACAGTCAGACTTATGCCTGCCATCTCCGCGAATCTTTTGCCAAAAGGAAGATCCTTGGCGACGGATATGTAATAGGTGAAAAACAGTATTACAATAACAACAGTTGCAAGAAGTATTGCCAATGCCGGAATAAATGCGTTTTGCGGAAGAACAAGATAGGGTAACACCAGAAGAATTACCGTAATCAGATAAACAGAACCTGTATATAGTGATGATTTTAGTGGATTGTGATGCCCGTCCGAACGTGCGGAGAGATACTCACTTGATGTCATTGAAAGAGTTGCTGATATTCCAGTAATAAGTCCTGAAAGGGCAACAAGCCTGTTATTTTGAAGAGCGAAGGTTAATCCTGCAAGGGTGCCAGTTAATTCTACTAACGCGTCGCTAAGGCCAAGAACCATAGAGCCGACATATTGCAGTCTCTCTTCGTCAAGCATCTCCATGAGTTGTTGTTCGTGATGATCTTCATCTTTAGCTATCTGTTTTGCTTGCGGCACTTCGGTCGAAATTTTATTATATATTTCAGAAGCGTCATCTTCGCCATTTTCCATTAATTTAAGAGCAAAAGTGTACCCCATTATTCTAGCTATGAAAGTAAAAAAAAGTATTTTTATTTTTTTGGGCTTAACTTGTTTGCCTGTAATCTCGCTCCAAATTTCACTGTGCTTCAGTTCTTCATTGCCAATTGTTATGAGTATTTTCTGGTTTTTAACATCTTTAACAAATCCTGCGATTCGGGTATAGATGTGGTATTCGGTTAATTCGTTGATTTGCATTGATAGCACTATTTTTCTTGTTTCGTCGGATATTTTCATGTTGTCTCCATCAGGTTTCATGGTGTCATTGCCGAATTGCCGGTATTAGTTTTTTCCATTAAATTCGGGTCGTTTACTGGATAATCTTGGGATAATTTACACATGCTATTCTCTATTGTCACTAATTTAATAAGAGAGTCAACCTTGATATTGATATAATATGTAAATTTGTAAATTTTTGGAGACACCCTTGTTATATGAAAAAACTTGAAACATCATGGTTTTGATTATATCTTTCAACAATCAGGAGTATCAAAGATATCTTGACAATCAGGGGATATTCTAATCATTTGAAAAAGTCGGAGAATACGAAAATAATTTGAAAGGAGTTTTATATGAAATCAAGGGAACTAGCAACTCATATATATACGGCGGATCCGTCTGCTCATGAGTTTAATGGAAGACTGTATGTTTACCCTTCACATGACCGCGATATTGATGTAGCATATTCTGATGAGGGTGATGAGTACTTAATGGAAGATTATCATGTTCTTTCAATGGACGGCCCGGATGCCGAGGTAATCGATCATGGTATAGCTCTGCACGTTGATGATGTTCAGTGGGCCTCCAAACAGATGTGGGCGCCGGACGCGCACGAGAAAAACGGTAAATACTATTTGTATTTTCCTGCTCGGGACAAAGAGAATAATTTCCGTATTGGTGTGGCTGTAGGCGACAAACCGGAGGGGCCTTTTGTGCCTGAGAAGGATTACATAAAAGGAAGTTTTAGTATTGATCCATGTGTTTTCAAAGATGATGACGGATCTTATTATGTCGGATTTGGGGGATTATGGGGCGGCCAATTAGAGAAATGGCAAACTGGTTCGTTTGTTGCCGATGCGGAAGGCCCTAAGGGAGATGAGCCGGCTTTATGTGCCAAAATAGCGAAACTTACCGGCGATATGCTTCAGTTTGACGGTGGGGTGCATGATATACAGGTAGTTGATAAAGACGGTAAACCGTTAACTGCCGGTGATGAAGAACGCCGTTACTTTGAAGGACCGTGGATTCATAAATATAATGGCAAGTACTACTTTTCATATTCTACAGGAACAACGCATTGTATAGTGTACGCGACAGCAGATAATGTTATGGGGCCTTATACATATCAGGGGGTTATACTTACTCCTGTAGAGGGATGGACGACTCACCATTCTATTGTGGAGTTTAAAGGTAAATGGTATCTTTTTTATCATGACTGTGAGCGTTCAAAAGGAATCAATAACAAGCGCAGTGTAAAAATGGCCGAAATTACATACAATGAAGATGGAACCATTCAGACTCTGGTACCTGACGAATCTCTTATCGGAAAACGATAAACAGCGATTTATTATGTTAAGGAATTTTGAAAGCCGGACAGATAACTGTCCGGCTTTTTGTTTGCCCAGCGTGTCAGACCTGACTTCTGCCAGCAAATCTTAATCTATATGCCCCCAACCCAAAGGGGCTTAGTGTTAGACATTTGCAAGATAATAGATGTGGGTAAAAGTCAGGTATCGGATAAATCTTACCTCTTAATTAGGATCTGAAAAAACGTAAAAAAAATAAAAAAAATTTAACAAAATATAAAAAAATCCGTATTAATAGGCAAGCTATCCTAAGACTTGCCTGTAAAACATATCTCGTCAACAACAATCAGCTAATTGGCATGTGCAATAAAAAATATAATAAATATAAATAAATTAAAATTACTGGGAGGAGTTATGAAAAATCTATTTAAATTCTTGGCGCTGATTTTGTCAGCTATGATTATTTTATCTTTTGCAGGTTGCAGTTCCGATTCTGATTCGGCAACAAAACTGCAAACCGAAAACGTTGATGATGTGGACCCGGCTGCTGAAAAGCCGGAAAATGACAGTAATGAGAACACAGACACTGATGATGACGAGCTGGAAAAAGCTATAGAAGAAATTAATTCAAAAAACAGTGCTGCAACAGTTATTAATGAAACAGGAGTAGGGGACACCATTAATTATTCCGATATGTCGTCTCTTGATAACGACCCTACCGGCCTGCATATAACGGAAGACTATGACGGTGACGGCATACCAAACGCCAGCGAGATAGTGACCAACCCCTATGTCGCGGATTACCCCCGTATTGTTACCAGAATATCGCCGCCTATAATAATGGAACTGCAGCCTACAACCACAACCGAAGTTGAC
>ERZ795053.1843-NODE-1843-length-26343-cov-10.162013_pt1 | contig 26343 bp, 25 predicted proteins | sample MGYA00375137_ERZ795053 | MGnify/ENA primary metagenome ERZ795053 (study PRJEB30182, sample SAMN05720284) | activated sludge metagenome | isolation source: Anaerobic digester | place: Hong Kong | collected 2014-12-17 ...
ACCGTCCTTGCGACCACGGAAGCGCCCGGCGGGGTCGCCTTTGTCGCGGGGCTGGAGCTTGAGGGCATCGCCGCGCGCCTGTCCGGGCGCGTCCTGCCCGGACTTCCGGAATTCGCCGCGCGGGTGGCGCCCGCCGCCTCGCCCCGGCAGGTGCAGGCCGCGCATGACTGGCTGGCCCGTCAGGGCTTCGCCGCAAATCCCTTTCCCGGAACCATCTCTGACGCGATACAGGAGGTCACATCATGAAACGCAACCCGCTGGCCGGCCCCGCGCCGGCGCGGCTACTTCGTTCGGCGGCGGTCCTTGCGCTGCTTGGCGCGACGCCGGCCCTTGCCGATGACGCGGAGCTGCTGGCCAAGGCCTGCGGCGACTGCCACACCACCGCGGCGGACGGCACGCTGAGCCGCATCTCGGGCCAGCGCAAGACGCCCGAGGCCTGGCTGATGACCATCGTGCGCATGCGCATGTCGCATGGCGCCGACATCGACCGGCAGACCGAGGCGGCGCTGGTGCGCTACCTGGCCGACACCCAGGGCCTTGCCCCGTCCGAGGCGGAGCCCTATCGCTACGCGCTCGAAAAAGACCCGAACATGGTCGAGGCGATCGATGAACCGCTGGGCACGATGTGCGCGCGGTGCCATACCGGCGCAAGGGCGCTCTTGCAGCACCGCACGCCCGAGGAATGGCGAACGCTCATCGATTTCCACGTCGGGCAGTTCCCGACCATCGAATACCAGGCGCTGGGCCGCGACCGCGAATGGTACAAGATCGCCTCGACCGAGATTGCCGAACTTCTGGCGACGACCCAGCCGCGCGATACCGAGGCGTGGTCGCAGTGGCAGGCGGCCGACAAGCCCGGCGTGGCGGGCGACTGGATCGTCCTGACAACGCTGCCCGGCACGGGACAGGCCTATGGCCGCCTGACGGTGTCGGGCGACGCCTCGCCCTATGCGGTGTCGGGCGATCTGACGCTGGCCGACGGATCGACGCAGGCGGTGTCGGGTCAGATGAACCTTTACACCGGCTACGAATGGCGCGCGACGCTCGACATCGGGGGGCAAAGCTATCGCCAGGTGCTTGCGCTTGACGGCGCGGGCGGACTGTCGGGGCGCCAGTTCCTGACCGCGCAGGACAGCCTGGGCGGACACCTTTCGGGGGTGCGCGCCGATGCCGGTGCGCATGTCCTGGGAACCGTGCCCGAGGCGGTGGCCGGCCTTTCGGGCACCGTGCAGGTCGTCGGGGCGGGGCTTGAGGGGCTGACGGTCGAAGGCGCGGCGGCCGACGGGCTTGCCGCCAATGCCGCCGGTGCAAGCGTCTCGCTCAGCGCCGAGGCGCAGGGGCGGGCCGTCCTTTCGGCGGGCGACAGCAGCGTCGGCGTGGCGCTTTACACCGCGCCCGACCGTCTGACCGTGGAACCGGAATTCACCATCGCCCGCGTCGGCGGCGGGTCCGATGTCGGCCCCGCGGCGGTCCCGGCGCTTTTCAGCGCCGTCGGCTGGCTCAACGGGCCGGACGGGGCCGCTGGCACCGGGGACGACATCCGCATCGGCAGCCTTTCGGCCGAATGGACGACCACCGACGCCAACGAGACCGCGGCGATGATGCAGGACGCGGCCTATGCCGGAACGCTCGACCAGAGCGGCCTTTTCATGCCGGCGGTCGCCGGGCCGAACGCGGAACGTCCGTTTTCCACCAACAACGCGGGCGACCTGACGATTACCGCGAAGGCGGGCGGGCTGGAAGCTTCGGGGCGTCTGATCGTGACGGTCCAGCGCTTCATCGATCCGCCGCTGCGCTGAGGAGGCAGGCATGGGATACCTTTTCTACCAGCCGCAAAACGCGCACCGGGTCGAGGTCGAGGGGCGGAACCTTCTGTTCCACGTCCCCACGACATCGCTTTTCGAGATCGATCCCCTCGACGCCGCGGTGATCGACGCCTTCGCCGAGACGGGAAGGGCGGATGCCGACGCGATCCGCACGCTCTTCCCCTCGGCGGAGCCTTCGGACATGGCCCGCCGCATCCAGGGCCTTGTCGATCTGGAGATCCTGACCGACGGACGGGCGCCTTCGCCCGAACGGCCGCCGGTCAAGATCACGCAGTTTCCGCTGACGACGATCGTGCTGAACGTCAACACCGGCTGCAACCTGTCGTGCACCTACTGCTACAAGGAAGATCTCGACACCCCGTCCAAGGGGCGTCGCATGGCCTTCGACACGGCGGTACGCTCGATCGACCTCCTGCTAAGGGAAAGCCCCGACCAGCAGTCCTACAACATCGTTTTCTTCGGGGGGGAACCCCTGTCGAACCTCGGGCTGATCCGCGATGTGGTGGACCACGCCGAACCGCGCTTTGCGGCGCTCGGCAAGGCGGTCAACTTCTCGCTGACCACCAATGCCACGCTTCTGAACGAAGGGGTTGTCGACTGGCTCGATGCCCATCGCGTCGGGCTGACGGTGTCGATGGACGGGCCGAAGGCGCTGCACGACAAGAACCGCAAGACGGTCGGCGGCAAGGGCAGCTACGACGCGGTCGCGGCCAAGGCGCGGATGCTGCTGTCGCGCTACCGGTCCAGGCCGGTGGGCGCGCGCGTCACCCTGACGGCGGGCGTCACCGCGGTCGAGGAGATCTGGGACCACCTGAAAAACGAACTCGGCTTCTCCGAAGTCGGCTTTTCGCCCGTCACCTCGGGTCCGATGACCGCCTTCAACCTGACCGGCGACGAACTGCTTGAGGTGTTCGAGGGGATGAAATCCCTTGGCCGCCGCTATCACCGCGAGGCGCTGGAGGGCCGCAACATCGGCTTTTCCAACATGCATCAGATGATGCAGGACCTTTACGAAGGCCGGTCCAAGGCGCTGCCTTGCGGCGCGGGCGTGGGCATGCTCGCCGTCGATCACTCGGGCGAACTGAACCTTTGCCACCGCTTCACCGGATCGGACATGGAAACCTTCGGGTCGGTCACCGAAGGGATCGCCCGCGACCGCCTGTCGGGCTTCATCGAGGCGCGGGCGGACCGGTCCGGCAAGGGCTGCGCCACCTGCCGCATCCGCAACCTCTGTTCGGGCGGCTGCTATCACGAAAGCTACGCCCATTTCACCGACCCCATGAAACCCGCCTACCACTACTGCGATCTCATGCGCGACTGGGTGGATTTCGGCATCGGCGTCTACGGCGACCTGATCGCCCGCGCGCCGCACTTCTTCCAAAACGTCATCGCACCCCGGAGGGCCAACGGAAAATGAAACCCCTGAACCAGAAAGCCGACCGTGTGCTCAAGGCCGCGGCCGTGGACAAGATGGACGAGGTCCGCGCCATGCAGACCGTGACCGCCGGCTGCGCGACCACCTTCGATCCGGGCTGGGAGGTGGACCCCTTCGGGTCCGTCGCCGCCCTGTGCCAGCCGATGGAGGCAGACCTTTACGGCTGTTCCGACCCCTGCTGGTGGCCCGCGCAGGTGCCCGACACCATGGTCACCCAACCCGACTGGGACGCCAATGCCAACAGCGCCGCGCGGGACTGGCGCGCGCTGGGCACGGTCTTCCCCGGCGACAGCAATACCTGAGGTGAAAGCGATGAAAACATTCCTCACCGGGCTTTCCCTGGCGCTTGCCGGGGCCCTTGCCCCCGCAACCGGCGCCGAGGCACGCGACCTTCTTGTCACCGTCGCCCGCCCCGACAACCTTTACGTCATCGACGCGGCCAGCCGCGAAGTGATCAAGGATTGCAAGATCGGGTCCGAACACGCGACGCCGGGCATCACCGTGATGTCGCCGGACGGGCATGTCGCCTACATGCTTCTGGACCGCTGGCAAAACGTCGTCGGTGTCAACATCGACACCTGCGAAAGGGTCTTTTTCGCCCGCCAGTCGGAAGACAAGGTGATCCGCCGGTCCATCGCCTCGATCACCGTGTCGCGTGACGGGACGCGCCTTTACACGGTGCGCAACCCCGTGCGCCATCACGCCGACCACTACGAGGTGATGGAACCGGAATTCGCCGTCTTCGACACCGCCGCCGGTCTTGACGCCAAGCCGATCGCGATCCACCCCGCGCCGCGCCGGTCGACCCTGATGGCGGCCGACGACACCGGCAAGGTCTATATCGCCGGGCACGATATCTATGCCGTCGATCCCGAAACCGGCGAGACCGGCGTGGCCATCGCAAACGCAAGCTGGGACCGCCCGACCTATTCGGGCCCCGACGTCCTGGCCTTCTGGCCCATCGGGACGCAGAACGACGAATTCATGCTTCTTTACTCTGCCGCAGTCTTCACCGACGAGAAGCAGGAGGAGCTGGCGGATTTTGTCTGGGGCTACGAGACGGTGGACCTCAAGACCGGGGCGACCGAGATCAAGGATTTCGCGTCCTTCGAGGTCATCATGTTCTCGGCCGTGCGCAATCCGAACGCGCCGAACGAGCTTTACGGCGTCTATACCCAGCTTTCGAAACATGATGTGGCTACGGGCGAGCTGGTCAAGCGGGTCGACCTTCCCCACACCTACTACGTCATCAACATCTCTTCCGACGGCAAGGAGATCTATGTGGGCGGCACCAACGACGACATTGGCGTCTATGACAGCACCACGCTGGAGCGTATCGGCGAAATCCGCCTGCCCTCGGGCGGCGACATGAGCGTCAGCACACTTCAGATCGTGCAGTCGGAATGACCGACCTGCCGGTTCCCGGCAGGGCCTTCCCGGCCCGGATGCGCCGCAGGCTGATCCTGCGCGCCTTCGGGTCGCAGTGGCTGTTCGACCGGCTCCGCCCCTATCTGGGGCGGGGTCTTCTGCTTCTGGCGCTGGGGCTTCTGGCCGCCGCGCTGGCGCTGGTGCCGCCCTGGCTGACCAAGCTGGTGATCGACCGCGGGCTTGTCGCGCGCGATTCCGGCGCGCTTGTCACCTGGTCCGCCGCGCTTCTGGGCGTCGGCTTCGTGACGCTGGGTCTTTCGTCGCTCAGCAACATCTTGCACATGCGCGCCTCGGTGGCGATGCTGGCCGACCTCAGGCTGGCGCTGGCGCGGCTGGTCCTCGGGCGCTCGCCGCTCTGGCGGTCCGGCCAGCAGGCCGGCGAGATCATGGCGCGTCTTGACGGCGACGCGGGCGAGGTCCAGCAGTTTGCCTTCAACCTCACGCTGACCGGCGCCTCGGCGGTGGTGCGGCTCCTGGGCGGCGCGGCGCTTCTTTTCGCGCTGAACGCCAAGCTGGCGCTGGCCGCCGTCCTGCTTGCGCCGTTCGAGCTTCTGTTCCTGACCTGGGCGCGCCCGAAGACAGAGGCCGTCACCCGCGCGGCGCGTGCCGCACGCGGCGATCTGGCCTCGCGCCTCACGGAAATGGTGCAGGGACTGATGCCCATCCAGGCGGCGGGCGGCGAGGGCGCGGTGTTGGCTGCAATTGGCCGCGCGCAGGACGGGCTGAACCGCGCGCTTCTCAGGGCGCAGGTCTGGGGCGAGGTCACGCGCACCGTGCCCGCGACGCTGGCGGCGCTGGCGCGCGCGGGGGTGGTGCTTCTGGGCGGTTTCGCTGTGATCGACGGCAGCCTGACGCTGGGCGGCTTCGTGGCCTTCCTGGCCTATCTGGCGTTCCTGACCGGGCCGGTGCAGTCGCTTCTGGGGCTTTGGCAGGCGCGGGTCCGCGTGACCGCCGCGCTTGAGCGGATCGAGGCGCTGCGCCGCGACCCCCCGGGCGAACCGCGCTGGCCCGAGCGTCCCGCCGCGATGCCGGCGGGGCAGGGTGCCCTGACGCTTGACGGCATTCCCCTTGCCGGCGGAGACACGCTGTCGGTTGCGATCCCGGCCGGAACCAAGTTGCGCCTTGCGGGGCCGAGCGGGGTCGGCAAATCGACGCTTCTGGCGCTCTTGCAGCGTCATGCCGATCCCGGCCGGGGGCAGATCGCGCTGGACGGCGCCGACATCGCGACGCTGGCGCGCGCCGATCTGCGCGGAGCCGTCCGGCTTGTGCCGCAGCGACCGTTCCTCCTGTCAGGGAGCGTGGCCGAGAACCTGACCCTGTCCGCGCCCGACGCGAGCCATGCCGCGATGTCGGAGATGCTGGCCCTTGTCGGCCTGGCCAGGCGTCTGACCCCGGAAAGCCGCATCGGCGAGGACGGCCTGACCCTTTCGGGCGGCGAACGCCAGCGGCTTTGCCTCGCGCGCGCACTCCTGGCGCCGTTCCGCGTCCTGGTCCTGGACGAGGCGCTTTCGGAAGTGGACCCGGATTCGGTGCGCCGGATCATGGGCGCCATCGACACGGCCTGGGGCGACCGCACCCGCATCGTCGTCAGCCATGGCGCGGTCGAGGCCTATGGCGCCTTCGACCGGGTGATCGACCTCGGGGGCGGTGTCCGGTGATCCGCGTGGCGCTGATCGACGGGCCGCTTCGGCCGGACCATCCCGCGCTGGTGCGGCGCAACGTCCTGCGGCCGGGCGACACGGGCGCGGCGGAAGGCGGCCATGCGGCGGCGATGGCCGCGGCGCTGCTGGCGGGCTGCCCGGATGCCCGGATCGAGAACCTGGTCGTCTTCGCCGGCGGGCTGACGACAAACGCGGCCTGCGTGGCCGATGCGATGGAGGACGCGCGCGGGGCGGACCTTGTTCTGTGCGCCTTCGGCATGACGCGGGCCGATCCCGCCCTGGCCCTGGCCACGGCGCGGGTGCTGGAAGGCGGGGCGGTGATCGTCGCGGCCGCGCCCGCGCGCGGGGCACCGGTCTTTCCGGCCGCGTTCGACGGTGTCGTCTCGGTTCAGGGCGACGCCCGTTGCGGCCCGACGGACTGGTCGCGGCTCGATCTGCCGCAGGCGCGGTTCGGGGCCTGTCCGGCGCTTGCCCCCCATCCCGGCGTCGCGGGCGCCAGCGTTGCGGCCGCGCATTTCGCGGGCATCGTCGCGCGTCATCTTGCCGGGGGGGCGCCGGGTGCCGATGCGATCGCCCTGATCGCCCGCACTGCCCCCCATCAGGGCCGGGAACGGCGCGGGCTTGCCGCCGCCCCGCAGCCGGGCTGAGGGGGCATTTGGCCGGAATTGTCGTCGCCTCGGGCGCGGCGGCCTCTGGCCCCGCGCGGTCGCATGACGCAGAATGCGGCTCCGGGCCGGGGAGGGTGCCGGGAAGGCCGCGGCCCCCCTGGGGCAGCAGGATGGAGGACAGGATGCAGCAAGACGATGCAGGTTTCCCGATGGGCGGTCTTTCGCATGTTCGCGGCGCCACGGGCGAACCCTTGATCGAGGCGACGATCCCCGCGCTGCTTGCGCGCACCGTCGCGCGGATGGGCGATGCCCCGGCAATCGTCTTTTCCGCGCAGGACATCCGCCGCACCTGGCGCGAATTCGCCGCCGACGTTGACCGCCTCGCATCCGGTCTTGCCGCTCTGGGGCTCCGGCGCGGCGACCGCGTCGGGATCTGGTCGCCCAACCGCTACGAATGGCTCCTGACCCAGTTCGCGACGGCGCGGATCGGTCTTGTCCTTGTCACCATCAACCCCGCCTACCGCGTCTCGGAACTGGACTACGCGCTGCGCCTGACGGGATGCGCCGCCCTGGTGCTGAGCCCGCGGTTCAAGGGCTCGGACTATGTCGCGATGCTGGCGGAGGTGGCGCCGGAACTGCCCGCCGCCGCCCCCGGCGCGCTGAAATCGGCGCGGCTTCCCGCCCTGACGCATGTGATCGTGATGGGCGAGGACGCGCATCCCGGTGCCTGGCGCTTCGCCGAGGTGATGGAGCGGGGGGGCGGGGCCGACACGGCGGCCCTTGACCGGATCAGCGCGACGCTCGATCGCCATGACGCGATCAACATCCAGTTCACTTCGGGCACCACGGGCCTGCCCAAGGGGGCGACCCTGACGCATCGAAACATCGTCAACAACGCGCATTTCGTAACCGCCCGGCTGAACCTGACCGGGGCCGATGCGCTTTGTATTCCGGTGCCTTTCTACCATTGTTTCGGCATGGTCATGGGCACGCTTGGCTGCGTGACCAAGGGCGCGCGGATGATCGTCCCGGCCGAGGCCTTCGATCCTGTCTCGGTCCTCGCCACCGTCGAGGCGGAGGGGGCGACGGGGCTTTACGGCGTGCCGACGATGTTCGTCGCCATGCTCGAACATCCCGATTTCGCGAAGTTCGACCTTTCCACCCTGCGCACCGGGATCATGGCGGGCGCTCCGTGCCCGATCGAGGTGATGAAGCGCGTGCAGACCCTGATGCACATGCGCGAGGTCACGATCGCCTACGGCATGACCGAAACCAGCCCGGTGTCCTTCCAGTCGGCCACCGACACGCCGCTGGAAAAGCGGGTCGCCTCGGTCGGTCGCATCCACCCGCATGTCGAGGTGAAGATCGTGGACGAGGCGGGCGGGACGGTTCCCGCCGGCGAACAGGGGGAACTTCTGACCCGCGGCTATTCGGTGATGAAGGGCTATTGGGACGATCCCGCGCAGACCGCGAAGGCGATCGACGCCGAGGGCTGGATGCATACCGGCGATCTGGCCCGGATCGACGCCGAAGGCTATTGCAACATCACCGGCCGGGTGAAGGACATGATCTGCCGGGGCGGCGAGAACATCTATCCGCGCGAGATCGAGGAATTCCTCTATACCCACCCCGATGTCAGCCAGGTGCAGGTCTTCGGCATCCCCGACGACCGCCTGGGCGAGATCGTCTGCGCCTGGATCGTGCCGAAGCCGGGCGCCGCACCGTCCGAGGCCGCGATCCGCGACTTCTGCAAGGGGCGCATCGCGCATTTCAAGATCCCCGCCGTGGTCAGGCTGCGCGACAGCCTGCCGATGACGGTCACCGGCAAGCCGCAGAAGTTCCTGATGCGGGACGCGATGATCGACGAACTGGGCCTGGTGGTGGCCCGCACCGCCTGAAGGGCCGCCTTTCCGGGGCGGGGTTCAGCGGGGTTTATGCAAAACGGCCAGAAGTGATGCTTGACATATCAATATGGATGAACAAATCATCACATATGATATCGAAAGCAAACAGATGATTACCGCCGCGCAGATGCGCGCCGCCCGCGCCCTTCTTGGCATGGACCAGAAGATGCTGGCTGAACTTTCCGGCCTTTCGGTGCCGACAATCCAGCGGATGGAGGCCAGCGACGGGACCGTCCGGGGGGTTGTCGGCAGCCTGACCAAGGTTGTCGAGGCGCTGGAAGGCGCCGGCATCGAACTGATCGGCGAGGGCGCGGCAAGCCATTCGGGGGGGCGCGGCGTCCGGCTGAAATCCCCCGTACCAAGACCCTGACATCAGACAATACCCTGCCCGAGACCCCGATACGAAACCCGCGACGGCGACCGCCGACCCCTAAGCCGACGATGCCGCCGCGTCCTTGACCAAGGTGCGGCCCCAGATGAACGACCAAAGACCCCGCACGGCCCATGCCCAGGGTGCCGAAACCCCTGGTTTCGCCGCGCTCTTCACGCCGAAACTCGTCACCGTCCTGCGCGAGGGCTATGGCCTGGCACAACTGCGTGCGGACGCCGTGGCGGGCCTGACCGTCGCCATCGTGGCGCTGCCGCTGTCGATGGCGATTGCCATCGCCTCGGGCGCGACGCCTGCGCAGGGGCTTTATACCGCCATCGTCGGCGGTTTCCTTGTCTCGGCGCTGGGCGGGTCGCGGTTCCAGATCGGCGGCCCGGCGGGGGCCTTCATCGTGCTTGTCGCAGCCACGGTGGCGCAGCACGGGATGGACGGGCTGATCCTGGCCACCTTCCTGTCGGGTCTGATGCTGGCGGCGGTGGGGTTCCTGCGCCTTGGCACATTCATCAAGTTCATCCCCTTTCCCGTGACCGTCGGCTTCACCGCCGGGATCGCGGTCATCATCTTCGCAAGCCAGGTCAAGGAACTCCTCGGCCTGTCGCTGGACCACGAACCGGGGGAGCTTCTGGCGAAGGTTCCCGCGCTCTGGGACGCGCGGGGTAGCGTGACGCCGGCGGCGGTCGCCCTGTCGGCGGGAACCGTCGCGGTCATCCTCGCGCTGCGCCGCTGGCGGCCCCACTGGCCAGGCATGCTGATCGCGGTGGGCGCGGCGGCGGTGGCGGCTTCGCTGCTGAACCTGCCGGTGGCGACCATTGGCACCCGTTTCGGCGGCATCCCCTCGACCCTGCCGGTGCCCGCGCTGCCCGCGCTTTCGCCCGAACGGATTGTCGCGGTCCTTCCCGCCGCCGTTTCCTTCACCCTGCTCGGCGCCATCGAATCGCTTCTGTCCGCCGTGGTCGCAGACGGGATGACGGGACGGCGCCACCGGTCGAACTGCGAACTGGTGGCGCAGGGCGCGGCCAATGTCGGGGCGTCGCTTTTCGGCGGCTTTTGCGTGACCGGCACCATCGCGCGCACCGCCACGAACGTGCGCTCGGGCGCGCATGGGCCGGTCGCGGGGATGTTGCACGCGGCGTTCCTCCTGCTTTTCATGCTCGTCGCCGCGCCGCTGGCGGCCTATATCCCGCTGGCCGCACTGGCGGGGGTTCTGGCGGTGGTCGCCTGGAACATGATCGAAAAGCCCGCCATTGCCATCCTCCTGCGGTCCGGCCGGGGGGAGGCGACGGTGCTGGCCGCGACCTTCCTTCTGACCATCTTGCGCGACCTGACCGAGGGGATCGTGGTCGGTTTCGCGCTCGGGTCCGTCCTTTTCATCCACCGGATGAGCCGGATGACGGCGATCGCCACGCAGACGCCCTTCGTGGCGCGGGACCGGTCCGACGCCTCCGGCATGCGCGACGCCTATGACGAGGCGCTGGCGGCGAACCCCGATATCGTCGTCTACCGGATCACCGGGGCGCTGTTCTTCGGCGCTACCGCCTCCATCGGGTCGGTGCTGGACCGGATCCAGGACGGGCACCGGGCGCTGGTGGTAGACTTCGCCGCGGTGCCCTTTCTCGATTCCACCGGTGCCAACATGATCGAAGGGCTGGCCCACAAGGCGCGAAAGCGCGGCGTGACGCTTTGGCTGACCGGGGGCGGGCGCGACATTCGCCGCACGCTCCTGTCGCACGGGCTGCGCAAGCCGGGCGTGCGGTTCGCCGCCACGGTCGAGGATGCCGTCGCCGCGATCGTCGGGCAAACCGGGGCCGAGGGGGCCGGGAGACGCGCAGGGGATGCGGAACCATGACCCGCGCGGCGCCGTCCCAAACCCCGCGTGGCAGCAGGCATGACCGCCCCGCCCCGGCGGAACTGCGCCGCCGCGTGGTCCTTCGGGCGCTGGAAAAGCCGCGCACCCAGGCGGAACTGCGTGACATGGTCGGGCTTTCGAACAGCGGCATCCTGCAGCTTCTGCGGCGGCTCGAACGCGACGGCCTTGCCCGCCCGGCCGAGCGTATCGGCAGGACACGCGTCTGGGAAAAGGGGCGTGGCTAGGGGCGGGGGGCGGCGCCGACGAAGCGACCCATCAGAAGCGGCGTCAGGAACATCGGGATCTGGTAGCAGCCGATGAAGATCAGGAGCGGCGCGATCACGTCCTCCGGCAGGGCGATCAGGAAAAGCGCGACATTGCGGTTGCCCGCGATCACCGCGATGGTGCCGGCATCGGGGCCAAGCACCGTGCCGCGCAGCGCCCGGGCGGTGACGATCTGCAGGCCGAAGTTCAGCGCGCAGGCAAAGGCAAGCCAGCCGGCCAGCGTCGCGGGCCGGTCGCGCAAGGCAGGGCCGACCTCGGCCATGAGGCCGACGACCATGACGGCCAGCAGCACGATCGAGGCCCCGTCGATCGCCGCGATCCGGCGCGGCGTCAGCTGACGCTCGACCGCGGCGCGCAGGGCAAAACCCGCGGTGCCGCCGCCCAGGATCGCCGCCATCAGCCTGAGGACCGGGGGCAGCACGTCGCGCCCCCCCATCAGCGCGGGCCAAAGCGCGAAGACGGCCAGCACCGAAAGCGGCAGAAGCGCCGTTCCGACCAGCAGAAGCCTGAGCGCGAGGGCGGGGTGGTGGCCCAGAAGCGCGCAGATGTTCGGCGCGCCGGAAATCGACGACCCCGCCAGCACCAGGAGCACCGCCGCGATGGCCGGTGTCGCGGGCACCGACAGCGCACCAAGCCCGCCGGCGGTGGCGGCGGGCACGGCGAACTGCATCACCGCGAGGATCGCGACGGTGCGGCCAAGGTCGCGGACCGACCCGATCCCCTGCCGTATCCCGATGCGAAAGGCCGACATGAACAGAAGCGCCGCCGCCATTTCGGGCAGCCAGGGCTTCAGGATGGCGGCGGTGCCGGGCATCAGGACACCGGCCGCCAGCCCGACCGGCAGCACCCAGCGTCCAAGGCCCGCAGCCGCGACAAGGAAGTCTGTCAGCCCCATATCGTCCGCCCCAGAAGGATCAGCCCGGCAAAGCCCGAAGCGGCCAGCATCAGGGCGCGGTATCGGGTGTCGAAGGTCGCGCGGAACCGCCCAGCGACCACAAGCCCCGCGATCATCGCCGGGGCCATGACGGCGGCCAGTTCCGCGTCGTGCCAGCGGCACCATCCGGTCAGGATCAGCGCGCCAAGCGACAGCGCGACCCCGAGCGTGAAGAAGGCCGCAAGCGTCGCGCGCGAAGGTCCGGGCGGGCGGCTTTGATAGACAAGCGCGAGCGGCGGCGCCCCGACAGAGGTGATGGTGCCCATGATGCCCGACACGACCGCCACCGCGACAAGCGACAGGCGGTTGAACGGGAACCGCACCCCGGCAAGCGACATCGCCACCGCAAGGATGACGAGCACCGCGAAGGCGATGGTGAAGGCATCGCGCGAGAAGCTGACAAGAAGCGCGGTGGTGATCGCCACGCCCGCGAACCGCCCGGCGGTCGCCAGGCCCACCTCGGGCCAGACGATCTGGCCGCGGTGCAGGATCGCCACCCAGGCCGAGGAAAAGAACCCCAGGATCAGCACCGGTGCGGGCACGAGCATCGGGTCAAGCAATGCCACCATCGGCGCGGCGGTCAGGCCGAAACCCATGCCAAGGCCCGCCTGGACGATGCCGGCGAAGAAGACGATCGCCAGCACCGCAGCCAGAACCCCGGGTTCGGCCAGGAGGTCCAACGCCGGTCAGCCCGGCGTCTGGCGCATGTTCTCGGGCAGCCAGGTGGCGAGCTCGGGAAACGCGATCAGGATGAAGACCATCACGACCATGATGAGAAACATCGGCAACGCCGCCTTGGCGATGTAGTTCATCTGGTGCCGCGTCATGCCCTGCAACACGAAAAGGTTGAACCCGATGGGCGGCGTGATCTGCGCCATCTCGACCACCACGACGATGAAGATGCCGAACCAGATGATGTCGATCCCCGCCTGGCGGATCATCGGTTCCACCACCGCGATCGTCAGCACGACCGAGGAGATGCCGTCAAGAAAACAGCCGATGACGATGTAGAAGACGAGAAGCGCCATGAGAAGCTCGAACCGCGTCAGGCCAAGCGAGGCGATCCATTCGGCCAGCGCGCGCGGCAGGCCGGTGAAGCCCATCGACAGCGACAGGAAGGACGCGCCCGACAGGATCAGCGCGATCATCGCCGAGGTGCGGGTGGCGCCCATCAGGCTTTCCTTCAGGTTCCGCAGGGACAGCGACCCCTGCGCCAGCGCCAGTGCCATCGCGCCAAGAACGCCGAAGGCCGCCGCTTCGGTCGCGGTGGCAAAGCCCAGGTACATGGACCCGATGACAAGCGCGATCAGCATCAGGACCGGGACAAGGAAACGCGAATTCGCAAGCTTCTGGGCAAAGCTCATCCGTGGTTCGGGGGTAGGCCGGTAGTTTCCGGAAAAGCGCGCGTAGATGGCGATATAGGCCATGAAAAGCGAGGCGAGGACGAGGCCCGGCAGGATGCCCGCGATGAAAAGCTTGGTGATCGATTCATTGATCGTCACCCCGTAGACGATCAGCGTCAGCGACGGCGGGATCATCAGCCCCAGGGTCGCCGCCCCGGCCAGCGTGCCGATGACCATGTGTTCGGGGTAGTTGCGGCGCAGGAGTTCGGGGATCGACATCTTGCCCACCGTCGTCAACGTCGCGGCCGACGACCCGGACACGGCGGCGAAGACCGTGCAGCCCACGACATTCGTGTGCAACAGGCCGCCGGGAAGCCGCGCCATCCAGGGCGAAAGGCCCTTGAACATGTCCTCGGACAATCGTGTCCGGTACAGGATCTCGCCCATCCATATGAACAGCGGCAGCGCGGTCAGCGACCAGCTGGAAGCCGATCGCCAGATCGTCGTCATCATCGCGTCGCCGGCGGGGCGGGTGGTGAAAAGCTCCATCCCCACGAAGGCCACGCCCAGCAGCGCAAGGCCGATCCAGACGCCCGATCCGAGAAGGAGGAAAAGGACGAAAAGGAAGACGGCGACGGGGGCAAGTTCGTGGATCATCTTGGCCCCTATTCGGCGTGCGAGGCCGCGGTCGCGTCCTCGACGATGTTGTCGCGCCCGCTGAAGAGGAGCGTCACGAGGTTGTCCCAGAAGGCGACGGCCAGAAGGACCGCCCCGAAGGCCATGGGCATCTGCACGATCCACAGCGGGGTCGCGTCCTGCCCCTGGCTCACGTCCTTGAGCTTGCGCGACCAGTAGACAAGCTTGACCGCATACCAGGCCAGGTAGGAAGAGGCGGCGGTGGCGATCAGGAGGCACCACAACTCGCCCAGGAACCGGAACCGCCCAAGCCGTTCCAGCATCAGCGACACGCGGATATGCGCGCCCCGGTTCAGCGCATGGGCAAAGGCCAGGAACGAGGCCGAGGCCATCAGGTAGCCCGCATATTCGGTCGATCCGGGGAAGGTGATCGCCGACCAGCGCGCCGCCATCTGCAAGACGATGACGGTCAGGATGCCGACCAGGCAAAGCGCGGCCAGCGCGGCGCTGGCATCATAGATGGCGTCAAGCCCGCGGCGCAGCGGCGCGGGAAAGCTGGGGCGTGACATGGTTCCTCCTTCGCGGAGCGGTGGGGCGGCCAGTGGGCGGCGGATGCGGGCGGCGTCATTGGGGCGCCGCCCGCCCGTGGCCTTTTATTGCGCCTTGTAGGCCTCGACGATCGCCTTGCCGGTATCGCCCGCGCTGGCGACCCATTCGTCCACCATCGTCGCGCCGAAGGCCGCGAGGTCGGACCTGAGCTGATCGCTCGGGGCCTCGACCTTCATGCCGTTGTCGGCCAGCGTCTTGAGATAGCCCGCCGTCAGTTCCTGCGCCCGCGCCTCGCCGCGCGCACCGGCTTCGGCGCCGCAATCCATGACGGCGGCCTGCGCGGCCGCGTCAAGCGCGTCGAAGGCGTCCTTGTTGGCGAAGACCGTGTTGCGCGGCAGCCAGGCCTGCACGTCGTAGAAATTGGTCAGGCTTTCCCAGACCTTCGAATCGACGCCGGTCGAGCCGGAGGAGATGAAGCTTTCGGCGACCCCGGTGGCCAGCGCCTGGCTCAGTTCGGCGGCTTCGATCTGCACCGGGACCATGCCGGCCAGTTCGGCGATACGCGCGGTCGCGGCGTTGTAGGCGCGGAACTTGACGCCCTTCATGTCTTCGGCCGAAGTCACGTCCTTCTTGAAGTAGAAGCCCTGCGGCGGCCACGGCACCGAATAGACGAAGACCAGGTTCTGTTCGGCCAGCGCCGCCTTCACCGCGTCGGAGGCCGCGGCCCAAAGCTTGTCGGACTGTTCGAACGAAGTGGCAAGGAAGGGGATCGAATCGATGCCGAACAGCGGGTTTTCGTTGGCATGGGCCGACAGCAGGCGTTCGCCGATCGGCGCCTGTCCGGTCTGGACCGCGCGCTTGATGTCGTTGCCGCCGAACAGCGATCCGCCCGCATGAACGACGATTTCCAGCGCGCCGCCGGACTTTTCCTTGACGCATTCGGCAAAGGCTGTGCCGTTCTCGCTGTGGTAGTTGGTCGCCGGATAGGCCATGGGCATGTCCCAGGACTCGGCCGCGGCGGCGGTCGCGCCGCCGGCCAGGATGGCGGTGGTGGCGACAAGTGCTTGGATTTTTTTCATTTCACTCTCCCGTTGGTTTATCGTCTGTCGTCTTTGGTGCTTATTGAAAGCGTCTTGGGGCGTAGGGGGCAAGATCAATGTTCGGTCGCGCCCCATTTATCAGCCCCGCCAGCAGCCGCCCGGTCGCCGGCCCGGCCGTCATGCCGATGTGGTGATGGCCGAAACCCATCCAGGCGCCCGCCAGCCCCGGCGCGGCGCCGATCAGCGGGATTGAATCGGCGGGCGCGGGCCGGTGGCCCATCCATTCCTCTGCGCGATCGTAGCCAAGGCCGGGCAGCGCCGCCCGCGCGTTCTTCAGCAAAAGCGCGAAGGGCGCGCGCGAGGGCGGCGCGTCGAGCCCGCCGAATTCCACCACGCCCGCCAGGCGCAGGCGCCCCTCCATCGGGGTCATCACGAACTTGCCGCCCGCCACCATGACCGGGCCGCGCAGCGTGACCGTGGGGTTCCACAGGTCGAGGTGGTACCCGCGTTCGCTCTCCAGCGGCACCCTGACGCCCATCCTGCGGGCCAGCGGGCCGGACCAGGCGCCCGCCGTCAGGACGACGGCATCGGTGGCGATCCGTTCTGCCCCGGCGATCACGCCGGTGACGCGGCCGCCCTCCTGCGCGATGTCCGTCACCTCGGCCTTAAGGAAGCGGCCGCCCGACCGCGCGACGTGATCGGCCAGCCGCGCCACATAGGCGCCGGGATCGCTGATGTAGCCATGCCCGCCCAGCCGCGCGGCATAGCCGATTTCCGGCCCGAAGGCCGGGTCCGCGGCCGTGATGCCCGCCCGGTCGAGAAGATCCCAGCGATAACCCGCCTCGGCCCGCAGGCCCCAGCCGAAGGCGTCGCCCTCGAAATGCGCGCGGTCGCGGTAGAGAAACAGGTAGTCCGACGGGCGGACATAGCCCTCGGCCCCGGTGCCCTCGGCCAGATCCTGATGCGCCTGCAGGCTGCCCGCGGTGATCTGCGCCAGGGCGCGCGCGGTGGCGCGGGTCCGCTCTGCGGTCCCGTTCGCCAGGTAACGGACAAGCCAGGGGGCAAGTCGCGGCAGGTAGGACCAGCGCAGGAACAGCGGCTGGCCCGGGTCCATCGCCATGCGCGGCGCCTTTTTCCAAAGGCCCGGGACGGTGACCGGCACCACCGAACAGGACGCGAGGATCCCGCCGTTGCCAAAGCTCGCCCCGCCGCCCGGGCCCAGCTTGTCGACGACCGTGACCTGCCGGCCCGCGCGCTGCAGCCAGATCGCCGTCGCGAGGCCGACGATGCCCGCGCCGACGATGACGACAGGGGCGGGCGCGGGGTGGTTCATGCGATCCACTCCGACACCGGGGCGGCGGCTTCGTGCAGGGGCTGGGACACCACGTCGACGAGCGTCGGCCCGTCATGCGCAAGCGCAAGCCTCAGCACGCGGTCAAGGTCGGACGGATCCTCCACCCGCCAGGACCGGACGCCGAAGGCCGCGGCCACCGCGGCGTGATCGGTACGGCCGAAATCGACGTTGTGGAACCGCTGGCCGAAGCCCGCGTTCTGTCCGGCCTTGATCCAGCCATAGGTGGCGTTGGAAAAGACGATCATCGTCAGCGGCAGGCGATAGCGTGTGACGGTTTCCAGCTCGCCCACGCAAAAGCCGAACGAACCGTCGCCCATCGCGCAGACGGTCCTGCGCCCGGGCTGGCCGACCTGCGCCCCGATCGCCGCGCCCAAGGCGTAGCCCAAGGCGCCATGCGCGCGGTTGGTGATGAAATGGCGCCCCGCGCGCGGCCAGCGGTAATGGGCCGAAAAGTAGGGGCAGGGGGTGCCGGGGTCGGCGACGACGGTCGCGTCCTCGGGCAGAAGGTCCATCAGCGCGGCGATCACCGCCTCTGGCCGGATCGGGGCCTCCTTCGCGGCGGCGTGGGCCGCGAAATCCGCAAGTTTCGTCGCCCAGGCCGCGCCCGCGCGGGCGGCCCCGCCCTGCGGCCGGATCGTGCCGCCGCGCCGCGCGATCTCGTCGCATAGTGCCTCGACCGCCAGCCGCGCATCGGCGCAGATCGCGACGGCAGTGGGATAGTTCGCGCCGATCACCAGGGGATCGCTGTCGATGTGGATGACCGGCAGGCCGGGGCGCGGCGACCGCCAGCGTTCGGTCGTGACCGACCCCGCGCGGCAGCCGATGAACAGCACCAGGTCCGCCTCCTCGACCACGGCGCGGGTGGATGGCACGCCGCCGTTGGTGCCGACGACGCCGACCGCCTGGGGGTCGGTCTCCGCGATCGCCCCCTGGCCCGAGACGGTGGTGGCGATGGGCAGGTCCAGCATCCGCGCCAGCCGCGCCAGCGCCCCCTCCGCCCCCGCAAGGACGGGGCCGCCGCCGCAGATGGCCACCGCCCGCCGCGCGCCAAGAAGAAGGGTCGCGGCCTCGGCGACGGCGTCGGGATCCGGTGCTGCGCGCTCGGCCGGGAATGTCCGGTGGCGCGCGTCGGCCCAAAGCTCCGCCTCGTCCACCTCGGCCTTCTGGGTATCGAAAGGCAGCGCCAGGTGCACCGCGCCCGGCCGCCCCGTCGTCATCACCCGGAACGCCTGACGCAGCATCGCAGGCAGCCGTGCCGCGCTGTCGAGAGAGGCGCACCATTTGGTCAGCGGCGCGAAGAGCGCGGGCTGGTCAAGTTCGGTCAGCGGATAGCGCCCGCGCGAGGTCGTGGAGACATCGCTGTTGAAGGCGAGGATCGGGACGGAGCTTTCGTTGGCCTCCACCACGCCGGGCAGGATATAGGTCGCGCCCCCGCCCGATGGCCCCTCGCAGATGCCGGGGCGCCCGGTGACGCGGGCATAGCCGTCTGCCATGTAGGCGGCATGGCGTTCGTCGCGGGTCAGAAGGTGGGTAAAGCCCGGCCGCAGCCGCGCGACGGCGTCGTAGAAGGGCAGGGTGGTATCGCCGCACAGGCCAAAGACATGCTGCACGCCGTACAGATCGAGCATGCGGACCATCGCCTCCGCGCCGGTCATCCGATTGCTGGGTGCCACCGTCCGATATCCTGCATATTGACCTGTATACAGCCATGCATATTGTGTCGCAGACCGAACTGTGTCAACGCTGGATACAGGGAAGGCGGGCGAACCATGAGCGAGGGCAGAGTCGAGACGCTGTATGCCGCCGTGAAGGCCCGCGCCGCCGCGTTCGAGATCCGGCCCGGCGAGCGCATCAACGAGGTGGCACTGGCGCGCGAACTGGCGGCCAGCCGCACGCCTCTGCGCGAGGCGCTGAACCGGCTGGTGGCCGAACGGCTGATCGATTTCGTGCCGGGGCAGGGTTTTTACTGCCGCGCGCTCGATGTCGAGGGGATCGGCCAGCTTTACGAATTGCGCCGCGCGCTCGAGGTGCTGGCGATCCGCCTGGCCTGCGAACGCGCCGGCGACGACGACCTGCGCAACCTGGCGGAAGAATTCGGCGGCGACGGCGAAAACCTGCGCGGCAAGACCGTGGGCGAACTGACCGCCCGGGACGAGGCGTTCCACCTGGCCATCGCGGAACTGTCGCGAAACGACGAGCTTGTGCATCAGATCAGGCTGATGAACGAGCGTATCCGCTTTATCCGCTGGGTCGACATGGGCAACCGGACCCGCCAGACCAAGGGCGAACACCGCGAGATGATCGACGCGCTTTCGCGGCGCGACGCGGACCTTGCGGCAAGTGTGATGGACCGGCACATCATCGGGCGCACCGACCAGATTCGCGATGCGGTGCGGCAGGGGTATTCGAACCTGTTCGTGGATGGCCCGGCCGCGCTTGCCGGGCGTCTTGTGGACACGGACTGATGGGGGGCGCATGATCGCGACAGGCGGCAAGGCGATTTACGGGGCGGCGGTCGGCATCCTGATGCTCGAGGCGCGCTTTCCCCGCATTCCGGGCGACATGGGCAACGCGCTGACCTGGCCGTTTCCGGTGCACTACAGGGTCGTGCGCGACGCCTCGCCCGACCGCGTGGTCCGGGGCGGTGCCGAGGGGCTGCTGGGCCGGTTCGTCGACGCGGCGCGCGATCTGGTGGCCGACGGTGTGGACGGGATCACCACGAACTGCGGGTTCCTGTCCCTGTTTCAGGAGGAGCTGGCGGCCGCCGTGGGCGTGCCTGTCGCCACGTCCTCGCTGATGCAGGTGGGCATGGTGAACCGCCTTCTGCCGCCGGGGCGGCGCGCGGGCATCCTGACCATCTCCGGCTCCACCCTGACCGCGCGGCATCTGGACAAGGCGCATGTGCCGCAAGGCACCCCCGTCGGCAGCACCGAGGGGCTGCGCGAGTTTACCCGCGCGATCCTTGGCAACGAATTGCAACTGGATGTCGAGGCCGCGCGCCAGGACAACGTCGATGCCGCGCGCGCGCTGCAGGCGGCGCATCCCGACCTTGGTGCCATCGTCCTGGAATGCACGAACATGATCCCCTATGCCGCCGATATCCGGCGCGCGACCGGCCTTCCGGTCTTTTCGATCCTGAGCTTCGTCACCTGGTTCCAGTCCAGCCTTCAGCCTCGGGTCTTCTGATGGAGGCGGACTGGGCCATCGTGGGCGGCGGTGTCGTCGGGCTTTCCGTCGCCTACGGGCTGGTCCGGCGCGGGCACCGGGTTCTGGTCCTGGATGGTTCCGACGCGGATTTCCGCGCCTCGCGGGGGAATTTCGGGCTGATCTGGGTGCAGTCCAAGGGGCTGGCCGAACCCGCCTATGCACGCTGGACGCGGGCGTCGGCGGCCCTGTGGAAGGACTTCGCGGCCGAACTTTCGGCGGCTTCGGGGGCCGATCTGTCGCTCAGCCAACGGGGCGGTTACGAATTCTTCCTCGACGAAGGCGCGCTGGAGTTGCAGGCGCGCCGCTATGACCGGCTGAAGCAGGAGCTTGGCGGCGACTATCCGTATCAGGTGCTGGGCCACAATGCGCTCAAACGCGAGGAACCCGCCATCGGCCCGCGCGTCGCGGGCGCGCTTTTCCACGACGAGGACGGGCATGTGAACCCGCTGGCGCTCCTCAGGACGCTGGCGTCGGAAGTTCGCCGCTGCGGCGGCACGGTGGTGAACGGTGTGACCGTCACCGATGTGGCGCAGTCGGGCGGCTTCACCCTGCGGACGGCCGACGGGCGCAGCTTCCGCGCCGGGCGCGTCGTCATGGCGGCGGGGCTTGGGGCCGCGACGCTTGGGCCGCGTCTGGGATTTCGCGCGCCTGTCCGCCCGCAACGCGGTCAGGTCCTGATCACCGAACGCATGCCGCCGCTTCTGTCGCGGCCTTCGGGCACGCTCCGCCAGGTCAACGAGGGCGGCATCCAGATCGGCGCTTCGAACGAAGAGGTCGGGCTTGATGACGGCACCTCGGCCAGTGTCAGCGCCCGCATCGCCGCCGAGGCGATCGCGGTCCTGCCCGACCTGGCGCGGGCGCGGGTGGTGCGCAGCTGGGGCGCGCTGCGGATCATGTCGCCCGACGGCCTGCCCATCTATCAGCAAAGCGCAGCGATGCCGGGGGCCTTCATGGTGACTTGTCACAGCGGCATCACGCTGGCTGCCGCCCATGCCCTGCGCCTGCCCGCCTGGCTTGAGGGCCGCGCCGATGCCCCGGATCTGGAGGTGTTCCGTGAAGACCGCTTTTCGTGATCTTGCCGCCGGGGGGGCTTCGGCGGATGCGTCCGAAGGCGCGCGGGTTCCCGTCAGCTTCGAGGGGCGGGCGCTTCTGCTCAGGGCGGGCGCGAACCTTGCGGCGGAACTTCTGGTCGCGGGCGTCATGCCGTTTCGCCACACGCCGGTTTCGGGCGCGCCCCGGGGGCCCTTTTGCATGATGGGGGCCTGCTACGACTGCCTGGTGCGGATCGGCGGCGTCACCCAGCAGGCCTGCATGATCGAGGTCGCCGAGGGGATGGAGATCGCGATGCCTCCGGCAGGGCCGGCCGATGGGGGCACCGATGACTGAGGCCGACCTGATCGTGCTTGGCGCCGGGCCCGCCGGCATGGCCGCGGCGTGTCAGGCCGCCGGGGCGGGGCTTTCCGTCCTGGTCCTTGACGAACAGCCGCGCGCGGGCGGGCAGATCTACCGCGATGTCGCGCGCGCGGCCGCCCTGCGGGGGCGGATCCTTGGGTCCGACTACACCGGGGGGCAGGCGCTGGTCGCGGCGCTGGATCACCCGCTGATCGCGCATCTGCCGGGCGCGGTGGCCTGGCGCGTCGACCCCGACGGGACCGTTGCCTTTTCCCGCGCGGGCGTCGCGGGCATGGCAAGGGGCCGGCGGCTTCTGGTCGCGACCGGCGCGCTGGAACGGCCGATGCCGGTTCCGGGCTGGACGCTGCCGGGGGTGATGACGGCGGGTGCCGCGCAGATCCTGCTCAAGGCTTCAGGCGTCGTCGCCGGGGACGCGGTCCTGGCCGGGTCGGGGCCGCTTCTCTATCTGGTCGCGGCGCAGATGGTGCGCGCGGGCACCCCGCCCCGCGCGCTGGTCGAGACGCAGGGCACGACCGACCTGCTGGCGGCGGCGCGGCATCTGCCCGGGGCGCTTGCGGGCTGGCGGATGCTGGCCAAGGGGGGCGCGCTCTTGCGCGAACTCGCCGGCGCGGGGGTGCCGCGGTTCCGTGGCGCCAGCGCGATCGCCGTCGAAGGCGCGGATCATGCCACGGCGATCACCTTCGACTGCGGCGGCACCCGCCACCGCATCCCATGCAGCACGGTCCTTCTGCACCACGGCGTCGTGCCCAACACCCAGGTCACCAGATCGCTGGCCCTTGCCCACGACTGGGACGCGGCGCAGCGCGCCTTCCGGCCGGTGCGCGACGGCTGGGGGCGCACCTCGCTCTCCACGGTCTTCGTCGCCGGGGACGGGGCGGGGATCGGCGGGGCAGGCGTGGCCGCGCTTTCGGGGCGTCTGGCCGCGCTGGCCATCGCCCATGACCTTGGCCGGATCTGCGCGGGCGACCGCGATCTTGCCGCCCGGCCGCTCAGGGTCCGCCGCGCGCTGGACCTGGCCGCGCGCCCCTTCCTTGACCGGGCCTTCCCGCCCTTCCGGGGGGCGCTGGCGCCCGATGATGCCACGATCATCTGCCGCTGCGAGGAGGTGACGGCGGGCGACATCCGCCGCCACGCCGCCCTGGGCACGCTGGGCCCGAACCAGGCCAAGGCGTTTTCCCGCGCCGGCATGGGCCCCTGCCAGGGGCGCTTTTGCGCGGCGAGCGTGGCCGAGATCCTGGCCGCGCTACAAGGCACGTCGCCGGGCCGGATCGGAACGCATCGCGTCCGCGCGCCGCTGAAACCGGTCACGCTGGCGGAAATCGCGGCGCTCGCCGATGACCTGCCCGGTCCTGGCCCCGGCGCCTCCTAGAACGCCTTCAGAAGCCGCGTCGTCTCCGGGTCAAGGAAACCCGCTACGGTCGCGTCCGTCTCAAGCTCCATCGCGCGGCGAAGCCCGCCGGCCGTCGCCTGGTTCAGCACCCGCTTCATCGCCCGGACCGACAAGGGCGGCAGGGCCGCAAGCTGGGCGGCGACCTTGCCCGCCTCGTCGCGCAGCGCCGCGTCGGGCACGACCTTCCAGGCCACGCCGCAGTCCTTCAGATCCGCAGCGGTGTAGCGCTGGCCCAGAAACAGCATCTCGCGCGCCTTCACCGGGCCGGTGATCGCGGGCAGGATCGCGCTGACCGCGCCGGTCACGAAAAGGTTCAGCGACACTTCGGGGAAGAACCCCTTCGCGCTTTCGGCCCAGATCGGGAAGTCGCAGTTGATCGCCCATTCGAAGCCGCCGCCGACGGCCCAGCCGTTGATCGCGCCCACCACCGGCTTGGCGCCGAAGACGATGGCGACCGTCGCGCGCTGGATCGCGTCGACCAGGTCGCGGGCTTCTTCCTCGGTTTCGGGGTGGACGTGTTCGTGGCGGTCGTCGCCCGCGCAAAAGGCGCGGCCCTCGCCGGTGAAGACGATGGCGCGTGTCGCGGGATCGCGGTTGGCGTCGTCGAAGGCAATCGCCACCTCGTCGATCAGCCGCCGGTTCATCGCGTTCAGCGATTGCGGCCGGTTGAGCGCGATGGTCCGCACCCCCTCTCCGGTCAGGGTGGAGAGGATCGTGTCATAGGTGAAATCGGTCATGGATGGCTCCTGATCACGCGTCTTGTCTTGCCCTCGGTTACCGGGAAGGTGCCGGCGGGAACGATGGTCACGCGGGCGGTCGCGCCCAGCCGGGACTTGAAGGCCGCCTCGAGCCGCCGCGCCAGCGTCCCGTCGTCGCTACGCCCCTTGGCCAGTTCCGCCCGGACCGGCAGCGCGTCGTAGGGCGGCGGAGTGTCGAGGACGATGCGATAGTCGCCGGAAAGCTCGTCGAACCCCGTCACCACCGCCGCGACCATCGTCGGGAACATGTTCAGGCCGCGCACCACCACCATGTCGTCCGACCGCCCGATGACCCGGAACCGGAACCCCGCGCAGCCGCAGCCGCAGGTGTCGGTCGCCTCGATCGCGATGATGTCGCCGGTACGAAAGCGCACCAGCGGCTGGCAGTCGCGCGCCAGGTGGGTCAGGACCAGTTCGCCCTCGGCCCCGGCCCGAAGCGGCCTCACATCGCCGCTGTCGGGGTCGATCAATTCCGCATGCAGCACGTCATGGGCGACAAAGTGGAGCGCCGTGTCATGGTCGCACTGGGACGCGAAGTTGCAAAACACGTCCGACACGCCGTAGTTCGAATTGCGCGGCTCCATCCCCCAGGTGTCGCGGAACCGCTGGCGCAGGGCCGGGTCGTCCAGCCCCGGTTCGCCGCCGAAGAGGCCCAGCCTGAGGCCAAGGTCTGCCGGCGCGATGCCGGGGAACTTCTCGGACACGACGCGTTCAAGGACGGCGGGGTAGGAGGGCGTGCAGGAAATCGCGGTGATCCCCGTCTCGAGGATCGTGCGCACCAGAAGCTCGGTCGATCCGACGCCGAAGGGCACCACCGTCGCACCCGTCCGTTCCAGCGTCAGGTGGTCGGTCAGCCCGCCCATCCACATCTGGTAGTTCAGGCAATGCACGACCGTGATGCCCGGGCCAAGCCCCGCCAGCGCCTGCGCGCGGCCGCCGACGATTTCGGTAATCTCGCAGTCACGCGCGCTCATCGCGAGGTTCATCGCCTGACCGGTGGTGCCCGAAGTGCGATGCAGCCGGCTGACCCGGTCGCGCGGCGCGGCCAGGTAGTCGCCGAAGGGCGGGTGCGCGGGCTGCGACAGGCGCAGGTCGGCCTTGTCCGAGAACGGCAGCTCGGGCAGATCCTCGAGCCGCCGGGGCGGAGTCGCGCCGTTCCATATCCGCCGGTAGAAGGCCGAATTGGCGGCGACGTGGGCGCTTTGGCTTTCCCAGGCCGCCTGCCGGTGACCGGCAAGCTCATGCAGCGCAATCCGGTGTCCGTCGTCGATCAGGCTCATGATGCCATGCCTCGTTTCCAAAGATCGGTCAAAGTCTCAAGCAGCGCGTCGCGATCCTGCGACAGGGCGCCCACCCAGGGGTCCTCGGTGATGAACAGGGCGGTAAGGTACTGGTCCACCATGCCGCCGAGCGCGTAGGCGCGTCGCATCAGGTCATCTTCGGGTCGCGCGGCATCGCCCGCGCGCCGCTGGGTCGCGCGCACCACGGTCAGCACCCATTCGTGGTTCAGCCGCTGGAATGCCGCGCGCGCCTCGGGGAAGGCATCAAGCCCGACCACAAGGCATTTCATCAGCCCGGGATTTTTCTCGAATAGGTCCATGTAGGCGGCCGTCGTGTTGCGCGCGGCATCGCCCGGGCTTCGCGCCGCCGCCCGCATCCTGCCCTGCACATGATCGACGAAGGCGCTGAGAAGCGCGCCGGCCAGCGCGTTGCGGTCGCTGAAGTATAGATAGAAGGTGCCGTGTGCGACGCCGGCGGCCTTGCACAGCGCGGCGACGGTCAGCCTGTCGAGCGGGGCAATCGCCAGAAGCTCAGCGCCCGCGACAAGCAGGTCGATGCGGGTGCGTTCGCCCTTGCGACGGTCTTCGCGGTCGCGGACCAGCCAGGCCGCGAACCCGTCTTGCCCGCCGTCCGGCGCGCTGGATCTGGCACTGATCGCCGACATTCGGCCCCCAATAAAACTGATACTGATATCATATTCATTTCACGGCGCTGTCAAGCCCGTGCTCGCGGCCCGCAAGAACCAGACCGGATGGCCTGCGTCCGGGGCTTGCCGGTGGCCTGCGGGGGAGGCGAGGGGCGGCGCCACGCCCGCTTTGCCAGTTGCGGAATCGTCATGATGAAACGCAGTCGGCGGGCGCCCACCGCAAAGCCGGGATGGCCACAGGGCGCGACCCTTCGGCGGCGACGACCAGGGTTGACCCATTGACCTTGGACCGCACATCGGGCGCGTGACGCATGCGCGCCACCCCGCCTGCCCGACGAGGCGCTAGGGCTTGCCGCGCCGGGGCGGTTCGCGTCCGTCGCGCGGCTTGCCAAAGCCCTTCTTGCCCGGCTT
>ERZ795053.1845-NODE-1845-length-26338-cov-34.178176_pt1 | contig 26338 bp, 17 predicted proteins | sample MGYA00375137_ERZ795053 | MGnify/ENA primary metagenome ERZ795053 (study PRJEB30182, sample SAMN05720284) | activated sludge metagenome | isolation source: Anaerobic digester | place: Hong Kong | collected 2014-12-17 ...
TGGAACGGTGGATGTTCTTGAGCGAATAGCTGAACTCGCCACCGGACTTGGCGGTAATGGCCGGCAGACAATCGCGCACCATCCGTTCGGCCAGTTCGCCCCGGTCGAACGGGACGTTGCGTGGTTCGAGGCAAAACCGTGGCCGATCCGCCGCCAAACCGGCATCGGACAGGATCGGGGTCAGATCCAGGCCGCGATGCTTGTCGGTGGCGCCGGGCAGGCTCTCCAGCAGATCGGTACGGCCGATCAGATCCTCGAAGCGACGCACGCCCAGGCTGGCCATCAGCTCCCGCACTTCCCGGGCGATGAACTTGAAGTAGTTCGCCACCTTGTCGGCGGTGCCCCGATAGTGGTTGAGGCGCAATACCTTGTTCTGGGTCGCCACGCCGGTGGCGCAGTTGTTGAGATGGCAGATCCGCAGGTACTTGCAGCCCAGCGCCACCATCGGGCCGGTACCGAAGCCGAAGCTCTCGGCGCCGAGAATGGCGGCCTTGACCACGTCCAGGCCGGTTTTCAGCCCGCCGTCGGTCTGTAGCCGTACCTTGTCGCGCAGGTTGTTGCGGCGCAGGGTCTGATGGGTCTCGCTCAGACCCAACTCCCACGGACTGCCGGCGTATTTGACCGAGGTCAATGGCGAGGCACCTGTGCCGCCGTCGTAGCCGGAAATGGTGATCAGGTCAGCGTAGGCCTTGGCCACCCCGGCGGCGATAGTGCCGACTCCCGCTTCGGCCACCAGCTTGACCGAAACCAGTGCTTGAGGATTGACCTGCTTGAGGTCGAAGATCAGTTGCGCCAGATCCTCGATCGAGTAGATGTCGTGGTGCGGCGGCGGCGAGATCAGCGCCACGCCGGGGCGAGAGAAACGCAGGCGGGCGATGGTGGCATCGACCTTGTCGCCGGGCAACTGGCCGCCTTCGCCGGGCTTGGCCCCCTGGGCGACCTTGATTTGCAGCACTTCGGCGTTGACCAGGTAGGCGGGAGTGACGCCGAAGCGGCCGGAGGCGACCTGCTTGATCTTCGACATCTTGACCGTACCGTAGCGGGCCGGGTCCTCGCCGCCTTCGCCGGAGTTGGAACGACCGCCCAGCCGGTTCATAGCCTCGGCCAGAGTTTCGTGCGCCTCCGGCGACAGCGCCCCCAGCGACATCCCGGCGGAGTCGAAACGCGGCAGAATGGTCTCGATCGGTTCCACCTCGTCCAGCGGAATCGGCTGGGTCGCCGGTTTCAGCCGCAGCAGGTCCCGCAAGGTGGCGACCGGCCGCTCGTTCACCAGTTGGGCGAAGGTCCGGTAATCGGCGTAGTCACCGCTGGCCACCGCCTGTTGCAGGGTTTGCACCACGTCCGGGTTGTAGGCGTGGTATTCGCCGCCATGAATGTACTTGAGCAGGCCGCCGGGCTCGATCGGCAGCCGGCGCTTCCAGGCTCGCCGCGCCAGCTCGGCCTGATCCGCTTCCAGATCGCCGAAGCCCGCGCCCTGAATGCGGCTGGTGGTGTCCTTGAAACACAGATCCACCACCTCGTCGCGCAGGCCGACGATCTCGAACAACTGCGCGCCGCGATAGCTGTTGATGGTGGAGATCCCCATCTTGGAGATGATCTTGTACAGCCCCTTGCTGATGCCCTTGCGGTAGTTCTCCACCAGGGTCGGATAATCGCGGTTGGTGATTTCGCCGCTGCGCAATAGATCTCGCAGCAGGTCGTAGGCCAGGTAGGGATGGACCAGAGTGGCGCCGTAGCCGAGCAAGGCCGCGATGTGATGCGGGTCGCGGGCGGTGGCGGTATGAACCACGAGGTTGATGTCGCAGCGCAGACCGTCGCGCACCAGCCGGTGATGCACGGCGCCAGTGGCCAGCAGGGCGTGGATCGGCAGCCGATCTTGGGCAATGGGACAGTCGGACAACACCAACAACACTACCCCTTCGCGCGCCGCCGTCACCGCTTCGGCGCAGATCCGCTCGATGGCGGCTTGCAGCCCCTCGCCAACCGGATAGTTCAGGTCGACGATGCGATGCGGATAGCGCCCGTCGGGATTGGCCAGCAACGCCCGGTAACGGCCCTCGGTCAACACCGGCGAGTTGGCGGTCAAGCGCGGCGCGTAGCTGGGGTTTTCTTCGAACAGATTGCACTCGGCGCCCAGACAGGTTTCCAGCGACATCACCACCGCCTCGCGCAGCGGATCGATCGGTGGATTGGTGACCTGGGCGAACTGCTGACGGAAGTAGTCATACAACGAGCGCGGCCGCGCGGACAGCACCGCGAACGGGGTATCGTCACCCATCGAACCGACCGCTTCCTGACCGGCTTCGGCCAACACCCGCAGCACCTGGTCGCGCTCCTCGAAGGTCACGCCGAACAGTTTCTGATAGGTGTCGAGGCTGTCCGACGCCAGCAACTCTCCGTCCGGCTCTTCCCGATACAGGGAACGCAGCCGCTGGACGTTGCCGCGCAACCAGTGCCGATAGGGGTGACGGCTTTTGAGATCGTTGTCGATGTCGGCGGGCGTGAGCAGCCGGCCGGTTTCGACGTCGATCGCCAGCATTTCGCCGGGCTTCATCCGCCCCTTGGCCACCACCTGCTCGGGGGCGTAGTCGTACACGCCGATCTCCGAGGCGATGGTGATGTGGCGATCCTCGGTGATAACGTAGCGAGCTGGGCGCAGGCCGTTGCGATCCAGCACACAACCGGCGTAACGGCCATCGGTCAACACGATACCGGCCGGGCCGTCCCACGGCTCCAGGTGCATCGAGTTGTACTCGTAGAAGGCGCGCAAATCCGGGTCCATGTGCTCGACGTTCTGCCAAGCCGGCGGGATCAGCAGGCGCATGGCGCGAAACAGATCCATGCCGCCCATCACCAACACTTCCAGCATGTTGTCCAGCGAGCTGGAGTCCGAACCGGTCATGTTGACCAGCGGCCGGATTTCGGCCATGTCGGGCAGCAGTCGCGAGGAGAAGGTGTAGCTGCGCGCCTCGGCCCAGTTGCGATTACCGCCGATGGTGTTGATTTCGCCGTTATGGGCCAGATAGCGGAACGGCTGCGCCAGCCGCCACTGCGGCAGGGTATTGGTGGAGAAGCGCTGATGGAACAGGCAAATCGAGGACTCCAGCCGTTCGTCGCCGAGGTCGGGATAGAACACCGGCAGGTTGGCCGGCATCACCAACCCCTTGTAGCTGATCAGCCGACTCGACAGCGACGGCGCATAGTAGACTGGATCGCGGGCTTGGATGCGCTGGCTGGCGCGGCGACGGGCGACGAACAGATGGCGCTCGAACACTTCCGGCAGCATCCCGACCGGCGAGTTGACGAAAATCTGGGCGATGTCCGGCAGGGACTCGCGCGACTCCTCGCCGCAGGCGTCGGGGTTGACCGGCACCACCCGCCAACCGGCAACCGCGAGCCCCTGCCGTTCCAGTTCCGCTTGCAGGTCAGCGCGGGCGGCTTCGGCCATGGCCGGGTCGCGGTTGAGGAACACCATGCCGACGCCATAATGCTCGCCCAGCTCGATGCCGGCCCCAGCGGCGGCTTGGCGCAGGAACGCGTCCGGCTTGCGCATCAGCAGACCACAGCCATCGCCGGATTTACCGTCGGCGGCAATCGCTCCACGATGGGTGAGTCGCGCCAAGGCGTCGATGGAAGTCTGGACCAGCCAGTGGCTCGGCCGGTTATCCATTTGGGCGATCAGTCCGAAACCGCAACTGTCTCGTTCGAATTCAGGCCGGTACAGACCGGCGGCGTTGCGCGTCTGCTGCATAAGTTGGTTCACTTGCGGGAAGGGATTTGAAAGAAGAAAGACAAATGACGTGCCACTAGCAGCCAACCTAGCGCGGTTGACGAAACTTTTGGAATCATACCGGCGCTTATTCAAAAGAACTATCTATTTCATGATCATAGAAAACAGATAAGCTTGGGTTTGGCATAATATAAGGCAGTTGTGAGTATAACGAGCGTCATCGAACGGGGCAAATCAGCCACGGCTCGCCCTAAAATAGGGCAAACTAAATAAAGGTGTGTGCCACAATGAAGCAGAAAGTCCCTGGACTAGCGGGAACGGTAGGGAATCAGCCGCCCGATGGCGCGGGAACTTGATCGCTAGGCGGGTTATTGGAGAGCTTGTCCAGTATCAGCGACGAACCCAGGATCAAGGCCAGTTGTAGAGTCAGAATCGAGTAGCACCAGCCGTCGGGAAGTGCGTACAGCTCAATAACACCGATCGCCAGCGAGCTGCAACAGACATGCAGACAGAACAGCGGCAAAGTGTTACGACCGATCAGGATCAGTGGTTTCAGGCTCCCGAGCGCCTTGGCGAGATAGGGTCCCAGCCACAACGCCAAGTACAATAGGGCGAAGAAATTTAGTAGGCGCAGCGGTCCCAGTCGCCATTTGTCCAATAACCAACCAGGATCGCCATGATTGACGGGGATCGGAATCCACGACCACCGCCAACAGAAGAAAAACAGGGCCACGCCCACCAGTGCCGGCCAAGGCATGCTGGGCAGAACCAGAACCGCCCGTTTCGGGCGTTGTTGCTGGAGACGGTAACCCAGGAACAGGCCACTCACCCAGAGCAGTTGCCAGGCCAGCAGGTCGAAGGCGCCCGGAGCGATCACCAGCCAACCGTCGGCGAGCGCGCCAACCAACCATTCTTTCAGACCGGATTGCGCGACCAGCCACAGCAGCAGGCTGGCGAACAGGACCGGACGGAACCCGGCGCGAACCAGCATGTTGAGAACAAAGGGGGTCAGCAACAGGAACAGGAGATACATCGGCAGGATGTCCAGCAGCGGTGGCTGGTAGAGCAGCAGCAGCGCCGAGGCCACCGCCTTGGTCGGTTGCGCCAGGTAGGGATGAAGCATGTTGTAGAACGGGTTCAGGTGCCCGAGTCGCTGGCCGATGATCGCGAAGCAGAACAGTAGGGTCAGTACATGGCTGGTATAGATTTGGCGGGCACGACGCCTCGCCAGTCGGCGCACCTCGGGTAACCCGCCGTCGCGTAACCGGCGACCGAACACGAGACCACACAGGCAAGCCGAGACAAAGACGAAGGCTTCGGCGGCCGAGACGAACCCCAACGGCTGGTTGGTCAGAGTCCGGAGCGGGCTGGGCGTATGGTTGATCACCATAAGCACCAATAACAGCCCTCGCAGGGCGTCGATTTCCAATAATCGGTTCATGGCGGCAGGGATTTAGTAAATTTCCATGGTGGATGATGTATGTCTGGCACATGAATGGATCCTGAATCGATATTGATCCTATCTGGAGGCGACAGGGATCGCCGATTCGTTCTCAGGGAATGCTGTTAAAATAACCGCCGCCCACTACATCACACCCTATCCGGGCGCGGTCCGCGCCTGATTCCTCGTCCGTTGGAGATACCATGACCACCATTCGCCAAGAAGACTTTATCCAGAGCATCGCCGACGCCTTCCAGTACATCAGCTACTACCATCCGGTCGATTACATCAAGGCGCTGGCGCAAGCCTACGAGCGCGAGGAAAGCCCGGCCGCCAAGGACGCCATCGCGCAGATTCTGATCAACTCGCGGATGTGCGCCGAGGGCCACCGCCCGATCTGCCAGGATACCGGCATCGCGCTGGTGTTCCTCAAGGTCGGCATGGACGTGCATTGGGACGCCACGCTATCGGTACAGGAGATGGTCAACGAAGGCGTGCGCCGCGCCTATCTCGACCCGGATAACAAGCTGCGTGCTTCGGTACTGCTCGACCCAGCCGGCAAGCGTCAAAACAGCAAGGATAATACGCCGGCGGTGGTGCATTATGAGATCGTCCCCGGCCACCATCTAGAGGTGATCTGCGCGGCCAAGGGCGGTGGTTCAGAGGCGAAATCCAAGTTCGCGATGCTCAATCCGTCCGACGATCTGGTGGACTGGGTGCTGAAAACCGTGCCGCAGATGGGCGCCGGCTGGTGTCCGCCCGGCATTCTCGGTGTTGGCATCGGCGGCACGCCGGAAAAAGCGTTCATGCTGGCCAAGGAATCGCTGATGGCGCCGGTCGATATTCAAGAGCTGATCGCTCGCGGTCCCAAGAATCGTGCCGAGGAATTGCGCATCGAGTTGTACGAGAAGGTCAATGCGCTCGGCATCGGCGCGCAGGGTCTCGGCGGTCTGACCACCGTGCTGGATGTCAAAGTCCTCGATTATCCGACCCACGCCGCCAACCTGCCCATCGCGATGGTCCCGAACTGTGCCGCGACCCGCCATGCGCATTTCCATCTCGACGGCACTGGACCGGCCAAGCTGGAACCGCCGAGTCTGGAGGATTGGCCGAAGCTGACCTACGCGCCGGCCAACGCCCGCCGGGTGGATCTGGCCACGGTCACCCGCGAAGAAGTATTGACCTGGAAGACCGGCGAGGTGCTGCTGCTCAACGGCAAGATGCTGACCGGCCGCGACGCCGCCCACAAGCGGATGACCGACATGCTGAGCGCGGGTCAGAAGTTGCCGGTGGATTTCACCAACCGCTTCATTTACTACGTCGGCCCGGTCGATCCGGTGCGCGACGAGGTGGTCGGTCCCGCCGGCCCCACCACCGCAACCCGCATGGACAAGTTCACCCGCCAGATGCTGGAGCAAACCGGCCTGCTGGGCATGATCGGCAAGTCCGAGCGCGGCCAGATCGCCATCGACGCGATCAAGGATAACCGAGCGGTGTACCTGATGGCGGTCGGCGGCGCGGCTTATCTGGTGTCCAAGGCCATCAAGGCCGCCAAGGTTCTCGCCTTCGAGGATCTCGGCATGGAGGCGATTTACGAGTTCGATGTCAAGGATATGCCGGTAACGGTGGCGGTCGATTCCAAGGGTTCCAGCGTCCATAAGACCGGACCGAAGGAATGGCAGGCGCGGATCGGCAAGATTCCGGTGGTCGAAGCGTAAGGACTGGTATTGCGGATAGGGTTGCGAATGGTAGCCCTATCCACGGGCGCAACGGCGGCGAACAACAAATTGCTGTTGGGGGCGCATCTTCGCCCGGCGAGCGGGCGAGGCCGGCAATTACAGCGAACGCACGCTGGCTTTACGGAACTGTTCGCGTAGCTCCTCGAAAGTCCGCGCCACCGGGAATTGCGGGAATTCGTCGATCACGTTTTGCGGTGGCCGGAACAGGATGCCGGTCTCGGCCTCCGCCAGCATCGCGGTATCGTTGTAGGAATCGCCGGCGGCGATCACCCGGAAGTCGAGCGAGTGGAAGGCATGCACCGCCCGCCGCTTACCGTCGGCCTGCCGCAACACATAGTTAACGACCCGGTCGTCGACCACCTCCAACCGATGGCAGAACAAGGTTGGCCAACCCAGTTGCCGCATCAAAGGCACGGCGAATTCGTAGAAGGTATCCGACAGAATCACCACCTGAAACCGCTCGCGCAGCCACTCCAGAAACTCGCGCGCCCCTTCCACCGGTCCCATATCGGCGATCACCCGCTGGATATCGGACAATTTCAAACCGTGCTGGTCCAGCAACCCCAGCCGCTGCCGCATCAACTGGTCGTAGTCGGGAATATCGCGGGTGGTCAGCCGCAGCGCCTCGATGCCGGTGCGCTCGGCAACGTTGATCCAGATTTCCGGAACCAGGACCCCTTCCAGGTCCAGGCATGCAAGTTCCATGAGAGCCCCCTATGGCTCCCGCCGCGGGCACGGCGGGCATTGGTCGTTAGCAAGATTCACAAGTGGCGTAACGCTACCCGGTTTGCCATTATGACCGCAATAGGCACCGCGCTGCCTCTCGCGCCCTCACTCCAGACGCGGCGGCTCTTCCTCGGCGATCAGTTCAGCCAACTGCTCGGTGTTGAGCCGTAGCCGCAGCGCCAACACGTTGATCAGATCGATTGCCGCCTTGGGATTCTGCTCCAGAAACGGCATGAAATCCCGGCGGTGGATCATCAACAAGTCGCAAGACGTCAGGGTCATTGCGGTCGCAGAGCGGCCCTGGCCGTCGAGCATGGCGATCTCGCCGACGATCTCGCCCGGCCCGACCGTGCCCAGCACGATTTCCCGCCCTTCCCGATTAGCCACGCTGACCTTCAGACGCCCGCTCAAGACCACGCACATCTCCGTGCCCGCATCGGCCATCTGGAACACTACATGCTGGGCCGGCAATGTCACCACCCGCGACAAAGCGACGATCTTCTCTAAATGGCTGGGGGACATGTTACGAAACAGAAAGCTTTTATTGAGCACCTGGTGCTTGTGCGGCACCAGCGCTGGCGCCGGCTCTTTCCGCATCGCCCCCAAGGCCAGCACGCCGTGTAACTGACTGGCGATCAACGGTCGTTTGATACAAATATGCTCCGATCCAAACCGCGAGTTGGCCGAGGCGAAAATGACACCGATGTCCGTATCGACCTCCCGATATTCGTTCCAGGCCACCATGGCCGCCGGATCGTCGGCGTTGACGATCAGGATATCGACCAATTCATGGCTAGCGTCCGCCATGAGATAGGTACACTCGTTGCTGCTAGCCACCGACAGGATATTGCGAATCATCCGGCGATCTCTTTCCACAAATCCGATCACGTTCACGGTCGTCGTCTTCGCTGCCATGATTTTACCCCCAACAATTTTCATTATACACAATCGGTTAACGTCCCATCCGCTTCCGCTCGGCTGGGGTGACCAGTCCCGCCATCCCGGATTCCGGCACGGGCTGGGGGCAAGACTATAATTAATTGCACATCATCAGACAGAGTGTCTCTTATGAACAGCATGGTTCTCAAACCAGCCACTCATTGCGCCAGCGCACCGCATTGCCGGCAGGCTTGGCTGACCTCACTGGTTGTGGCCTTCCTGCTCACGCTGGCCGGCCCCACACCCGGCGATGCCCAACCGTACAGTGGCGGGCGCTACAACGACGATCGCCGTGACGACGACGATCGCCATGACGACGAACAGAATCATCGCCGGGGTGGTCACAACGCCACCGTCCGCTGTGAATCCAACGGCAATTACCGACACTGCCGCGCCGACACCCGGGACGGCGTGCAGCTTTCCCGCCAACTGAGCAGGAGCGCCTGCCGTTACAACGACACCTGGGGCTACGACCGCCGCGGTATCTGGGTGGATCGCGGCTGCCGAGGCGACTTTCATCTGTATACCGGCAGCAGCGGCGGCGACGGCAACCGGAAAGACAAGAACAATACGGCGGCAATCGTCGGAGGGGCGATTGCGCTGGGTATTCTCGGAGCGGTGCTCGCGGAACGCGGCAAACAAGATGGTCCCGACCACTCTTACCAAACCTTTCGCTGCGAATCCGACGGCGATTACCGACACTGCCGGGCCGATACCCGCAACGGTGTGCAGCTTTACCGCCAACTGAGCAAGAGTGCCTGCCGCTACAACGATACCTGGGGCTACGATCGTCGCGGTGTCTGGGTGGATCGCGGCTGCCGCGCCGAATTCTCACTCAACTGATCTCCGCCCCCCACGACCTCATTTGGAGCTTTCTCATGAAAAGACTGTTCGCGCTCAGTCTCTGTCTGTGCCTCTTCTCGCTGGCCGGTCCGGCGCGAGCACAGGAATCACCACCTTCGCCCGCCGCCGCCGAACTGAGCCTGATGACCGGGCGCGAGGCCGGTACTTACTACCAGATCGGTCGAGACCTGAAACAGCTCGCCGGTCGCCACCAAATCGATCTCGATGTGATTCCCTCGGCCGGCTCGCTGGAAAATATCTTCAAGGTTTATGAATACCCATCGATCCAACTCGGCCTGAGCCAGTTCGATACGCTGAGCCTGATCGCGATGCAGGCCGCCGTCGGCGACGACGCGGACGCCGAGGAATTACAGAACGTCGTCAACTCGATGCAATTGGTGCTGCCCTTGTACCAAGAGGAAGTACATGTGCTGGCCAAGTCGCCAGAAATCAAACAGTTCTCCGATCTGAACGGCAAAAAAGTGGCAATGGGCGATGTGGTCAGCGGCACCTACGGTACCGCCTCGATCCTGCTCGAACTCTTCCAGATCAAGCCGGCCGAGCAACTGGAGTTGGATGCGGTCGCCGCCCTCGATGCCCTGCGCCAGGGGCAAGTGGATGCGATGATCTATGTGGTCGGCGCGCCGGCCCGGCTATTCGTCCGCCCGTTCGAAACCGGCGAGCAACCGCATCTGGTCTCCGTGACGATTCCGAACAACGCGGCTAAACACGATATTTTTCAGTCCTTCTATCGGGCCACCACCATCCCAGCCGGCACCTACGGCTGGCAGGACCAGGAGGTCGCCACCCTGGCGGTCGGAACCGTGCTGTTTACCAGCGACAAGGGTCCGGACGAGGAGCGCTGCCGAGCCATCAGCCGCTTCGCCCGCATGGTGTACGACAACCTGGACGGGCTGCGCGGTAGCGGCCACCCCAAATGGAAAAGCGTGACCATCGATCGAGAGGCGCTGCTGAAAGCGCCACATCTATCACCCTGCGTGGCCCAGGCGTTCAAGTGACCCAAAAAAACCCGCCGGACGGCGGGCTTTCAATCCCATCGACCCTAACCCGTTTCAGTCAGTCGCCCTCGAAACGCAAGGGTTCCGCCAGCAAAGGCAGATAATCCGAGAAATAGGTGCCACCGGCTTCGAACGGCCGTTCGGGATCGTTCAGCGTTTCGGCGATGCCGACTCCATAGCTAATCAAGGCGGGATCACTCAAATCCACCGGTCGGTCGGTGATCACTTCTCCCACTTGATAAGGTCGTCCATCCTGATGCGCGAAGCCTTCCGCTTCTTCCCGGAAATAACGGTAGGTCACCGGCGTTTCCGGGAAGACATCCTTGCCCTTGTCGTAGCGCTGGGTTACCACCACTTGCCGGTAGCGGCGCGCGGCGGCCAAGGCATCGTCCCGAGGCGGATAAAGTAGTTCGCCGCGAATCGCACCGTCAGCGGTCAGGTAGCCGCCCCGCGCGGTGAGATCACGCAGCAAGCGCTGTCGCTCCGCCTGACTGTCTTGAAAAGCCGAGGCGCTGCTGGTATCGAGCGCCGGCCATGCACTGGCATAGCCCTTGGCGGGCTGGATGGCGGCGGCGAGAAAGCGCTCAATGGCGGCGGGCATGTCCCCATACAGGCTGACACCCACCACATTGTCCAGAAAATGGCGGAACTCGCCCTTGTTTAGTCCTCGGTTCAGCGGATCGCCCAATTGGGCGATGCCGGGCGTCTGGTCCGGCGGCGCGTCCGCTTGGGCGAGATAGCGTAGATAGTCCATTTCCCGCCATCCCAGTTCGCCGGGGAACTTGCGCGGTAACGCCCAGGTGGAGTCCACGGTGTTGCCGGTCCCGGACGTGAATTGCGGAAACTCGGTGGCGACGATGCCGCTATGGCAACCAATGCACTGGGTCAATTCTTCGCGATTTTGCGGGCGCAACGCACCGCTCTGATCTTCGATGTAGCCAGCCAGATACCAGCCCACCCCATTGTCCACCCAACCCTGTTCGTCATTACCGTATACCGGCGCACCCTCTTCCTTGACGCCGGGACGGAATTGGCTGGGATGGAATGCCTTCCACTTGTACATATAGCGGACTTCCTTGACCCGACGGGCGCGGGTGCCGGGATAGGGACTAACCGTGAGGTCACGACCGTCCGCCACCGCGTCCACGTAATGCAGGGGATGAGCGAACTCGGTGCCGACCGGATACAAGCCGCGCTCAAGCGCAACGGCTTGCGCCGCGCCCCGATAGGTTTCACCGTCCTCCCCGCGCAGGCGGTCCTGAATCGCTCGCTCCACCAAATCGAGATTCCGAGTATAGACCTCCAGATCGAAACCGCCGTCCTCGCGCTGCATGAACGACTTGGGCAAACGGATATAAATACCCGAAACCGAACCGGTCATCGGGGTAAAAATACCGTAAGGCATGAAATTCACCGCCCGCCAGCCAGTGATCCAGCGCCCCGCGCCGTCCTGGAAGAAGCCATGACCCGCCTTGTCGGAGCGAACGAAACCATCGGCGTCGGCGGGTAAATCCGCCGGATTCAAGCCTGGAAACAACCGAAACGGCGTTTCCGCGCCGCCGTCCCAGTCGCGAGGATCACCGGGCCGTTGCGCGAAAGCCGCCCGCCAATTGTCCTGGCGAATGTAGCCCTCCATATCCCAGGTCTGGGGATCGATGCCCAGCGCCGTGACTGCTTCCCGCAACTTTTCCGGAGTCAGGGTATTCTCCCAAGGATTGCGGCTCGGCGAAGGCGTGAAGGGACTGAAGGGGGTAAAGGAGTATTCGAGTTGCAGGTCACCAAGACGCGGCTCGGCGCCAGCCTGCGGGAAGTTGTTGCCTAGACCGGCCCGATAGGCGCCGTTGGTATGGCAGAACAGACAAGCGTTCTGCGTGCCACGCGACGTTTCGATATGACATTGGGCGGGAATGTGGGCGTAGGGATTGCCAAAGGTCAGCGGACTGCGAAAATCACCCTGTGGATAGCTCACCACAGTCGCTGTGGTGGATGCTTTGGCTGTTTGCACGCTGGCGGCCTGCCCCTGACTGTCGCTGCACCCGTTCAGCATCGCGCTCAGCATCAGAACCATCGCTACCGGATTCGAAAAGTGTGGCCGGTGACTCATGCGGGACTCTCCTCGCAAAAAGCAAAAAAGCTAGCGACCCGGGCAGTCGCCAGCTTAATGGGTTCAAATCAATGGATGATGATCACAGTCCCGGAATCCCTCCGATATAGCCCACCGGCGCATAAAACTTGTCGATCATCGGCGTGAGTCGCGTCTTGAGGTCGGCGTTGATGCTGCTCGGGAAATCGCCGTAATGCTGAGCATTGCTCATGACGTAGGCATGACCGTTTAGATTATCCACCACTTGCAAACCAGTGGACTCGGCACCCGCCGTCAAGCTCAGGATGCGGGTCAACTTCTGAGTATCCACGTTATAGGCCCAGAGGAAATTCGAGATGTGCATCCCCGAATCTTCGCCGATGAACAGCGTGCGCATCTTTTCGGAAAAGAACAGATTGTCAGTGTTGGCAATGGTATTGAGATCGGCCGTGTTGCCGTATTCATCGGTGGACATCGGCTTACCCAGCAAGGCCGGTTCCACATACATGGTGGTGGCCACCCACTCGGAATCGATGGCGTTCCCCGCGCTATCCTTGACACCGGATTCCAGGGTTAAGGTATAAGTCGCGCCAGCACTGTTCTTCGGCAAACGGATGTCATTCACCGGCTCGGTCGAATCGGAGGCCATGCTGTCCCTGATGCTCGATATGGCCATATACAATTTCTTGTCCTTGGCATTGACCGTCACACCTTCCATCTTGGTAAATTCGGTGGTACCGCCGAGCAGGGCCGTGTAGCGGCGGGTTTCCAGAAAGGCGGCGGCCTTTTCCATGCCCGGCTTGAGGCTGAGACATTCGTCGGCGGAGGAACCCGCCCGCACCCGAGTGTAACCCGCCGCGCACTGCCCATCGACTGGCTCGACCGCATCGAAGATATCGACAAAAGTCAGACTGTCGGCCATCGGATCGATTTCGGCGTCGGTGGCATGACCGAGTCGATTCCAGGTGAGCGTTGCGCGACCACCGTCCTGATCGCTGACTTGATGCCATTTCGCGGAGTACAAGGTACCGGCGGACAGATCGCCGTATTGATCGGCCACGAACATCGCCATGAGCCCGTAGGCGCCGTCGTCGCCCATGTAGGCGGTACGTCCGTCCGGCATCAAACGCGACAACTCCCAGGTTCCGCGTCCCATGGCATGATGCTTGACCACGCTGGTGGAACCGTCGGACTTGATCATCACCTCGGGAATGATGCCGTAGTGATAGGGAGTAGCCTGCTGCGTTCCGCCAAAGTAAAGGTCAGTCAATGCCTTGAGGCCAGCGGCGGTTGTTTCGTAGTCGGCGGAATCGAGTGGGTTGTAAATCAGATCGTAGTCTTCCTCCGAACCCAGATGGGTGTTCCAAAGCGTCTGCGAACCCGCGCAGGGAATCCAGAGACCATTGACCCCGGAAAAATCGATGGGCCTGACCTTGGTCGCGGTCAACTTACCATCGCTGGCTTGGGCGATCTCGCTCAGGGTCATCGACATCGGCATGCGGGTATACCAACCCGGTGTCGTATAAGCGACCGAACCATCGCTCAAAATCCAGTCATACTCATAGTGCGTAACCAGAAACGGCTTGCCATCGATATTGAGCAGACTATTGGCGTCCGGGGTTTCGGCCACCACCGGATTACCCATCGGATCAAGCAGCGGTTCCATCTTGTAGTTGTAGAGTTGGCCGGCTGGGTACTGACTACCGTTCACTTCGGCCACTTTATCGCTGACACTGAACAGTACATTGTAACTTAGAGGATCCTCCTTCACGTGACCGTCTTCATAAGTCACCTTGGCAATCGATGTGGTGTACGTCGTGGCGAACTCCTCATCGGTCGTGGGCACGGCGGTTCCGGTGAACTCAACCGACTTCACCACGGACGTCGATGACGGCGTTGGCGTATCGTTGTCATCATTACCGCAAGCAGTTAGACCCAGGGCGGACAGCACCGCCACCGTGAGCAGTTTCATTTTCATCGCGCAACTCCCTGATTTATCCGAAATCAAGATGATGCTCCACCCAGATTGCCTGAATATGACAAAAATAAGACACCCAGATGACCCGCAAGCGCGGTAACGCCGCCAAGCCCACATATAGCGTTCCTCTCCGAGTTGTGAAATCGCCGTTTCGAACCCCCCGGTGCTGCGCGCCACTCCTCCTTGGCCAAGGAGGGGAAATTTCACAACTGATTTGGGAGCGCTATATCCACCCGCAGCCAACGATTAGGGGAACGACCTTCACCAGTACATGTCGATGTAACCTGTATTTCGCAAAAGATCATTGACTCCTTGCATTTCTTTCCAAGGTTCCACACATGGTCTAAAGTTGGGTTGTCAAGCGATCAGCACTGCTGAATCGCTGGAGGAATAAGATCAAGCCATGGTTAGCATTCCCCAAAATGCCGTCACTCAACCCAGCGGCCAGCTGATCGGGCTGGCCAGACAGCTCGTCATGCATCATCTGCTCGATGAGGCCGACGCGCTGAAGGCTTTCGAGCAGGCACGCAAGCAAAATATCCCGTTCGTCGCCTATTTGATCGACAACAAACTGGCTCGCGACAAGGATATCGCTCGCGTTGCCGCGCGCAGTTTCAACCTACCGCTGTTCGATATCGAAGCGCTGGAAGTCGATAAAACTGTCGTGCAGTTGGTCGAGGAAAAACTGCTCCGCCAGCATCACGCCCTGCCACTGCACAAACGGGGCCGGCGACTATTCGTGGGCCTGAGCGATCCCACCAACCAGCGGGTACTGGAAGACATCAAATTCCAAACCCGGCTGGACGTCGAACCTGTGGTCGTGAGCGGGCTGCATCTGGTCAAGATGCTCGACTCCGCCGTCGAGCCGGCAGCGTCGGCCATGGTCGATCAGGACATCGGTGATCTCGACTACAGCAGCGAAGGCGATTCCGCCAAGGTCGAAACGCTGACTCAGGCCGACGCCGACGACGCGCCAGTGGTACGATTTGTCAACCAGGTCATTATCCAGGCTATCAACCGCGGCGCTTCCGACATCCACTTCGAACCTTACGAAAAAACCTACCGGGTACGCCTGCGCCAGGACGGCATTCTGGACGAACTCTATAAACCGCCGATCTCCATGGCGCCGCGCTTGGCCGCGCGCCTGAAGATCATGGCTCAACTCGACATCGCCGAGCGCCGGGTGCCACAGGACGGACGGCTCAAACTGTATCTCACCAAACAACGGGCCATTGATTTTCGCGTCAATACCATGCCCACCCTTTGGGGCGAAAAGGTGGTGTTGCGCCTGCTCGATCCCAGCAGCGCCCAGCTCGGTATCGAGGCCCTGGGCTACGAGGACCATCAGAAGACACTGTTTCTCAAGGCAATTCAAAGGCCGCAGGGTATGGTGCTGGTGACCGGACCCACCGGCAGCGGCAAAACCGTATCGCTGTATACCGCGCTCAACATCCTGAACACTCCCGAAGTCAACATCTCCACCGCCGAGGACCCGGTGGAAATCAACCTGCCCGGTGTCAATCAGGTCAACGTCAACCCCAAGGTCGGCATGACCTTCGCCAACGCCCTGCGCGCCTTCCTGCGCCAGGACCCGGACATCATCATGGTCGGCGAGATCCGCGATCTGGAAACCGCCGAAATCGCCATCAAGGCCGCCCAAACCGGTCACATGGTACTGTCCACCGTGCATACCAACAGCGCGCCACAGACCCTCAACCGCCTGGTCAACATGGGGGTGGCGCCCTATAACATCGCGTCCAGCGTGACATTGATCATTGCCCAACGGCTGGCACGCCGGTTATGCGTGAATTGCAAGGAAGAAGTACACATTCCGCCGGAAGAGTTGATCAACCAAGGTTTTCTCAAGAGTGAACTGCAGAATCTGACCATCTTCAAAGCCGTCGGCTGCGATCAATGCAATCACGGCTACAAGGGCCGAGTCGGCGTCTACGAAGTGATGCCGATTTCCGAAGAAATCGGCCGGATCATCATGGAAAACGGCAATGTGCTGCAAATCGCCGAGCAGGCGCGCCGGGAAGGCATCAACGACTTACGCCGCTCGGGTCTGAACAAGATCCGCGCCGGCCTCACCAGCCTTGAAGAAATCAACCGAGTGACAACGGATTAATCGCCGTGGCCAAACAACCGACGCTGGCAAAAGCCAAGAAAAAAGATGAAGAGCTGACTTTCAAATGGGAAGGCACCGACAAACGCGGCGTCCGGGTCAAGGGTGAGCTGCGGGGTGTCCACCAGAACCTGATCAAGGCCGAACTGCGCCGGCAGGGGATCATGCCCCTAAGCGTCAAGAAAAAAGCCAAGCCGCTGTTCACCTTCGGCGACAAGATTGTTCCCAAGGACATCATGCTGTTCACTCGCCAACTGTGTACCATGCTGAGTTCCGGCATCGCCGTGGTGCAAGCCCTGGATATGGTCGGGCACAGCAACCGCAAACCCAAGGTCAAGGAACTCATCCTGGACATCAAAGCCAATGTGGAAAGCGGCATCGCACTTTCCAAGGCGTTCGCCAAGCATCATCTGTACTTCAACGACCTGTACTGCAGCCTGGTGCATGCCGGCGAGGAAGCCGGGGTGCTTGAGGTGCTGCTTGACAAGATCGCGACCTATCTGGAAAAATCCGAGGCGCTGAAGGCCAAGGTCAAGAAAGCGCTCACCTATCCAGCGATCGTCTTGGTGTTCGCCTTTGTCGTCACCGCCATTCTGCTGATCTTCGTCATTCCGACCTTCGAAGATCTGTTCAAGGGTTTCGGCGCGGAACTACCCGCCTTGACCCGATTCGTCATCGATGTTTCCAACGTATTTCAAGAATACTGGTACCTCATTCTGGGGACACCAGTCGTGGCTGTGGTCGGTTTTCTGGAAGCACGCAAGCGCTCGCGCACCTTCTACCAATGGCTGGACCGCATGGTGCTGCAAATGCCGCTGATCGGCGACTTGGTCGCCACCTCGGCCAATGCCCGCTTCGCCCGTACCCTGTCCACCTTGTTCAGTGGCGGCGTGCCGTTGGTTGATGCCATGCTCAGTGTGGCCGGCGCCACCGGCAACTACGTCTACGAAAAAGCGGTACTGGATATGCGTGACGCGGTTTCCATCGGCCAACAACTCAATTTCGCCATGCGCCAGAGTAGCCTGTTTCCCGACATGGTGATCCAAATGGTGGCCATCGGCGAGGAAGCCGGTTCGCTGGGCGACATGCTGGCCAAGGTCGCCGATTTCTACGAAGCGGAGGTCGATCAGAAGGTCGATACCCTGACCACCATGATCGAACCGCTGCTGATGGCTTTCCTGGCCGGCGTGGTTGGCACGCTGGTGATCGCCATGTACCTGCCGATCTTCAAGCTGGCCGCGGCGGTCTGACGAGGCGCCCCACAATGGCCCTGCTGGAGCTACTGGCCGGTTCGCCCACGCTGTTCGTCATCCTGACCGTGCTGCTCGGTCTGATGATCGGGAGCTTTCTCAACGTGGTCATTTACCGCCTACCACTGATGATGCAGCGAGAGTGGCGGGCGCAGTGTGCGGAACTGCTCGACCAGCCAACCCAGGACGACACGCCTCGGCTGAGCCTGTGGGGACCGCGCTCGCAGTGTCCGCACTGCCATCACCTGATCGGCGCCACGGAAAATATCCCGCTGTTGAGCTACATCCGGCAACGCGGTCGCTGTGCCCACTGCGGTGTTGCGATCGATGCTCAGTATCCACTGGTGGAGGCGGCGAGCGGGCTACTGGCCGGTGTCGTGGCCTGGAAATTCGGCTTCGGCTGGCCGGCGTTGGCGGTGTTGCTGTTCACCTGGACCCTGCTGGCGGCCAGCATCATCGATCTCCACCACCAGTTATTGCCCGATGATCTGACCCTGCCGCTGCTGTGGCTGGGACTGCTGGTGGCGTTATGCGGGCTGGGAACCGATCTGCGCAGTGCCGTGATCGGCGCCATGGCCGGCTATCTGTCGCTTTGGCTGGTCTATCAGGGTTTCCATCTGCTGACCGGCAAGGAAGGCATGGGCCACGGCGATTTCAAGCTTCTGGCGGCGCTTGGTGCCTGGACCGGCTGGCAATACCTGGTTGCTATCGTGCTGCTGTCTTCGCTGGTGGGTGCGATCTGCGGATTGGCGCTGATCCTGCTGCGAGGCCGCGCGCGTGGCGCGCCGTTGCCCTTCGGCCCTTTTCTGGCCGCCGCGGGCTGGATCGTGTTGCTATGGGGCGAAACGATCAACCACGCCTATCTACGTTGGCTGGGCCTCTGATGCTGGTTGTCGGGCTAACGGGCGGCATCGGCAGCGGCAAGACGACGGTCAGCGATCGCTTTGCGCGGCACGGCGTACCGGTCATCGATACCGATCTGATCGCCCGTGAGCTGGTCGAACCCGGCCAACCCGCCCTGGTCGATATCGTGACCGAGTTCGGATCGAACTGCCTCGACGGCGACGGCCGGCTGCACCGCGCGCGCCTGCGCGAGCGGGTTTTTGCCGATCCCGCCGGACGACGACGACTTGAAGTCATCCTGCATCCCCGCATCCGTGCCGTGACGCGGGAGCGCGTCGCCGCCTTGACCGCCATTCCCTATTGCCTAGTGGTCATCCCGCTACTGACGGAGACCGGAATGACCGATCTGGTGGATCGGGTGTTGGTGGTGGACGCCCCCGAAGCCGAGCAAATCCGTCGGGTCATGGCACGCGACCGGATCGACGCCGTTCAAGCGCGGGCCATTCTGGCCACCCAGGCCCGGCGCGATGCGCGGCTCGCTCTGGCGGACGACATTCTGGAAAACGATGGTGACTTTATGGCGCTGGACCGCCAGGTCGCCGCCCTGCATCGACGCTATTCGGCGCTGGCCACCCACCAGATTAAGACCGACGACCCTGGTTAAGGCCGGCGCATTCGTGTTTTCGCGCCTGGGCCGCATAGACCATTGCCGTGCCTGCGAGGTCGCTCTTGTACCAAGTCGTTTGCTACGAACACCCTCTGAACGAACGCGTCCGCTCGTTGCTGCGCCTGGAATTCCTGTTTCAGCAGGTAACCCACGCGGTCGCCGGACACTCGAGCTGGGACAGCCGCGCCGCACTGCAGGGTTTGTTCGACCTGCTGGCGCTGACCGGACGGAACGAATTCAAAGGAGACTTACTCAAGGAACTGGAACGGCACGGCGCCACTCTGAGTCGCCTGCGGCAAGCCCCCGGCGTACACGCCGCCACCCTGGACAGCGTGCTGGCGGAAATCGATTCGGTCATCGGGCAGGTTCATGATCTGGACAGCCTGGCGCTGGAGGCGGTGCGGCAAACCGACTTCCTCAGCGCCATCCACAAGCGCAACCAGGTTCCCGGTGGCACCTGCCGGTTCGATCTTCCGGCATTTTATCACTGGCTACAGCAGGATGCCTCGATCCGCGCCGGCCATCTACGGGAATGGCTGGCCCCTCTACTGCCCTTGCAACAAGCCGCCACGCTACTTCTTCGGCTGATTCGCGAGAGCGCCTCGCCCAGGCCGGAAATCGCCGTGCAGGGTTTTTTCCAGCGTGGCCTCGACAGTGGAGCGCCCCATCAGCTCGTCCGAGTCCTGCTGCCAACCGGCAATGCCCTGTTCCCGGAAATCAGTGGTGGTCGGCATCGCTTCTCGATTCACTTTCTCGAACAGCCGGACCCCAACCGTCGCGCCGTCCAAAGCTCGGCCAATATCGCCTTCGAGTTGGTCTGCTGCGCCATTTGAACCAGGCTCCGACAATATCGTCGGCGGTTCACGGCTTAGCCGTTTCTCCAACCTCGCCGAGCAACGCGGCGATAATCGGCGCATCGGCGGCCGGGAATGTGTATTGCTCCATCTCGCCGGGCGATGCCCAAACCAAGGGCTGCCCTTCCCGACCGTGCGGTTCACCCTCGAAATCGGTCACCCGCCAGACATCCAGCAATACGCGTCGATCATCGGGATAGGCGTGCCCGGTCTGAAGCAGCGGCTCGGCGGCTCGCACCGCGATACCCAACTCCTCGCGCAGTTCACGACCCAGCGCGGCGATGACCGATTCGCCGTGCTCCACCTTACCGCCGGGAAACTCCCACAATCCACCCTGATGGACGTGGTCGGGCCGGCGGGCGATCAGCACCGCCCCATCGGCTCCGGCGACAATGCCCACCGCCACATGTACGAAGCTGTGTGCTTCGGGGGCACTCACGTCCGGTACTCGGCGTTGATGCGCACATAGTCGAAGGAAAGATCGGTGGTCCAGATTCGCGCCGCCGCCCCGCCTCGTCCGAGTTCGACTCGAATGGCAATCTCGGGCCGAGCCATGACGCGCTGACCCTGTTCCTCGGTGTAATCCGGGGCGCGACCACCGTCGCGGACGATGCAAACCTCATCGAGATGGATGGTTACCCGCTCCAGGTCGAGCGCATCCAAGCCGGATCGTCCCACTGCCGCCAGGATACGACCCCAATTGGGATCGGCGGCGAAGAAGGCGGTTTTGACCAGTGGCGAGTGGGCGATCGTGTAGGCAATCTGCCGGCACTCGGCCGCGTCCCGGCCACTCTCGACCCGCACGGTGATGAATTTGGTGGCGCCCTCGCCGTCGCGGACGATGGCTTGCGCCAGATCGACGCATACCTCGCTCACCGCCGTGGCGAAACGGGCGCGGTCACCGCCCGTCGCCGGCACGCTCGCCCCGGATCGGCCGGTGGCCAGCAACAGGCAGGCATCGTTGGTCGAGGTATCACCGTCCACGGTGATGGCATTGAAGGAATCGGCAACCGCTTCGTGCAGGATCTCCCGCAACAGTGCTGGGTCCACGGCGGCATCGGTGGCGACGAAAGCCAACATCGTGGCCATATCCGGCCGGATCATGCCGGCACCCTTGGCGATGCCGGTGATCGTCATCTCCCGCCCGGCCAGCGTCAGTCGCCGCGACGCCCATTTCGGTCGGGTGTCGGTGGTCATGATGCCGGCGGCGGCTTCCGCCCAACCGTCGGGCCGCAGCGTCGCCAGCGCCTCCGGCAGGCCGGTGACCAACCGAAATAACGGCAGCGGCTCGCCGATCACCCCGGTGGAAAACGGCAGCACTTCTTCCGAACGACAGCCGGTCCGCTCCGCCAGACTTCGGCAACTGGCCTCGGCGTCGGCCAACCCCTGCCGGCCGGTGCCGGCGTTGGCGTTGCCGGTGTTGATCACCAAGTAGCGCGGGCTGGCGGCGGCCAGATGCGTCCGCGCCACCGTGACCGGAGCGGCGCAAAAGGCGTTGCGAGTAAACACGGCGGCGGCCTGAGTCTCCGCCGCCAATTCGACCACCACCAGATCGCGGCGATCGGGATATTTGATGCCGGCGCGGGCGGTTCCCAACCGGACGCCGGCGACGGTCAGCGGTTCCATCGTACCTTCCCTCTCAATCCAACTGACCGTGACAGTGTTTGTACTTCTTGCCCGAACCGCAGGGACAGGGCTCGTTGCGGCCCACCTTGCGACCCTCGCGCACGAACGGGGTATGCGCAGCAGTGTCCTCTTGTTGCCGCCGGCGGATTTCGATGCCGGAATCGTCTTCCTCGGCCTCTCCCGCCGCCAGCGCCGACGCTTCGGCGTGCTCGAATCGCATGGCGGCCGGCGCCGGCCGGCGCGGTTCGGGAATCGGCTCCGGTTCGGCCTGAAACTGGGCTCGCGCCAGGAAACCGACCGCTTCGTGATGGATGCGCTGTACCAACGCCTGGAACATCTCGAAGGCTTCGCGCTTGTACTCCTGCTTGGGGTTCTTCTGGGCGTAGCCACGCAAGTGAATACCTTGGCGCAGGTAGTCCATCGCCGCCAGATGCTCGCGCCAGTGGGCGTCCAGCACCTGCAACAACACCGCTTTCTCGAATTGCCGCATCCAAGGCGCGCCGACCAGGGCCTCCTTATCGGCATACACCCGTTCCAGTTCGGCGTGAATCCGTGCGCGCAGCGGTTCTTCGTGCAGATCGTGATCGGCCTCCAGCCAGGCGCCGATCGGCAGTTGCAGCCCGAATTCCTTCTCCAGCGTCTGCTCCAACCCGGCCACATCCCACTGTTCTTCCAAACTTTGCGGCGGGATGTACTGGTTGATCGTCTGCTCAAGCGCTTCGGCGCTCATGTCCTTCAACGTGGCCGACACGTCCTCCGCCGCCATCAACTCGTTGCGCCAGCCGTACATGACCTTGCGTTGGTCGTTGGCGACGTCGTCGAATTCCAGCAGGTTCTTGCGGATGTCGAAGTTGTGGGCCTCGACCTTGCGCTGGGCGTTTTCAATGGCCTTGGTCACCCAAGGATGTTCGATGGCCTCGTTCTTTTCCATACCCAGCTTTTGCATCAACCCCGCCACCCGGTCGGAAGCGAAAATGCGCAGCAGGTTGTCTTCCAACGACAGGTAAAAACGGCTGGAACCGGGGTCGCCCTGGCGACCGGAACGGCCGCGCAACTGGTTGTCGATGCGCCGCGATTCATGGCGTTCGGTGCCGATCACGTGTAAGCCGCCGGCGGCCACCACCTGCTCGTGCCGTTGCCGCCAGGCATTGCGGACCTCCTCGCGAGCCGCCGCGTCGGCGTCCGGACCCAGCGCCTTCAGCTCCGCCTGCAGATTGCCGCCCAGCACAATGTCGGTGCCGCGGCCGGCCATGTTGGTCGCGATCGTCACCGTGCCCGGCTGGCCGGCCTGAACGATGATTTCCGCTTCCCGCTCGTGCTGCTTGGCATTCAGGACCTGATGGGGAATCTTTTCCTTGTCCAGCAGCGTGGCCAGCAGTTCCGAAACTTCGATAGAGGTGGTGCCGACCAAGGCCGGCTGGCCACGCTTGCGGCAATCGCGGATATCTTCCAATACCGCCGCGAATTTCTCCTGCGGGGTCAGAAACACCAAATCGCCCATGTCCTTGCGCACCATCCGCAGATGGGTGGGCACCACGATGACTTCCAAACCGTAAATCTGCTGGAATTCGAAAGCTTCGGTGTCGGCGGTACCGGTCATGCCGGCCAGCTTCTGATACAGGCGAAAGTAGTTCTGGAAGGTGATTGAGGCCAACGTCTGATTTTCGGCCTGGATCGGCACCTCTTCCTTAGCCTCGATGGCCTGATGCAGGCCGTCCGACCAACGCCGTCCGGGCATGGTACGACCGGTGAATTCATCGACGATGATGATTTCGCCATCGCGCACGATGTATTCGACGTCCCGATGAAACAGGGCATGCGCGCGCAGACAGGCGTTCATGTGGTGGAATACCCCAAGGTTGGCGGCATCGTACAAGCTCTCGCCGCCATGCAGCAACCCCGCTTCCACCAGCAGATCCTCAACCTGCTGGTGGCCGTCCTCGGTCAGGTAGACCTGCTTGGCCTTTTCGTCCACCCAATAGTGACCCGGCCCTTCTTCTTCCTTCTGGCGGGTCAGACGCGGCACGATCTCGTTGACCCGACGGTACAGTTCGGAGCTTTCCTCGGCCGGACCGGAGATGATCAGCGGCGTGCGCGCCTCGTCGATCAGGATCGAGTCCACCTCGTCCACTAACGCGTAGTGCAGATCCCGTTGTACTTTTTGCTCCAGCCCAAAAGCCATGTTGTCGCGCAGATAATCGAAACCGTATTCATTATTGGTGCCGTAGGTGATATCGGCGCCGTAGGCGACACGTTTCTCTTCCGGGCTCATGCCAGCGACGACGACATCGACGCTCATGCCCAAAAAACGGTAAATCTGCCCCATCCAGTCGGCGTCGCGACGAGCCAGGTAGTCGTTGACCGTGATCACATGCACGCCCTTGCCGGTCAGGGCATTCAAGTACACCGGCAGGGTCGCGACCAGGGTCTTACCCTCGCCGGTGCGCATCTCGGCGATCTTGCCCTCGTGCAACACCATGCCGCCGATCAACTGCACGTCGAAATGCCGCATGTCCAGGGTGCGCCGGCTGGCCTCGCGTACCACCGCGAAGGCATCCGGCAGCAACGCGTCGAGTTTTTCGCCCTGAGCCAAACGGCTCTTGAATTCGTCGGTCTTGGCGCGCAAGTCCGCGTCGCTCAACGCCGCGATGCCCGATTCCAGGGCATTGATGCGTTCCACCTCCTTGCGCATGCGGCGGATCACACGGTCATTGCGACTACCAAAAATGCTTTTCAGAATATTCATCGATCGGGCGCCCTTACTTCGTCGCTCAATGCCAAAAGAGGGTCGAATGATACCCCAGCGGCGGCGGTTTTGCTCGGCCGACGGGCTCACCAGAAAAGGAAGCGCGGCTTTCCGGGATCAAGCCGGAAAGCCGCGACGGGGAGACGGATGAGGGGGAATCGGCGGAAAATCGGGCGGGGGATCAGCGGGTCGCTTGCGCTGGCTGCAGGTAGCAAATCGGCGACTGTCGCTCGTCGCTGAAGGTAATCTCTTCCCAGGCGGCACTATCGACCAGCAGCGTGCGCAGCAAGCGATTGTTCAGCGCGTGCCCGGATTTGTAACCGGTAAAGGCGCCAATCAGACTACGGCCCAACAGATACAAGTCGCCGATGGCGTCCAGAATCTTGTGCTTGACGAACTCATCCTCGTAACGAAGGCCGTCTTCGTTGAGGATACGGTAATCGTCCACCACGATAGCGTTATCCAGCGTGCCACCCAGCGCCAGCCGCCGCTCGCGCAGGTATTCCAGATCGCGCATGAACCCGAAGGTGCGGGCCCGGCTGACTTCCTTCACGAAAGAAGTGGTGGAAAAATCCACCACGGCATGCTGGTTGCGACCCTTGAACAGCGGGTGGTCGAAAGCAATGGTGAACTCGACCTTGAAGCTGTCGAAGGGATCGAAGCGCGCCCATTTGTCGCCTTCCTCGACCACCACCGGCCGCTTGATGCGGATGAAGCGCTTGGGTGCGTTCTGCTCCTGGATGCCCGCCGACTGGATCAGGAAAACGAAGGGGCCGGCGCTGCCGTCCATGATCGGTACTTCGGCGGCGCTGACATCCACATAGGCATTATCGATGCCCAAACCGGCGAACGCCGACAACAGATGCTCGACCGTGGCAATACGGGCTTTGCCCTTGACCAGCGAAGTGGATAGTTGGGTGTCGCCGACATTTTGCGGGCAGGCCTTGATTTCAACTGGTTCGGGCAGGTCGACCCGCCGGAACACAATGCCAGCATCGGGCGCCGCGGGCCGCAACGTCAAATAGACCTTATCGCCGGTATGCAGGCCGACGCCGGTCGCCCGAATGACATTCTTCAAGGTTCGTTGCCTAATCACGTTAGGTCCCCCAACACATCGATTGAACTGGAGCATGGCATGACAGATGGAGTGGGCGCAGATCGCGCATCCAACGCTCCGCCGATGGGTCCACCGACACCACCGGCCTTTGCCGTCAACATGCATTGCGGTAAAGATACCGCAACTCGTAGCGATCCTGCAACTTTTGTTTCCAAATCGCAACTAGCCTTGTTGTTAAGTTGCGAAAGGCCGCGCTCCAATGCTCAGATCGACTAGCTTCGGCCAAAACCGCCACCAGGCAAGCTACTGAGTGGCGGTCCGGCACTCAGGGACCACAAACCCGCGTTCCATTTCAATCGGCTTGTCGGCGTAAAAATGCGGGGATATCCAGATAATCCAGTTGATCAGCGTCAATTCGCCCGCCCTCGCTCAGACCGTCGCCGACCGCTTTCTGTCGGCTGGCGGGCCGATCATGACGAGAAGAATGTGGGTCGCTACCATCCCCCATCCGCTGCACCAGCTTGAAAGGTGGAATCGCCGAATCCCGTTCGCGGGAACCGCCGGCCTGCTTGGCCGGAACGCCTTGGCCGATACCCGTGGCGACAATGGTGACCCGTAGTTCGTTATGCATCTCTGGATCGACCGCCATGCCGACCACCACGTTGGCATCCT
>ERZ795053.1850-NODE-1850-length-26278-cov-6.661862_pt1 | contig 26278 bp, 17 predicted proteins | sample MGYA00375137_ERZ795053 | MGnify/ENA primary metagenome ERZ795053 (study PRJEB30182, sample SAMN05720284) | activated sludge metagenome | isolation source: Anaerobic digester | place: Hong Kong | collected 2014-12-17 ...
GATCGAGGCGTCCATTTCGTCACCGCCCACGCTGGGCATGGGAATCGTCATGCGGGCGTCGTCGAATCCCTCGGCGCGCGCCACGATCTCGACATCCTGGCCCAGGAAGTGGTAATCCAGATCGACATCCATCGGCGCCATGCCGAACAGTCGATCGTTGACCCAGATCTGCGCGGGAACCGGCGCCGTATCAATCGCCAGCCTGACGCCGGCGGGCTCCAGCGGGACGCGCATCTGGAGCGACTCGCCCTCCTCCGGCGCCCGCAGCGTGCGCGAGACGGGCTTGTAGCCGCTCATCCGCGCCACCACTTCGGCGCCGACCTCGGGATCGATCGTTACCTGCACCGGCGAAACGCCGACGAGCTGACCTTCCAGGAAAATCTCGGCGCCCGGTGGATCTGTCGCGATCTCCGCCTCAAACGGCAGGTGCGTCAGTTGCATCACGATTTCATCGATTCCGCGAAAGTCCCGGAGCGTCTGCGATTTCGTGTGGTATCCCGGCGCCGACACCTCAAGCCTTCGATCGTCCATCGTGTTCACGGTCACGGACAGTTCGACCCGGCCGGATGTCTCGCTCGGCTCAAGCCTGACGCCATCCAGGCGAACCTCCGCGTTCGGCGGATCGATGAGGAACGAGAGCTGGATCGGCTCGTCCGTCACAACGTCCGGTTCGATCTGTCGAATCTCATTCACCCAGGCCATCACGCGCTGGCGCATCGCCTTGTCGCTGGCAAGCCATCCGGCGGCGGCCGTGAGCAGGACGCCGAAACAGACGCCGATCGTGACGGCGCGCTTGCGTCGACGTCGCTTCGGCGCGCCAGCCCTCGGAAAGTCCATGGGCGGCGGCGTGAAGCGATGAATGTCCACCCGATCGCTCGCGTCCGACGCGTCCTCATCGGCGTCGGCCACAAAGGGCTCGGACGGCGGAATCCCGTCGTCGAAAATCTCCGAAACCGTCTCAACGGGGTTCTTGATCGCCGGCCCGCGCCGACGGACGGCCGCAAAGGGTCCTGGCGGAATCATGGGCGCCACATCCGACGCCTCTTCGTCGTCGAATTCGAGGGACTCGCACTCGGCCTCGGCCGGCGCCTCATCCGTCGTCGCGTCCTCGATGTCGTCATCGGTATCATCGCCAAGAAAGCTGGCGACACTCGCCGAAACACGTTCGCGACGGGCCGACGCCTCGTCGACGAGCCAGGGCTCCGACGGAATCGGGCTCGGGCTCCACGGCTCGATCTTCGGCAGGTCCGCGAGGAAGTCGTCCGCCTCGTCGCTGATTCGGCGAGTCATCAACAACTCGTCCGCGCGCCTCGGCTGCACAAGCGACTGCGCGGTATTTCGACACACGCCGCAGACACCTTCGATGACGGAGATGGCGTCGTCCGATTCCAGCCGACGGCCGCATCGTTCGCACGCCAACGGGTCTATTGCCGACATGGGGACTCCCTGCAATCACGGCTCACTGCGCGTAAGCCGGCAAATTCACGGCCTCGAATCCGAAGTTCACCGGCGTCGCTTCTGAGGCGGGCGCAATACACGAATCGCCCGGGCGAGATACCGGATATCATTTCATCGTCGGAGGGCGTCCCATAACTGTAGCCCGGTACATCAGTTGAGCGGAAACCGAAGAATGTCGCGCTCCGGCGACCATCTCCATCGACACGAAGTGGCGAGAACACACGACCCGCGCCGCCGCGTTCGTTGACACGCGATTTAGGGGAAAGGAATATGGATCCGAGGGTATCGGGTTCAATGCGGGCCTGACAGGCCTGAAACCGGCGATTTCAGACGACGACTCCAGGGCGATCCCCGGGCGATGACCGCCCGACGCAGGCGTAACGTTTCATGGCGCACTTGATGATCCACTATCCCGACGGCCGGCAGGTTCGCTACATGCTGGACAAGCCGGACATTGTCGTCGGGCGCGACGCGTCATGCGATCTGGCGCTTCAGGACGCCATCACGTCCCGTCAGCACGCCCGCCTTTATCGCGACGATCGCGGGAGGCTCTGGATCGCGGATCTCAAGAGCAAGAACGGTCTGCTCGTCAACGATCGCCCCGTCGAGGCCAGCCCGCTGACGCCCGGCGATCGCATCGGGATCGGCACCTGCCACCTCGTGCTGCACGAGGAAATCAGCGCCGACACGCCCGTCCCCAATACCCTTGCGGACACACAGATCGGCGCCACGAGCGCCTGGGGCGCCGCCCAGGACCTCGAGCTGTCCCAGCGACGCCTTCAGTCCCTGTACGAACTGAACGATCGGCTGACCGGCCGCCTGGACCGCGACGATCTGCTGAGGGAACTGCTGGAGGTCTGTCGCGAACAGCTGCAGCTGGAACGCGCAGGAATTGCCGTCTGGCGTGGCGAGCCGCATCCCGTCGAGTGGGTCGAGATCGTCGGCGTCGACAGGTCCCGAGAGGAGGGACTGTCGATCAGCCGGAGCATTGTGGACCGGGCGCTCCATCAGGGGGAGCGCATTCTGTTCAACGACAAGTCGCCCGGGGAATTCGATCCAACGGCGAGCATCATCTCCAACAATATCCGCTCGGCGATGTGCGTGCCGATGGCGTATCTCCAGCGGGTCCGCGGCGTTATCTACGGCGATCGCGTCAGTTCGACGGGCGGTTTCAACAAGGAGGACATCGATTACTTCGCGGCCCTCGGCCGACTCGGCGCCATGGGCCTCGCGACAGTCCAGCTTGTTGAGGAAACGAAGCAGCGCGAGCGAGTCGAGTACCAGATTGGTCTCGCCCGCCAGATTCAGACGCGGCTCTTTCCGGCGGCGCCGCTTCGCCTGGAGGGACTGTCGATTGATTCCCTGAACGATCCGGGACAGCGAATCTCGGGCGACTACTACGATTATTTCGAGCGGGACGACGGCAAGGTCGTGATCGTCATGGCGGACGTGGCCGGCAAGGGAATTCCGGCCTCCCTCCTGATGGCGAACCTGCAGGCGGCCGTTCGCGTCAAACTGCATGAGGACGCGGATCTTGTCGGCAGCGTCACGAGTCTGAATCGGCTCCTGTGCCAGAACGCCGGCGACGATCGCTTCGTGACGGCAATCTTCGGCATTCTGGATCGAGACACGCGTGAGTTCCGATTCGTGAACGCCGGGCATCACGAGCCGTTCATGATCCGCAATCGCAGCACCTCGAGCATTCTCTCGGAATCCTACGACGCGGATCTGCCGATCGGCATCGACATCGACTACATCTATCGCGAACGATCGATCACACTCGACGACCGGCCGACGATGATGATCCTCTACACCGACGGCGTGATCGACGCCGAGAATGAAACGGGCGAGCAGTTCGCAGAACCGCGGTTCGCCCAGACGATCGCCAACAACGTCGCCCAGCCGACGGACGAGATCGTGACACGCATCCGACGATCGATCAAACAGTTCACGCGCAACACACCGCAGACGGATGACATCACGATCATGGCCGTCGAACTGACGTAGCGCCCCATCGGTTTAATCAGACACGCGTCGTTTTAGTGACTGAGCGCCGCCTCGGCGAGCACCTTCAGCGGTGTCGACTGCTTCGTGATGCGTACGGGGACGGATTTGTAGGCCGGGGTCCGGGACTGGCGATCGACATCGATCGGCACGAGCGCGTTCGCCTCGGGGAAGTACATCACGACACCGCCCTCGCTCATGTCGAAGGGCCGGACAAGGATGTTCCGCATTTCGCCCGTCTCATTGGAGACTGTGACGAGGTCGTCTTTGGCAAGGCCGAGGCGTCGCATGTCCTTTTCGTTCATCAGGACGACATCACGCCGCTCCTGATTGCGATAGATATCTTCCTCTTCATACACGACGGTATTGAACTGCCCTTCCGAGCGGATCGTCATCAGCCGCAACCGGCCGTCCGGCAGGTCCAGATCCGGCAGTTCGCACACGGCGAACTGAGCCTTGCCGCTGGGCGTGGCGAACTTCGGCTTGTGGAAGGTGCGCCCCTCGATCTGGAATTCCTCGCGCGTGCGATCGATGTCGCCGATCCGCTCCCAGCCGGGAACGATGCGCGCGATGGCGCCGCGAATCGTCTGATGGCGTCGCATCGCCTCGAAGTCGATGGGCCCCCCGTCGCCGAGGACGCGCTGTGCAATGGCGGCGATGACTTCCACTTCGCTTCGCGGTCCGGCGTGTCGCGGGGCGCCGCCGTCGCTGAGCCGCACATAGTTGAACATCGACTCCTGCGTCGTCTTCTGCGGCTCTTCATCCCGCGCGAGGACAGGCAGCACGATCGTCTCCCGGCCGCGGGCCCACGCGTGGCCCGTGTTGAGCGTCGTGCTGAGACAGACAACGGTATCGATCCGGCCGAAGGCGCGTTCCGTGAACGCCGCGTCGGGATTGGCGCCGAAGAGATTGCCACCGAGGCAGAAGGCGAATCGCATGTCGCCGCGATCCGCGGCTTCCAGGCAGCGCATCGTGTCATAGCCTTCCGTCGTTGGCGGCTCGATGCCGAATTCTCGCTGCAGGGCCTGGAAGATCGCGTCTTTCAGTTTCGGCGTCACGCCGACACTGCCGACGCCCTGCACGTTGCTGTGCCCTCGAATCGGCATCAGGCCCGCATAGGGCCGGCCGACCATGCCGCGAAGCAGCGCGAGGTTGCAGATGGCTCGAATGTTCTCCACGCCGTGAAGGTGGTGGGTCACGCCCATCGTCCAGGAGAAGACCACGTTTCTGGCGTTGATGTATCGCTCGGCGACGCGTTCGATATCGGCGCGGGCGACGCCACACGAGCGCTCGATCTCTTCCCACGTCACGCTGTTGACATGACGCAGGAAGGCGTCGAACCCTTCCGTGGCGTTCTGGATGAAATCGGCGGCCATTGCATTGCGTTCGATGACGCGTTTGGCGATTCCCGTGAGCAGGGCGATATCGCCGCCGATTCTCGGTTGGAGATAGTCGCTCGCGATCTCGCTGCCGAAGAAGAGACTGCGCAGATCGGAGGGCACACTGAAATTGACCAGGCCCGTCTCCTTCAGCGGATTGATGACAATGACGTGTCCGCCGCGTCGCCGGATCTTCATCATCGTGCGCATGAGCCGCGGATGATTCGAGGCGGGATTGCCGCCGATGAGAAAGAGCAGATCGGCGTTCTCGACATCGTCGAGAACAATCGACGCCGTGCCGGATCCGATCGCCTGCGCGAGGCCCACGCCGCTGGCCTGATGGCAATAGTAGGAGCAGTTGTTGACGTGATTCGTTCCGTAGAGCCGCGCAAAGAGCTGCAGCAGGAAGGCCGCTTCATTTGAGGAGCGACCGCTGGCGTAGAAGAAGCCCTGCGCCGGAGGCGTCCTGCGGATACGATCGGCGATCCGGTCGAGGGCGAAATCCCAATCGACAATCGAGTAGCGCGTGTCATCCGGTCCCGCGTACAGCGGATGGACGATCCGACCTGCGGCTTCGAGATCGCGCGGCGAGAGGGTCCGCAGTTCGGCGAATCCATAGCGCCGGTAGAACTCACCGCGAAGTCCGTCCTGCATGTCGGCCGCCATGGCCTGGAGAGATTTCTTGCAGACCTCCGGCCAGTGTCCGGCTTCGTTGCGCATGCCGCCCTTCTGGCCGCCCATACCGAGAGCGCAGGTCTTACAGGCGTTCCTGCTGCGCATCGCGCGCCAGAGTCGCGTCCAGCCGACGCGATCGGCGACACTCAACGCGTATCTGACAGCCGGCCATCCGCCACCCTTGGTGGTTTTTCGCATATCGTTCGCCTCTTTCGATCGGGTACGGGGCTTTTCTGGATTATCGAGCCGCGACGGATGGTACCTTGCGAGAAATCCAGGGGGAAGCCAAAGGTCCGCCATTCGACGTTACGTGTGACTACGAGGTTCTCCGCAATCTCGAATCCCGTGCGCACGCGGCCCCCTGCAAACGGGCGCAAACGCTCGCAAACCGGCGCAATCGGGTACGCGCAATGCGCCGCCGCGGGCTGCGCCCGATCCGCAGTCTCGCCAGCGCAACGATCCTGGTCAGCGCTTCGCCCTATGGGATGAGCGGGTTGAGAGAGTGGCCGTCCAGATCGGGCGGCAGTCGATCGGCGTATCCCAGGCGATCGAGTATCGATGGCATGACGTCGATGATGCGAACGGGCTTGTCGCACTGAACGCCCGCAGGGACGCCCGGTCCCTTCAGGAAAAGCGGAATTCGCCGTTCACGCGGTGTGGCGCCACCGTGTCCGCCACAGTCCTTGTGCTGGAAGTCGTGGCTGGCGTCCGCCAGCACAATGATGTCTCCGGCGCGCGACGACTCGAACAGGGCGGAGAGCTCCGTTTCAAACGAGCTGCGCTCTGTCGCGATGACGCGGCGAATACAGGGAGACTCTCGCGTCACAACGCGTTCGCCCGTGGCGTCCCGGATACCGATCTTCGCGTCATTCAGGCGAAAGTAGATGCAGCGCACGCCATGGATGGGCGTTGCAGCGCCATCCTGGCAGAGCGCGTCGACAACGCGCTGAACGGCGGCGGCGTCCGGCGGAGTCGTCCAGTCCGCCGCGCCGCGCACATGAATCATGGCGTGGCGGCGGCCCGCGACGAGAACGACATCGGCGTCATCCGTCGCAGGCCGACGTTCCGCTTCAACGACACGAACGCCCGCCACGTCATGAATGCGACGGGCGATATCGATCACGTGATGGTTCACACAGTTCATCTGCCCATGATCCGACACCAGCCAGTAGTCGGTCCTGTGGGGCCCCGCCGCCAGTTCGATCGAGTCGATGATCTCGCCGATGCGCGCGTCGATGTTCTCGACGGCGGCGGCGTAGCGCGCCGAGGCGACGCCCCGCTCGTGAGCGACTTTGTCAGCGCCCGGGAAGTAGTAGGTCTGGAACACGGGCCAGGCGTTTGTGCGACAAGCTCGCCGGATGACGGACTGGATCCTCCGCCCCACGCGCGTGTCCACGGCTTCATAGTCGCCGGCGGCCCAGTTGAACCCGTTGGCAAGCTGAGACTGCCAGCGCCACGAGGCGCCGCGGGCGGCGGCGCACTGGACGCTCGACGTGAGCGCCGGCGCGAGAAGCTCATAAATCGTCCTGCAGCCGAAGTCACTGTCGACATCGAGATAGGTCAGGGCCGTCGCGTAATCCTGGTAACGCAACGTCGATCGATCGAACCACTCATTCGCCGTGATACCGTGGCGACCGGGATAGCGACCTGTCATCAGGGACACGGCGTTCGAATAGGTCACGGTCGGGAAGCAGGCGGAGGCGTGCGAGAATGCGAGACCGCCTTCGATGAAGTGGCGCCGGATGGCCGGCGCGGCGCCGACGGCGTTGATCGCCTCGAGGCGATCGGTATCGAGCCCATCGACGAAGAAGAGGACGGCGCATCGCTGCGGAATGACCACGCTGTCGGGCAGCGGCGCGTCCACCCGCATGCATGCGATCGGCGACGTGAGGAGGATGGGAAGGAGGAGGAGGACTGATTTGAGATTTGAGATTTCAGATTTGGAATCTGGAGTCTGAGGCCTGCGATTTGAGACCTGAGATTTCGAATCCGGATCCCGGGATCCGAGATTCACCTTGTGCGACTTTGACTTTGAAATTCGAGCGTTCAACGGGGGCAAGTCACTTCATCATCTGCGGCGTTCGGGGCGGACAGTTGTTCGCGGATCTTCTCGAACGATTCTCGGGGAACGGGGAGTGTAATCGTCTTCGCGACGCCGGGCGATCACGTTTTTTGGTAAAGAAAGGCGCCCGACGATGTGTTTCAGATCGTCGGGCGCCCTGTTTCATGATCATGATGAGCGTGGCGCCGGGCCAGGCCCTGATTGTCTGTTGCCGCTAGTAGAGGTCGATGGCCTCGGCGCCGGCCTCGATGGCGACGGGATCGATCGTGATGATGAAGGCGTCGCCGCAGAAGTAATCCTGGCCTTCAAGGAAGATCGAGCCGGTCAGATCGAACGCCTGGATGAAGTCGCCCGTGAACGGGTCGTAGTCCTCCTCCAGCAGGAGTTCGAGATCGAAGATGCACGGATAGTCGAGCAGCAGGGTCTCGCCATCCAGGATCAGTGTGGACTGAAGCACGCCATCGACAGTGTATTCGAGGTAGATATCCCAGCCCGTGATGTTCTCGAATCCCAGCAGCGTGATATCGGGCAGATTGACGCCGGCAAGATCGGTCGAAATATCATCGACGAACACGACATCATCTTCAATGACGACGGTGTTACCGCGTGAACCGAAGCCCGACGGCGGCGTGGCGAATCGCGGATCGACCACCTGCGTCTGATTGATCGCGTTGCCGATGATGATCTCGATGTCGTCCAAGTCCAGTTCGTCGAGCAGATCGGCCAGGTCCGTATTGCAGCCCGTGCCAAACGGAAGAACAACCAACGCGAAACAGCACGCCAGCATGCGCTTCTTGATATTCTGAACCATCTTCAACTCCTCAGTATTTCCGGCGAGGCTTTTGAGCCAGTCACAACTTTCTTCTGTCCACCTGTTATCGAATTCGTCGGCCGCCCTTGGGGATCACTGTCGTACCACCCCGTCCGCCGACGACGACCCAGTAAGTTCCATTCCAGCTGTGTCCGCAGTGCGGACCGTGCCGATGTCCGCGGACCTCGATGATGCGTGAGCCGTTCCAGTAATGGCTGCAGGAGCGCGTGCACACGTGTCGGCTCGTCGCGACGGGGGGACCTTTTCGAATGACTGTCGAGCGGCGGGGCTGACGTGCGACGATCCAGTAGCTGCCGCCCCAGGAATGGCCGCAGCCGGGACCGTGGCGATGGCCGCGAACTTCGATGATGCGCGAACCATTCCAATAGTGATTGCAGGCGCGCGTGCAGACATGCTGCGTTCGAACGACGCGGCGCGGTCCCCGGACCCAGTATCGATCCTGCCAGACGTGTCCACAGCCCGGGCCGTGGACATGATTGCGAAGGACGATGATGCGCGAACCATTCCAGTAGTGATTACAGGCCCGCGTGCAGACGTGGCGACGCTCAATGTGAACTTCGACATCCTCGTCGTCATCGTAGTCGTCATCGTCGTATTCGATCTCGACATCGTCATATTCGCGTTGCGGCGCGGCGCCATCCTTGTAGATGACAACGCGTTCCTTCTTTTTGCCACAACCGGCGATCAGCGAGAAGGCGGCCAGCATCGCGATGATGATCCAGAGTCGTACCGACATGCGTTGAGTTCCTTTCGAATCGCGCCGCGCGTGCGAGCCGCAACGCGACGAGGCCCCCAGTTCGATTGCCAGGCCGTTTCTGAGCCATGCAGCCTCTCGGTCTTGTGACGGGGCATGGTATGAGATCCCGGCTGATTCAACAAACGACGCAGGGAATATCCGCATTGAGATCAGGAATTCGGACACGTATTGACGGGACGTCGTGAGGCGCCCCGAACGAAAAAAAGGCCCGCCACGCAGGAAATGCGCGTGGCGGGCCTGTCGGTTCATCACCGCGTTCGGCTCACATCAATAGATGTGCGTCGATTCTTCCTCGTTGACCGGGGGCGAAATCTGGTCGGAGGAGAGCCGCACCTTGAAGCGAACGTCGCCCGTTCCAACGCCCTTGCCGACGACGCGATAGCGCTGCGATTCCTTCTCCGCGAGGATCGGGATCGGATCGAAGCGGACGATCTTGCCGCTCGCCGTGTGACGCGTCGGTCCTTCGGCGCTCACGTAGTCCTCTTCGCTCGGGAACTCGCATTCGATCACGACATTCGTGCCGACTTCCGTTCCCTGGTTGAGGATCGTGATGACGTAGGTAATGTTCTGGCCGACCTGAATCGGATCTTCGACGTCGATGGCCTCGAGCAGAATCGCCGGAACGCCCTTCACGTGCATCGAGCACTCGGCGCTCGCTTCGGAGCAGTAGCTCTTGGCAACCACTGTGTTGCGGAATTCGCCCTTCTGATTGCAGAGCGCGTCGACCGTCACGGTGCGCGTCGCGCCAGGCTCGATCGTGCCGAGCGACCAGTTGATCAGGCCACCGGAGAGCTGACCGCCGTCGCTGGCGCCCCGGAAGGTCAGTCCCGCGGGGAATCGATCCGTCAGCATCGTGTTCCGCGCTGCGGCGTCGCCGACGTTCGTCACGGTAATCTCAAACTTCGCCGGGAACTTCAGCAGCCGCTCAGACGGGCAGGACTTCGTCACCTGGAGGACGGGCTGGACCACGCGCGTTGTGGCGGACGCTTCGGCGCGCTGGCCGCCACGCTCGGAGGCGACGACGTTGTTCGTATATACACCGGTCCGCGAGGCGCGAACGCTGAACGTGAATTCGCGCGCCTGGCCCGCCTGCAGCGTTCCCGCGTTCATGACGACGCTGGTCTGGCCTTCGGCCGTCGTCAGCCCACTGGGCAGCTGATCGTCGATGCGGACTTCTTCGGCAACACCTGAGCCGGTATTGCGGACCACGACGCGATAGGGAATCGGATCGCAGACGAGGACTTCGGCCGGGGCCTCCTTGATGACTTCCAGGGCCGGCTCGACCACGCGAATGGCCGAGCAGAATTCCGTCGTGAACGTGACGTTGGCGCAGCCGCGAAGCTCGCCCAGTCCCGTCGCGGCGCCCGTCAGCGTCACGGTCTTCGTCTCGCGCGGATTGATCGAACCGATCATCCAGGTCGCCGTGGTTCCCGTCTTGTCCTTCGGTTCCGGACTGATGCTGGCGACTGAGAAACCGCTGGGAATCGACTCCATCAGGACAACATTGTCCACCCTGGCCGACGTCAGATTGCGGATCTGCAGCTTGTACTCAAACTGAACGTTGACGCGAACTTCCGTCGGATGGACGCGATCCAGCGCGAGCAGGGCGCCGGTCTGCGATCCGCCGGGATAGTAGGTCGTGTTTGTCGCGGCGGTCTGTCCGCTGGCGTTCTGCACGATCATCAGCGATGCGCAGACGGCGAGAATGCATCGGGCGATCGAGCCCGAATTCCGAATGGTGAACATAAGTCACGCCTCCTCCAAATATGATTTCTTGTTGTTCCGCCCCGCTTCAAGTGGGGCGCTACCGTGCCTTGCGAGGGGCCGCCAGAGAGCCCCGCATGCTAACCTCGATGCGATGGAATTCAACGCAACGCGTGTGTGAAACCCGTGTGAGAGGCTGAGAAGGCGGAGCAACTCCGGCGATTGGCTGCGTTAGTCGGCTGCGCGCCGGCGTCGGACTGGAGAGACTGGGCGGCAAAAGAAAAACCCCGTGACGCGACAGAATCGCGGCACGGGGTTTCGAGTTTCTAAGTAAATCCCGCCTACGGGATTCGGAGTCGCATACCGGGCGCGATCTCGTCCGGGCGATTGATGAGATTTCGATTGGCGCCGAGGATCTCCTGCCATCGGCCGCCGTGCGTTGCGCCATACTGGGCGCGAGCGATGCTGATGAGCGTGTCCCCGGGACGGACGACGTAGGTCCCGCCGCCGGACATGCCTGTCATCACAGATCGCGATGACGAATTGCGAACCGACGCCGGCCGAGCGGTCGATCGTCGCGTGAACGAATTGCCGCGTCGATTGACGGGCTGTGGCTGACCAATCGCATACTGAAGCGAGTAGTTGCGAGAGTAGGAGCTCGAGCGGCGTCCGGGGGCAACCTTGTGGCCATTCAGGCCCTGGGTCTCACCGATGTCGTACTGCAGATTGAATCGCTTGGTGTGGCTGAAGGAACCCGCGTCATTGGCCGTTCGCCGAGGTGTCGCGTTGTAGCGCGGCGCCGTGGCCTGGGGCTGCGTATTCGGGCCCCGCTTGCCGAACCAGCTCGGAAATCCCCCACCGTTGCCCTGCTTCGCGGGCAGCGTGGGACCCACGGCGTACTGCAGGTTTCGCTTTCTGGAGAATGAGTTCGACTTCGTGTTGGTGTTGATGGAAGCCGCGGCCGCGGGATTCAGAATATCCGTATTCCCGATGGGGTACTGCAGGTTGTAATTCGTCGTCTGCGTACCGCCACCGAAGAGATTCCAGGAACCCCACTGGGGCGAGTTCCACGTCTGCATCTGTTGGTTCTGTTCACAGCCGGTCGCCACAAGCAGCGATAATCCAGCGGCAAACACGCACGCATTCGAAACGGCGAAGCGTCGAAGCATCGGAATCCTCCCGTGATAAACCAATCTTATCCATAAGATCGGCAGAAGCTGCGCGTAACACTATGAGAAAAGGAGGAGTCACGACCGGTAATGGTCGTGACCCCTCCCTAGTGTACGTCAGAAGAGGTTAGTTAGTTCCCCTGCACGAAGTGCGTGGACTCCTCTTCGCGGATCACGTTGGGCACTTCCGTACAGTTGACCTGTACGTTGAAGCGGGTGTCGCCATCGGCGCCCGGGCCAGGCTGCTTCGCCCAGACCATGACCTTGTAGATCGCCGTGCGATCCGGCTCGAGTACCGGCAGGCCGCTGAAGGTCAGCGTGTTGCCCGACAGGTTGTACTGGAGCGGAGCGCCACCGACGACCGGCGGCGTGACAGCCGTCGCTTCGCCCTGAGCCTGAACTTCACAGGCCACGACGATGTTCGTCAGCGGTCGGAAGCCCTGGTTCGTGACACTGATCGTGTAGGTCGTCTGCTCGGCCGGCGACGGCGTGCCGTCGTTGTCGGCGTAGAGCGGATCCGGATCGTCCACCACCTCGACGAGAATGGCGGGCGTACCCTTCACTTCGACAACCGCGTTGTCACACGCCTGGGGGACACACTCAGCCTGGACACAGGCGGTGTTCGTCGTCGTGCCGAGGGCCACGCCACGCATCGTGACAGTGACGTTGACACTCTGACCGGCGCCGACAGTGCCGAGGTTCCAGCTCGCGCTGTTACCCGAGGCGGTGGCCGGCGGGTTCGCCGAGACGAACGCGAGGGCGCCAGGGCCTTCCCACTTGTCCGTCAGCATCACGTTCGAGGCCGGAGCGTTGCTCGGGTTGTTGACCGTGATCGTGTACTGGACAGTCTGGTCTCGACCACGCTGCATGAACAGCGTCGTCGGGGAAGCGCTCTTGCTGATCGTGAGGGCCGGCTGGGCAATCGTCGTGGTGCACTCGGCGGAAGCCGCGAGGCCACCATCGGCGGACGCCGTGGCTCGGTTCGTGTAGGTACCGCCACCAGCGGCCGAGGCCATGTAGCTGGCCTGCTTCGACTCGCCCGGAGCGAGGGTGCCGGCGTCGAACGTCTTGGTGTTGCCACCGGAGTCGGCCGTCAGACCGGACGGGAGGCTGTCATTGACCTGGACGTTGTTGGCCGGGGCGTCACCCGTGTTGGTGACGACCAGGTTGTAGCGGATCTGGTCACAACCGACCTGCATGCACTCCTTGCGGAGGGCGAGGCCCGGTCGGCCAATCGTGATCGGGTGGCAGTCGCTGACGGGATCAGCACACGAGGCGCTGGCGGTGGCGCAGTTCTCGATCGTCTTCTGGTTGGCGCCCGGATTCACGCGAGCGTGGATCGTGAGGGTGCTGGAACCGCCGGCCGGAATCGAGCCGAGGCTCCACGTGCCGTTACCCGAAGGCGAGCTGGAGACGAAGTCCACACCGGCCGGGAGGCTGTCCGTGACGACGACGTTGCTGGCGTCGCCCTGGCCAACGTTCGACACAGTGATCGTGTAATCGAATTCCTGACCCGCGACGATGATGCCGCTCGGGCCGGACTTGTCGATCGACAGCTGCGAGCCGTACCAGCTCTTCGTGACGACAGTGTCGCCGATGTCCACGGCCGGCTTGCAGCACTGGATGTCGGCCGGTCGCTTGACGTGGATTTCCACTTCGGCGGAGCCGAGGTAGTCGGCGCCCGGTCGGATCGTGGCGTTGGCCATGCCCGTGCCGTCGGTTCGCATGGAGACGGTCGAACCGCCGCCATCAAACGTGGCGTTGCCGCTGATGATCTGGTAGGTGACTTCGTAGTCGGCCAGACCGCTGCCGTCGGAGTGCTTGACGACCTGCGTCTGGAACGTGTGCGGTTCGTTGCACGGGTTGGTGGCGTCGGACGGGAAGATCACGTCGACGTCATACCAGTACTTCTTGGCGAAGACCTTGTGCTTGTCCCAGTCGTAGATGCCGGGGCAGTACACGGTGATGTTCGTCTCGCCCTCGATCGGGGAGGTGATCACACACCAGGTCTGGCCCTTCTCCAGATGAATGTCATCCGAAGGATCGCTGTTGCCGCGATCGAGCGTGTGGCTGAAGTTGTTGGTGTGCGAGATGGCATAGTGGTTGTCCACCTTGTAGCCACGGCTCGCGCGCCAACCGCTCTCGTCCACTTCGACGATGTCGCCGACGCTGCCTTCGGAAATGATCCACTCGACGCGTCGATTCGGAAGGGCCTTGCCCTTCTTGTCGAGGACGGTCGCGACCATGACGTGCTGCGTCATGACGGGATTGATATCCTTCAGCGGCGTCACCTGAAGTTCGACCGCAAAGGGATCCCAGTTCGAGTAATAAGCGCCCTCGGGCGGCTTGCCGTGTGTCGGGATGATGTCACCGCCCGACGGCCACTGAAACGCGTGCGGCGTGTGATTGCGGCAGCCGGCGAGTGTTCCCAACGCGACGACCGTCATCATGCAGGTCGCCAATCGTTTCGTCAGGTTGCTCGTCATGTTTGTCAATCTCCTCTCGCTTGTTGGATGAATCCGTAGGCAGTTTAGTTTGTCAGAGAAGCTCGATCGCGACCGCGCCAGCAATCGTGCCTCTTACACATCCTCGTAAAACAGTCGTTCGCCGGCGCGAAACCCCGCCGGCGATAATCTCCGCAACAATAGGCGCAAATCGGACAGCGTACGGACGGATTCGGTCGCACGACGCGACCCCTGAATCAACGCCTGGCTGAGAATTGTCGTAAGCATCTGCGATTGCGATACTCAAGAAAACCGCGCCTATTCCCTGTTCAATCCACTTCGCGTTATCCAACTTCGGCGCCGCCCCACCACCGAATTGCCCGGATCCTCCGAGCCTCTGGATTCAAGGAGCCTTCCACGACAGCCTCGAATCTCAAATTCGGCCGTTTTCAACGTAAACCGTTGACAAATCCACCACAAACCTTGGCCGATTGGGACGTTGACTCTTGCCCCAGCCAGACGGTGGCGGCACGACCGGATAACAGCGCGAATATTAGGCGTAAGTTACGCTCTGTCAAACAGCAATGACTCAAAATATCGACATTTTTCTGATTTGAGGCGGGCCTGTTACAACACTGAGACCTGCGCCTCTCGACCTTAATTTTCTGTTATTCGGAAAGACATTCGCTTGGCACATTCACCGCCACCCTGCAGGTCGCGGAGTGAAATCACGAACGTGTATTCGTCGGGCGGCAAATTCTGCTGAAAGTCGATCGGACCGATCGCGAGGAAGAAATCCTCTCGCAGGCCATTCGACAAATCCGGTATCTCCTGATCGAGCGTGGACCAGATCTCGACTCCCGCAGAATTCAGAAGCTTCTGCTGGACAGAAAGTAACGTCCTATAAACCCCGGTTTGCGATCGGGTCGATACGTAGTTCTGAATCTCCAGGTAGACGAGGAGTCGCGGGAACCGCCCCTCCGGGAAGACGGGCGGATCATACCGGCGATAGGCGCCGAATTTCTGAATCGATCGGCAGAATGTCGCGACAGGTATTCGAAGCCGCTTGGACTCGCGTGACTCGGCCACGAAGCGATCCAGATCCGACAATGAGACGCGCGAGGGATCGATTTCCCCCTGGCGAACCGCCGGGAGAATCGCCGCCAGATATTCCTCGACCTGCGCCCTCGTCTCCGGGGACGCGCCGGGGGTCGGCGCCAGCGCCTCGGCTTCCCGCCGCTCCGCGAGATAGAGCAGACGCATCCGCATCTGACTCTGCAGATCATCGGGCGACTGCCGGACCGTCGCTTCCAGCTCCGCGAGTTCGCGGCTGCGCGGGCTGATCTGCGCGTCGCGCGCCGGCGTGGGCGTCTCACGGCGTGACGCATTTCGCCGCGGCTGGCGATCGTCGTGGGCGGCGTTCCGGCGTTCGGAGGTTTCCTGCCGGCGCTCGGGCTCATGATTGGGCGACCAGCGTGTCGAATCGTCGTCGGTGTTGCGTGGCGCATCGGCCTCGCGGCCGGACGAAACGTCGCGATCTCGGGACGGGGCGGCGTCGGAGCGGCGCTCGGTGTCAGCATCTCGCGATGTTCGATCATGTCGCTCGCGCGGCCGATCCACGGATTCGTCCGACCAGGAATCGCGATCGTCGGCCTCGGGACCTCGCGCGAGGCGTTCCTCATCCGCTGTCGGGGCCGTTCCATCCGCCGCGACGTACTCCTCGCCGCCCATGCCAGCGACATCCGGCGATCGGACCGGGAGCTCGATGATCGTCTCCGCCGGCGCCGTTCCTTCTTCGGAAGGCGTGAGTCGAACACGGGCGTAGGCGGGCAGCTGCCGCTCACCGATGCCCAGCATATTGATGGGGATCTGAACCATGACGTGCGAGGGCTCGCCCGTGACCTCTTCGGCCATGACGGTCCTCGAGCCGGCGACGAATCCCTTCGCATTGCGATATCCGCTCTTCTTCGCCGGAACGGGCCGCTTCATCGAATCGAGGACATCGACCTCGTACAGCATCTGGCGGCCGTGCAAGCCGTTCGTTGTATACATGGACTCGACGAGGACGGCGTCGACGCGACCGTCGTCCTTCTCGACGCGCCGGCTGCGCGTCGCCACGAGATTGACGTGCGGACCGCAACTGGTCAGGAGCGTCGCCGTCATGATCAACATCAGTATTGCGTGTTTCCTGGAAATCAAGATTCTTCGCCTCTCTGAAAGGTCGCAGCGAATTCGCCGGCGCGGCGTGGCGGCGCGATTCGATGGATCGGATCGCGCGAACGGCGACGAGACCCATCGCATCGTCGGCCGGAACGTCCCCAGCAGGAGTCGAACCTGCAACCTCTGGCTTCGGAGGCCAGCACTCTGTCCAATTGAGCTATGGGGACACGCTGTGTCGCAAGCGTCTAGATTCTATGGCCTCCCATTCGGGCGGCAAGAACGGGCGGGCGGCGTGGGGAGAGAATGCGCCGGCCTCACAGACGGACACGGGGGTTTGTCGCCGGCCGCGCAACTTCCTCCGCCGTGGGGACACGGCGGCGCCGACTGTTGCGCTGCAGCGCTCCAACCCGCGCCCGGGCGAGGCCGACGCGCGTACATGACATAAGAAATGCGGATTTATGCAGGCTTGACGGCGTCGCCCGCGCCGTCCATTCTGGGCGGCTGGAAATTCACAGCGCTCGATCGGCGCCGCTGCGGTAGCGGACCGACGACGCCCAGCAGCAACGAGGCAGGCATGGCCAGCGCCACTCAGGACACGAAGACATCGGAACACCTTCAGCTCAACGAACGATACGGCGCGCACAACTACCATCCGCTGCCGGTCGTCATCGAATCGGGCAAGGGATCGTGGGTGACGGACGTCGAGGGGAACAAGTATCTCGACATGCTGTCGGCCTACTCGGCGCTGAACTTCGGTTACTCGCACGAGCGACTGATCGCGGCGGCGACGAAGCAGCTCAACAAAGTCACGCTGACGTCGCGCGCGTTCCACAACGACCAGCTGGGCCCCTGGTGCAGTGAGTTGTGCGAGTTGACGGGATTCCAGGCGGCGCTGCCGATGAACAGCGGCGCCGAGGCCTGCGAAACGGCCATCAAGATGGCCCGCAAGTGGGGTTACGAAAAGAAAGGGGTCCCCGCCAACCAGGCCGAGATCATCTGCGCGAAGGGCAACTTCCACGGCCGAACGACGACGATCATCAGCTTCAGCACGGACGAGCAGTACAAGGCGGGCTTCGGACCTTACACGCCGGGCTTCCCGCTGGTCCCGTTCGGCGACGCGAAGGCTGTCGAGGCGGCGATCACGGATAAGACAGTCGCCGTGTTTCTCGAGCCGATCCAGGCGGAGAGCGGCATCCTGGTTCCGCCGAACGGTTATCTCAAGGCGCTTCGCGAGATCTGTACGCGGAAGAACGTGCTGCTGATTTTCGATGAAATTCAGACGGGCCTCTGCCGCACGGGGGATCGCTTCGCCTGGCAGCACGAAGGCGAGGACGCGCGACCCGACGCGATGTGTCTCGGCAAGGCGCTGGGCGGCGGCATCCTGCCGATCTCGGCGGTCGTCTCGTCGCGCGAGGCGATGGACGTGTTCCGTCCGGGCGATCACGGTTCGACCTTCGGCGGGAATCCGCTGGCGTGCGCCGTGAGTCGCGTCGCCATGGACATGATCAGGAACGATGGACTCGACGCGCGTTCGCGTGAGATGGGCGATCACTTCAGGTCGAAGCTCCAGGCGGTCGGCGCGCCGGCCGTGAAGGAGATTCGCGGTCGAGGCCTGCTGATCGGCGTGCAGATCAAGCCGGAGTACCCGAAGGCCCGCTGGTTCTGCGAAAAGTTCATGGCGGAAGGCATCCTCTGCAAGGACGCCCATGAGGACGTGATTCGGTTTGCGCCGCCGCTGACGATTGAGAAGACGGATATCGACTGGGCGATGGAGCGCATTGCGCCGGCGCTGTTGTCGGCGGAGGCGAACGGATAAGGAACATCGGGGCAAGCGAGAAAGAGACGGGAGATCATGGCGAGCGCGTCAACCAGTAAACGAATCGTCATCGTCGGCGCGGCCGGCAGGGACTTTCACAACTTCAACTGTCTCTATCGGGACGATTCGACGGTCCGCGTCGTTGCGTTCACGGCCGCCCAGATCCCCAACATCGACGGCCGGACCTATCCGGCCGCCCTCGCCGGCAGGCACTATCCCGAAGGAATTCCCATCGTGCCCGAAGAGGCGCTGGAGCAGACGATCCGCGAGACGAACGCGGACGTCGCGCTGTTCAGCTACTCCGACGTGTCCTACGGGCATGTGATGGGAATCTCGGCGCGGGCCAACGCGGCCGGCGCGGCGTTCGAACTGGCGGCGCCCGTTCACACGATGCTGCCCTCGAAGAAGCCTGTCATCGCCATCTGCGCCGTGCGTACGGGCTGCGGTAAGAGCCAGACGACGCGGCTCGTGGCGCAGACGCTGAAGGAGATGGGCAAGCGCGTCGCCGTGATTCGCCATCCGATGCCCTACGGCGACCTGGCAAAGCAGGCGTGCCAGCGCTACGCCGAGCTCGCGGACATGGATCGGCACGAGTGCACGATCGAAGAGCGCGAGGAGTACGAGCTGCACATCGAGTCGGGCAACCTGCTTTTTGCGGGCGTGGACTACCATCAGATCCTGAAGGCGGCCGAAGAGGAAGCGGATGTCATTCTCTGGGACGGCGGCAACAACGACACGGCGTTCTTCGAGCCCGATCTGCTCATCACAGTCGCCGATCCGCATCGCGCGGGGCATGAGCTGGCGTATTACCCGGGCGAGCTGAACTTCCGCATGGCGGACGTGATTCTGATCAACAAGGTCAGGACGGCGAAGCCCGAGGCTGTCGAGCTGGTCGCCGCCAACGCGGCGCGCGTGAACCCCAGCGCCCAGGTCATTCGCGGCGAGTCGCGCGTGACGCTGGACAACGTGGACCAGGTGCGCGGCAGGCGCGTGCTCGTCGTGGAAGACGGACCGACGCTGACACACGGCGGCATGACGTTCGGCGCCGGCCACGTGGCGGCGAAGCAGGCGGGCGCGGGATCGATCGTCGATCCACGGCCTTTCGCTGTTGGTTCGATCAGGGAAACGTTCGCGAAGTACAACCATCTGACGGACATTCTGCCGGCGATGGGCTACGGCCAGACGCAGATGGGCGAGCTGGAGCAGTCGATCAACGCGTCGGACTGCGATGTCGTCGTGATCGGCACACCGATCGATCTGTCGAAGCTCCTGAAGATCAACAAGCCTACGGCGCGGGTTCGCTACGAACTGGCGGGCGACGGCGCGGATCGGCTGACGGCGATCGTGAAGGGGCATCCGAGCCTCGAAGGCTGAGCCGCCGCTCCCTAACGGATTTGCGACGGACGCCGTTCCGCGAGTACGAGATCCATTGCGTTCGCAACGCTATGAAAGGGCCATTCATGCGAGGGGTCACAACGCGCTTTATCGCGGGCGTCGGCCTGCTTTCGTTGTCTTCAGTCGCGCCAATTCTCGCGCAGGATCCTCTTCGATCCCGACAAATCGAGACCAGCAAATCCAGCGTTGAAATCGATCTGAATCTCTCATTCATGCAAAGCGCCGAGGCGCATCTCGAACGGGCGCTGGCCAGGCTAAGGGCGTCACCTGAGTGGAAGGAGACGCCACCGACAGAGAGCGGCTGTCGACGATTTGTCCGGCGAGAGGCGTGGCGTGTGAATGACGACGAGTTGTATCGACAGAAGGTCAGCGGGCTCATCCTTGATACGCGACACGACGATCGCCGTGCGAGCGGGAAAATGGAGATTCTGGTTCGCACCTCTGACCCCATCGGGTTGTCCGACTTGAGTGTCTGGAATCAACTTCAGGACCAACCCATCAAAGTCGCCGCGAGTGATTCGCAACGCATTTGTGTCAAGGTCCATCAGTTTAAGAATGACGATCAATTCCGCAGCTGCCTCCTCGTGAACCGCGATTCCATGGCGGTCTTCATTGCGGAGTCATCGAGGATAAAGGAAAGGCGGTTGACCAGAACTTGGTCAGACGAGCTTGGCGACCTTCTGGCAGCCGAGGCGCCCATTCGCCTCCGGGAGTTCGAGGAACTCATCGAAAAGACGTCGACGTCGGGCGAGGCCGCGACGATATCGATTATCGAATGCCCCAAGCTTCGCGGATACTACGACGCCTACGGGTTCGTCAACGCACCGGAAGAGGGAATTCTCTCAGTTCGCGTATTTGATCTCGATCTGCAGCAGTACATCGATGAGAGAAAGTACCGTGACACATACGAAGTTGTCGGCTGCGAACGCGCCGACAAATCGAAGTCATATTGGAACTGCTACGTGAAAGTCCCCTGCCAGGTCGGGAAGGAAATGAAGAAGCGTCGCAATGTGCGCGTCGAGCTGCATTTTCGCCCCGTGCGTGAGGGCGCCGCCGAAACGAAGCTTGCGGAACTCGAGCTCCTGAACACGACCGGCTGGAGATTCTGAAAATCGACTTGTCGCGGCACGATGAGCGCCTCATCGCCACGCGAAAGTCGGGCCGGAAATCGGTCTTTCCGAAGCGCCGAAGGACATCCGGCAAATCCGCCGCCCCTCCGGGGCGAAGCCAAGAATATGCACACCAACAATGGCCCCCCGCATAGGTCGTATGCCGCGCCTGTGGACACGCCGCGATCCAGCCGCGATATTTCCGCGTGTCGCCGGTGGGTCGGCGCGAATGACACCAGGAGTATGCGGCCATGAGCCTTGCAGGACGAAGCCTCGCCACGCTTTGTGACTTTACGACGGACGAACTCAAGTCGATTCTCGATCTTGCGGCGCGCGTCAAGAAATCGCCGAAGGATTATCGAAAGGCGATGAAGCAGCAGACGCTCGCGATGATCTTTCAGAAGCCGTCGCTGCGCACGCGCGTCTCGTTCGAGACGGGCATGACTCAGATGGGCGGTCACGCGATCTATCTCGCGCCGACGGACATCAGCCTCGGCAAGCGCGAGACGACGGAGGATATCGCCCTCGTCCTGTCGCGCTACGCCGACATCATCATGGCGCGCGTCTTCGGTCACGACATCATCGAGGATCTGGCGAAACACGCGACGGTCCCCGTCATCAACGGACTGAGTGATTACGCGCATCCCTGCCAGATGCTCGCCGACCTTCAGGCGGTCCAGGAGCGCAAGGGCAAGCTGAAGGGGCTGAAGTTCGTCTACAGCGGCGACGGCAACAACGTGGCGCATTCGATCATGTTCGGCGGCGCGATGGTTGGCATGCATGTCGTCATCGTGACGCCTCCGGGCTATGAACCGAAGGAGTGCGCCCTTGCGAAGAGCCGCGAGATCGCCGGCAAGACAGGCGGGTCCATTGAGGTCACGAATGACCTCGCGGCGGCGGCGGCGGGCGCGGATGTTCTGTACACGGACGTGTGGGCGAGCATGGGCCAGGAGGACGACGCGGAACGCCGCAAGCAGTTCTTCATGCCCTACCAGGTCAACATGGATGTGCTGAACAAGGCGGATGGCGACTGCGTTGTGCTGCACTGTCTGCCGGCGCATTACAACGAAGAAATCACCTACGACGTAACGCGATCGAAGAACTCGGCAATCTTCGATCAGGCCGAGAATCGAATGCACGCGCAGAAGGCGCTGATTCTGAAGCTGGCCGGCGCGGCGTAGTACGCGTCCTCAACTTCAACAGGATGATTCGAGACAAGGGCGTTGCGTTGCCGCAACGCCCTTGTTGTTTTGAGGCAACATCGCGGGACCGTGTTCGACGATGGGCGTCAGCACAATTCGCGGTTCTCGGACGGGATCGGCCCGGCGCCGGGATGGGCCATGGCCCGACGCGAATCGCCTGATTGCGGCCGGGGGCGATGAGATTATCGCGTGTTGGCGGCGGGTTTCGTTCCATCCGCAGCGCCGCCGGCGATCCGTCGCGCGCGGGATTCGTTCCGATGGCATACGCGTTGCTCGTATACTCCCAGGGCGGACCTTCGTCATCGTGAACGGACCGCCATTCGGGGGAAAGACGATCAGAATCACGCGTTCCATTCTGTGTCTCGCAGGCCTCATCGCCGCCGTCGCGCTGACAGGCTGCAGCGCATCGCGGCCCGTCTCCTACGAGGTCGGCAGCCCCGCCCTGCTCTTCGGGCGAAGTCCTTCCCCATACGACGCCACGCGATTCACGCGTGGTCCGTGGCCGGCGACGACGAACGGCTATGACACAGTCGAACGTCGCAACTACGTCGAGTACTATCGCGACTACCAGGGCAACGCCAACAACGAACGCAATACGCCCTATCGATTCTTCCGCAGTTATTCCAGCGGTTCGCAGTTGCGATAGGTCCTGTCTCCTCATTGATTCGGATTGCAGGTTCGCGGGATCGGGCCTGGTTCTGCGGTTGCGCGCGGATTCTGTCTTGTAACACCCTTTCAGGGTTTGGTTCACATTGCTGACACATACCCGGGGTTGCGCTCGACCGCGTTGCGGTCTGCGCTGACCCCGGGCTGGCTTGTTGCACGCCTTTGGCGTGCGGAAGTTTGACACAGCGTGTTGCACGACGACGGCGCGCGGATGTTTGACACCGCCTGTTGCACGACGGCGGCGCGCGTGTGACTGGTACAACCTGTTGCACGATCTTTGCGCGACGGGGCATGGATGCGGCGTTACTGCAAACCCAGAACGATCAGGGTGAAGGGCTGGATATCCCGGCCGTCGGGGGCGCCGTCGGCGTTGACATCTGAGACGAGCGTGCGATAGGGATCGTTGTCGACGCCCAGCAGCACGCGCACGAAGAGTCGCACATCATCCGTGTCCACGTCGCCGTCGCCGTTCACATCGCCCGGAATCTCGTCGCATGGACCGATGGTGTTGGCGCGAATGCAGGGGAACGGGCAGAAGTCATCGCAGACGCCGTCGCGACCACCGCGGACGTGGGCACGATCGCCGATCGTGTAATCGCCTAGATTCTCGACATTGTAGACGCCGCCGTCGTCAGCGAAGAAAAGCGGCGTGCATTCGAAACCCATCTGAAATTCGCCGCAGTTGTCGAAGCACTCGAGGAACAGGTTGTCGCGCATGACGGCGAGGTTGTCCTCGTTGTCGCAGAATCCCGGGCTGGGCCGGATCGCGCCGGCGACGAAAACGGCCGCGCCCAGCGGGATGATCTCGTTGTGTTCAATAAGGAACGAATCGGCGCCGTCAGCCGGCGTGAACACGAGGCAGTTCGTGGCCCCGACATCAATTGAGCCGCAGGCGGTCGACAAGGCGCCGATCGAGTTGTCTCTCAGGTGTATCGCGGCGCACGCGCCTTCGGGCGCCGCGGACTCGGTTCGCCCTGTGACGATGACGTGATCTCCGGCAACGAAGCCATCGAGATGGTCAAGCAGATAACGATCGCCGCCAACGCTGCGATCGGCCTGGAAGACGAGACCGCAATCGGGCGTGTCGACGAGGACGCCGGCGCCGCCAAAGGCGGGCGCGATGGAATTGGAAAAGAGCAGCGGAAACCCGCAGGGGCCCGTCTGCGGAATCGAGGCGTCGCCGGAGATCGTGACGTAATCGCCAACTTCGTATCCCCCCTGATTGAAGAAGTCGACGCCTCGGCCATCGGTCGTCAGAAGATGGACACAGCCGAAGGTCGACACGATGCGTCCCGTCTCCTGAGCGCACTCGGAGATGACGGGAAAGGCGACAATCGGCAGCGGCTCGCCATTGCAGAGGGCGTCGCCCTGCGTGCCCGGGGCGACGACGAAGACGCGGGCGCCTTCTTCGAAATCCTCGGCGCCGTCTACGAGGAAGGCGCCGCCACGATCGGATTCGAATCTGCGGCAGCCGCCGGCGTCTGTCAGGACGCCGCATTCTGCGAAGCATCGATCCACGGCGGTGACGGCGAGATTCGGGGTGATCGTGAGATTGCAGATCGAGGCGGTCGATTCGTCGATGGTCCCGGAGACGACGACGCGATCCCCCACGTCGTATCCACTCAGACTCGACGGACGGACCAGGGTTCCATCGTCGGCCCGGTGCAGGACACACGGCGGAAAGCCCCCGGATTCCACGAGCTCACCACAGGCCTGGTAGAAGATCGTTCCGGCGTCGGCGCGTCCGATCACGATTAGCAATACTGATACCGCCATTGCACGGATGGCGCATGACGTTCCTCGACCCTGGAATGCGTTCGCAAGATGCATTGCGTCTCCCTCTGGCTCGCAGGCGTTTTCAGATATGCAATCAATGACGTCGCCTGAAACGGCTGTCGGACAGTTTCGGCCGGAATCGGCCGACGGCGACGACGCGGCTTCCTTCCGACTGAACGGTCCCCGCGCGTCCGGCTCACTCACGGAGGCGGCTTGTCACGGGTTGGCGGCTGACCTAAAGTGACGCGCGTGGCGAGGGGGACGACGCCCGAAGTCGACGACATTCCCCTCTCGGAAAGCGGTTTGGAGCCCCCCCGGCCCCGCCGCCGATACATTCATAACCTCTTGTCAGACGGAAACGAACGCGCATGAGCACCGAAATCATTCATGTCCACGGCCGCGAAGTTCTGGATTCGCGCGGAAACCCCACAGTCGAGGCGGTTGTCGTCCTGGAGGACGGCGCGACGGGGCAGGCCATCGTGCCAAGCGGCGCGTCGACGGGCGAACATGAGGCTGTCGAACTTCGCGACGGCGACAAGGCGCGCTATCGCGGCAAGGGCGTGCTCAAGGCGGTCGACGCCGTCTGCACGGTGCTGGCGGAGAATGTCGTCGGTATCGACGCGACGGATCAGGAACTCGTCGACCAGGTGATGATCGAATGCGACGGGACGCCCAACAAGGGCAAGCTCGGCGCCAACGCGATTCTCGCCGTGTCGCTGGCGACGGCGCGGGCCGCGGCCGAGTCGGTCGGCCTGCCGCTCTTCCGATACCTGGGCGGCTGCCACGCGAATGTCATTCCCGTGCCGATGATGAACATCCTCAACGGCGGCAAGCACGCCGACAGCACGGTCGATTTCCAGGAGTTCATGATTCAGCCGTGGGGCGCGCCGAGCTTTCGCGAGGCCCTGCGCTGGGGCGCCGAGATCTTCCACACGCTGAAGGACGTACTGCATGACAAGGGCTACAACACGGCCGTCGGCGACGAGGGCGGCTACGCGCCGAGCCTGAAGTCGAACGATGAAGCGTTCGAGGTCATTGCGACGGCCGTTGAGAAGGCCGGATACAAGCTGGGCGAACAGATTTTCTTCGCGCTGGATCCGGCGACGAGCGAGCTGGCGAACGAAGCGGGCGCGAAGGACAAGTACAAGTTCTTCAAGAGCGATCCGAGTCGCGTGATCAGCGCCGATCAGATGGCGGACTACTGGGCGGAGAAGTGCTCGCAGTGGCCGATCCGCAGTCTTGAGGACGGCCTGGCCGAGGATGACTGGGCGGGCTGGAAGAAGCTGACGGACAAGATCGGCGCGAAGGTGCAGCTCGTCGGTGACGACCTGCTCGTGACGAACACGGAACGTCTGGAAAAGGCGATCAACGATCAATGCGCCAACAGCATCCTGATCAAGGTGAATCAGATCGGCACGCTGACGGAGACGTTTGCGGCGATCCAGATGGCGATGCGCAACGGCTGGACGGCCGTCATCAGCCATCGCAGCGGCGAGAGTGAAGACACGACGATTTCCGACATCGCCGTCGCGACGAACGCCGGCCAGATCAAGACGGGCAGCCTGTGCCGGACGGATCGCATCGCGAAGTACAACCAGCTCCTGCGGATCGAAGAGCACCTGGGTGACCAGGCGATCTACGGCGGCTCGCTCTGGCGCAAGTAAGGCGCC
>ERZ795053.1855-NODE-1855-length-26248-cov-25.442370_pt1 | contig 26248 bp, 41 predicted proteins | sample MGYA00375137_ERZ795053 | MGnify/ENA primary metagenome ERZ795053 (study PRJEB30182, sample SAMN05720284) | activated sludge metagenome | isolation source: Anaerobic digester | place: Hong Kong | collected 2014-12-17 ...
CCGCGAAGGTGGCCGCACCGTCGGCGCCGGTGTCATCACCCAGATCATCAAGTAGCGCAGATATGGTAGAAGGCAGACGGTAGACAGCAGCAACATCGCAGTCTACCGTCTACCTTCTACTGTCAAGACTGAATACGAGAGACAGGAAATGGCTAAACAAAAGATCCGCATCAAGCTCAAGGCATACGACCACCGTGTTCTGGACGCTTCCGTCCGGCAGATCGTGGACGCCGCCGAGCAGACTGGTGCCCAGGTTGTCGGCCCCGTGCCGCTGCCGACCAGCATCGAGAAGTACACGGTCATGCGCGCCACCTTCATCGACAAGGACAGCCGCGAGCAGTTCGAGGTTCGCACACATCGCCGCCTGATCGACGTGGTGGATCCGGGCAGCAAGACGATCGAGAACCTGACGCGCCTGAACCTGCCGGCCGGCGTGGACATCGAAATCAAGCTGTAATCGTTTTGGTCAATTGCCGACAGGCCGGTATGTGCAGGTAGAAGTGGCCGGTCGGCGGCTGACAAATCTTTAGGGGATGATGCGGTCTAGAGCAGTTTGGGCGAAATCGATCTGCGGCGGGTTGCCCGCAACGCTCGCTCGTAACGACTCAACCGGCAGTCCCAGGAGGACGAGATGAGAGGAATTTTAGGCAAGAAAGTAGGGATGACGCAGCTCTTTGACAAGAGCGGCGCCGTTGTCCCGGTCACGATTATCGAGGCCGGCCCCTGCTACGTGACCCAGGTGAAGACCGAAGATAGCGACGGCTACAATGCGGTTCAGCTTGGGTACGAAGAGGTTCCGGAGCGCAAGCTCACCAAGGGCCAGCGCGGCCACTTGGGCAAGGCCGGCACGCCGTCGGTGCGCCGGCTGCGCGAGTTCCGCTACGAGGCCGCCCCGGAAGTAAGCGTGGGCGATGTCGTCAAGGCGGATGTTTTCGTTGAGGGTGAATTGGTCGACGTGTCCGGCGTCTCCAAGGGGCGCGGTTTCTCGGGTGCTGTGCGGCGCCACGGCTTTGCCGGCGGCCCCAAGACGCACGGCCAGTCCGATCGCCATCGTGCCACGGGTTCGCGCGGCGCCGGTACGACACCGGGCCACACCTTCCCCGGCACGCGGGCGCCCGGCCAGTATGGCAGCGCCAACACGACGGTCCAGAATCTCAAAGTGGCCCTGGTCGACCCGGAGCGCAACCTGATCGCCGTGCGCGGCGCCATCCCTGGCGCACGCGGCACGTTGGTCGTCGTGCGCGAGTCGGGCAAGGCCATGCGGAAGTCGAAGAAGGCCAAATAAGGCGAGCTGCGACAGGATTGACTAAGGAGTATCAGACCATGCTTGTACCTGTGAAAGATATGAACGGGAAGCAGGTCGGCGAAGTCGAACTGAGCGACGCCGTCTTTGCAGCCCCAATCAATACGTCCGTGATGCACCAGGCACTGGTGCGCCAGTTGTCCAACGCCCGCCTCGGCACCCATGACACCAAGGTGCGCAGCGAGGTGCGTGGCGGTGGCAAGAAGCCGTGGCGCCAGAAAGGCACCGGCCGCGCCCGTCAGGGTTCGACCCGTGCGCCGAACTGGGTTGGCGGTGGCACCGTCTTTGGCCCGACCCCGCGCAAGTACACCAAGGCCATGCCGAAGAAGATGCAGCGCCTTGCCTTGCGCAGCGCGCTCTCGTCCAAGGCGGCCAGCGGCCAGTTGGTCGTCGTGGACAAGGTTGCCATCGACGAGCCGAAGACCAAGACCGCAGCGAACATGCTGGCGGCGCTGGGTGTGAACGAACAGAGTGTCCTGCTGGTGATGGCAGAAAAGAACATCCCGGTCTGGAAGAGTGTTCACAACCTGCCGCAGGTGAAGTCGCTGCAGAGCGGTTATCTGAACATCCGTGACCTGCTCGGTCACGATATGTTGCTGCTGACGAAGGATGCGGTGGATGCCATCGAGACATGGCTCGCCGTGCCTGCAGCGGAAGAGGCGGAGGCATAACCATGCACGTTTATGAAGTTCTCAAGCGCCCCATCGTCACTGAAAAGACGATGATTGCCACCGATGACTTTAACAAGGTCACCTTTGAGGTGGACATGCGCGCCAACAAGCTCCAGGTCAAGGATGCGGTGGAAACTGCCTTTGACGTGGATGTTGTTGATGTGCACGTGATGGTGATGCCGGCCAAGACCACGCGCCGCGGCAAGCAGATTCGCATTCGCCAGCCGAAGTGGAAAAAGGCTGTAGTCACCCTGGCGTCCGGCGACAGCATCCAACTGTTCGAAGGCGTATAAGGGAGAGTTCTGATGGCTATCAAGATTTATCGTCCGACCTCGCCGGGGCGCCGCAACATGAGCGTCTCGACGTTCGAAGAGATTACCCGCTCGAAGCCGGAGCGTTCGCTGCTGGCTCCGCTGCGCAAGAAGTCCGGGCGCAACAACCGCGGTGTGGTGACGACGCGTCATCGTGGCGGCGGTCACAAACGCCGCTACCGCATCATCGACTTCCGCCGCAACAACTTTGGCGTGCCGGGCACCGTCGAGTCGATCGAGTACGATCCGAACCGCAGCGCGCGCATTGCGCTGATTGTCTACAACAATGGCGAGCGCCGCTACATTCTTGCTGCGCAGGGCTTGCGTGTGGGCGACACGGTCATGTCTGGCCCGAGTGCCGACATTCGCCCGGGCAATGCCCTGCCGATCCGCAACATCCCGCTCGGTACCGTCGTGCACAACATCGAGATCTATCCGGGACGCGGCGGCCAGATGGTGCGCAGCGCCGGGCTTGGCGCCCAGTTGCTGGCCAAGGAAGGCACGATGGCGCAGGTTCGCCTGCCCAGCGGCGAAGTCCGCTACGTTGACATGAACTGCCTGGCGACGATTGGCGTCGTGTCCAATTCGGACCATGCCAACATCAACATGGGCAAGGCCGGTCGCAAGCGCTGGCTTGGCATCAAGCCCGCCACGCGCGGTGTTGCCATGGACCCGGGCTCCCACCCACATGGTGGTGGTGAAGGTCGTTCGCCGGTTGGCATGAAGGCGCCGAAGACCCCGTGGGGCAAGCCGGCGCTGGGCAAGAAGACACGCCGTAACAAGCGGACCGAGAAGTTCATCGTGCGCCGCGGCGGCAAGGCATAAGGGGATAGGAGCGAAAAATGTCGCGTTCACTAAAAAAGGGCCCGTACATCAGCCCGAAGCTGCTGAAGCGTGTCGAGGAAATGAATCGCAAGGGCGAACGCAAAGTCCTCAAGACCTGGTCACGGGCTTCCACGATCTTTCCGCAGTTTGTCGGACACACGATCGCCGTGCATGACGGCAGGCGCCATGTTCCGGTCTACATCTCGGAGAACATGGTTGGCCACAAGCTGGGAGAATTTGCGCCGACGCGCTTCTTCCGTGGCCACGTCAGGTCCGAAAAGGCCACCAAGGCCCGCCGCTAACGGGTGCTTGGGCAGAAAAACGGAGATTTGACCATGGAAGTGGTTGCACAGACAAAATTTACCGGCATCAGTGCGCAGAAGACGCGCCTGGTGGTCAATGAGGTGCGCGGGCGCCAGGCTGAAGAGGCGCTGGCAGTGTTGTCCTATATGCCGCAGTCGGCGTCAAAGGTCGTGGCGAAGACGATCAAGAGTGCCTTGGCCAATGCTGTGGAAAACTTCGGCTACGACAGCAAGGACATGTATATCACCAAGATCTATGCTGACGACGCTCCGATTCGCAAGTGGCGCCGCTTTGGCGCCCGCGGTCGGTTCAAGCCGTGGTTGCGCCGTTCCTCCCATGTCACCGTGGTGCTGGAAGAGCGTGTCGAAACGAGCAGTGCGGTCGCCGGCAAGGCGAGCAGCGATTAAGGGAGGATCACTTGGGTCGCAAAGTAAATCCCATCGGCTTCCGCCTGGGAATCATCAAAGAGCACAAGAGTCGCTGGTTTGCCGCCGGCAAGCAGTACACGGAGCAGCTTGACGAGGATCGCAACATCCGCGCCATGGTCTTCGATGCGCTGAACAAGGACGATCGTCCGAGCCGCGACAGCCGCCAGAACAGCAAGAACAAGGCCGGCATCAGCAACATCGAGATCGAGCGCCAGCCCAACCAGGTGCACGTGATCATCGACACCGCTCGTCCCGGCGTGATCATCGGCCGCAAGGGCGCCAGCGTCAACCTCCTGCGCCAGCAGTTGCAGGACCTGACGCAGAAGAAGGTCAAGATCGACGTGCGCGAAATCACCAAGCCTGAGCTGGACTCGCGCCTGGTGGCGGAGAGCATCGCCGAGCAGCTCGAGCGCCGTATCTCCTGGAAGCGGGCCATGAAGCAGTCTGCGCAGAAGACGATGCGTGCCGGCGGTCGTGGCATCATGATCACCGTGGCGGGGCGCCTGGGCGGCAGCGACATGGGTCGCGTCGACACGGTCCGCGAAGGCCAGATTCCGCGCCATACGCTGCGCGCCGACATCGACTACGGCACGGCCGAGGCCACCACGACCTTTGGTGTGATTGGCATCAAGGTCTGGATCTATCTGGGCGAAGTGCTGCCGGGCGAAGAATATCACGCCAGGTATCTGGCGACGGCAGAAAAGTAAGAAGAGTCGTTAGTCTTGGCGGGAAGAGGTGGGAGCCGGTTGCGGCGCACCGATTGACCGGCCAAGTGAGTTGTGCAAAGTCGGTATAGTTCTGCCGGGAACGCGATTTACGTCGCACCTTTGAAACGACCCGGTGGAAAACGTATCGAAGGACATAGATGGAGAATCGACTATGTTGATGCCAAAGCGTGTTAAGTACCGCAAGTTGCAGCGCGGCCGCCTCAAAGGCAAGGCTCAGCGCGGCAACTCGGTGGCGTTCGGCACCTACGGCCTGCAAAGCCTGGAGGGACACTACGTCACCAGCCGCCAGATTGAGGCTGCTCGTCGCGCCATCGTGCGCTACGTGCGCCGTGGCGGTAAGATCTGGATCCGCATCTTCCCGGATCGGCCGGTCACCAAGCGTGCCGCCGAAACCCGCATGGGTTCCGGTAAGGGGAGCGTCGATCACTGGGTAGCGCCTGTGCGCCCGGGACGCGTCGTCCTGGAAATTGCCGGTGTTCGTGAGGATCAGGCGCGCGAGGCGTTTCGCCTGGCTGCGGCCAAGTTGCCCATGAAGACCCAGTTCATTGCTCGTGAAGAGCATGGGGCCTGAGGAGGAGCAACATGAAGATCACAGAATTGCGTTCGCAGAATAATGCTGAACTGGCGCGTAAGTTGGACGATGCCTATCAGGAGATGTTCAACCTGCGCTTTCAGCGGGCGACCGGGAAGCTGGCCAATTCGGCACGCTTCGGGGAAGTCAAGCGCGACATTGCGCGGATCAAGACCATCCTGCGCGAGCGCGAGCTGGCGGGTGAGTAAGGAGAACCAAGATGCGTGAGCAACGCAGAGCGCTGGTCGGAACGGTGACCAGCAACAAGATGGACAAGACCGTTGTTGTGACAGTCGAACGCGTCACCCGTCACCCGCTGTATGGTAAGGTTGTCCGGCGCAACAGGAAGTACAAGGCGCACGACGAGGGCAACACCTGCCAGATGGGCGATGTGGTACGCATCCGCGAATGCCGGCCGATTAGCAAGGATAAGAAATTCTTCGTCGAAGAGATCCTGCAGCGGGCGGTCCTAGTGGACGAAGCCAACGTCTAGCCGCTGAGGAGATGCGTCATGATTCAGCAGGAAAGCCGGCTCAAAGTAGCCGACAATACAGGAGCCAAAGAACTCTTGACCATTCGCGTCCGCGGCGGAAGCACGCGTCGTTACGCTGCCGTCGGTGATGTCATCGTCGCCACGGTGAAGTCGGCCAGCCCGACCGGCAGCGTCAAGAAAGGCGATGTCGTGCGTGCCGTGATCGTGCGGACGAAGCGGCCGGTGCGCCGTGCCGATGGCAGCTACATCCGCTTCGACGAGAATGCGGCCGTCATCATCGATGACAACAAGAACCCGCGCGGCACGCGTATCTTTGGCCCGGTGGCCCGCGAACTGCGCGAGGGTGGTTACATGAAAATCGTTTCGCTGGCACCGGAAGTGCTCTGAGGGAGGCCAGATCATGAAAGTCAAGATCAACAAGGGCGATACCGTCGAGATCATCGCCGGGAATGACAAGGGCCACCGCGGCGAAGTGCAGCGTGTGATTCGCAAGAAGAACACGGACGGCACCTACAATCCGGACAAGGTCTATGTCATCGTCGCCGGCGCCAACATGGTGATCAAGCACCAGCGCCCGACGGGACGTGTCGGCACGCAGACAGGTCGTATCGAACTCGAGGCGCCGATCCACATCAGCAATGTGATGCTGGTCGGTTCCAACGGCAAGGCGACGCGCGTCGCGTACGAAGTCGCCAAGGACGGCAGCAAGGAACGCGTCGACCGCAAGACCGGCGCCCCGCTGTCCAAGCCGAAGAAATAGCAGCCATTGAGTGCCTGACCTTTCGCCGGACAGACCGGCGTCTGCGGGCGAGGAGCAAAGATTATGAGCGAACAAAGTGCTACCCGGCCGGTGCCCCGGCTGAAGACACGGTACAATGAAGAGATTGTGCCGGCGCTGATGAAGGAATTTACCTATCAGAGCGTGATGCAGGTGCCGCGCCTCGAGAAGATCTCGGTCAATATCGGCCTGGGCGAGGCGCTGCAGAACAGCAAGGCGCTGGAAGCAGCCGCCGGCGACCTGGCGATCATGACCGGCCAGAAGCCGGTGATCACCAAGGCGCGCAACTCGATTGCCGCCTTCAAGCTGCGCGAAGGCATGGCCATTGGCGCCATGGTCACCCTGCGCGGCAACCGCATGTGGGACTTCCTGGATCGCTTGATCAGCGTCGTCCTGCCGCGCCAGCGCGACTTCCAGGGCATTTCGCCCGATTCGTTCGACGGCCGTGGCAACTACAGCCTGGGTCTGCGCGAGCAGTTGGTCTTCCCGGAGATCAACTACGACAAGGTCGACAAGATTCGCGGTCTGGAAGTGACGATCGTGACGACTGCGACCAGTGACGAAGAAGCGCGCCGCATGCTGGCGCTGATGGACATGCCGTTCAAGCGATAAAGGGGAAAGCTGTGGCTAAGAAGTCAATTGTTATCCGCGAGAGCCGGCGAAAGTATGACGTGCGCGTGCGCAACCGCTGCAAGATCTGCGGCCGCCCGCGTGGCTACATGCGTCGCTTCGGCTTGTGCCGCATCTGCTTCCGCCAAGAAGCGTTGCGCGGCAATTTGCCTGGCGTTGTGAAGTCGAGCTGGTAAGAGAAGAGCATTGCAAACGGCGGCGCCTTCTCGACACGGAAGTGGTTGCGATGGCTCGTCGTTCCCAATTTGCTCGGTTGCTAACTACAACTTCGTACTTCTGATTTGAGGTTGCAAGAGTAGCCTGAGGAGAAAAAACTAATGGTAAATGATCCGATTGCTGACATGCTGACGCGAATTCGCAACGCGAGCATGGTGAAGCAGAAACAGGTTGTGATGCCCAGTTCCACGATTAAGGTCGGCATCGCACGCATTTTGACCGAAGAAGGGTTCATCGACGGGTATGGCGTGACGGAAGAAAAGCCGCAGCCGAAGCTCGTGTTGCGCCTGAAGTACACTGCACAGGGACGCCCGGTCATCACCGGCCTGGAGCGTGTCAGCCGTCCGGGTCGTCGCTTCTATAGCGGCGCCAAGGACATTCCGTGGGTGCGCAGTGGTCTGGGGGTCAACATCGTCTCCACGCCGAAAGGGTTGATGACGGGACGCAAGGCGCGTCGCGAGCGGCTCGGCGGCGAAATCCTCTGCAACGTTTGGTAGTGGGGAGGTAGCCATGTCTCGTATTGGAAAAATGCCGATTACGTTGCCGGCCAAAGTGACCGTCGACGTAGACAAGGGAAATCTGGTGACTGTCAGTGGCCCCAAGGGTACGCTGAAGCAACAGTTTGACCAGGATATGACCATCAAGATCGAAGATGGTGTCGTGAGCATCACTCGCCCGACCGACCAGCGCGAGCACCGCGCTCAGCACGGCCTGACCCGTGCGCTGCTGGCCAATATGGTCCAGGGTGTGAGCAATGGCTTCACCCGCCGCCTGGAAGTGCGTGGCGTTGGTTACCGTGCGGAAAAGCGCGGCAACAACCTCGTGCTCTCCGTTGGCAAGAGCCACCCGGTCGAATTTGTGCCGCCGGCTCCGGATGTCAACTTCGAGGTCGACAAGGATGGCCGTGGTTTCACGATCAGCGGGATCAACAAGGCGCAGATCGGCGAACTGGCAGCAGTCATTCGCATGACGCGGCCGCCGGAACCCTATCAGGGCAAGGGCATCCGCTATCAGGGCGAATACGTGCGCCAGAAAGCTGGCAAGGCCGGCAAGGTCGGTAAGAAATAGGAGTGAGCAACAATGGCTAATGTAAATCGTGCGGTTTCGCGCCAGCGGCGCCATGCACGCGTGCGCGCCAAGGTGCACGGAACGACCGACCGTCCGCGCCTCAATGTCTATCGCAGCCTCGAGCACATCTACGCTCAGGTGATCGACGACACCACCGGCTCGACGCTGGCCTCTGCCTCGACGGTCGATCATGACCTGCGCAGCGACGTGGCGTCTCTGAACAAGATCGAACAGGCCAAGGCTGTCGGTAAGGCTGTTGCCGAGCGCGCCAAGGCCAAGGGGATCACCAAGGTGGTGTTCGATCGCGGCGGTTATCCGTATCACGGCCGGGTGAAGGCACTGGCCGACAGCAGCCGCGAAGGCGGCCTCGAATTCTAATCGGCAGTTGCCTGGGAGATCTGAGATGGCGAAGAAAGAACGTAAGAGCAAAGAGCGCGAGAAAGAGCGCGACGAGCGCCGCGACGAGTTCGACGAACGCGTCGTCCACCTGGCCCGCACGGCCAAGGTCGTGAAGGGCGGTCGCCGCTTTGCATTCCGCGCAGTGGTTGTCGTGGGTGACAAGCAGGGCCGCGTCGGCGTCGGCATTGGCAAGGCGCGTGAAGTGCCGGATGCCATCCGCAAGGCGTCGGACCGCGCCAAGAAGACGATGGTCAGCGTGCCGCGCCTGGGGAGCACCATCCCCCATGAGGTCACGGCAAAGTTTGGTTCGGGCCAGGTCATGCTCAAGCCGGCCAGCCCTGGTACGGGCGTCATCGCCGGCGGTGGCGTGCGCGCCGTCGTCGAGGCGGCGGGTATCAGCGACATCCTGAGCAAGTCCTTGGGCAGCGACAACATTCTCAACGTCGTGCAGGCGACCTTTGTCGGTCTGAAGGAACTTCAGGATTTCCGGCAGGAGGCTGCCTACCGTGGCGTCGACCCGGCTCACCTTGCCCCGTTCTGGTACAAGGAGGAGACGCATGGCTGAGAAGCAGCAGGCCAAGGTGATTCGCATCAAGCTGGTGCGGAGCCCTATCGGCTACACCGAAAACCAGAAGCGCACCGTCAAGGCTTTGGGGTTGCGCAAGCTCAACCAGGTGGTTGAGAAGGAAGATTCGCCCGCAGTGCGCGGCATGATCAACACCGTGTCGCACATGCTCGAGGTGAGCGAATAAGGCTGATCAGTCCTGCGGGTGGTGGACAGACCATGATCCGCTGGATGCTCAGCACCTGAATAGTGTGAGGAATGAGATGAAACAACATGACCTGCGTCCCGCAGAGGGTGCAACACAAAAGCGCAAGCGAGTAGGTCGTGGCACTGGGTCCGGTAAGGGCAAAACCAGTGGCCGCGGTCAAAAGGGACAGAATGCGCGCACCGGCGGTTCGGTGCGGCTGAACTTTGAAGGCGGCCAGTTGCCGCTGACCAAGCGCCTGCCGAAGCTGCGCGGCTTCAACAATCGCTTCAAGGTCTACTACGTCCCGGTCAATCTCGACCAGTTGGAGCGCCTCTTCGATGCCCAGGGCGAGGTTTCGCCCGACACGCTGGCTGCGGCTGGCTTGCTGGGCAACGTCTCCGACCCGGTGGTCGTGCTCGCCCGCGGCGAGGTGACCAAGCCGTTGTCGGTGAAGGTGCAGCGCATCAGTGCTACGGCTCGCCAGAAGATCGAGGCGGCGGGCGGCACGGTGGAAGTGCTCGAGTACCAGGTAAACAAGCGGCTGCCTCGGTCGTAGCCAGGTGTAGCGACGGTGAGCGCATCGGAAGTAAGCGATGCGCTTGCCCGGATCGCGCAACATCCTTTTAGAAAGGACCCTGTGAATGCTTGAAGCAGTACGCAACGCATTCCGACTGCCAGACCTGCGTCAGAAGCTGCTGATTACCTTCGGGCTGCTGACGTTCTATCGCCTGGCTGCCAATATCCCGTTGCCGGGCGTCGATCACAACGCCTTGGCTTCGATCTTTGAGCAGAACGACAACATTCTGCTCAACATGCTGAACTTCTTCAGCGGTGGCGGCTTGTCGCGCATGGGTGTCATGGCGTTGGGTGTCTATCCCTATATCACTGCGTCGATTATCCTTCAGCTCCTCATTCCGATCATTCCCGCATTGGAAGAGTTGAGCAAAGAGGGTGATTCCGGCCGCGCCAAGATCAATCAATATACCCTGTGGCTGACGATTCCGCTGGCCGTGCTCCAGGCGATTGCCCAAGGCACGTTGCTCAGCAGTACGGCGGCCGGCAATGTAGCGGTATTGCCGAACTGGGGCTTCACGCCCGGCGAACTCTTCCCGACGCTCACGATCATTATCGGCATGACTGCCGGTACGATGCTGGGTGTGTGGATTGGCCAGTTGATTACCGAGCAGGGTATCGGTAACGGCGTCTCGCTGATCATCTTTGCCGGTATTCTGTCGAACGTGCCGTACCAGTTGCGCCTGTTGTCGCAGAACTGGGTGTTGCTGCTCGTCTTCATCATCGTCACCATCGCGACGATCATCCTGATCGTGTGGGTGCAGGAAGGACAGCGGCGTATCCCGGTGCAGTACGGCAAGCGCGTGCGCACCATGCGCGGCAATCGCATGATGATGGTCGGCGGCCAGAGCACGTACATTCCGCTGCGTGTCAACACGGCCGGCATGATTCCGCTGATCTTTGCGCAGAGTCTGCTCATCCTGCCCAGCACGCTGGCCAGCTACTTCATCGGCCGGACGGACTGGGTCGGTGCGATCGCCAACACGATCTACCAGTTCTTCAGCCCGTCGAACTTCTTCTACTGGCTCTTCTACTTCCTGTTGACGGCCATCTTCACGTACTTCTACACGGACGTGATGTTCCGCCAGCAGAATCTGCCGGAGACGCTGCAGAAGCAGGGCGGCTTTATTCCGGGCATTCGCCCCGGCCCGCGCACGGAGCAATACCTGAATGGCGTGCTCTCGCGCATTACGCTGGTTGGCGCACTCTTCCTGGGTTTCATGGCCGTGCTGCCGTACTTGGTAGGCTCGCTGGCCGATGTGATTGCGGGTGGCGGTACGGGAGTGCTGACCAACTACAACTCGCTTATCATCAGCAGCTCCGGCATGCTCATCGTCGTCGGCGTCGTCTTGGACACGATGAAGCAGATCGAGGCACAGTTGATGATGCGCAACTACGAGGGTTTCATCCGGTAACAGGTTGAGGCCGGAGAATATCCGGCGACCCATGTAGAGAAAGTAAGAGACCGGTGGTGATGAACCCCGGTCTCTTTATCCCTTGATTTTCTCTATCTCGACCAAACAGGAGACCGTTATGAGCGAAGCACGCACCTATGTCGTATTGCTCGGCGTTCCCGGCGCAGGCAAGGGCACGCAGGCAAAATTGCTGGAACAGTCGACCGGGCTGCCCCAGGTGTCGACGGGAGACATCTTCCGTTACAACCTGAAGAACCAGACCGAGCTGGGCAAGCTGGCCAAGAGCTACATGGACAAGGGCGATCTTGTGCCGGATGATGTCACGATCCGGATGGTCGAGGATCGACTGCAACAGCCGGACTGCGCCCGCGGCGCCATCATGGATGGCTTCCCGCGCAACCTGGTGCAGGCGGCGGCCTTCGACAAGGTTACGGCGCCCTTCGGTGGCGTGCGCGTCGTGCCGCTGATCAACGTGGAGGACGACGAGACGATCCGGCGCATCACTGGCCGGCGTTCGTGCCGAACCTGCGGGGCGGTCTATCATGTGACGCTCAACCCGCCCAAGGTCGAGGGTATCTGTGACGTGGACGGCGGCGAGTTGTACCAGCGTGATGACGACAAAGAAGAGACAGTGCGCAATCGTCTGTTTGTCTACTATAAGCAGACGTCGCCGTTGATCGGCTATTACTTTGCCAAGGGCGTGCTGGCCGAGGTGGACGGTTCCCGCTCCATCAATGAAGTCCAACAGGCGCTCATGGCGCTGATGGGGTAAGCATGAACATGTTTCGACGGCAGGCCGCGCGCCCGCTGCGCCGGCAGGCGCCGGCGGCCCAGCGGCCCGAACCACAACTCAAGAGCCCGCGCGAGATCCAGATCATGCGCGAGGCCGGGCGTATCGTGGCGCGGGTGCATGCCGCCTTGCGCGAGGCGATCCGCCCCGGCGTCAGCACGTGGGATCTGGATCAGCTCGCCGTCGAGACCATGGGAAAATACAACGCCGCGTCATGTTTCCTGGGCTACCGTGGCTATCCCGCCAATATCTGCACGAGTATCAATGAAGAACTGGTTCACGGGATCCCGAACAAGGATCGCATCCTCAAAGAAGGCGACATCATCAGTATCGATGTGGGTGTACGATACCGTGGTTTCATCGGCGACAGCGCATGGACATACGCCGTCGGCGAGATCAGCCCGGCAGCCCAGGAACTGATGCGGGTCACGGAGCAAGGTCTGTTTGCAGGCATCGAAGTTGCCTATGCCGGCAATCGCGTGGTCGACGTCAGCCGCGCCGTGCAGCGTTTCGTCGAAGAGCAGCATATGCACATCGTGCGTGAGTACACGGGGCACGGCGTCGGCCGCCAGATGCACGAAGCGCCCCAGGTGCTCAACTACGTGAGCAACGATCCCGACGGGCAGACGCTGTTGCGCCCCGGCCTGGTCATTGCGCTCGAGCCCATGGTGCAGCTCGGTACGTGGCAGACAAAGACGCTCAAGGACAACTGGACCGTCATCAGCAAGGATCGCAGCCTGGCGGCCCACTTCGAGCACACAATTGCGATCACGAATAATGGGCCTGAAATTTTGACTCTGCCATGACTTTATGGTAGAGTGGTAGAGTTGCGCTGAGTATCCGTACCTTGTTGGTGCGGCAGCAATACAGACGAAATCTGCGTAATCCTAGTGTCTGCCGGGAGCCCGGTATAGGTGACGGGCAGCGCCGGGGTACGTGACAATAGTCGAGGGTGAATCATGAAAGTTCGACCATCCGTTAAAAAGATCTGTGAGAACTGTAAGATCGTGCGCCGGCGCGGTGTGCTGTACGTGATCTGCAAGAATCCGAAGCACAAGCAGCGCCAGGGTTAGTGGATCGCACAGGAAAGAGGAGCATTTGTCATGGCACGTATTTCCGGTGTTGACATTCCGCGTGAGAAGCGCGTGGTCATCTCGCTGACCTATATCTATGGGATCGGCAAGGCCACCAGCCAGAAGATCCTGGCCTCCACGCAGATCGACGAGAACAAGCGGGTTAGGGACCTCGATGAGGCCGAACTGACCCGTCTGCGTGACTTCATCGACCGCAATTACCTTGTCGAAGGTGACCTGCGTCGTGAGGTCAACATGAACATCAAGCGGCTGATCGAAATTGGCTGCTATCGTGGCCTGCGCCACCGCCGCAATTTGCCGGCGCGTGGGCAGCGCACACGCACGAACGCCCGTACCCGCCGTGGCGTGCGTAAGACGGTCGCCGGCAAGAAGAAGGCGCCGCGCAAGTAAGTGATGATGAATTCTGCCGGCTGTTGCTGCTTCCATGTCGCAACAGCCGGTGGGATTGAGATTGGAACATTCGGGAGAGAATTACAATGGCTCGACCTCAACGCACGCGTCGCGATCGTCGCACAGCGCGCAAGGAGAAAAAGAATGTACCTGTCGGTCAGGTGCATATTCATGCGTCGTTCAATAATACTATTGTGACGATTACGGACCTGCAGGGCAATACCCTGTGCTGGGCCAGCAGTGGCAGCGCCGGCTTCAAGGGCAGTCGCAAGTCGACGCCGTTCGCCGGTCAGCTCGCCGCCCAGAGCGCCGCCCAGTCCGCGCGTGGTGATTTCAACATGCGTGAGGTAGACGTGTTCGTGAAGGGCCCTGGGCCTGGCCGTGAAAGTTCGGTGCGTTCGGTGCAGGCCGCCGGCCTCATCGTGCGCTCGATCACGGACATCACCCCGATCCCGCACAACGGCTGTCGGGCGCCCAAGAAGCGCCGCGTCTAGTCTCGTGCGCGCAGGACCGGCCGGGACTGAGTGACATCCGATAGTGACAGGTGGCGCAGCAGATGCGCCATCTGTTTTGACGTATGGCGCCAGGCGCGCCAGAGATTGAATCCGCCGCTCCAGCCTCTTGACGTAGGGGTGACGCAGCGACGGGTATACAAGTGGAAACGACTGGTTAGAGCATCAGCAGGAACGCTGCAAAGCAAACGACTGCGGAGGAAAAATGGCACGATATACAGATTCGGTATGTAAGCTGTGCCGGCGTGAGGGGCAGAAACTGTTTCTCAAGGGCGAGCGCTGCTTGACCCCGAAGTGCGCCATGGAACGGCGCGCATTCCCGCCGGGCATGCATGGCAAGAAGCAGACCTTCCGCCGGAAGACGTCGGACTATGGGCTGCAGTTGCGCGAGAAGCAGAAAGCGCGACGCGTTTATGGCGTGCTGGAACGACAGTTCCGCCGCTATTTCGAAGAGGCGAACCGCGCCTCCGGTATGACCGGCGTCAACCTGCTGGCCATGCTGGAGCGTCGCCTGGACAACGTCGTCTACCGGCTTGGGCTGGCCGACAGCCGCGCACAGGCGCGCCAGATCGTCCGCCACGGCCACCTCGAAGTGAACGGCCGCAAAACCGACATCCCTTCGTTCCAGGTTGCCATCGGCGACGTGATCACGGTGCGGACATCGGCGCGCAACAAGACCTACTTCAAGGAGCGCGCCCAGTTCATGCAGAGTTCGTCCAGCGTGCCGAACTGGCTGCGCATGAGCGTCGTCGACATGAAGGGCGAAGTGCTCGGCACTCCTGCCCGCGAGGATATCGAGATCCCGCTGAACGAGCAGTTGATCGTCGAGTATTACAGCCGGTAACGAACGGTTGAGTGTGGCTGCGGCAGTGGCGGCGACTATAGTTGGTCACCGACCCTGCCGCCGGCAAGCCCAATGAACGCTTCCGGGAGGGATGCCCTTGTTAAACATGGTATTACCCAAAATTGAGGTTGAGGCAAGCTCCCAGAATTATGGCCACTTTGTTGTGAGCCCTCTGGAGAGTGGGTACGGCATCACGCTCGGCAATGCCCTGCGCCGTGTCCTGTTGTCGAGCCTGCCGGGCGCCGCCGTCACGTCGTTGCGGGTGAGCGGGATTCATCACGAATTCTCCGCTATTCCCCACGTGCGTGAGGATATGACGCGCCTGATTTTGAATGTGAAGCAGATCCGCCTGCGCGCCCAGGGCGAAGAGCCGGTGCGGATTCATGTCGAGGTGTCCAGTGAAGGCCCCATTACGGCCGGTGACCTGAGCTGCCCGCCCGAAGTCGAGATCGTCAACAAGGATCAATACCTGCTGACGGCCGACTCGAACGATGTCGACATTGACATCGAGATGGTGGTCGGTGTGGGACGCGGGTACAGTCCGGCCGAAGAGCGTGGCCGCCTGCCGCTTGGTGAGATTCCGGTCGATGCGATCTACAGCCCGATTCGCAAGGCTGCCTATCGTGTTGAGCGGACGCGCATTGGCCAGCAGACGGACTACGACAAGCTGCACCTGGAGATCTGGACCGACGGCACGATTTCGCCGGACGATGCGTTGCGCCGGGCCGGCAACCTGCTGGTCCAGCACCTGACGCTGCTGGCGGGCGCCGAAACGATTATTGTCGAAAAGCACGAAGAGGTTGCCGAGGGCATCCCGACCCGTGTCTTCGATGCGCCGATCGAGGAACTTGAGTTGACCGTGCGCGCCTACAACTGTCTCAAGCGCGCTGGCATCACCAAGGTTGGCGAGATTCTGAAGCGCATGGAGAAGGGTGAAGACGAGATGCTCGCCATCCGCAACTTCGGCAAGAAGTCGCTGGACGAGTTGGTCGATCGGCTGCGCGAAAAGAATTACCTGACGGTGCCCGGTGTTGACCTGAGTGCCTACATCGGCGACGCCTACCAGCCGCTCACCGAGAGCGACGGCTCAGACGAGGAATAGGAGTAGAGAATCATGCGCCATCGAGTATATGGGCGCCATTTGGGTCGCAATTCGGCTCAGCGCAAGGCGTTGTTTCGTAACCTGGTGCGGGAACTGTACCTGCACGAACGCATTATCACAACCGAAGCCAAGGCCCGCGCCATCCGTAGCGATGCCGAGCGCTTGATCACCAAGGCCAAGCGTGGCGTCGGCGCCGAAGGCAGCCGTGTCCATGCGCAGCGCCAGGTCGTCGCGTATCTGAACGACAAGACCGTGGCTAAGAAGGTCTTCGATGTCTTTGCGCCGCGCTATGCCGCTCGCAACGGCGGGTATACCCGCATGATCAAGCTGGGCAAGCGCCAGGGCGACGCCGCCGACATGGTGATCCTGGAGCTGGTGGACGGTCAGGTGGCCTGATCGCCGCCGCGATGGCCGAGGTGGATGAACGAGCCGCCGGGGTGCCGGTACGCTACTACAGCGCACTCGTCGCCTATGACGGCACTGATTACCACGGCTTCCAGGTTCAGCGCAACGCATCATCGGTGCAGGGCGCGCTGGAAGCGACGTTGGATGCGTTCACCCACCGCGCGAGTCGCGTCGTCGGCGCCGGTCGCACGGACGCCGGTGTGCATGCCCTGGGGCAGGTCATCGCCGTTCGGCTCGGCTGGGCGCACACGGCAGCCGACCTGCAGCGGGCGTGGAACGCACACCTGCCGCCGGCAATCACGGTGCGTTGCGTTGTCGAAGCGCCGGATGACTTTCATCCGCGTTTCAGCGCCTTGAGCCGGACGTACCGTTACACGGTGCGGAATGCCGGCAGCGAGGATTGGCGCACGCTGCCGCGACGGTCGCCGTTGACGGATCGCTTCGCTCTCTTTGAGGGCCGGCCGCTCGACGAAGCGGTCATGGAGGAAGCGGCCCGGCACCTGGTTGGCACGCATGACTTTGCCACCTTTGGCCAGCCGCCCGAACCGGGCGATGGCACGGTGCGTACGGTCCTGGCGGCACGGTGGGATGTGACGGACGAGGCACTGGGATTGTATCCCGGCCGGCAGCTTGTCTTTACCATCACCGCCAATGCGTTTCTGCGGCAGATGGTGCGTAACATCGTCGGGACGCTCCTGGCGGTGGGACGTGGCGAGTGGCGGGTAGCGGATGTAGCGAATGCGCTGGCGGCGAGACGCCGCAACCGTTCAGCTCCGCCGGCGGCGCCGCAGGGTCTGGTACTGGAAAAAGTCACCTATCCGCATTGGCTGGATGGGTTGATTCATGGAAATTCGTCGACTGATATTCAGTTGCCGCAAGGCACCGAAGTTGTTTGATAGAGGAGCAGTAACGTGGAAACAGTTACGCTGAGCGAAAAGGAATCGTTGGCCGGCCGTGAATGGCACGTCGTCGACGCCACCGGGAAGACCCTGGGTCGCCTGGCTTCGGAAATTGCGCGCATTCTGCGTGGCAAGCACAAGCCGACGTTCTCGCCCAATCTGGATTGCGGCGACTTTGTGATCGTCATCAATTGCGAGCGCGTGGCCGTGACCGGCACCAAGCTGGATAGCGTCCGCTACTATCGTCACTCGCGCCATCCCGGCGGCCTCAAGAGTCGCAGCATGCGCGAGATGATGAATATGTTCCCCGACCGGGTCATCTACGAGGCCGTGCGAGGAATGATGCCGAAGACGAAGCTGGGCCGCGCGCAGATGAAGAAGCTGCGTGTCTATGCGGGCGATCAGCATCCGCACGCCGCCCAGACGCCCACGGTGTTGGAACTGTAAAAGAACATTCTCATGCGCCCGCACGCCTGCCTTGATGAGCGGTGCAACCGGGTGACGCAGGGATAGGTAATCAAGACGGAGAGTCAAATGGCTGAATATGTAGAAGCAATCGGTCGCCGCAAGGAAGCATCGGCACGCGTGCGCATCTATCCTGGCACCGGTGAGATCGTTGTCAACGACAAGCCTGTCGACGACTATTTCGGTCGCGCGCTGGACCAGATGATCCTGCGCCAGCCGCTGGCGTTGACCGGCACCGAAGCGACGCTCAACGTCAGCGTCAAGGTGCATGGTGGCGGCGATTCCGGCCAGGCTGCGGCTGTGCGCCTGGGCATTGCCCGTGCGCTCGTGGAGCAGGACGCCAATCTGCGCCCAGTGCTCAAGGCCGCCGGTTTCCTGACGCGCGATGCTCGTGCCAAGGAGCGCAAGAAACCCGGTCTCAAGCGCGCCCGCAAGGCACCGCAGTACACGAAGCGCTAAACCCGTTTCGGCTGTACCAACTGTAGACGACGCAGACAGGCGTTCCGGTCGCAACCGGCGCCTGTCTGCGTTCTTTTGTTTCCAGGGAAAAGCATGGCGATCATCAAGTGCGGAGTTCTGTGCGTGCCGGCCTACGACGAGACCGCCGTCGATGCCGTGCGCCGCATGGTGGCGGCCCACGTGCCAGGCGCCGTGGTCGTGGCGGATCGGCACGTAACCAGTCAGCGCTTTCTGGTGGAGGAGGCGCTGCGCCGCTGGTGCGACGAGGATGAACTCGATCTGGTGCTCACCATTGGCGGCACGCTGCCGGCGCCAGGCCCGGGCGCGACCGAGATCGTGCCGGATGCGACGCTGGCCGTGGCGGAGCGGCTGATGCCCGGCATGTCGGAAGCCATGCGCGCCTACGCACAGGATGAGACCCCGCTGGCCTTGCTCGACCGCGGCGTGGCCGGCATTCGCGGCCGCACGCTGCTTGTCAACCTGCCCGCCGGAGCGGCCGCTGCGACCCTCTTCCTCGAGGCGATTGCGGAGGTGCTGGCCCCGGTACTGGCCCATCTGCGCGAGGATCCCGCGGCACCGCGCCTGCTCGACGATTCACCCCCGCCACGCGAAAGGCCGCAGCCTTCGTTGACTGCGGCCTCTGACGATGTCGGTTCTGCTGCGAGCCTGGCACGGCGCAGGCTCGACCCCGAAGAGTTCGCCGAATATCTACGGCGGCGATCGTCGGGCGCCTAGCGCACGACCACTCAGGCGGCGGCCAGTTCCTTGCGCCGTTCATCGATCGTGTTGAGCAGATCGACAAAGGAATCGGCAAACTTCTTCACACCGTCGGCTTCCAGTTCCTCGGTTACTTCGTCCATGTCGATGCCGGCTTGCGCCAGCGCCGCCAACGCCCCGCGCGCGCCGGCCAGATCCTGGTCCACCGTACGCATGGGCGCGCCGTGATCCTTGAAGGCCTCCAGCGTCTGGGGCGGCATGGTATTGACCGTGTGCGGCCCGATCAGCGTATCCACATAGATGAGGTCGGGGTAGGCCGGGTTCTTGGTGCTCGTGCTGGCCCAGAGCGGCCGCTGGACCCGTGCGCCGGCTGCCGCCAACGTCTCCCAACGCGGACCGGCAAACTTTTCCTCGAACTGGGCATAGGCCAGCTTGGCGTTGGCGACCGCCGCCTTGCCCTTGAGCGCCGCATAGCGGATGGCATCCGCCGGGTGCGCCGCGCTGAGCTTGTCCAATTGGCCGTCGATATTGACATCGACGCGACTGACAAAGAAACTCGCCACCGATGCCGCACGGTCGACTGGCTTGCCGGCCTTCATCCGCTCTTCCAGCCCTTGCAAGTAGGCCTCCTTGACATCGGCATAGCGATCGAGGCTGAAGATCAGCGTCACATTGATGTTGATACCGTCGGCGATCAACTGACGGATGGCCGGAATGCCGGCCTTGGTCGCGGGCACCTTGACCATCAGGTTCGGCCGTTGCACCGCCGCGTGGAGGCGGCGCGCTTCAGCGATCGTGGCGTCTGTGTCGTAGGCCAGGTCGGGCGCGACTTCCAGGCTCACGAAGCCGTCGTGCCCGCCGTTGGCGTCGTACACCGGGCGCAGCACGTCCGCGGCAGCCTGGATGTCGGCAATGGCGAGCCCCTCGAAGATGCTCTTCGGGTCGGTCGTCTCGGCGGCCAGACGGCGCAAATCGTGGCTGTAGGCATCGCTTTTGGAGATGGCCTGCTGGAAAATGGTCGGGTTGGAGGTGACGCCGGCCACGCCATCGTCCACCAGCTTCTGCAGGGTGCCCTTCTGGATCATGCTTCGTTCGATGAAATCAAGCCAGATGCTCTGGCCTAGTTCGCGCAGGGAAAGAATGCGGTTCATGGTTGCTCCTTCATACGCCAGTGACTCTCCTCTGTCGCTCACCGCACAATGGTGCGCGGTAAGTCGGTTCATTACCGATCGTCATTATAGATGATCCGCCCACACGGAGAGAATGGCTGTAATCGTCTATCCGCACGGCGCTCACAAGCAGGCTGTGCGCGTGGGATGCGCTGCGCTCTTGACGCTGCCACAGCCGATTCTGTTTTGACAAAGAGGGCGCGCGGGTGTACTATATTTTTTGTAGTGCCGCCTACTGCGCAGCGATTCCGAGCCACGGATAATGATTCGGCGTGCAAAGAAGGCGCGCATTTCTTTGTGTGGCACTCGCCGCCGGACCCGCGGCATAATGTCACCGATAGCAAATTGAAGCGATGATTCTCGTTTTGGGAGGAGAGCGAAAAATGGCTAAGCCGATTACTGTTACTGACAAGACTTTCGATGAACTGGTCGTTCAGGCTGACACCCCTGTTCTGGTCGACTTCTGGGCCGAGTGGTGTGGCCCGTGCAAGATGATTGCGCCCGTGCTGGAAGAGATCGCCGGCGAGATGGATGGCAAGCTGACCATCGGCAAGCTCGACGTCGACCACAACCAGAGCACCGCCATGGCATTTGGCGTCATGAGCATTCCGACGTTGCTGCTCTTCAAGAATGGCGAGCCGGTGGACCGCATCGTCGGCTTCCAGCCCAAGGCGCAGTTGGTGAACCGCCTGAACAAGCACGTCAGCTAACAAAACGCTCGTGTGATCAAGACCGGCACCCATGACGGATGCCGGTCTTTTCTATTGGTGATTGTGGCGCTCGATGCGTCGTCAGCGTTTGCGCCGAGCGAGCCGCAAGGGGATCTCGATGAGCAGCAGCGCACCCCAGATGAGCAGATCGAGCACGAGCAGAAAGACCAGCGCGCCGATTGCGATCTCGAACATGGGGACGGCCCAGCCCAGCAGGAAGGTGACCGGCGCCAGGGGCAGGCCGACGACGACATAGATCAGCGCGGCAAAGACCGTGTAGAGGATGACGGGCTTGAATGGCTCGCGGTCGCTGGCGCTGGGCATCATGCTGTTGCCGACGGTGAAGAGTACATATGCCCACACAAGCCCGTCGGCCGTTCCCAGCGCCTCAAAGAAGAGGCCGACCGTGTCCAGCAGGCGGCCCGCTTCGAGCGCAGCCAACAGCTCCGGTGTGGCGAAGATGCGCCAGCCGATGAGCGCGATGACGAAGTTGCCGGCCACCAGCGGCGCCACCCCCACGATGCTCTCGCGCCAGATGTCGCTGCGCTCCACGCTGACGCTGCCCAGCCCGATGTAGTCGCCCTGCTTGGTCGGCCAGACGCGGAACTTCCCCGTGCGCAGGCCGACGGCGCGCGCCGCCAGCCAGTGCGCGGATTCGTGTAGCAGCACGCCGGGCAGGAGCACCAGGAAGATGACGACGCTGGCGAGGTCGGCGGAGCCCGTCAGGTAGTAGGTGACGGCCTGCACGCCCAGGCTGACCTGCCGGCTGAGCCACGCCAGCAGAGAGAGCGAGATGGCCAGGGCTAGAATGGTATAGATCGCAGAGGTAACGTCGAATTCGGCCACGTCGTCCGTTCAGAGTTCTACGTTGGTTGGTTCAAGGCTGTTGTGCTTCCAGGTTGTAGGTGAGGCTCTCGAGGAACCAGCACTGCCCGCTCTTGGCCAGCACCCAGCGATCGCCCGCCGGCGCCACCTCGGCGCCGATGCGCGTCGTGGCAGTGACTTCGGCCCGGTTGCCGTCGATCCGGATCTCCAGGTCGGCCGGTGCGGCGGCTGCCGGTGCGCCGGGGAAGACCGTGCGCACATAGCGGTGGCGGATGGCATCCTTCTCGCGCCAGAACTGGTCGTCGTCGGCCGTGTCCGGCGTGTTCTTAGCGTTGGCCACGAAGGCGGACTCCGTCCATAACGCCATCAGCGCGTCGATCTGTTGGGTGACGACATAGTGGCCCTCCGCCTCGATAACGGCACGGATTGCAGCCTCATCGCCCGCCGGTGCGGGATCGAGGTCGCACGAACCGCCTGTCACCGCCGGCGCGACACAACTCGCCAGAATCACACACAAGATTGCCGGCAGCACCAGGATCCCGCCGCTGCGCAGCAGCCAGCTTCGGCCAGAATCGTCACGGGTTGAAAACAGGCGGGAACACACAGCGGGCAGCATGATGCGTCAGGGGAGAGCCTGCGCCAGCTCTGCCGGAGCGCCGGCCTTGCGGAAGAATTCGCGCACAAACGCCTCGTGCATCGCCAGCGTCTCTTCGAGCGTGCCGAAGCGTGCCGACGTGGTCTTGAAGAGGACGATGCCGTCGGCCTGGTTGCGTTGCTCGTCGGGGAAGAGATAGAAGTAGTAAACGACGTGCTCCTCGGGCACGGTGTCGCCCTCAAACAGCTTCTTGCCGTGCAGCCAGAGGCCGTAGATCTCGCCGCCGTCCTCCAGCGCGGTGGCGTGTGAGCCGAGGTCATACTGCCAGCCGTCGGCATCGTAGCAGATGTCCGGCGCGTGGAAGGGCTGCGAACTGCGGCCGCCCACCATCGTCAGCCATAGGTAGCGCCCCTGGTCGTCGTCGTACAGGCGCTGCACGTACTGCTCCGGCTCCAGCAGGATCATGACCTCGCGGTTCGTCTCCGGGTCGTCCACGCCCTTCCAGGGGCCGACCTCCATGGGCACGTCGTTGAGGTCGTGTCCCAGGTCGAAGCGTGACGTCGCCAGCACGGCCCGTTCGCGCGGCGTGCGCTGCCAGAAGTCGAGGTCGGTGATGTAAGTGAACTCGTCGCCGGCGGAGAGGCTGGGTGCGCTGCCCAGGGCCGGCGCCAACTGCGGGTAATAGACCGCAATCAGGCCGATCGCCAACAACAAGCCAATCGCGACCGCACTCCATGTCGTACGATTCGCCATCAAATTACTTCCGCCCGCAGCCGGCCAAATTGCAACACGCGCGTGATCGGCACGATGAGCAGCAGGACGGCCACAAAGAAGAGGATGCCGGAATAATCGTGGTAGTAAGTGAAGGCGGCATCTGCGCCCCACGATCGCGCCACGAAGAGGAGCGTGGCCACGCGGATGATGTTGCCGATGAGCGCCAGCGGGATCGCCAGCAGCACCAGTGCCACGCGCGACCAGACCGGCCCTTCCAACAGGTAGGCAACCAGCACCAGCAGCGCGAGCAGGGTGATCAGCGAGTTCACGCCGCTGCACTGCGCGCCCACAACCAGGTCGGCATTGGGTAGCGAGATGGAGTTGCCCACGATGGTGATATCCATGCCGAGGAACTGGACGATACTCCCCGAGCAATAGCCGGTGAAGAGCGCCAGCGGCAGGGTGACGCGGTCGACAAAAGGCAGCGGCACCATCAGCGTCAGGTAGCCGATGGGGAAAGCCAATTTCTTTACCACCGTCGTACCGGCAATGGCCCAGATCAGCCCGGCCAGCATACCGATCATAGCAAAGGCGGCCAGATAGTAGGCCCGTTGCTGGAGAAAGTACAGGTAGACAGCGAGCGCAATGCCCAGCAGGAGAATGCCGTAGATGCTGCCCTGGCCGGGACGGTAGGCAAGTTCTTTGTCGTGGCGAAAGCGTTGGACGGCGAGAAAGGCGGCTACCGGCAGGATCAACAAGCCGTGGCTGTAGTACTCATTCGACATCCACTCAAACCAGAGCCAGCGCCAGACCGGCCAGGTAACGGCGAAAAATCCAAGCGCGGCCAGCACCGGCAGCCACAGAGCCTGGAATGGGGTACGCGGCATGAACGAAAATCCTCAAGAAATCAGCGCGCAACTGCACGGTCACTTGCAGTCGAGGCGCGCGGGCAGGATACCACTTGTCCAGCGGTACGGTCAAGCGTAACGCCCGAGAAAACGACGGACGGTCGCCAAGTGAGCGACCGTCCGTTTGGTGTTGCCGGGTAAAAAGACGAGCCGTGCTGCGCGCTATGCGGTTGCGTAGACTTCGCTCGTCTGCTGGACCATGGAGGCGTAGCTCTCCACCTTCAACGCGGCGCCGCCGATCAACGCGCCGTCGATGTCCGGCTGCTCCATGATCTCGCGGATGTTCTTGTCGTTTGTGCTGCCGCCGTAGAGGATGCGAATCGTCGCCGCCGCCTCGTCGCCGAGCAACTCGCCGACGCTCTGGCGCACCACGCCGCCGCAGATGTCGTTGGCCTGCTGCGCTGTCGCCGCTTTGCCCGTGCCGATGGCCCAGATCGGCTCGTAGGCGATGACGATGTCGGCCATCTGTTCGGCGGTGAAGCCGGCCAGCGCCGCCTTGACCTGCCCGCTGACGAAGGCCTGTGTCTCGCCTGCCTCGTTCTGCGCCAGTGACTCGCCCACGCAGATGATGGGGGTGAGGCCGGCGGCCAGCGCGGCCAGCGCTTTCTTGTTGACCGTCTCGTCGCTCTCGCAGAAGAACTGGCGCCGCTCGCTGTGTCCGAGGATCACATAGGTCGCCAGATTCTTGAGCATCGGCGCGCTGACTTCGCCGGTGAAGGCGCCGCTGGCTTCCCAGTGCATGTTCTGCGCGCCGACGGCGATGTTGCTCCCCATCAGTTCGCTGCTGACCATGGGGAGATCGATAAAGGGCGGGCAGACGACGCGATCGACATTGTCGACGTCGTTGACCTGCTCGCGAATGGCACGCGCCAGGTCGACCGCTTCGTTGATCGTCTTGTTCATCTTCCAGTTGCCGGCCATCATTGGCTTGCGCATGGTATTTACTCCTTGGATTGTTGTGGGTGCTCATCGGCCGGATCATCTTGCACGCCGGCCGATGTAGCATCGTCGTTGGTTGGTTGAGGCTGGGATTCTTCGGCGGCTTCCGCCTCCCGGCGCGCCTCCTCGGCCTGGCGCTCAACTTCGGCATCGTATTCCTCTGCCGTCAGCCAGCGACCGCCCTGCACTTCGTGATTCGTGATCTGCTTCTTGCCGTCGAGCCACAATTGTACCTCGACCTGCCCAAAGCAGCGCCGCTCGCCCGAAGTGTGCAGCACCTTGCGCACGTAGTAGCCGCCTCCCTCGTCGTCGGCCAGGCTCAGCTCGTTGAGCAGGTCGACCTGGCCGGCAATCGGTTCGCGGCAGCGGTGATCGACGATGTAGATCGGCAGGTAGCGATTGCTGCCGCCGGGCGCCTTGCCGGTGAAGAGTGCGGCGATGCGTGAGAAGAGTCCCATGAGCCTCCCGTCCTATTTGTCGTTCAGCGCAGCCACGCCCGGCAACTCGATGCCTTCGAGGAATTCCAGGCTGGCGCCGCCGCCGGTGCTGACGTGCGACATCTTGTCCTCGAGTCCGGCGTCGCGAATGGCGGCCGCACTGTCGCCGCCGCCGATAATCGTGGTCGCGTCCTTGAGGCCGCCCAGAATCTCGGCAACGGCAAAGGTGCCCTTGGCAAACTTCGGGAACTCGAAGACGCCCATGGGGCCGTTCCAGACCACGGTCTTGGCGCCGGCCAGGCGGTTGGCATAGTGTGCGATGGTTGCCGGGCCGATGTCGAGCGCCATCCACTCGGCCGGCACGTCGTCGGCGCTTACCACATTGTCGGCGGCATCGGCGGCAAAGACCTCCGCCACGACCAGGTCCACGGGAAGCTGGATGATGTCGCCGCCCTTGGCCATCAGTTCGCGCGCCGTCTCGAGCGCCTCGGCCTCGACCAGGCTCTTGCCCATGGCCAGCCCCTGTGCGGCGAGGAAGGTGTTGGCCATGCCACCACCAATGAGAATGACGTCGACCTTGGTGAGCAGGTTGGAGATGACGCCGATCTTGTCGCTGATCTTGGCGCCGCCCAGGATGGCCACGAAGGGACGCACCGGATTCTCCAGCGCGCTGCCGAGGAAGGCCAGTTCCTTTTCCATGAGGAAGCCGGCGACGGCGGGCAAGTGACGCGCCACGCCTTCAGTGCTGGCGTGGGCGCGGTGCGCGCTGCCAAAGGCATCGTTGACGTAGACGTCGCCCAGCTTTGCCAG
>ERZ795053.1859-NODE-1859-length-26207-cov-16.910944_pt1 | contig 26207 bp, 26 predicted proteins | sample MGYA00375137_ERZ795053 | MGnify/ENA primary metagenome ERZ795053 (study PRJEB30182, sample SAMN05720284) | activated sludge metagenome | isolation source: Anaerobic digester | place: Hong Kong | collected 2014-12-17 ...
TGGGCAGGAGGAGCTGGGGTGATGTCTTCGTTCAGTGTCAGTGTTGTTTTCATGCTGGAGGCAAGCGGCTCATGTTTGAGTGAGATCAAATCAAACGCCTATCTGCATTAGGATAGCTATATTCGGTTATATCATGACCACACTAACAGTGACAGCACGGGGGCAGGTGACCTTGCGTAAAGAGGTGCTGCAACACCTCGGCATCAGCGGTGTCTGAGGCAGTTCTTTTAAAAACATAATTCATGATAATAGGAATAATCTTGAATTTATGTCTTAAAATACATGTAAAATACGTATTATGTAATCATTTTATTTGATACTATTAATAACAATTCTCATTATCCCGCAGGAGTTTTCCGTTTATGGGCCGTTCTGGAATCCGTTACGAAGAAGTCAAGGAAACTGCAGAAACATTACTTGGCCGTGGTTTGAATCCCACGATCCAACGAGTGCGTGAACATCTTGGCACTGGCAGCAACACCACCATCAGTGAACACCTCAAACATTGGCAACAGCAAATGGCTGAAGCACCCCGGGCAGTGTTACCGCCAACAGTGCCGGAAGCAGTGACTCAAGCACTGGAGACATTCTGGAAAATTGCCGTCCAATCCGCTGAAGCAGCTTTCGAGGAGCAACGCACCCGCGCTTTGCTAGCGGTAACGGCCGCCGAACAGGCACGCGATGCAGCAGTGACTGCGTCACAACAGGCGCACGCCGAAGCGGCCGAGGCCCACCATCAATGGGAAATTTCTCAAGCTACCCAACGCGATCTTACTGACCGGTTGTTAGTGGAACAGGAACGTCGAACTGCAGCTGAAATGGCCATTCAGGAGGCTGAAAAACGCGTTCAGGTAGCAACGGCATCCATTGCCGAAATGCGCGCGGAAACTGATGCCCGGATCGCACAGATGAATACAACCCTTCAGCAATTGCGCACTGACTTCGATCAACAGCGATTAGACGCTGAACAACGGCTTGAGTATGAACGCCAGCGTGGCGAAGCCAATGAATCGCGGTTAATGCAATTGCTGGATCGGGAACGTGCTGAACGCACAATAGAACAGCAGATGTTTGCTACGGAACACCAGAAACACCGGCACCAAGAATCAACCCTCATACATCAACTAGAAGATTCTCAACGGGAAGGCACCCTATTACAGCGAAATTTGGCTGCTATCCAGGAACGCTTGGAGCAATCCACGACGTTACTTGAACAACGTAATACACAGATTCAAGAGACAGAACGCGCTTTAGGAATCATGCAGGTTCGCTTGGAAACCGAGATCAATCTGCGGCAGCGGCTGGAACAGGAAGAAGGAGAAATGCGCAAGCTGCTTAAAGAAATTATGGTCCAATCCAACAGCCTTCAGCATCTGAAACAATAAAAATGCAAAAAACACCCCCGCTCCGGTATAAAACGCAGAAAATTCAATTGTTGGAGCAGGTTGGCTGGATCAGGCTGTCAAACTGACTCAAGCGCGCTATATCATGCACGAAAATACGCCGGCCCTTGACGGTAATCAGGCCAGATTCACTCAAGTTATGCAATATTCGCGACAAAGTCTCTGGAGTCAGATTAAGTCGCGAAGCAATGACATGCTTACTAGCTGGCAAATTCAATTCTATGGCATTGCAGACCGATGTGCCTGCTAATTGCAGCAGAAACCCAATCAACCGCTGGGTAGATGATCGCAGCGAATAATTCTCTACATCATCAATCAGGCTGTGCAACCGCATACTCAATCCAGCCAGCATCCGCCGGGCAAAGGCGCTGTCACGATCGATGGCTGCAAAAAGACTTTGCTTCGCAATATATAGCAAGCGGGAATCTTCCAGCGCTTGCGCCAACACCGGGCTAGGCCGCTCCATAAAGACCACCGCTTCGCCAAAGCTTTGCGCAGGCCCAACAATGGATACAACTTTCTCGCTACCCTGTGGAGAGGAAAACGCCAGCTTGATTTGGCCATGCACAATGACATAGAAGCCATCGAGCAGAGCACCTTTTTGAAACAGAATTTGCCCTTTATTTAATCCGATTTCCCGCGTGCTAGCCGCTAAATGGGTAATCTCAGTCTCATGCAATTGCTGGAAAAGCGGCAAGCTCGCCAAAGTTTTTCGAATATCGATAGGCTTATCTACCCCCATCAGGCAGGATCAAGCTGTGGGATAGCGGGCTGTAAACGCTTGCGAATCGGACCCACCTTAAGCCGGTTTTTATATCCTTCAAGCAACTTCAGCGTGTTTTCAGCGTATTCCTTTGACGATATTTCGTCAGCGATGTAATGCTGCAAGAGATTCAGCCAAAAGGCATGAATTTCGCAGTGCGCCGACCGGGATTCTCCTGCCAAGGGGCAATCAGGGCATCGCTCTTTGGCCAACGTTTGGGCAACTGCATTTTTTTGCCACTGCCGCCGGTACTCCTGCGCGTATACTTCGATCCATTCCATAGCACGCAAATCCCTTTCGTCATCGGGAAATTGCCCGACATAGTGCTCGATAGCGTTGATTTGCCGAAGTAAAAATTCCGCATCGGATACCTCCGCATTCTGCGCACCGCACATAAAACGGGTGATCAGTGCCAACAGGGGATCGTCCACGATGTACATAGCTTTTCTTTTGGCTGACGAGATAATAATTGATAAAATCATAGCAATAAATTGTGCAATGCACAATAATCCTTGGTTATCGGACCATTGATGTTGGGTAATACAAATGGCAGCCTAGTCAGTTCTTTGTTAGATTTTTACAAAAAACATATAAATTCATAAAATTATCACCCTGTGTTTCTACTATGATACAAGAACGGACAGACGAGACTAATACCAGGCACTGTAAACGGGAAAGATCCATATAAAATGACTAAGCCAAAAATAGCTGTCTTGAACCTTGGATTTCGATTATTTTTTCTAGGCGCAGGAATTTTCTCAATTATTTCAATCCTGCTGTGGATGAGCATTTATGTTTTTCAATTTCCATTGCAGATAACAAAGATTTCCTATCTTCAATGGCATGCGCATGAAATGCTCTATGGATTCACAATGGCGGTGATTGCCGGATTCCTACTAACTGCAGTTAAAAATTGGACAGGGATACAAACTTTACACGGATTGAACCTTTTAGGTTTATTTACCTTGTGGCTCTTAGCAAGAGTTCTGTTTCTCTTCGGTACCCATTTTATCTTTATCGCCGCAGTTTTTGATATTCTCTTCATGCTTTTTCTTACAAGTTCAATAGCCTATCCGATTATAAAAGTCAGACAATGGAAACAAACAGGCATTATGGCAAAACTGGTATTATTGGCCGTTGCAAATGGCTTTTTTTATTTTGGAGTAGCAGATATTATTGAGCAAGGGGTGTATTGGAGTATCTATGCCGGGCTATTTATTATCATCGGTTTGATACTCACTATAGGTAGAAGAGTCATCCCGTTTTTTATTGAGGCGGGTGTTGGTTATCCAGTAAAAGTTTTTAACTCTAAATGGATCGATGCATCGAGTCTTTTGCTGTATTTAGCACTTTTTATTGTGGAAATATTTATTAGGAACCGGCAATTATCATCTTTCATTGCAATGGGATTATTTATTGTCACTTCAATCCGGTTAATTGGCTGGCATACGCCTGGAATTTGGAAAAAACCTCTCTTATGGAGCTTGTTTATTTCATTCATTTTTATCGATCTTGGTTTTCTATTAATTGCATTAAGTGCATTTATTAATTCACTCGACATGCTGAGTGTACATTCCTTCAGTTTCGGTGGTATTGGTCTTGCTACACTGAGCATGATGGCGCGTGTTTCGCTGGGACACACCGGAAGGAATGTGCAAAGCCCGCCCCGAGCCATGACTTTCTCTTTCTTGGCGCTCATCATAGGCAGCATCGTTAGGGTCATCTTTCCTTTAATCGACGCGAATCATTACCTTATCTGGATAGCACTTTCCCAGGTTTTATGGATCACGGCATTTTTAATATTTGTCATCACCTCCTTACCCATACTCGTCAGACCACGCATTGATGGCCAGTTCGGCTAGTTCTCACTATACGGATTCTGAATCATGAATAACGCTCCCTCCAAACCACTGGAACTGGTTTGTCCCGCTGGCAATTTACCTTCGCTCAAGGCGGCCATCGACCAAGGCGCCGACGCGGTCTACATTGGCTTTCGCGATGACACCAACGCCCGTCATTTTCCCGGCTTGAATTTCGATGCCAAAACCGCGGCGCAAGGCATCCAGTATGCCCATGCCCGAGGGCGGCGGGTATTCATCGCACTCAACACCTTTCCGCAACCCTCGGGCTGGGAGCGCTGGCGGACCGCAGTGGACCGGGCAGCAGAATTGGGCGTGGATGCAGTGATCGCCGCTGATATCAGCGTGCTGGATTACGCCTGCCGTCAGCATCCCCGGCTACCGCTACATTTGTCGGTGCAAGGTTCGGCGGCCAACTACGAGGCAATTCGTTTCTATCACGAGCATTTCGGCATTCGCCGGGTCGTATTGCCACGAGTCTTGTCATTGCCTCAAGTGCGCCATGTGCAGGATCACAGTCCGGTGGCAATTGAAGTCTTTGGTTTTGGGGGGCTGTGCATCATGGTCGAAGGCCGTTGCCTGCTGTCATCCTATGTTACCGGCGAGTCACCCAACATGTGCGGCGTTTGCTCACCTGCCCAAGCCGTACGCTGGGAAGAAACGCCGCAGGGACTGGAAACCCGCCTGAATGGATTGCTGATTGACCGCTATGCGCCCGGCGAACCGGCTGGCTACCCTACCCTATGCAAGGGACGGTTCGCAGCCGGTGATCAAGTCTATTACGCTATCGAAGAACCGGCCAGCCTCAACACGTTAGAACTTTTGCCAGAACTGCATGACATGGGCATCGCGGCGATCAAAATCGAGGGCCGCCAACGCAGTCCGGCCTATGTAAGCCAAGTGACCAAAGTCTGGCGGGCAGCAATTGATGCATGCCGGCATCATCCTGCCCGCTATACACCTAAAGCCGAATGGCAACGGGAATTAGGTAAGGTGTCGGAAGGCCGCCAAACCACACTTGGTGCTTATCACCGTACCTGGCAATGAGGGTGACGGACATGAAAGATGCAACCATCACGCAGCACACCCCAAGGCTGGCGCTAGGACCGGTCCTGTATTACTGGCCGCGCGAAACCTTGCTGGCTTTTTACCGGCAAATGAGCACCACGCCGGTAGATATTATTTATCTCGGCGAAACAGTTTGTTCCAAGCGCCGGTCGCTGAAGACTGACGATTGGCTGGAACTGGCGGAGCAATTGACGGCTGAGGGTAAGGACGTCGTCCTGTCCACGATGGCGTTATTGGAAGCCGAATCGGAACTCAAGACCTTGCGGCGGTTATGTGACAATGGCCGCTTCACTGTCGAAGCCAATGACATGGGCGCGGTGCGGCTGTTGTCAGGCAAAGCGCCGTTTGTGTTAGGAACCGGCATCAATATCTATAACGATCAGACCTTGCGTTTTCTAGCCAGATTGGGTGCTCGCCGCTGGATCATGCCAGTGGAATTGTCGCGGACAACGCTGGCTTGCATTCAGACCCAGCGCCCGGCGGGGATGGAAACCGAGATCTTCGCGTATGGCCGCCTGCCACTGGCCTACTCCGCCCGCTGTTTCACGGCTCGCCACCACAATCTACCCAAGGACGATTGCCAGTATCGCTGCCTGAATGATCCAGAAGGATTGACCTTGAGTACCCGTGAGGGTCAGGCGTTTCTCGCCATCAATGGTATTCAAACTCAATCGGCGCAGACATATAACTTATTGCCGGAGCTGGCAGAATTGCGGGCGCTGGGGGTCGACGTGTTACGCATCAGTCCCCAAGCCGAGGGAACTGAGACCGTGGTGGCAGCATTCGCAGATTGCCTGCAAGGAGTGCGTGAACCAGCCGCAGCAGCGGCAGCGCTGAATGCCGCCTTGCCGCAGGGTGCCTGTGATGGCTATTGGCAAGGACAACCGGGACTGCGGCAGGTCGCCGCATTAGGATAAGGATGCAGGATGACATTCTGGGCGGTCAGTGACCGCCCAGCCGCTCGTAAACCCCCATGCAACCATTCATCGCGCGCAACAATGGCGGCAGCGGCCCCGCCAACGCGTCCAGATCGGCGCCATCCAGCCAGTTTTTCAATTCCAAACCCAACGCGGTATCACCTTCCATCACCACCCGGCGGCTGAAAAACAGCGTATCGGAATCCTCATGGCGGGTAACGAGCGCCAGGAAATCATAGATCGCTCCACTGAGCGTCAGATCAGGTGAGTACGCGATTGAGCAAGGCGCAAAACCGGATAAACCGGTAAAACAGAACCGGTATTTGATCTTGGCATCGCGCACCTCAACCGCCAGTACCCGATCACGCAGAAATTCAAATTCGCCACTTTGAATAGAGGCAGCGAACAGGATATTCAAAAGCTTGGCCAGCACGGCTGAATGTGCCGCGCCAGGAATGAGCGACAACGGCCAAGCCAATGGGACCGGTAACGAGGGGCGGCGTGGAAAAAGCGAGCGGAGCGCTGTTGGCATTTTTTTCAGTCTCTTAAGTCACAACATCATCTTGATTCGCGGTATTATTACATTCGATCAGCATATTCAAATCCAGTTGTTGCAGCGTTGAAATCGCATATTCCCAACGGCCCTCGGCACACAGGCCAAGCACCCCGCCCTCTTCATACGCTTCCAGTGCTGCGCTGATACAAGCGGCGCGGATAGCTTCGGCCAGCGTCTGCGAATCGGTCTCTGCCATGGAGATCCTCCTAATTCAATGGGTCAGCCGCGTATACAGCAGCAGCAACTGACGCGGCAAATCTTCAGGGTGGCGAATAAGAATGAAACCGCCTCGGCCGAATAAATAAGGCAGATAATCATTGGCCTCCTGGTCAATCGTCACGCAGAAGGGCTGTAAACCCTGACGGCGGGCTTCGAGCAGCGCCATCCGGGTATCCTCAATCCCGTAGCGGCCTTCGTAATGATCAAGATCGTTCGGCTTTCCATCGGTCAGCAGCAACAGCAGACGGCGGGTCGCGGTCTGCTGGCTAAGCCCCCTTATTGCGTAACGCACCGCTGCGCCCATGCGCGTGTAATAACCCGGCTTGATAGCGCTGATGCGCCCCCGTATTGCAGCGGTATAACGCTCACTGAAACTTTTGATCCGCTGCATCCGTACATGCTGGCGCTTACGTGAAGAAAAGCCATACAAGGCAAACTGATCGCCGCTTGCCGCCAGTGCTTCAGCAAATAGAAACAGACTGTCGCGGATCACGTCAATCACCCGGCTGTGGTTGCTCACCCAAGCATCCGTGGACATCGACAAATCTGCTAGCAGCAGACAGGCCAGATCGCGCTCTTGCCGTGCCAGTTGCCGGTACAAACCGCGTTGATAGCTCGATCCACCGCTGGCATCGTCAGTCGCATGGCGCACACAAGCATCAATATCGAGTTCTTCGCCATCAGGCTGGGCGCAACGCCAGCCCCTTGCCGGACGTAAAATTTCAAACTGCCGGCATAACCGCTGTGTGACGTGGCGCAATGCAAACGGCAATTCGCAAGGTGCAGCGCCGCGGGCCAGCATCTCCTGCAAGCCGCAGTAATCCGGTAATAGTATCTTTTTTCGATAATCCCATTCGGGTAACTGAATCCCAGGTCCCAGCGGCAAGTCATCCTCGCTGGCCGATGGCAGATCAAGATCAAAACGCACCCGCGAAGCAATGCGCGAGCCGTCCTGGGTGATGCTCAGCACATCCATATCCTCTGCCGCACGCGCGGCATCCGGTTCCGGATCATCGTCGCTGGGGCGATTGACCCGCACAAATTCGGCCCAGGACAGCACGCTTTCAGCGCGGAAAGGCAATAGGAAAGGACTCGGGCGCTCCGGCACACCGGTATATTCCGCACGGCGCCGCGAGCGGTCGCGCTCATGCGGAGAATGGCTGCCAGCACCGGGGGCATCGCCAGCCTGCCGGCCGCCTGACTTGACAACGGCATGGCCAGAGACCGGGTAGAGCCACAGCGGAACGGGTTGCAGCGGGTGGCGTGCCGGCAGCCATTCTGCAAGATGACTGGGTTCCCGCAGGGCTTGGCGCAGCCGGTTTTCCTGATGCGCTTCATCCGGCGGCAGCCGTTCCGGCGGGATCCGTAACATCAGTACCGCGTCCACCAGACGCTGATAGCGCGGCCGCAAACCAGGATAGCGCGTCAGCGTTATATCGGTGGCTTGCTGATTTTGTTGCCACCAAGGCACGGTGGAATCGATTTCATCGTACGCAGCCGCCAGTGTGATAAGCCACAGATACAGATCGCGGTTCAATTCACGGCTTGGCAGCAAAGCCAGCTGCGCTGGCAGTTGCAGGGTTTCCCGGTCACGGCAAGCCAAATCAGCCTTTTCCCCGGCCCCGGCGACGCGCGCCAGCCAGCGGCGCCGCGCGCCATGCCGGACCGCTGCAGCTGGCACAACGCGCAGACCGGGATCGCCACCGAAGGCCCGGAATAGCAAACCGGCGGTTTTCTCGATTTCTGCCAGCGTCACTGCCGCTTCCAGCGTGTGATGCCGCGCCGCGCGTGTGATCCAGCGATGCCAGAGCGTCCCAATATGTTCTTCCATAGCCTTCGAGGGTCAATTCAACCCACGGCCGGTGGGCACTGCGTTATTCAGGCCCGCGGGCTTAGATACAATTTCGCGTTTGCTGATTGCAACCGGTTCACCGGCCAGCAAACCCTGCGAACCATCGGCTTGCAATGCGTGTTGTCCAGCAATCCAGTTCAATAGAGGGCCGCCGGGATGATCGTGCTGCACGGTCTCACAAGCATCGATGCACTGCCCGCATTGCGTACAGGCAAACATCAGCCGCTTGATGTTTCGCGGTTTGAGGCGCATCGGGCAGGCGTGGTCACAGAAGGACGCGCAATCTGCGCAGTCGCGGGCGCGTTCCCGCTGATAGCCTACCACCATCGCCTGGCGGTTCGTCATCCACGCCAGACTTTGAAACATCCCCGCCGCACAGGCGTAGCGGCAGAACAGATGCCGGGCAAAGGTGAATTCCAGAAACAGGAGAAGGGTGGCTACGCCGATGAACAGCGCCTGGTTGCGGGTTAGGGTCAAGTGAAACAGATTGCTGTAGATCTCGACCGGCGGAAGCAAATAAGTTAGCAACACCACTGCCCATAGGAAAGCGAACGCCAATGCAAAGGGAATCGCCAGCCACCAGTAACGGCGATCCGGCCTTGCGGGAGTACCGTCCGGGCGGCAAGCGGGTCCGGGTTTCTTGTCCCAGAGGCTCTGTTTGCCACTGGCTTTGCGTACCAGTTGATTGATCGTCTCTACCACTGAGAAATGCGGGCACAGCCAGCCACAGTACAACCGGCCCCAACGCCAGGCGATACCGAGAAAAATGCCTGCCAGCAGCAGCACCGGAGCGATTACCCGCAACAGGATATTGAGCGTCATTTGCTGATTGCCGGTTCGCCCAGCCAGATAGTCTTCCAGCCCCAAGGTCCACGGCACTCCAAACACGATTAAATGTCCCGCGATCAGGTCGAAGCGTAGCAAGTCGAAGAGTGGTGCGAACATGAACAAGATAAAAAACCCGCCCTGATAAAGGACGCGCTGGCGTTGAAAGGTGGTCATGGCAGCAGCTTTCCAACGAGAGGATAGGTGCAGGGCTGTCCCGCGAGCGCTCGTGCCAGACCTAGAATGCCCAGCATCACCAGCGTGGCGTGAACGGTCGTGAAATAGAGAATGACCATTACCCAGATTGAGGCTTTGTCATAACCGCCCAGGATAACGATCAGCAGATTGGCGACAATCAATAACATGCCGGCCCACAGGCTGGCCGACAGTGTTTGCCGTAAATGCTGACGTGCCAGCGGCGGCGCAGTAGCGCGATGCCGCTGATACAACCACAACAAAGCCAAGAAAGCCAGACCAGGGAGTAGCAGCAAATTGATGAGATACAGCGACTCTGCTGCAACCGCCACGCCTTGACCGGGCAATGGCATTTCCTCGGCCACAGACGGGTCAGGCGAAACGGGCATTCACGACCTCCAGCAATGCGGCAGCCGTCGTTTCATCGTCGGTCAGCGCCTCCACCAGCGCCACCCGGCAGGCGGTAATGCGATCCATGCCACCGTGGATCAGCTGTGCGGCATACACCAGCAGGCGCGTACTGGGCACTTCATCCAGGTCATGCTCCTTGAGGGCGCGAAAGGCGCACGCTAATTGAACCAGCGATCCGGCTACCGTGGCATCACAACCGGTTTCACCGGTAAGGATCGCTCGCTCGTGTTCCGGACTCGGAAAATCAAAGCGTAGCGCGATAAAACGCTGACGGGTCGAAGGCTTCAGGCTTTTCAGCAGGCTTTGATAGCCCGGATTGTAGGACACCACCAGCATGAACGAGGGCGGCGCAATCAACACTTCACCAGTGCGTTCCACCGGCAGCACCCGCCGGTCGTCAGCGAGCGGATGCAAGATCACCGTCGTATCCTTACGCGCCTCCACGGCTTCATCCAGATAGCAGACGCCACCTTCACGCACCGCTCGCGTCAGCGGCCCATCGCACCAAATGGTCGCTCCGCTTTGCAGCAGGTGCCGTCCGACTAAATCCGCAGCGGATAGATCGTCATGGCAGGCAACCGTGTGCAACGGCAGCCCCAGCCGTGCCGCCATGTGGGCGACAAAGCGGGTTTTACCACAACCGGTTGGACCCTTGATCAACAGGGGCAAGCGATGACGCCAAGCCGCTTCGAAGACTATGCACTCGTCACCGGAGGGTTCGTAGTAAGGGATAGCCGGCATAAGATTCCAAAGAGCAGATTACGTCACAGATGGCTGAGCCTCGCCAGCCTCAATAGCCTCTGGCTTGTCCTTAGCAAAGAAGCTGTAAAGGTACACAGCCAGCCCGATAAAGAACACCACGCCAGCCAGCCAGCGCATCCAGTAAAACATCGCTAGCTGGTCCTGCACCGCCATGAACGATTGCGGGTTGGGAATGATGCGTTGTAACCACACTTGCAAGATACCGGCAGCGGTCAGAAACAGGGTAATGAACACCATCGACACCGTCATCAACCAGAAGCTCCACATCTCTAGCACCTGTGAACGTTCCGGGTTGACTTCGCGCCCGCGAAGGATCGGCATAGCGTAAGAAATAATGGTGAGCACCACCATCACATACGCGCCATAGAATGCCATGTGGCCATGCGCAGCGGTAATCTGAGTGCCATGGGTGTAGTAATTGATAGGAGCCAGGGTATGCAGGAACCCCCACACACCTGCACCGAGGAAAGCCATGACCCCTGTGCCTAATGCCCAGAGCATCGCAGCTTTGTTAGGATGCTGGCGGCGGCGGCGATTGACCATATTGAAACAGAATATGGTCAAAGCGAAGAATGGAATCGGCTCCAGCGCTGAGAACACCGAACCCCACCATTGCCAATAGCCGGGGGCGCCAATCCAGTAATAATGATGACCGGTGCCGATGATGCCGGTGACCAAGGTCAGGGTAATGATCACATACAACCACTTCTCGATCACTTCACGGTCCACGCCGGTGATCTTGAGTAACACGAAACCGAGAATCGCGCCTAGAATCAATTCCCACACGCCCTCGACCCACAGATGCACCACCCACCACCAGAAATACTTGTCTTTCACCAGATTGGACGGATTGTAGAAAGCGAACAGGAACAGCACGGTCAGGCCGATCAAACCCATCAACAGAATCACGGTAATTGCGGTCTTGCGTCCTTTGAGAAGGGTCATGCCAATATTGTAGAGGAAGGCCAGCGCCACTGCGGCAATGCCGAGTTTGGTAGGAAGCGGCTGTTCCAAGAACTCGCGGCCCATGGTTTCCAATAGTTCATTACCGGTGAGTTCCGCCAACGTGGCGTAAGGTACGGCCAGATAACCCGCGACGGTCAACGCCCCCGCAATCAGGAAGACCCAGAACAGCACATGCGCCAGCAACGGACTGTGCAATTCAGTTTCCGCCTCCTCGGGCACCAGGTAATAGGCGGCGCCCATAAAACCGAATAACAGCCAGACAATCAGCAGATTAGTGTGAACCATACGGGCAACATTGAAGGGAATCGCCGGGAACAAAAAGTCACCGATCACATATTGCAGGCCCAAAATCAAGCCAAACAGAATTTGCCCGGCGAACAAAGCGATGGCAGCGATAAAATACGGTTTGGCCACCGCCTGGGATTTGTATTGCAATTGCATAAATCTTTCCTCGTTGTCGATGCCAGAACCGTCATCAGCCCTGGATATTCGGTGGCCAATTCTCAGTATTGATTTCCGAGGTCCATTTCAGGAAAGCCACTAAATCATCCAACTGCTGCTCGGTGAAATGAAATTGCGGCATCTGCCGGCGGCCAGGCACTTTGGTGGGCTGTGCCTTAATCCAGATTTTGATGAATTCTGGACCGCGCCGCTTATAAACATTGCCCAGTTCCGGTGCAAAATAGGCGCCCTCACCTAGCAAGGTGTGGCAGCCAATACAATTACGGGTTTCCCATAAGAGCTTGCCGCGAGCCACCTCCAGTGAAGGAGTCTCAGTAGGTGTGCGTTGTGGAATTTTCCAGTTCGTGTGAAAGGTCAGCGCCAGAAACAGTAAGATGGAAAACACAGTTCCACCATAAAATACATTTCGGGCCATGGCCTTCGTGAAGGTTGCGCTCATTTCCTCTGGTCTCCTCAAGAGTCGCGCCCAGATAATCACCGTGTTGACGGCTCGCTATACACAGATTGTTGCGAAATGAGAGGAGGCATTCCTTGATTCAGATCAAGGAATGTTGCTATTGCTACCGGCATTCTTAAACTAAATTTTTATGCCACAGGAAAGCATCGATGGGTCAAATCACGCGTTTCATGAGCGACAGCCATCGCCGTTGCGATGAATTGTTTGCCGCCGCCGAAGAAGCCGTTGGTAACGGCGATTTCGTGGCCAGCCGCAGCCGGTTTCAGGCATTCCATACAGCAATGACACACCATTTTGCTATGGAGGAACAGGCGCTATTTCCTGCCTTTGAAGAGGTAAGCGGAAACACCATGGGACCAACCCGGGTCATGCGTCTGGAACATCAGCAAATGCGCGATGTGCTTGCGGCGATGGCTGCAGCATTAGCAACAGACGATCTGGAGGAGTATCTCGGTGAAGCGGAAACGCTGCTGATTCTGATGCAGCAGCACAATATTAAGGAAGAACAGATGCTATACCCGATGAGCGACCGGTTCCTGGAAAACAGCAGCGATGCTGTGATTCAGGCCATGTCCGGACTTCAGGAGGATTCGCCGGCATGAATGCGCCGGATATGGTGGTCGACGGGCGTGGTTTGGAACCCCCTGAGCCAATGGAGCGCGTGGTCGCAGCGCTGGATGTTTTACAGCCAGGACAGCGGATCCGGTTTCTGATCCATCGCCAGCCTTACCCGCTCTATGACCTATTGAGCCGCTATCACTACCGCTACGAAACGGCCCCGTTAGCAGAAGGCGGCTTTGAAGTCCTGATCTCAGCGTCATCATGAATGCGCCTGGATTATCCTTTGAACAGGCGCCGCCGTTCAGCGTCCCGCTGCGGTTTTTCCTGACGGCGCCATGGTTTTTAGTTCTGGCCGCCGCCTTGTTGCTTTGGGAAGGTCCGGGAATTTTTGCGAGCCGCTGGCTGCCGGCAGCCCTGGCGCTCACCCATCTGTTCGTTCTTGGCTTTATGGCCCACGTCATGCTGGGAGCGTTACTCCAAATTCTGCCGGTTGTCGTCGGAGTGACCGTGCCGCGCCCCGGTCTGACAGCAACCCTGATTCACCTTCCTCTAACGCTGGGGACGCTCGCTCTGGCAGGCGCATTCCTCGGCGGCGGTCCGATCGGATTTCAGATCGCCTCCGGGCTGCTTAGCCTGGGGTTTGGCGTTGCTTTAGCCGCTTTTCATCTTGCCGTCTGGCGCGCCCCGGTGGTCACAGACACCGTGATCGCACTGCGTTGCGCTCTGGGGGCATTACTGATAACGGTCATACTGGGGTTGCTGCTGGGAGGTTATTTTGGCTGGGGCCGATTGAGCCTGCCAATCCTATCGTTAACCAATCTGCATGCAGCCTGGGGACTTGCCGGCTGGACAACACTGCTGGTAGCAGGCGTTGCCTATCAAGTCGTGCCGATGTTCCAGATGACCCTGCCCTACTCGCAACGCTTAAGTCAATGGTTTGCGCCACTGATGGTGGCCCTGCTAATTGCAGAATCTGTATTGATTCTGGCCGATTGGAAGGCGATGGCAATTTGGGTTGGAGCGGCGCTAGCAGTGGGGTTAAGCATTTTTGCTATCAAAACGCTCATTCTGCTCAACCGGCGCCAACGTAAAATCGGTGATCCTACATTGATCTATTGGCGAGTCAGCATGGTTAGCTTATTGGCGAGCGCAGCACTGTGGCTGCTGACACCCCTTGTTCCCGGATGGGCGCAAGCCCCGCACCTTGAATGGCTCATAGGGATCATGCTGATTTTCGGCTTTGCCATTGCAGTGATCAATGGCATGTTATACAAAATTGTGCCGTTTCTGGCCTGGTTTCACTTGCAAGCACAACTGCTTGGCCAGCGGAAACCGCCAAACATGAAACGATTATTACCAGAAACTCATATCCGCCAACAGTTTTTAGCCTACCTGACAGCATTATTGCTGCTATTGACTGCCGCTCTTTACCCGGCCTGGTTTCTCTACCCCGCTGCGCTCGCCTTAGGCATCACCGGTGCCTGGTTAGGCATAAATCTCTTTAGTGTGTGGCGAATTTACCGCCGGACACTGCGTGAAGATCGCTAATCAACCCCGCAAAAAGGCAATCTCATACTTTTTCGCCTGAAAATCAGGCGCATTTTTCCTATCCTCTTATTTTAAGAATGGCTAAAATTTAAAAATTTGCACAATTAGCAGGCGCAAAGCCCATCTCTCTCTATCTGTTCGCGTCAACGAGGTCCGTCCTATCATGAATGCCGTGGTGCATGCCCAGGCTGAAAACCGCCATCTCCTGTCCGGCAATGAAGCCGTAGCCCGTGCGGCCTGGGAAGCCGGTGTCCAGGTAGCAGCCGCCTATCCCGGTACCCCTGCCACCGAAATCCTGGAAAATATCGCCCTCTACCCCGATATCTATTCTGAATGGTCCGTCAATGAAAAAGTCGCGGTAGAAGTCGCTATCGGCGCTTCTCTCGCTGGATCGCGCGCCTTGGCCGCCATGAAACATGTCGGTATGAACGTGGCCTCCGATGCATTTATGACCCAGTCGCTGGCCGGTGTCGCCGGCGGTCTGGTCATTGTGGTCGCCGATGATGTCGGGCTATCTTCCTCACAGAATGAACAGGATTCACGCTACTGGGGCCGTTTCGGTCATATGCCGGTTCTGGAGCCAGCCGATTCTCAGGAAACCTACGAGATGGTCAAACAGGCGTTCGCTCTCTCCGAAGAGTATGAAACGCCCGTCATCGTCCGTATGACCACGCGCGTTTGCCACGTCAAGGCGATGGTCACTTTTTCCGGAGAACGAACTGCGCATCACGCGCCAGGTTTCCAGAAAAATCCCCAACGCTGGGTGATGACCCCAGCCAATGCCAAGCCTCGCCTGCCGCTCATGCATCAGCGTGACCGGATGTTACGCGCGGTCTCCGAGGCGAGCAGCCTCAACGAAGTGTTCAAAGGCAGCGACCGGCGCATCGGCTTTGTCACCTCCGGCCCAGCGTTCATGCACGTCCGCGAGACGTTCCCGGACGCCCCCGTCTTCAAACTCGGCTTCAGCCACCCTGCGCCGCTAGACCGGATTCGCGCCTTCGCTGGCGATGTGGATACCGTGGCCGTCGTCGAGGAAACCGAACCTCTGCTAGAAACCGAACTCCGCGCCGCGGGCCTGAACGTGCGCGGCAAGGATGTGCTGCCTCGTTTCGGCGAGCTCGCCCCCAGCGTCCTGCGCCCAGCAATCAAGCCACTGCTCGGCGAGCCCTACGAAGTTCCGGCCCGTCCCCAATCCAGCGTTTTCCCCCGGCCGCCAACCATGTGCGCTTCCTGCCCGCATCTTGGCCCCTACTTTGCGCTCTCTCATATTCGTAATCTCAATATCATTGGGGACATCGGTTGCTACACGCTCGGCGCCGGACACCCCTGGAATGCACTGGACACTTGTACCTGCATGGGCGCTTCGCTGAGCATGGCCCACGGCATGGACAAAGGGCGCGGAGAATCCGATGAGAAAAAACACATCGTCGCGGTGATCGGTGATTCGACCTTTCTGCATATGGGCATGCAGGGGTTGTTGAACATGATCTACAACCGGGGCAATGTGACGGTTCTACTGCTCGATAACCGTTCAGTCGGCATGACCGGCGGCCAGGAAAACCCCGGCACCGGACAAGACCTGCATGGCTTGCCTGCCCCACGGGTCGATTTCGCCAAACTGGCCGAAGCCTTGGGCGTCCGCCCTGAGCGTATCCGCATGGCCGATCCCTACGAGCTGCCAACTATGGTCAAGCTGGTGCGGGAAGAAATCAAAATGGAAGAACCCTCGATCATCATTACCAACCGTCCTTGCTCGCTTACGGACCGCTTCGAACACCTCAAATCTTACGAAGTGCTAGAAGACAAATGCACCGGTTGCGGCAACTGCATCGATCTAGGTTGTCCGGCTATTTCCGTTTCCCGGCGGGAAACGGTGACTGCAAAGAGCGGTAAAACCAAGGCGCTGGTTTTTGCCCGCATCGATGCCAATACATGCACCGGCTGCCATATGTGCGTCGAAACGTGCGCGCCCGAGGCAATTGTTCAACCCCCGCCGGCAACGCGCACTATCCGGATTCATCCTCATGACTGATGGCATTACAAACATCCTCGTCGTAGGCATCGGCGGGCAAGGGGTCATGACCGCTGCCGAGATGCTGGCCCGCACCGCTTTGAATCAGGGCTACGACGTTAAAAAAACCGAGGTCGCTGGCATGGCCCAGCGCGGCGGCGTGGTTTCTTCGCATGTCCGCTTTGGCCCCAAGATCTACTCACCGCAGATCGATCCAGGGGAAGCTGATCTGCTGATTGGCTTTGAAGCCGCTGAGGGACTGCGCTGGTTGCCTTACTTGCGTCCGTCGGGCGTGGCTATGGTCAACACCTTACGGCTGACCCCGCCCATAGTTTCAGCCGGACTGTACGATTATCCTGCCGATCCGATTGCCAGCCTGGCGTCAGCCGGCATCGAAGTCCATACCTTTGACGCCGGCGCCATTGCGGATGAACTGGGCAATTCCAAACTGGTGAATACCATCATGCTGGGCGCAATTAGCGATTATCTGCCCTTCCCCTCTGAAGTGCTGAAAGCATGCATTGTCGAGGGCTTTCGCGCCTACAAACCCAAATTAGCGGAAATCAATGCCCAAGCCTTCGATGCAGGCCGGGCAGCGGGGCATTGATCGCAAACCGGCATTACGGGTTGCCAAAATAACGCACATTTCACCACTCAGTGCACCATTTGGAGGAATAAAGAATGCTCAAATCACAATTTTTAAGGACGCTTCTCGCCGCGGCGTTATTCGTGAGCGCCAATCCCGTCAATGCTGCCGACCCCATCAAAATCGGCACCTTTCTCACGACCACCGGTCCGGCCTCCTTTCTCGGCGATCCCGAGCTGAAAACCCTGCAAATGATCGTTGAGGACATCAACGCGAAAGGCGGCCTGAATGGACGCAACGTAGAACTGATTCATTACGATACCGGCGGCAATGCCCGCGAGGCATTGAACTTTGTCAAACGCCTAATTCGCAAGGATAATGTTGATCTGATTGTCGGCGGCACCACTTCAGGAGACACCTTAGCAGTGATTCCCGAGGTGGAGAAGGAAAGCATTCCACTGATTTCCTTGGCGGGCGCGGTTGAAATCATCGAACCCGCCCGGAAATGGGTCTTTAAGGTGGCCCACACGGACCGCATGGCCGCGGCCAAGATCTTCGAAGATCTACGCAAGCGTCATTTAACCCAGGTTGCGCTCATCACCGGCGATGGCGGCTTCGACAAATCGGGCCGGGCGCAAATTCTCAAGCTCGCGCCTGAATACGGCATCACCCTGGTCGCTGACGAGTCCTATGGCAACAAGGACACAGATATGACCACCCCGTTGACCAAGATTCGCGCTACCAGCGCTCAGGCGATCATCAATTTCGGTTTCGGCCAAGCGCCAGCAATTGTCACCAAGAACATCAAACAACTGGGTATCGGCCTGCCGGTCTACCAGTCTCATGGGGTTGCCTCCCAAACTTTCATCGACTTGGCAGGTGACGCAGCAGAAGGGGTGCGCTTGCCGGCAGCGGCTTTGGTGGTTGCCGGGCAGCTAGCCGATACCGACCCGCAAAAACCCATCTTGCTGGCCTACAAGAAAGCTTATGAAAGCAAGCACGGGCCGGTCTCAACCTTCGGCGGCCATGCGTACGACGGCATACTGATCGCTGCCGAGGCCATCAAGCGGGCGGGCGGTACAGACAAAGTCAAGGTTCGCGATGAAATCGAGAAAACCCAGGGCTTCATTGGCACCGCCGGCGTTTTCAACATGACCCCGGAAGATCACATGGGCCTGAACCTGGACGCCTTTAAAATGGTCGAGATCCACAACGGCGCTTGGAAGATTGTCGAATAGCGGCTGTCAATGCTTGAACAAATCTTTCAGTTCCTGGTCACCGGCATCACGGTAGGTTCGATCTACGCCTTGGTGGGATTAGGTTTTGCCCTGATCTACAACGCCTCGGACGTCGTCAACTTCGCGCAAGGTGAATTCGTGATGCTGGGGGCTATGAATGCGATTGCCCTGTTAGCGGCGGGGCTGCCCCTGCCGCTCGCGGCTATTGCGGCGGTGCTGCTCACAACATTAGTTGGCTTGCTGCTGGAGCGCTTCGCTATTGAACCGGCGAAAGGTGCTTCGGTGGTGACGACGATTATCATTACCATCGGCGCGGCAATATTCCTGCGCGGGGTTGCGTCGCTGCTCTGGGGCAAAAACTCGCTGCCTTTGCCTGCGTTCTCCGGTAATGAGCCAATCGATCTCGGTGGCGCCACCCTGCTGCCGCAAAGCCTGTGGATACTCGGTGGCACGGTCGTATTGGTAGCGCTGGTCAACGCTTTTCTAAATCGCACCTTACTTGGCAAGGCGCTCTTGGCCTGTTCGTTCAACCGTGCGGCCGCGCAATTGGCCGGTATCAACGTCCAGGTCATGTTGCGGCTGGCCTACGGCCTGTCCGCCGGTTTAGGCGCGATTGCTGGCATTCTTGTCGCCCCCATCACCTTCAGTTCCTACGAAGCCGGCATTATGCTGGGCCTCAAAGGTTTCTCCGCCGCGATCGTCGGCGGGATCGGTAACCCTATGGGCGCGGTCGCGGGCGGTTTGCTCCTGGGCGTGCTGGAAGCGCTGGGTGCGGGGCTGATCTCCTCCGGCTACAAGGACGCAATCGCCTTTATATTTGTGCTCATGGTGCTGTTTTTTGAACCGACCGGGCTGTTTAGCCACAAAGCCGCGGAACGGGTCTGAACGATGCGGCTGACCGGTTTTTTCATTTTCGCGGCCAGCGTCGTGCTGCTGCCCGTATTATTTCCGGACAACTACTTTGTCACGGTTGTCGGCATCGCGGCCGGACTGCACGTTATTCTTGCTGTCGGTCTTAACCTGCTGATGGGTTACGCTGGGCAAATTTCCCTGGGTCACGCGGCTTTCTTCGGGATGGGCGCTTATGCCTCAGCGATTCTGACCACCCGTTTTAATTGGCCCAGTCTCCTAGCGATGCTAGCCGGCCTGTGGGTGGCTGGAACCATTGCCTGGCTGCTGGCCCGGCCTATTCTCCGCCTGCGCGGCCATTATCTAGCTATGGCGACGCTGGGTTTTGGCATCATTATCCATGTCATCCTGGTCCAAGCCGCGCACTGGACGGGTGGACCCGATGGTCTGGGCGAGATTCCGCCCCTGAATCTATTGGGCTGGACAGTCGACGGTGACCAGCAATGGTATGGCGTCATCGCCGCCGCCATGCTGCTGTCTATCTGGTTATCGCTGAATATCGTCGATTCACGGATCGGCCGCGCGCTGCGGGCAGTGCGCAGCTCCGAATTCGCCGCCCAGATGATGGGGATTGACGCGACTCGCGCCAAGACACAGATATTTGTCGTTTCAGCGCTTTTCGCCGCCTGTGCCGGGAGTCTATTTGCCCATCAGCAGGCGTTTGTCAGCCCGGATTCCTTCAGTCTCATGATCTCAGTAGAGCTTGTGACGATGGTAGTGCTGGGCGGGATGGCCTCAACCTTTGGCGCAGCGTGCGGCGCAATTGCCCTAACCCTGTTGCATGAAGGCTTGGTGGTTTTCGAGGATTACGAAATGCTGATTCACGGCGCGCTGCTCATGGCCGTGATGATCTTTCTGCCGCAAGGACTATTTGCCGGTGTGAGTCAGGGCGTGCGGCGAGGGTGGGCCTTGATCGCTTCAAGGCAAAGGCATAAAGGATAAATGCAAAATCATGCAGCCATGACGAAAACCACTCCCTTACTTGCCATCGAGACGCTTGAACAAAGTTTCGGCGGCGTCATGGCCCTGGCCGGTATTAGTTTCCAAACGTCAGCCAACCGGATCCAGGCCATCATCGGCCCCAATGGCGCCGGTAAAACGACCCTGTTTAATGTCCTGTGCGGGTTCTACCAGCCTGCCGCAGGCTCGCTGCGTTTCAACGGCCAAGAACTACGCGGCCTGCCCCCGCATCGCATCGCCGCCCTCGGCATTGCCCGCACCTTCCAGAATCTGCAACTGTTCTTCAATATGACCGTTCTGGAAAACGTCATGGTCGGTTGCCACCTGCGCGCCAGAACCGGCCTGCTGGCCGCCGCCTTGCGCCTCTCCAGCGTACGGCATGAAGAACGGCAGCTCCGGGAATGGGCCAGCGAGGCGCTGGAATTGTGCGGGCTGTCCGGTCAAAGCGAACGCCTCGCAGGCGCCCTGCCCTACGGCTTGATGAAACGGGTTGAAATTGCCCGCGCATTGGCCGCCAAACCCCAACTGCTGCTGCTGGACGAACCCGCCGCTGGTCTCAACGACACTGAAACCATGGCCTTGCGTGACTTGATCATACGCATCCGCGCATCCGGCGTTACCGTGCTGTTGGTTGAGCATCATATGCCACTGGTCATGAGTGTCTCGGACCGCCTGCTGGTATTAGATTACGGCAGTGTCTTAGCGGAAGGCACACCGGCGGAAATTCAGGCGGATCCACGGGTCATCGCCGCCTATTTAGGAGGTGCCGTGCAGTATGCCGTCTAATGCGCCCGATTCTCTCCTCGCCTCCGGTTCTTCACCTATAAAAAACGGCGAGGAGCTGCTGCTGGAAATCACGGGCCTGAACAGCCACTACGGCCCGGTACAGGTGATTCACGGCATTAGCTTGAGCGTTCATGCGGGCGAGCTGGTCGCGTTGGTCGGCGGCAATGGCGCTGGCAAAACCACCCTGCTCCACACCTTATCCAGCCTGCATCCTCCGAGTGCTGGAACCATCCGGTTTGATGGCCATGATATCACCCGCTGGCCCTCTCATCGCATCGTCGCCGCTGGAATCTGTCAAGTGCCTGAAGGCCGCCAAGTCTTTGCGCCTCTGAGTGTCGAAGATAACCTGCGGCTGGGCGCCTATCGCCAGCACCGCAACACCGGTTGGATACGGCACGAGATGGAACGGGTCTATCATCTATTCCCGATTCTCCACGAGCGCCGCCAGCAGCTCGCCGGCACCTTGTCCGGTGGCCAGCAGCAAATGTTAGCCATTGGCCGCGCCTTGCTGGGCCGGCCCCGTCTGCTGCTGCTGGATGAACCGTCGATGGGTCTCGCGCCGCTGCTGGTTGAAGAGATTTTCCGGGTGATTGTCGAACTCAACACCCAAGGAGTCACCATCTTGCTGGTCGAACAGAACGCCCGCGCCGCCCTCGCCATCGCCGGGCGCGGCTATATTCTGGAGACGGGGCGCATTGTCAAAACCGCTCCCGCATCCGAGCTACTGGCTGATGACGATGTGCGCCGGGCGTATTTGGGTTATTAAGTTTGGGTAAAGGGAGGATTGAACCATGCACGTAGACCGGATCATGACCCGTGGAGTCTTACAGGTCACTGAAGATACCCGCCTGCCGCAATTGGCCGCTCTAATGCGTGATCATCATATCCGCCACCTGCCGGTTGTGCGTGAAGGTCATCTAACCGGATTGGTCACCTCCCACGATCTGGAACGTGTCTCGCCCTCCCCCATCACAACGCTCTCAGTAGGCGAGGCCAATTACCTGCTGGGTAAACTGACCGCAGCGAAGGTCATGCGCTCCAAAGTGATCACCTGCACCCCAGATACCCTGGTCGAAGAAGCTGCGCGGCTGCTGCGTCAAGAGAGGATCGGCTGCCTGCCCGTCGTCGAAAGCAGTGGTCAACTGGTTGGAATCGTCACCCACGAAGATTTGCTGGATTTTTTCCTCGAAATCACCGGCTGTCTGATGGAAGACGCCACGCGCATTACCGTACATCTGCCTGACACGATCGGCCAGCTCGGCAAACTGCTAACCGCCATTAATGAAGCCGGTGGCTATATCGCCACTGTCGTTTCACCGCTGCATCCTGATCAAACCGGCTTACGGATTGCTGTGGTCCGCTACCGCGCCCCCAACCCCCACGCCTTAAACCAGCATCTGCGTAATCTTGGCTATGATTTGCTCACCGAAACGCTGCCGCTTGCAAGAAAGTAACGCCTTATATTCTCCTCTGCCAGAGCCGGCCGGCGCAGCACAGCCAAACGCTGAAAGATCAGTTATCCTTGGAGAGTGACAGCCAGACTCTTAAGAGTGACAGCGAGGCTCTGCTGGTTACGATCCCTCATCCATCCAAGGAAACTGTGCGATGTCCGATCTCAAATTCCACCTCCAAGGTCCACAATCCGGCGCGACGGCCGCCGCGCTGGAAACGTTCTTTGCGGAAACGTTCGGCGAAAAGGCCCGCCGCGAAAGCCCCTCGCCGCCAGCCGTTAGCGAAGCCGAGAAAGCCGCCGATCCCATCGCGGTCGCGGCGCTGATTCTCAGCATCCCCGGCGCGTTGCTGGCAACCGTGGATTTAGCCGAGCGCCTCCAGCTCAAGCAAAAAGCCGAGCGGCTGATCGCGCTGGCCCGCCGCGAGTGGCGAGAGCACGGCACGCGCATCTGGCTCCGGCGGCGAAATGTGGCCCCGCTGGCGCTGGACGAGATCGAGCCTGCTGACGTTTTGGACGCTGTCGGTAAAGCGCAAGAGCCATAATCCCTCTAACCGGCTAAGGAGTTGGACGAGGCCATGACCACCCTTTTCCGCATTGAACCGGACCGTTTGTGCTTGCGTTGCGAACAAGCCGGTCTGGATGAATCCCGCCCGCTGACTCCCGCCGACGAATCCCGGTTTCGCGGCTGGTTGCAGGATTACCGCAACCGCCTGCGGGAACACGGAGACGAGGCGGCACGCTCACGGTTAGGCCGGGAACTGTACGCCTGGCTGGACGGTGACGCCGGTTGGCTAGCCCGCGCGCGCGAAACCGCGCCCGTGCCCTGGATCGTCGAATGGCGCGCGCCGCGCGATCCCAATGCCTTGGTCCGGCTGTTTCTCCAGTTGCCTTGGGAGTTGCTGGCCGACGGTCAGGGTTATCTGGCGGCGGATCTAGCATTGCGCTATACCCCGGTGCGCCGCTTGGGCGAACCGGCTCCGCCAGCGGCCCCTTCTCCCTGCCGGTTATCCTTGGTATTTATGGCTGCCGCGCCCCGTGATCAGCACCGCTTGGATTACGAAGCCGAGGAAACCGCCATTCTGGACGCTACGGCGAAGACCGGACTGGATTTGACCGTGGAGGAAAGCGGTACGCTGGAATGGCTGGCGGCGCGCGTGGCGGAGGAAGCGCCGGTGGATGTCCTGCATCTGTCCTGTCATGGCCAGGGCGGCGCCAAACCGGCCCTGTGTCTGGAAACCGATGAAGGCGCAACCCACCTGGCCAGCGTCGAGCGCCTGATCGAAGACCTGTCCACCCATCGCCCTCGGCTGCTGTTTTTGTCGGCCTGCCACACCGCTGAAAGTGCGGAAAACGGAGATGGAACTGGGATCGTGGATTCGCTGGCCTTGGCATTGCTGCGGGCGGGGATGCCGGCGGTGCTGGGCTGGGACGGGCCGGTGTCGGACGCGGAAGCCACGGAATTCGCCGCGCATCTCTATCAGCAATTGGCGCGCAAGGCCGATCTGCAAGCAGCGCTCGCCGCAGCCCGTTCCGCCTTATTGAACCGGCACGAGGCGGACCCGCTGGCGCGGTCGCGGGATTGGCATTTGGCGCGCTTGTTCCTGGGACCGGCCGGGGGCGGGCCGCTGATCAAAGGCAATCGCGCCCGGCATCGCAAGGATATCGATGGCGGTCACAAGGAGTTTCTGGATGCCAAGGGGCAACAGATTCCAGTCGCCGGGCGTTTCGAATTCGTGGGACGCCGTCGGCCGCTGCAAGATGCGTTGCGCGAGTTGCGCCAGCGCAATCACGCGGGCGTGCTGATTCACGGCATGGGGCGGCAGGGCAAATCCAGCTTGGCAGCGCGGATGGCTAACCGGCTGCATCACCACGAGCCGGTGGTGGTGTTCGAGCGTTACGACGCGCCGGCGATTTTGGAAGCGTTTCGGCGCGCCATCGGCGGCCGGGAAGTCCGGGACATCATCGATGCCTATCGGGATCGGGTGCGCCAGCATCCAGATCAATTGGCGGATGGCCTGCGGGCGTTGCTGGAAGGCCCGTGCCGGGAACCGGTGAAGGATGACAGCGGGCGCGTCACTCGCCGGCCCGTGCTGCTGATATTGGATGATCTGGAACGCATCCTGTGCGATCCCGGTCCCGGAGGTTTGCACCGGGTTCAGGCGGAATGGGTGCCCGTGCTGCGGGCGGTGGTGGAGGCGTTCGCCGAAGCGGACAGCGATTCCCGCTTGCTGATAACCAGCCGGTTCCGGTTTACCCTGCCCCAGCAGGATGGCCGCGATTTGGCCGATGCGCTGTTTGCCTTGCACTTGCCGCCGATGGAAACGGCGGAGAGCCGCCAGCAAGCGGCCCGGAAAGCCCGCCCCGCCGGTCAGGCCAACACCGTGCCGGACGAAACCCGCACCCAGCGGTGCATCGACCTGGCCCAGGGCAATCCGGGTTTGCAAGACCGCCTATTTTCCCTGTCCTTGCAAGATCCCGCTGCCTGCGATCAAGCCCTAACGGCGATGGAGCATTACCTGGCGGGCCACAACCCGGATCAGGAAACCGTGCGGACGTTTCTGGAGAATCTGGCCATCGATCACTCGCTGGCGGTGCTCAAGCCGGGCGAACACGAGTTGTTGCGAGTCGCGACCCTGTTCGAGTTACCCGTGCCGTGGGCGGTGCTGGACGTGCTGGCCAAGGCGTTGGCGCTGGACGCGGGTGAGCCGTGCGGCGTCCGGTTGTTTGGCTTGGGTTTATGGGACGTTTATCCCGGCCTGGTGCAGTACGCAGAACCGGCCACTGCTGTCAACGCCTTGGTGCGGCCTTTGGCGGGAACGCTGACCGGCAGCGAAATCCAGACGCTGGCCGACGTGGCACTGCCCAAGCTGTTTGCTGATTGGGGCGGCGCTGACGGCAGCCGCCGTCCTTATCCAGCGGATTACGAACTGGCCCGCCTGGCGGTGCTGGCCGGCCAACCCCTGGGATTGGAGGTGACGGCGGAACCGGCCATCCGCTGGCTGGGTGATCGGTTTCGCTATCCTGAAGCCGCTCAACTGGCCCGACAAGCGATAGCGTGTCTGGACCGGCATCAGGTGGAAATTCCGCTCGCGTTGTTGCGAGTGGCCGGCGAAGCCTGCGTTCAAGTGGGCGATACGCCAGCGGCGCGCGGCGCTTATCAGCGGGCACTCGCGCGGCTGGAGGGTTTGCTGGCGCAAGGTCAAACCCCCGATACCGAAGACCATGCCTACCTGCTGGCTGTTCATGGCCGGCTATTGATCCAGGATGGCGAGCCGGATCGGGCGCTGGAGTTTCTGGAACAAGCCAAGCAACTCTTAAGCACTGATCAGCGCTTCCGGCGTGAGCACAGCATCGTGCTGGGCGACATCGCCCGCATCAAGGTTGACAAGGGCGAGGTGGACGAGGCCCTCACGCTGCATCAAGAAATGCTGACGGTGTTC
>ERZ795053.1866-NODE-1866-length-26149-cov-11.626313_pt1 | contig 26149 bp, 20 predicted proteins | sample MGYA00375137_ERZ795053 | MGnify/ENA primary metagenome ERZ795053 (study PRJEB30182, sample SAMN05720284) | activated sludge metagenome | isolation source: Anaerobic digester | place: Hong Kong | collected 2014-12-17 ...
AAGGGCGTTGATTTAACATTAAGCTTCAACGCAAAAACCGAAACTCTCAAATTCAATACTTCGGTAACATTTACAACCTCGAAAAACTTAGTAACTGCTACCAATAGAGATGGAACAGCCGTAGTTACAGGTGGAAGTTACTTTAACGGTCAAAGCCAGAGCGTAACAAGATTCGAAAAGGGAGAAACCCCCGGTTACTTCTATGGATACAAAACCGACGGACTATTCCAAACTGTTGAGGAAATAGAACAAAGTCCTACCCAAACAGGAGCTGTTCCCGGCGATATTAAATTCGTAGATGTTAACGGCGACGGTAAGATAAGCGACCTTGATAGAACAAAAATTGGTGATCCATTTCCCGATTTCACAATGGGTTGGAATGTTAACTTAGAATATAAAAACTTCGACTTTAGCGTATTCACCTATGCTTCTGTTGGAAACGACATTTACAGAGCTTACGAAAGAAATGCTCAATACTCAAACAAATTCAGAAGTATTTTAAATAGGTGGACTGGCCCATATTCTACAAATGATTCTCGTTACCCTCGTTACTCTTTCAACGATGCTAATAGCAATATTAGGGCCTCCGATAGATATGTTGAAGATGGATCGTTTGTAAAAATTAAGAATATTGTACTGGGTTACACCTTACCTTCTTCTTGGTATAGCAAAATAGGGATAGCCAAACTCCGCGTTTATGCTCAGGTTAAAAACCTTTATACATTCACAAAGTATTCAGGATACGACCCGGAAATTGCTGGCGGAATATTCGATACAGGAGTCGATCGTGGAAACTACCCACAGGCTAGAACTATTTCGATGGGTTTAGATTTAAACTTTTAAACGGCTAAAATTGAAAATATGAAAAGTATAAAAATAATAGGCTCGCTCATCATGCTATTAATTGCAACCAGCTGTAAGGACTGGGTTGAATTTGATCCTCATGATGAATACAAGATTACAGAAAACGATTACTTGGCTTCTGCATCCGATTATCAAACAATGGCAGTAAGCTGTTACACTCCATTGCAATGGTTAAATCAAATGGTAGTAATTGGCGATATTGCCAGTGATAATTCTGTTGCCGGTGGCGAAAATGCTTCGGATGTTATCGCCCTTCAACAAGTTGACGATTACACTACAACAACTAATAATAGTGCCCTCGAAAATTTATGGCAATCGGCATACGAAGGAGTAAACAGAACAAACTACTTATTGCACTACTGGGATAAAAACATTGCAGGTAATACAATAAACTTTACCGGAAAAGATGCTCTAAAAGGTGAAATTTATTTTTTACGTGCATATTACTATTTTAACCTTGTAAGGATGTTCGGAGATGTTGTCCTGTTCACAGATCGTAAAATCTCCGTAGAAGATTTTGGAAAACTCCAGCGCTCCCCAAAAGCCGATGTTTATACCCAAATCGAACAAGACCTGTTGGCCGCTATCGATGTATTACCTCCAACCAATGTTGAAAAAGGTAGAATTACAAAATATGCAGCACAAGCCCTTTTAGGAAAAGTTTACCTATACGAAGAAAAATTTGACGATGCTGCAACAATGCTCGAAAATGTAGTAAATGGCCCATTTTCTCTTGTTTCCAATTTCTACGGAATGTTTTTATCAACCGGAGAAAACGGTCCTGGCTCCGTATTCGAAATTCAATATTCAAATGCGTCTCCCTACTATAACTGGGGAGGATATGCAAGAGGGCAAGGAAACTACGCCGTTCAGCAAAATGGCGTTCGCGGAATATCGGGAAGCGACGATATGCCATATGCCGCAGGATGGAGTACAAATCTTCCCACTCAGGAGTTAGCCAATGCTTATGCTACAGGCGACCAACGTAAGGATGCTACCATACTCGACATTGAAGCTTACAAAACAGCACACCCCGAATACAATATTAAATATCAAGTTGCCCCCTATAAAAACACCGGTTTGTACAACAATAAGTACCAACCTATGAAAGGTCATACTAGCGGTCAAGTTGAATTAAACTACGATAATAACCAAAGGATTATCCGTTATGCTGATGTTCTGCTAATGGCTGCAGAAGCGAATAATAGGTCAACTACCCCCGACGACATCAAGGCAAGAGGGTATTTAAACCGGGTTCGCAGGAGAGCATTCGGCGATGAAAACCACGACATTAACCTATCTGGAAACGAATTATTACAGGCTATTTGGAACGAACGCCGTTTGGAATTGGCTATGGAAGGCGACAGATTTTTCGACTTAGTAAGAACCGGTCAAGCCTCTTCTAAATTATCAGGATTTGTTGTTGGCAAAAACGAAGTGTTCCCAATTCCTCAAAAAGATGTTGATGTTGCTGGTTTAACCCAAAATCCTAATTGGCAATAACCCTTATTTAACAGTTTAAATTGAAGAAAATGAAAATAGTAAAAAATATATTGAGGCTTTTGATGCTAACTGCCGTTGTTGCAGGGTGCACAGAAGATTATGATGATGTTTCATTTATTTCAAAAGATGCAGCCCCATCCAATATCTCGGCAATTTTTAGCATAACACACGACAATTCGGGGCTGGTAACAATATATCCAAGTGGAGATAATGTTTACACTTTTGAAATATACTACGGCGATCAAACCGAAAATCCCGATACTATTTTGGCAGGGAAAAATATTCAGCATAAATACCCCGAAGGCGAATTCGAAACAAAGGTTATTGCACATAGCGCTGCGGGTTTAGCTACTGAAAAAACATTTCCGCTAACCGTATCATATAGGGCTCCGGAAAATCTAAAAGTTAATGCTGCTATAGATGCTGACAACAACTTTAAGGTTAACGTAAGCGCCTCTGCCGATTATGCGTCTTACTTCGATGTTTACTTTGGAGATGTAGAAAACGAGGTTCCGGTTTCATTTTTAAAAGACTCTGTGGCAAGCCACACATATGCATCGGTTGGAACATATACCATTAGAGTTGTTGCTCAAAGTGGCGGTGCTGCAACCATCGAACAAACCACCGACATAACCATCGTTAACCCGTTGTTACTTCCTATCGACTTCGAATCTTCTACACTTGCTTACGATTTTACCAATTTCGATGGAGGCGTAGTTACCGTTGTTGACAATCCTTATTCCGAAGGAATAAACACAAGTGCAAAAGTTGGTAAAATGGTTAAAAATGCAGGACAAACCTGGGGTGGCAGCTTCATTACCATTAGTGGTTCTATCGACTTTTCTACAAATAAATATGTAAAAATGAAGGTTTATTCCCCTAGAGTTGGTGCTAAGGTGTTATTTAAAGTTGAAAACTCCTCAAATAGCGGTATAAATTACGAACAGGAGGTTACCACAACCGTGGCAAACGAATGGGAAGAGTTAGTTTTCGATTACACAGGAATCGACGCAAACCAATCCTACCAAAATATAGTGCTAATTTTTGATAATGGGACTATGGGCGATGGTACCGACAACTTCACTTTCTACTTCGATGATATTAAACTGGCAATAGACGACGGACAAGTAAAACTCCCTCTTGGTTTCGAATCTTCAACTACAACCTACACGTTTACCGATTTCGACGGTGGTGCTGTTACTATAATCGATAATCCTCATGCCGAAGGAATTAACACCAGTGCAAAGGTTACCCAAATGGTTAAAAATGCAGGTCAAACTTGGGGAGGTAGCTATATTGCGCTAAGTAATCCTATCGATTTTTCAGCAGGGAAAACGTTTAAAATGAAAGTTTACTCTCCCAGAGTAGGTGCAAAAGTTCTTCTTAAAGTTGAAAATTTAACCGATGGAGGCACCAGTTACGAGCAAGAAGTTGCTACTACAATTGCAAATGCTTGGGAAGAGTTAACATTCGATTATAGTGGAATCGACGATACAAAATCATACCAGAAAGTTGTACTAATTTTCGATAATGGTACTGCTGGCGATGGTACTGCCAACTTTACGTTCCTTTTCGACGATATTACACTTAACTAATTATTAAAATTGAAACTATGATTAATAAAACATCAATATTCGCTTCTATTCTTCTAGCAGCCGTTGTTGGATTTACTGGCTGTCAGGAAACAGAATATTCGTTTGGAGAATTAAAAGCCCCATCAAACCTTTCGTTTACAACTACGATAATTGGGGTTGATAATGACAACCCCAATGGAAATGGTTCTGGCAAAGTTTTTATTAGTTGTACTGCCGACGACAAAATGTCGTATAACATTGATTTTGGCGATGGAAATTCCAGCCTAGTTTACACCGATACAACAACCTATACTTATGCAAACCCTGGAACCGAAGAGTACATAATTACCGTTAAAGCAATCGGAACCGGCGGATTGGTAAGTACCGCAAATGGAACAGTTACAGTATATGTCTCCTTTAAAATTCCTCCTTATATTATTGAGGATTTAACCGAAGGAACATCCAAAGTATGGGTAGCCGATAAAGATAACGCAGGTTTCTTTGGCGTTGGACCAGGAACATTAGATGCAGCTGGAGGAGATCTTACCAATTTATTTACTTCTATTTGGTGGTCCATAGGGGCAAACGATAATGCAAAAACTCCTGCCTACGACGACGAAGTTACCTTTACAAAAGATGACAACGACAACATTTACATGACTGTAGATAATAAAGGCGAATCGTTCCTTATTTCCGCAGCAACTTCGTATTACGGGTTCTCTGGTGGTGATGGAGGCTATCCTCTAGTTACTGGCCAAACGGTAAAACTAACATTTACCAACGCCACATCTGAATCGACCGAAGACCTTTCAACTCGTATTCAGTTTATCGTTCCCGGTAATGGAATTGTAATCTTTGGAACAGGTGGAACTACATACGAAATACTATCTATTACTTCCGAAAGCATTTACATAAGAAATATTGGCGCCGACGGAAACGCATGGTATCAAAGATTAGTAGTTAAAGAATAAAACTAAACTAAGACTCCGGTCAAAAAATTTGATCGGAGTCTTAAAAACAAAAAACTCTCTTTATAGCGAATGGTTTGTCAAATGAAACACTTTTTATTACTGATACTCTTTGTTTTAGGATTTGTCCTTTCGTTCGGTTGTAAAAAATCGGACGAGGTAGAAAAAATTATTCCTACTAACCTGGAGGTAAATGCTGTTGTTAGCAGCGATGGAAGTGGAAACGTTGCATTTACTGCAACTGCCGATAATGCAATATCCTACGACTACGAATTTGGCAATGGCGATATCCAAACGGTTCAATCGGGCATAGTTACCTATCAATATACACAGGTGGGCACACTAACATACAGCGTAACCGTTACGGCAAAAAGCATCGACAACCTCACTGCAAAAGAAACAATTCAGGTTACCGTTACGGTAAACGAAGTTACGCCTTCGCTTTATTGGTCTGACGAGTTTAACGTTGATGGCGCACCCGACCCAACAAAATGGGGATACGACATTGGCGGTGGCGGCTGGGGCAATCAGGAATTAGAATACTACACAAACAGAACAGCAAATGCAGTTGTAGAACAAGGTGTTCTAAAAATTAACGCTATAAAGGAAAGTTATCAAGGATACGAATACACCTCTGCAAGATTAATTTCCAAAGGGAAATTCGATTTTAAGTATGGTAAAGTAGAAGTAAGAGCAAAACTACCTGCCGGCGTTGGCACCTGGCCAGCAATTTGGATGCTGGGCATCGACATAAGTACTGCAGGCTGGCCCTACTGTGGCGAAATTGATATTATGGAACACAGGGGAAGCGAACTTAATAAAATTTATGGAACGCTACATTATCCTGGCAGATCAGGAGGTAATGCCGATGGAAGCACTATTACAATTAGTAATGCTACAACGGAATTTCATGTTTATTCCATCGACTGGACTGCAGCTTACATTAAGATATATGTTGACGACACGCTATACCATACGGTAATAAACTCGGATAGTATTCCTTTCAATCATAACTTCTTTTTTATTATGAACATTGCAATGGGTGGAACTTTTGGTGGTACTGTTGACCCTTCATTTACAAACGCTACAATGGAGGTCGATTACATAAGAGTATATAAATAAACCGATTGGAATTTAAATTACGTACGCTCTTTTTATTATTAAAAAGATGTGCAATAAAAATGTCCTTACACTTCCATTCCTCCCTTACAGTACATTCAATATCAATATTTTGTATTTAAGTCTTCCGATTAACGTATCGGAATAGTAAAAAATTTCAGAGTAATTTATTGTAAGTATTCACATCGTAACAGGTTGTAAATGCTTTTGCATGTGGTTTTTATCAATGGGAAAACTGCATTTAATGTATAATTAGATAATAGTTTATGAATAAGATATATTTTCTCATTGTTGCAATCATTTTTTTCAACTCTTGCTCCACAAAGAAAGTTGACAAAGCAGACTCGAGTATTGAAACAAAGGTAGATTCTGTTTTGGCTATGCTTTCTATCGACGAAAAGGTTGGACAAATGAATCAGCTATCGAGTTTTTATAATAGCGACCCCGATGGACTTAAAGCAATGATTCGCGAAGGGAAAGTGGGCTCGTTGCTAAACGAGGTAAACCCCGATGTGGTAAACGAATTGCAACGGGTAGCCACAAAGGAAAGCAAACACGGAATTCCCTTAATTATCGGTCGTGATGTTATCCACGGGTTTAAAACCGTTTTTCCTATTCCTTTAGGACAGGCAGCATCGTGGAATCCTGCATTAGTTGAAAAATCATCGCATATTGCGGCTATCGAAGCACGCTCGAAAGGCGTTACTTGGACATTTTCTCCAATGATTGATATAGCCCGCGATCCCCGTTGGGGAAGAGTAGCCGAAGGCTATGGCGAAGACCCGTTTCTTACAAGTACACTTGGCAATGCAGCCATTAAAGGGTATCAGGGCAATAACTTATCGGCTAACGACAGAATTGCCGCATGTGCCAAACACTTTGCCGCTTATGGCGCAGCCGAAGCCGGACGCGAATACAACACGGTAATTACATCCAATCAGGAGTTACGAAACGTTTACCTAAAACCCTTTCAATCGGCATCTCACACAGGAGCAGCAACCTTTATGGCTGCATTTAACGAAATTAACGGAATTCCCTGTAGCGGGAATAAAAAACTTCTTACCGATGTTCTCAGAAACGAATGGGGTTTTAAAGGATTTGTTGTTAGCGATTGGGCATCTATCCCCGAAATGATAAATCATGGTTTTGCCGACAACGAAACCGACTGTGCACTAATAGCAGCCAATGCCGGTGTCGATATGGAGATGTCGAGCCATACCTACCTCGACAATCTTGCCAACCTGATAAAACAGGGAAAAATATCGGAAACGGTTGTCGATAATGCCGTTCGCAATATTCTCAGGGTAAAATTCCAGCTGGGTCTTTTTTCAAATCCTTACGTTGATACTGCAAAAGCTTCCTTTGCTGCCGATTCTTCCTTAATTATTGCCAAAGAACTCGCACTGGAAAGCTTGGTTTTGCTAAAAAACGAGAATAATGTTCTTCCGCTGAGCACAAAAATTGGAAAGGTTGCCGTAATAGGTCCTATGTCAAACGACAGGTACGAACAATTGGGAACATGGGTTTTCGACTGCGATACCAATACAACGGTTACCCCGTTAAGCGCTATCCGCGCTACAATAGGAAATAACAAAGTCATTTATGCTAAGACGCTTGCCTACAGCCGCGATAAAAATACCGGACGATTCTATCAAGCAATATCGGCAGCCCGTAGTGCTAATGCAGTTCTTGTCTTTGTTGGAGAAGAGTCAATTTTATCGGGCGAAGCCCATGGTCGCGCACACATCGATTTACCCGGAGTTCAGGCAGACCTAATTAAAGAATTACACAAATCGGGAAAGCCCATTATTACCGTGGTTATGGCCGGTCGTCCGCTTGCCATTAGTAACATTTTACCCTACAGCAATGCCGTAATATTTGCATGGCATCCCGGAACAATGGGTGGCGCAGCTATTGCCGATGTCCTGTTTGGGAAGGAAAACTTCTCCGGGAGACTGCCAATTTCCATACCTGTTTCGGCAGGACAATGTCCTATATATTATGCCAAAAAGAATACCGGACGCCCTGCCGATTATAACAGCTGGATTCCTATGGATAAAATTCCGGTTCGTGCACCGCAAACCTCACTGGGTAACGCTAGCCAACATCTTGATGATGGTTTTGAACCGCTATTCCCCTTTGGATTTGGTATGTCATACACAACATTCGAGTATTCCAACATCAACCTTTCATCGCCTTCCATCTCCGTAAAGGATACCCTTGTAATTTCGGCAACTATTACAAACACAGGAAAATTCGACGGTTACGAAACACCTCAACTTTACACCCACGATGTTGTAGGGAGCATAACAAGACCTGTTAAAGAGTTAAAAGCCTTCCAAAAAATTAAAATTAAATCGGGCGAATCGGTTAAAGTAACCTTCAAATTAACCGCAAGCGACTTGGCATTCTACAAGAGTTGGAACGAAGAAGTTGTAGAACCCGGATTATTTTATGTTTGGATTGGCCCTAGTTCCAACCAAGGATTAAAAGCACAATTTACCCTTCAATAAAACAGAATTAACTAATAACGCATACAGCATTTTCAATGTAATTTTTGCTGAAAAAAAATTGAAGCCCATGAAAGCAATAAAATTAAATATATCATACATTCTGGTAGCCATTACTCTGCTGGCTTGCTCTTCGCAAAAAAAGGACAATAGCGGCTATAAAATGGTTTGGAACGACGAATTCGACGTTAACGGCCTAGTTGACAGCACAAAATGGAGCTACGATACTGCCGGAAACTCTTGGGGCTGGGGTAACGACGAAGCCCAATGGTACACAGCAAATAAGTTGACCAATGCCGAAGTAAAGGATGGATTTCTTCACATTAAAGCAATAAAAGAGCCTACAATGGGAAAGGAATACTCATCGGCACGCATTATAACAAAGGGAAAAGGCAATTGGCTTTACGGCAAAGTCGAAGTTAGAGCCAAACTTCCCGAAGCCCGTGGAACTTGGCCGGCTATTTGGATGCTGTCGTGCGATAATACCTACGGTATATGGCCTGCAAGCGGCGAAATAGACATCATGGAACATGTGGGCTACATTCCCGACTCCGTATTTGCTTCAACGCATTGCCAAAAGTATTACTTCAAAATTGGCACTCAAAAAACAAAGGGATTTTACATTACCGACTCCGGAGCAAACTTTCACACCTATACAATGGAATGGACTCCGGAACAAATCGACATGTATTGCGACAGCACTAAATACTTTTCCTTTAAAAACGAGCACAAGACATACGAGGAATGGCCATTTAACAAACCCTTCTACCTGATTTTAAATGTTGCCGTAGGAGGTGCATGGGGTGGAGTTATGGGTGTCGATACTACCGCCTTTCCTCAGGAAATGATTGTGGATTATGTTAGAGTTTACCAGAAATAGGCAAGTTTAGGTTAGGTTAATTTTTCGAAAAGGGAGGAGGAAAACCTCCTCCTTTTTTATTAAAAGAATCAAATAAAAGACGGATATGGATAATACTACTACCAAGTTATCTTTTAAAGAAAAAATCGGTTATGGACTAGGCGATACGGCCTCTCACTTTGTTTGGGACATGGTAGGCTTTTGGCTAATGTTTTTCTATACCGATGTTTTTGGAATTTCTGCGGCTGCTGCAGGAACCATTATGCTAATAGCCCGATTTTGGGACATGGCAATCGACCCTATCATTGGCGTAATTTCGGACAGAACCCATACTCGCTGGGGAAAATTTCGCCCTTATATTCTGTTCGGAGCAATTCCATACGCGCTTCTTGCCATATTAACATTCACCACTCCTAACTTTGGCGAAGTAGGTAAAATTATTTATGCGGGAGCCACGTATGTTTTACTAATGACTGCTTACGCAACCATAAACCTCCCCTACTCCGCTCTCGGAGCCGTAATGTCGTCCGACACGTATGAAAGGGCCGGACTAAATACCTACCGATTCATTGCTGGCTTTGCCGGACAATTTGTTGTAACCGGCCTTGCCCTTACACTTGCCGAAATGTTCGGACACGGTAACAAAGCGCAGGGTTTTCAATACACCATAACGCTTTTTGCAATTCTCAGCTTGATATTCTTTTTTATCACATTTAAAACTACCAAGGAAAGAATTCAACCTTCGAAGGAGCAGAACAACTCGCTTAAGGACGATTTTAAAGGATTATTTAAAAATAAAGCATGGATTATCCTTGCCGTAGTCGGGATTATCTCGTTCATAATGTTTGCCATACAAAACGCAGCCGTTGCCTACTACTTTAAGTATTACATCGGAAAAGAAACCAGCGTACAACTCTTCAATGTAATTGGAACCGTTGCGCTAATTGTAGCATTGCCGTTATCGAAACCCTTAGCCAAGAAATTCGGAAACCGTAACGTATTTATCGGAAGTTCCATAATATCAGGAATTTTCTTCATATTAATTTATCTCCCCGGGGCAAATAATCTGGTAAGCGTTTACATATTCAACATTCTGGCAAAAATGGCTTACGCACCGGCTGTACCACTGTTGTGGACAATGATTGCCGACTCCGCCGATTACGGAGAATGGAAAACCGGACGCAGGTCAACAGGCTTGTACTTCTCGGCCGCAGTATTTGCCCAAAAAGCAGGTTGGGGCATTGGAGCCGCCATTGCCGGTTGGATTTTGGCAATCTCGCAATTTGTTCCCAATGTAGTTCAAACCGACACAGCCATAACGGGAATAAAACTGCTGGTATCGGTTATTCCCGGAGTATTGTACATGTCGTGTGCTATCTTTATGATATTCTACAAGATAGACTCCAAAACAACCGAAATAATGAAAAAAGAGTTGGCTGATATGAGGGAAAAAGAGCAAGTCAATCAGTAGCAATTACTCGTCATGAGGTTTGATAGATAGGGTTTACTAAAAGTAATATATTTGATTTTAAAGATCTTTCGATAAGTCAGAATAACAGGCATTTTTAAATTTTTCAAACTGTTTTAGAAATGAATAACCTATATATCGGTAATACAAAGGCAAAGAATAGTACAGGAAAGGCAACGGGGAAGTTTATAGAAATGGGACGAGAAAAGTTTTACGAGATTGAAGATTTCGACTCCATGCTGCCTTTTTTTATAAGCATTGCCAGCGATTCGAACCATTGGATGTACATTTCGAGTACAGGCGGGTTAACGGCCGGTCGAATAAACTCCGACAGCGCCCTATTTCCATACTACACCGACGACAAAATTCACGAATCGGCTGAAGTTACCGGAAGTAAAACCATTCTGCAGGTAACCAAAAACGAAAAGGTTTTTCTATGGGAACCGCTATCTAACCGATATAAAGGAGTTTACGCGATAAAAAGAAAAATATTTAAAAGCGTAATTGGCAATAAAATAGTTTTCGAAGAACAAAACATCGATTTAGAGCTTACCTTCCGCTATGGATGGCTGAATTCCGATAAGTTTGGCTGGATAAAAAAGAGTTGGCTGATAAACAATACCAACCAACCTGTTGAAATTTCGCTTATCGATGGATTTCAAAATGTACTACCATACGGGGTTAACGAATTTACTCAAAACAAATTTTCCACCCTTGTTGACGCTTACAAAAAAAGTGAGTTGATTCCGGAAGTTTGCCTTGCCCTTTTTAGGATGGAATCCCTTATGGCCGACAGAGCCGAGCCGAGCGAAGCGCTGAGAACTACTACCGTATGGAGTGTTGGGTTGCCAACAACCATGTTTTTACTGAGTTCCGCCCAACTCGATAATTTCAGGACAGGCAGCCCTCTTACCAACGAATCCGAAGCAAAGGGCGTTAGGGGAGCATTCTTTATTGTAACACCATTAACGTTAGAAGCCGACGAAACCAAAACATGGCACTTTGCTGCCGAGGTCAATCAGGATGCGGTGAAGGTAAATAACCTGATTGAATTTCTTAAAAGCACTTCTAACCTTCAAAATTTACTGGATAACGATATTGAGAAGGGAACAAAAGCGCTGCAATCCATAATAGCCCAAGCCGATGGCATTCAGGACACAGCCGATGAAAACCTTGTTGCACGCCACTTTTCGAACACGCTGTTCAACGTAATGCGTGGCGGAATATACAGTAACGATTATACCATTAGTAAGAATGATTTTACAAAACACGTAAAGCATTTTAATGCAAGCATAAGCAACACCTATAGCAATTTTCTTAAAAGTCTTCCAGAATCTATATCCTACCCGGAACTCAACAGGCAAATCAAGGCTAAGAACGATGCCAACTTTTATCGCTTGTTTCTCGAATACCTTCCGCTAACCTTTAGCCGCAGGCACGGCGATCCCAGTCGTCCTTGGAACAAGTTCAACATCAACATAAAGGACGAAAACGGAAACAGGATTCTTTACTACGAAGGAAACTGGCGCGATATTTTCCAGAACTGGGAAGCACTTTCGCTATCGTATCCGGGCTTTGTGCACTCCATAATTGCAAAATTTCTGAACGCAAGTACAATCGACGGTTATAACCCTTACAGAATTACCAAGGATGGAATAGACTGGGAAGTTATAGAACCCGACAATCCTTGGTCGAACATCGGTTACTGGGGCGACCACCAAATAGTTTACCTGTTAAGGTTAATGGAGGTTTCTAACAAGTATTTTCCGGGCTACCTTAACTCATGGCTTAACTCCGAAATTTTTGCTTTTGCAAATGTTCCCTACCGGATAAAAGGCTATCGCGAAATTGTTGCCAATCCGAAAAACACGGTTACGTTCGATAATGAACTAAACAAGCGTATCGAAAACGAGGTAAAAATGCTCGGCGCCGATGCAAAACTTATTCTCGGCAAAAACAACAACGTAGCACTGGCAACCCTCACCGAAAAGTTACTGGTAACGCTACTCGCAAAGTTGAGCAACTTTATTCCGGAAGCCGGAATTTGGATGAATACGCTTCGCCCCGAATGGAACGATGCCAACAACGCGCTGGTAGGTTACGGTACATCCATGGTTACCCTTTACTACCTGCACAGATTTTTGCTATTCGTAAAGCAACTCTACCAAGCTGCCAACGAAAATACATTTGCAGTATCGATGGAAGTAGCAACTTTTTTTATCAACGTAAACAATGCATTTACTAAGTTTCAGCCTATACTGCCAAACGGTTTTAACAATTCAACCCGTAAAGAATTAACCGACAAACTTGGCGAAGCAGGCGAAAATTACAGGAACTCGGTTTACGGTAAACCTTCGAATAAAAAAGTAGCACTGCAAAAAGATGGTATTCTAAAATTTATCGACCTAACCCTGTCGTACATCACACAATCCGTTAAGGTTAACAAACGAGCCGATAAATTGTACAACGCCTACAACCTTATTTCGTTTTCGGAAAATTCCATCTCTATCAGAAATCTGTACGAAATGCTCGAAGGACAAGTTGCCGTGCTATCTTCCGGAATTTTATCATCGGAAGAAGCCGTTGAACTGCTAAATGCCCTTCGCAATAGCAAACTTTACCGTCCCGACCAACAAAGTTACATTCTGTACCCGAACAAGCAACTACCAACTTTTCTGGAAAAGAATAACATTCCCGAAAACATAGTCAAGTCGAATAAAATACTCCGAACTTTCGTTGAAACAGGAGATACGGCTATTATTGCTAAGGATAAGGAAGGAAAGTACCACTTTAACTCCGATTTCTTAAATGCCGAACACTTGACAAGTGCTCTCGAAAATTACCAAAGTTTGTCAAAGGATGAAGTACAAGGCATTTTGGATATTTACGAAAAAGTATTTGACCACCAATCGTTTACAGGCCGTTCCGGAACATTTTACAAGTACGAAGGCCTCGGGAGCATATACTGGCACATGGTTTCCAAACTGCAACTGGCAATTGGCGAAACCGTGCAAAAAGCAATCGAAAATAACGATGACAAAACGATAGTTGAAACCTTAAAGCATCACTACTACGAAGTAAAAAAAGGCATTGGCGCCCATAAATCGCCATCGGAATACGGTTCGTTTCCCTTCGACCCTTACTCGCACACTCCAATAATGGCTGGTGTGCAGCAACCCGGCATGACCGGACAGGTTAAGGAAGATATTATATCGAGATTTATGGAGTTGGGAATTATTGTGGAAAATGGCAAAATTTACATAGATCCAACCATGCTAAATATCGATGAATTCCATAGGTCAGATAACCAACACATTCCCTGGCTCACGGTAACATTCTGTTTCACTCCGTTTACTTTCTACGTAGATGAAAAATCGGGCATTGATATAAAGTATGCCAACGGAAAAATTATCAACCTATACAACTACGAAATACCTGCCGATATAAGCCAATTCGTATTTATGAGGACAAAGGAAATTGCAAAAATTGTTGTTCATATTCAAAAGAATAAATTAACCTAATCAATCTCAATAGACATCGTTGATTTTGGCAAATCATATTCCGAATTCTTATTGCCAAACAACTTGTTACTGAAATTTTACAGTTCATCCTGATGATTCAACAACTCATTGGGATTTTTTTTTACTAAAAAGTCGATTACCTCACTTTTGTTTCCGAAACAACATAAAAGACGGAAACAATGAAAATCTTTATAACCTTAATTCTAGTTTTGTTAACCCTTGGGCTTCATGCCCAAATTACCGTAAAAGGGAAAGTTACCGATAAACTAGGACATCCGCTTGTAGGTGCAAACATTATTATTAAAGGAACTTACGACGGTACCGTTACCGATTCCATTGGAAACTTTCAACTGAAAGTAAACGCCGATAACTTAACGCTAATTGCAACCTACATAGGCTACATTAGCCAAGAAACTGCAATAAGCACAACCCAAAATCCAACAATAATCAATTTTAAACTAAAAGAACAATCCAACCAAATTGAAGGCGTTGTTATCACGGCTGGAACCTTCGAAACTGCCGACCGAAAACGAAGCGTAACCTTACAACCTCTCGATATTGTTACAACACCCAGCGCAACAGGCGACCTGTACGGAGCCCTAACCTCATTACCGGGAACTGCAACCATTGGCGAAGATGGCCGGTTATTTGTTCGTGGAGGCGATGGCTACGAAAGTAAAACCTTTATAGACGGGTTACTTTCGAAAAAGCCCTACAGTTCCAACGTACCCGATTTACCAAGTCGTGGACGCTTCTCACCCTTCCTATTTAGCGGAACAACTTTTAGCACCGGAGGCTACTCGGCAGAATACGGACAAGCTTTATCGTCGGCATTAATCCTAAATACAAATTCATTTCCGCAGAAAACCCAAACCGACATATCGATAATGTCGATTGGTGGCGGAGTCTCGCAAACATTTAAAGGTGAAAGTTCATCTATATCGGCAGGGGTCGAATACATGAACCTTCAACCATACTACCAACTAACCACCCAACGATTCGAAATGAATAAATACCCCGAATCGATAGGCTTAACGCTGGTTGCCCGACAAAAATTTGGCGATAACGGAATGCTAAAAATCTTCAGCACATATTCAGGTACTCAATTCGGATTACAATATCCCGATTTAACCGTATCCGGAGTAATGTCGAACATATCCATTGAAAACAAAAATAACTACACCAACCTGTCGTATAGCGACAAACTAGGGAAAGGCTGGTTTCTAAAGAGCGGGGTTGCATTTACAATCGACCAAAACGACCTAAATCTGCAATCGTATCTTGTAAACGAATCCAACAGAAACGTTCAGGCAAAAATCACCCTAAAGAAGAACTTCAACAATAACGCATCGTTGCTTTTTGGAACGGAAGAAACCTACAACTACTTTAATCAGGACTATAACGAAGTTAGCACAGCATTCAGCAACAACAGTAACTTCAACGATTTTGAGACAGCCGCTTTTGCCGAAGCAAACTACAGGCCGATAAGCAAAATAGCACTAAGGGCTGGAATTAGAGGCGAGCATAGCAGCTTGCTAAACGATAATAACCTAGGAGCAAGGCTCTCCGCTGCCGTAAAAGTTACCGGTGCATCGCAACTATCGTTGGCATACGGAAACTTCTACCAAACCCCGGAAGAAAACCTGCTACGGTTTACCCACAACCTGACCTTTGAAAGGGCAAACCATTACATTGCCAACTTTCAATGGGAAAAAAGCAACAGGATATTCCGGATTGAACTATACAAAAAGGATTACAAAAATTTGGTAATGTATAACGCCGTTGAATACTGGAACGGAAGCCTGTATAACAATCTGGGCAAAGGACACTCTGAAGGTATCGATGTTTTTTTCCGTGACCGGAAAACCTTTAAATCGCTAGATTACTGGATTTCCTACTCCTACGTTGATTCTAAAAGAATATACCGCGATTATCCCATAATAGTTACTCCCCCGTTTGCACCAAAACACTCGGCCAGCTTCGTAGCAAAAAAGTGGGTGCAAAGCATTACAACGCAGTTTGGAATATCAACCACTTTCTCATCCGGACGGCCATACAACAATCCTAATAGTACCCAATTTATGGATGGAAAAACGCCCTACTACCATGACATCAGTATAAACTGCAGCCATTTAACAACAATCTTCAACAAATCAACGATAATATACTGCTCGATAAATAACCTGCTTGGACGAGATAATATATACGGCTACCGATACTACAACCAGCCCGATACAAACGGTGTTTACGAAGCATTTCCCATAAAAGCCGACTCCAAAAGGTTCTACTTTGTAGGAATATTTGTAACACTCTAAGTGTTATTTATAAAAACTAAGAATTCCAACATTACTAAAGCATTTAGCAACTCAATAGCCGAACACTCAAACAGTAAAAAAACAACTTAATAACTAAAAAAATGAAGAAAACAATTCTAACGGCAGTTATCCTAATGTTTTTAGGAAACGTAATGGCGCAACAGGCAAATTTTGAAAATGCGGTAAAGGAAACCCTTACACTACTCGACAGCGCAAAAACAACAACCGATTTACAAACAGCTGCGAGTAAATTCGAAAGAATTGCTGCAGTGGAATCGTTACGCTGGGAGCCGCTTTACTACCACGCTTTCATTTACATCAATTTAAGTTTTCGGGAAAAGAACGGCGATAAAAAGGATGCGCTTCTCGATGTTGCTCAAAACGACATTGATAAAGCACTCGAAGCAAATGGCAATAAATCGGAACTGTACGCTCTACAAGGCTTCCTTTACCAGGGAAGAATTCAGGTAAGCGCCATGCGAGGAATGAGTTACTCACAAAAGGCTGCAGAAATACTGGAAAAAGCGGTAAAAGAAAATCCGGAAAACCCGAGGGCACAATTTCTGCTAGGACAAAATATTTACTACACTCCTAAAATGTTTGGCGGTGGCAGTAAAAATGCCTTACCCAAATTTATTTTGGCAAAAGAACTGTTTGAAAAAGAAACAGAAAAATCGGATATAACCCCAAGGTGGGGAGCAAAATCGAATCAGCGAATGATTGACGCTTGCAATAAAGAAAATAGCTAATTTTATTGACTAAATTGAATTTCAACTTAAACTTCTGTACAATAAACAGCAAAATATCAATATGAACTTCCCAAAAATAAGAAAACACATATTCCGACAGCTAATAGATATAGCAATAGTTCTTGCACTAAGTTCCTTAATAACCTACGCATTTGTAGGTAACTATTTGTTCACAAATTTCCACACGGTATATAAAAATACGCTGTTTGGCTTTTGCATCGGTTATTCGCTATGGAAAGGCAATCAGTTTATTGGCTGGTTAGGAAGCAGTTTTTTCCCTTGGGTAAAAAATCCCAAACTAACATTTACCATAAACTCTGCGTTATCCGTTGTTTTTACCGTTCTGGATATTATTGCTGTTTATTATTTCTACCTAAAATTTGTATTTAACACCAATATTTTCGAAAACTTTAACCATTGGGGTTGGCAAATGGCTTTCACCTTTTTAATATCGCTGGTAATAACAACCAGCTTTTACCTTGTTTACTTTTTTAAGTGGTGGCGTATTGCCACTGTAAACGGGGAAAAACTAAAGCAAGAAGCAATTCAGCTCCGCTACGATGCCCTTAAAAGCCAAGTAAATCCTCATTTCATGTTTAACAGCCTGAGTGTTTTAAGTTCGCTAATTGATACCGACACCGTAAAGGCAAAGCAGTTTATCCAGCAATTTTCCGATATATACCGGTACGTTCTCGACCAAAAGGATAAAGAACTTGTTCCGTTGGAGGACGAGTTAAAATTTGTGCAATCGTACATCAACCTTCATCAAATGCGACATGGAGATAATTTAAACGTAATTATTGATATTAATAACTACTCGGGCTACATTATTCCGCTATCGCTGCAAACGTTGCTGGAAAATTGCTTTAAGCATAACGTTGTTTCGGATGAAAAACCGCTGACCGTAAGGATTTGGAGAGAAAACGAATTTATTATTGTGCAAAACAACCTTCAAAAACGTCGCACCATACAGGAATCTAACGGCATTGGGTTAGAAACAATCAGTAAGAGGTACAAATACTTGTCCAATCAGGCCATGGAAGTTATAGAAAGTAATGACCATTTTACGGTAAAAGTTCCTATCATAAAATCAATTTTATAAATTGTCAAAAATGAAATACTTAATATTACTATCTGTACTCTTTTTTGTGTCGGAATTTGCCTTAATGCTTGTAAAACGGTCGAAAAAAATAAAATCGAAACAGCAAGGAGACAAAGGCTCTCTGGTTCTGCTTTGGGTAACCATAACGTTATGTCTCACAGTTGGTTTTTCGTTTGCCAACTACAATATATGGACAATAGCAAACTACACTATTGCTGCAATTGGCGCACTAATAATTATTTTCGGAGCAATTATCCGCTGGATTGCCATTGTACAACTTAGCAGTGCCTTTACCGTTGATGTTGCCATATCGAACAATCATAAACTTAAAACCGATGGAATTTACAAGTATATTAGACATCCGAGTTACTCAGGGCTGCTGCTTATTATGACCGGTTTTGCAATATGTATGAATAGTGTAATTTCGTTGCTGGTAATAATTCCGCCCATGGTTGTTGTACTGCTTTACCGTATTTATGTGGAAGAGCAATTGCTTGCTGTTGAATTTGGAGATGTTTATACAGAGTATAAAACAAGCACAAGCAGGATTATTCCTTGGATTTTATAACCTATTTTGAATTGGAAAGGCTATGAATTACATTATTGTAGAAGATGAAAAACCCTCGGCAGAACGCCTAAAACTATTGGTATCGTTCTTGCGCTCGGATTACAACCATACAGCAACTTTCGACTCCGTTTCGTCAACGGTAAAATGGCTAAAACAAAATACACATCCCGAACTTGCTTTTTTCGACATTCAACTTGCCGACGGAATTAGCTTCGAAATTTTCGAACAGGTAAAAATCGACTTTCCCGTTATTTTTACTACCGCTTACAACGAATACGCGTTAAAAGCATTCAAGGTTAACAGCATCGATTACTTGTTAAAGCCCGTAAACGAAACAGAACTAAAAGCGGCAATAGAAAAATTTCATAGCACACGAAATGTAATAAACACCATAGACCCCAACCAAATTGCCAATTTACTTAGCCAGCTGAACAATAACTACAAAACGCGTTTCGTGGTAAAAGTTGGCGAACATCTTAAAATGATTGATTGCAGCAACATTGCGTTTTTTCACAGTATGAATAAGTCCACCTTTATTCGCAACATCGAAGGACGCGATTATGCTATCGACCAAACTTTAGATCAAATAGAACTGGCTATAAACCCAACAGAGTTTTACAGGGTAAATCGTAGCTGTATAATGGGAATAAAAACCATTCGCGACATTGTAGCCTACTCCAATAGTCGATTAAAAATTGTACCCACAGTTAAAACCGAAGAAGATATTATTGTAAGCAGGGAAAGGGTTTCCGGATTCAAAGAGTGGCTAGAAAAATAACTATTACTTCTATTTTGAAAATAGACACTTCAACTTTCGAACTACAACTTTTTAATCTTTTTCATTTGCCATTGCAAAACCGTTAAGGTAAGCAGCGACGATGAAAAATCGGCTACCGGGCTGCTAAGCCAAACTCCGTTCAACCCAAAGAAATGAGGAAGAATAAGGAGTGCCGGTATTAGCAAAAGGACCTGTCGGGTAAGCGATAAAAAAATCGAAATATTGGCCCGTCCTATCGACTGAAAAAAGTTTGAGGTAACAATTTGAAATCCGACAATTGGAAACATCATTAAGTTTATCCGCAAGCCATTGGCTGCTAGGCCAATTAGCTCCTCGTTGGAGGTAAAAGCAGCGGATAAGGCACGCGGGAAAATTTCGGCCATAAAAAACATAAACAGGGTTACGCAAGTCCCTGCCAAAACGGTTAGTTTATAAGTTCTAATTGCCCGTTGTATTTTCTGTGCGCCATAGTTGTACCCAACAATAGGCTGCATTCCCTGATTAAACCCAATAACCACCATTACCGCCAAATTTCCCAAACTATTTATAATTCCGTAAGCACCAATGGCAAAATCTCCCCCATGTTTCTCGAGGCTAATATTTATAATCGAAACAACAATGCTAGCGCTTATCAACATTAAAAAATTCGGCAATCCAACCGATATTATATTCCGAATTATAGGCCACTTCAACTTCATATAACCCGGGAGGAAATGTAAAAAACTGTTTGTTCTGGAAAAGTGAATGGTTACCGATAACGTACCCACTACTTGGGATAAAACGGTAGCCAACGCAGCCCCCCGAATTCCCCATTTGAACCCAAAAATAAAAGTTGGCGCAAGTACCAAGTTAGTGGCAACGGTTGTTAACGTAATTCCCATTGCTTTTCGCGGATAGCCTGTTGCCCGCATAATGTTATTCATACCTAAGTATAAATGCGTAAAAACATTCCCCAAAAGAAGCACTTGCATAAATTCCTTTGCATAAGGCAACGTATCCTTACTGGCACCCAAAGCATAAAGAATAGGGTCAAGAAAAATTAAAGTTATTAGTCCAACGGAAATTCCTAAAATGATATTGAGCATAACCGCATTGCCAAGTATTTGCGTTGCCCCGCGTCGGTTATGTTGCCCAAGGCGAATGGATACCATAGTTGCAGCACCTACACCCACCATTGCACCAAATGCCGACAAAATGTTCATTAACGGAAAAGTAAGCGCCAAGCCCGAGATTGCCAAAGGGCCAACACCATGTCCAATAAAAATTCTATCGATAATGTTATAAAGCGATGCAGCCGCTGTTGCTATAATAGCCGGAACCGAATACTGTAAAAGCAACTTACCTATCCCCGCAACTCCTAACTCATTAGTATTTGCCTTCTTGGCCATTAACTTCAATTTAAATTAAAAACGGGTGCAAATATCCTCATTATTTTTTAGAATAAACCATTTAAAAGCAGAATATGGAAGCAATGATAACAACACATCAACTACAACTTTGTTGATTTTAGGGTTCCTTAATGAGAAGTTCAAATTTTGTTAAATTGATTCAAAACCATTTTTTTTGTAAAAATTTTTTGCGATGATTTTAGTTAACGCCCCAACGCCATTTTACCAATTCGAGAACCTCAGCAAGTTTTCCGATAGAGTTACCCATTTTATCTCTACCCGAAATTACAATAACGATAGTAGATTTACCATTGGCATGAACGAGTACCTTTCCGAAAAAGGCGTAATTGCTAATCGACAAATACTCGCAAACCAATTCAACTTCGCACCTAATAACTATGTGTTTGCCGAGCAGGTTCACGGAAATATAGTGGAGTTTATCAACTCCCAAAAGCGAGGAATGGGCGCATTTAGCAAAAGCACAGCCCTCCCCCACTCCGATGCCATGATTACCCACCTTCCCGACATTTGTCTGGTAGCCCAAGCTGCCGATTGTGTCCCCATTCTTTTTTACGATCCGGTCAATAATGCCATTGCGAGCGCTCACGCAGGATGGAAAGGAACGGTTTTAAAAATTGCCGGCGAAGTGGTAAAGTCATTTCAAAAAATTTACAACTCCAAGCCCAACGACATAATTGTAGGCATAGGCCCATCCATTGGTCCTTGCTGTTACGAAGTTGGAGACGAGGTTGTTGAACGCGTTAAAGAATCGTTTCAAAATATCGATAAACTAGTTATTAGCAATCCAAAATTTAGCAAGCCCGTATTCAACCTTTGGGAAGCAAACTTCGAAACATTAGTGGAAGCAGGTATTAACCCCAAGAACATCGAAGTAGCCAACATGTGCACCAAGTGCAATAATACCGAATTTTTCTCAGCCCGTGCCGGCGACCGCGGACGATTTGGCGGTTTTATAATGATAAAAAGTTAGTATTCAAAATTCACATCTCACGTTTAACGAAATACAACATCCGATTTATAGCTTGCTTCTTTTATCTTCTTCTTATAATACTTGCAAAACATTTTTTTTAAAGTTCAAGGTGATTCTATAACTTTAGAATAAAATTACCGCAAAACAAAATGGACCAACCCAAAAAGGAACGCATACTCCGGCTTATTCAAATATTAATTGGAAACCGTAAAAACACCAAGGAGCTATCCCGAATAGTTGAATGCGACCAAAGAACCATTCAACGATACATTGATACAATTCGAAGTGTTGGCTTTGTTGTTGAGTACCGAAAACGCGGAGTTCCCTTTCTCTCTACAAAAAAAGGCAGTTTAAAGGAAATTAGCGACTTAGTTCATTTTTCCAAAGAGGAGGCCGTTATTCTACATCGGGCAATCGACAGTATTGACGACAACACCGTACTTAAGCAAAACCTAAAGCAAAAGTTATACAGCATATACAATTTTCCTTGGCTTGCCGATGTTATTGTAAAACCCGAACAGGGAAAAAACATCGAACGGCTTACCGAGGCCATTGGCAACGAACAGTACGTAACTTTGGAAAATTATCGCTCTGCGAACAGCAACAACATTTCGAACCGAACAGTCGAACCGTTTCAGTTTACCACTAATTACGAGCAAATTTGGTGCTACGACCCTACCGAACAAAAGTGCAAACTTTTTAAAATTGCACGAATTGGAAACGTAACCGTACTGGAACAACCCTGGCTAAGTAAGAAAAAGCATATTCACTCCCAAATTGATATTTTTCGTAATGCAGCTCCAAATTTTGTTGGCGAAGTACGGCTTAATCTCAATGTAAGAGCATACAACCTGTTAGTTGAAGAGTATCCGCTGTCCGAAAGCTTCATTCAGAAAACCGATGACAAGCAGTACCACCTTACAGCCCCCGTTTGCTGCTACGATGGCCCGTGCCGATTTATAATGGGATTATTTTCCGAAGTAAAAATTTTAGGTGATGATGGACTGAAAAAGGCCATTAACGAAAAAATTTCCATGCTAAAATTTTAACGTCAAAAGTTGTCGTTTTCCAAAATTAGCTTAGCAGAAAAAACTAAGCTATGGAACGAAGACATTTTACACATTTCAACATTGCCGGATTTACCTATTACGATGGCCCCATTGCCCTAAGCGAACTAAAAATAGGTAGCCGGTTACAGCTGGTTTTCGAACCCGAAAACAAGTACGACCCCAAAGCCGTAACCATCTTCTTTAACAGCTATAAGCTAGGCTACGTACCCCGAAACGAGAACAGCGCCATTAGTAAGTTACTGGAAATGGGCTATAATATTTTCGATACCCGAATTCAGCGACTCGACACCACAACCGCTCCCGAAGAACAGGTAGGCGTTATTATTTATTTAGTTAATGCTAACGGTGTACACAAATAATATTGCCTTTAAACAGTTTTTTAAGTAAATTTAAAATAGAAAATGTAGAATTTAAAAATATGCGATTTAACATCCTATTCAACCGTACCACCAAGCAACGCATGTTGCCCATGGATTACCAGTATTACATCAGCGCCTGGATTTATAAAGTGCTTAAACAGGCCGACCGTGATTTTGCCTTGTTCCTCCACGAAAAAGGCTACGGGCAAAACGAAGCAAAACTGTATAAACTTTTCTGCTTTTCGCGGTTGAATTTTGGAAAGCCCAAGCTATGGAAAGAAAAGAAACTGTTTGAAATATCGGAGCATACAATCAACCTGCAAATTAGTTTCGATGTAACCGAGGCTGCTTCCAATTTTATTAAAGGGCTGTTTATGAGTCAGGAATTTTACCTTGGCGATAAATTTAATGGCATCGATTTTAAAGTTGCCGGCGTTGAAGTTCTGCCCGAACCGCAATTCAACGAAACAATGAAATACCGGTTAATTACACCTTGGGTAGTCAGCATTAAGGAACCCGACAAACCTCAACCCGTTTACCTTTCTGCAAACAACCCCCGTTTCACGGAACTCGCCGCAAAGCATATTTCGGAAAAGTTCAACCTTACCCGTCCAACCGAGCGCCCAATTACTCCCGAGGAGATAAAGCTAAATATCGAAAGCAGCATTAAACGTAGCGGATTAATAGTAAAACCTAATACTCCCCAGGAAACACGAGTGGTAGGAAACCTTTTCAACTTTTCGCTAACGGCACCTACATACATACACCAAATGATTTGGAGTACGGGCATATCCGAAAAAAGCAGCACTGGGTTTGGCTGGCTCGAAATGTAAATTTATGGCAACGCAAAAGCCGATACTGAAACCCGGAAACTTCTACCATATTTATAATAGAGGTATTAACAGTTGTAGCATATTTATGGAAACAGCCAATTATGAGTATTTTCTGTCACTATACGACCAACACATTTCACCCGTAGCCGAAACCTACGCATGGGTGTTAATGGGAAACCACTTCCACATACTGGTACGTATTAAACAAACCCCAAACCTTCAAGGTTTCAAAAACCTTGAAGGTTCAAATATTAAAACGATCGAAAAACGAATTACCCAACAATTTTCGAACCTGTTTAACGCATATACTAAGGCGTTTAATAAAAAATACGGACGAACCGGAAGCCTATTCGAACATACATTCCGGCGTAAACTAATTAACAACCACGAATACCTGAAAAAGGTTATCCTTTACATCCATAACAACCCCGTACACCACGGTTTTTGTGAACACCCGATTGAATATCCATGGAGCAGCTATTCAACTTGCATTTCAATAAAACCAACCAAACTTCATCGGGAAGAAGTTATTGGGTGGTTCGATGATAAAGCGAATTTTAAATTCATGCACGATAAAAAAGTGGAAGTAATAAAAATTGAAAGATGGTTAGAAATATAATTTGAAATTTTTAAACCTCACAGGTAAAGGTAATAAGTTAAAAATGCAGCGAAACAACAACAAAATAAACCGAAATTGCAACACAATGCACCGAAATAACCGATTAACAGAAGAAAATGTCCGCTTACTGTGCCGAAACGGTTGCTCAACACACCGAAATAGTCGCTCAACATACCGAAACGTCAACTCAACGGATGGAAATGCCTGCTCAATACACCGAAATACTAACACATTACGCCGAAATACAACAATCTTTCTTTCAGTTATAAACCCCGCCCCGCGAATAAAAATAAAACTCCGGAGCATAAAAACGTTTTACTATGAACCAAACCCAAATTAACCGAAAGCACATGGTAGAAACCACCCTGTCTTTCCTCGACGAAAATGTCGCCACATGGCAAAGCATTGCCAAAATTGGCGAAGTAAAAAACAAGCTCAGCGATGTGAACCAGGCCATCGACAAGGCTGCCGCCGACCAGAGCAACGCTCAGGTAAATATGGGCAAAATTAAAACCGAGCTGAAGCGCACCATTTGCGAAAAAGCCGACATTATGAACGACATTGTGGAAGCGTTTGCCCTAATTACCGGCAACGAAATGCTCGCACAAACCATGGCCGACAGCGCATCCGACCTGTTTAAAATGAAAAACGACGACATGCTGCGCCGTGTAAAGCAGATTATTGATGCCGCTACCGCCAATAAGGAAGCGCTGACAGCCGACTATGGTTTCACTACCGAGCAAATTACCGACCTGCAGGCCGATTACGACCGTTTTCTGGAACTCAACGGGCAGCCACACGAGTACCGGGTAAAATCGAGCGTGGCCACCCTTACGCTCGAAGAGCTGTTTGCCGAAGCCAGCAACCTGCTCACGAACCAGCTCGACAACCTGATGAAAATATTTAAACGCCGCGACGCCAACCTCTACAACGGCTACCTAAAAGCCCGCATGGTAGTGGATTACTAAACGCGCTAATCCTGACAGGTTTT
>ERZ795053.1868-NODE-1868-length-26136-cov-31.428243_pt1 | contig 26136 bp, 21 predicted proteins | sample MGYA00375137_ERZ795053 | MGnify/ENA primary metagenome ERZ795053 (study PRJEB30182, sample SAMN05720284) | activated sludge metagenome | isolation source: Anaerobic digester | place: Hong Kong | collected 2014-12-17 ...
GCGGCGCGGTCGTGGAAGCCAGGGATGCGCCGAACCTCTATTCGAGAATAATAGCTGAGTATGTGGCGACTGCCGCATTCCGTTGCCAACCGACGAAATGCGGCAACGGGCATGGCGCATCACTCGGATATTGGCGATAGCCGTTTCGATCCGAAGTTCTAACGCACGGAAAACCCCGCCTATGCTATCGTTCTTGGTATTGAAGTTGGTCGCGGGCATAACTCGTTATCCCGCTATTCCATGCTCGGCATCAAACCACGCGTATCTGTCTCCACTCCGTTAATGCGTTAATGCGCCTCGTCCAAACTGCCTTATGTCTCGACTCCATTGCCCATTTGCCGCTCGAACGACTGCCGTACCAACCCCAGCACATAGGGCAATTCATCCAACGACGCCAAGCCGACCTCCACATCGCCATTACCCCAACGGCCAACGCCGGTAACATCTTTGCAGAGACCTCTCGGATCGTTGATCTCGGCGAAAGCCATGTTCAGCGACAACCGCAACCGCTTAGCCTGCGGCACTACATCCACAAAGTTGGTCTCCGCCTTGTAGGCAACATATAGCTTCAGGAACTCCTCGGTTATGCAGGGATCGAGGGCAAGAACCTCCTTGCGGAAGGATTCGAACAGTTCGCGTACCGGGCTAGTGAGCAGATATGGATGATCGGCAATGCGGTAGCTCGCTGCGACAGCCGCTTTGGGACGATACGCCTCCACGATTCCAACCGGCAAACTTGGGGTCTTCCAAACTTCCACGGCAATGCTGGCTAGCCTCTCGGCACGAGCCTTTATGGTATCTTCATTCCATTGCTCAAGAAGTCCGAGACCCGCGTTCAGCTTGAGCGGGCTTTCCTTGAAACCACCCACCATGTCGCGCTTTTCGATGAAGGGGCGATCACTGTATTCCGAGTTGTAGCCAGTGAGCGTCAGATTACCCAGGGTGTGCAACCAGGTCTGCTGGATTCGTTGCCACTCCGGGCCGAGCGCCTCTTGCCACGCTACGGAGAGTTTCTCGTTCTGGGGCAAGATATGCTCGATGGTGTATTCATCGGCTGGTACGCGCTCTTTTCTACCGTGGTTCTCCAACCGGCGTAGCCAATAGCTTCGGCTGCGGAAGTTATAGAGATCGCGGGTTTGCAGGTCGCGCCGGAATTCATCGTCAGTCGGAAAACGTCGATACGACGGTAGTCCGAGCAGATGTGCCTGGATGCTTTCGAGGTAGCGATCCTTCCTTAGCGCCTTCGTGAACGTGGCGAAGGTCTTGTTCAGCGAGTTGGTCGGGATGGCGCAAATGGCGCGGCGAAACACATAAGCTTCCACCAACCGGACCGCTGCGACGAAGTCTGCCTGGGGTAGGATACCGATGACGTAGTCATGATACAGTTCCAGTAGGAAGGGATAGGCTACCTCCACCTTCAATTCACGCAGGTCGTGGAAAGCCACCTTGAGGTTCGGAGCGATCTCCGCACCGAGTGCGATGGCGCAAAAATAACGGCCAAAGTCGCGGATATCTTTCACCAGCACTTCTACTCCAGCCTGAGCTACCACGGGCGAGCGGGCGTGAGCTCTAAACGCCTCATACACCTCACGCACATTGGGAATCTCACCGGTTTTCATCGTCAGGTAGTGGCGCATGAAACCATCGAAGTGGGTACCGTAAGCTTCTTGTCCGAATTCCACCTCCATCGGCCGCCAGAACTGCTCGTAGAGCCGCATCTGCAACTTCGGCTCTAACCCCATCAGAATAAAGTTGCGGATCAGGTCAGCTTGGCTCAGTTCTCGACCGGTGGAGTTCATGCTTTCGAAAATCAGCTGGGGATTGTCCTGGTCGCGGCTGAGCGCAATGTCGACCACTACCAGCTTGGCCAATCCCTTGCACACTGCCGCCAGATCGCCGTTGCAACCGGCGATCAGTGACTCGAACAGCGCGAAGTTCTGCATCACCCGTAGAGAGGGTTCCTTCGGCTGTTCGGTGCTGCCAACGATAGCGATGAGCGAACTCTTGTCGGTCTGCGACAACAGCAATTTATAGCGCCGCTCCCCATCTTCCTCGGGATTGAGGAGGTAGTAGTTGCGCAGCTTGCGCGGCGAAAAACCGTCCACCGGTTCGCGCCTGCTCTCGTCAAGTCGTTCCAGCGCCTTAGCCAGCGCCGCCAGCAGCAAGGTAAGGGTGGTCAAGCGTTGCTGACCGTCGATCACCAGGAGAGGTGGTTGGCTCACCACATGATAAAGCCCCTTCTCGATGTAGACGATGGAACCAATGAAGTGCGCGGAGATGGCATCGTTCCCCCCGGTACGTACGATGTCATCCCACAACTGCCGACATTCCTTGTCGGTCCACGAGTAGGTGCGCTGATAGATCGGGATTACGAACTGCGGTGACTTCTTAAGGAAATCTAGTAACTTGGCTTCGGTAGCTTTCATTTTTATTTTCCCTTGCAAGCACGACCTTAGAGGACGTCAAGTGTTCGGTACACTATCTCAATGCGCCTCGTCCCAATTCGCGCCCACGCCGATATCCACCTCCAACGGTACGCGCAACTCCGCTGCCGCGACCATCGCCGCCCGAATACGCTCCCCGGCCTCCGTCACGGCGTCCTCGGCCACTTCGAACACCAACTCGTCGTGAACCTGCATCAACATCCGCGCCGGAAAACCGGATTCCCGCAACCAGCGATCCACCGCCAGCATGGCCCGTTTGATGATGTCGGCGGCGGTACCCTGCATCGGGGCGTTGATGGCGGCCCGTTCCGCCGCTTGCCGAAACTGTGGGTTGCGGGCGCGGATGTCCGACAAATACAGCCGGCGACCGAATACCGTCTCCACGTAACCCCGCTCGGCGGCCGAACGCCGGGTGTTTTCCATATACGCCTTGACGCCGGGATAGCGGGCGAAATAACGATCCACGTAATCCTTCGCCGCGCTGCGTTCGATGCCGAGTTGCTGGGCCAATCCGAACGCCGACATGCCGTAGATCAGTCCGAAATTGATGGCCTTGGCGCTACGCCGCTGCTCGGCGCTGACTCCCTCCACCGCCACGCCGAACACTTCGGCGGCGGTGGCACGATGCACGTCGACGCCGGCGGCGAAAGCACGCAGCAAGCCGTCGTCGCCGGACAGATGGGCCATGATCCGCAGTTCGATTTGCGAATAATCCGCCGCCAGCATCGCCCAACCCGGTTCCGGCACAAAGGCTTGCCGGATGCGCCGCCCTTCCGAGGTGCGGATCGGGATGTTCTGTAAATTCGGATCGGAAGACGACAAGCGCCCAGTACTGGCCACGGCCTGATGATAGGAGGTATGGACCCGGCCAGTCTGCGGATGAATCTGCTCGGGCAGCCGGTCGGTATAGGTCGATTTCAACTTGCTCAGCGAGCGGTGCTCCAAGATTACTTTCGGTAACGGATAGTTCAGCGCCAGTTCCTGCAACACGTCCTCGGCGGTGGATGCCTGACCGGTCGCGGTTTTCTTGCCGGATGGCAATCCCAGTCGCTCGAACAGAATCATCTGCAATTGTTTCGGCGAACCCAGATTGAACCGTCCGCCAGCCAAATCGTGGGCTTGCTGTTCCAGCTCCCACAAGCGTTTGGCGAGTTCACCACTTTGCTGGCGCAATGCCGCCGCGTCCACCCGCACTCCGATCCGCTCCATCCGCGCCAGCACGTCGATCAGCGGGATTTCCAGTTCCTCATACAGCCGCCGCAAGCCCGGCTCCCGTTCCAGGCGCGGCCACAGACAGCGATGCAACCGCAGGGTCACGTCGGCATCCTCGGCCGCGTAGGGTCCGGCCTGTTCCAGCGCCACCTGATTGAAGGTCAATTGTTTGGCACCCTTCCCCGCCACATCCTCAAAGTGGATGGTGTGCAGCTTCAGATGCCGCTCCGCCAGCGAATCCATATCGTGACGGGCGGTGGAATCCAGCACGTAGGACTCCAGCAGAGTGTCGTGCCGGATACCACGCAGCGCGATACCATGATTGGCGAGCACATGCGAATCGTATTTGAGATGCTGGCCCAGCTTGGGCCGTGCTGGGTCCTCCAGCAATGGGCGCAACCGCTCCAATACCCATTCACGGCTCAATTGCTCCGGGGCACTGGGATAGTCGTGCGCCAAGGGCACATAGGCGGCTTCGCATGGATTCACCGCGAAAGACACGCCGACGATCCGCGCGTCCAGATAATTCAGGCTGGTGGTTTCGGTATCGAAGGCGAACAAATCCGCCGCCTGTAACCGCGCCAGCCATTCCTCGAACGTCGGCCGATCCAGGACGAGTTGATAGGTCACCGGTTCGGCGGCGGTTTCCTGAAAATCGAGCGCCGGCTGAGTCGGCGCTGGAACCGGATTGGGCTGCGAGGCGGACGCTAAATCCCGTAACCAGGTGCGGAATTCAAAGCGCTCGTACAGCGCCCGCAGCGTGGCGGTATCGAGCGGCGCGGGCCGCAGCTCCTCAAACGCGACGGGCAGCGCGACCTGACAATCCAGGGTCGCCAGTTGCCGCGACAACGGCAGTTGCTTCAAACCGGCGCGCAGTTTGTCGCCGATCTTGCCGGTGATGGCGGCGGCATCGGCGATCAGCGCATCCAGCGAACCGTATTGACGTAGCCACTTGGCGGCGGTCACCGGTCCGACGCCCGGCACGCCGGGAATGTTGTCGGACGTATCGCCGACCAAGGCCAGCCAATCGACGATCAGCGCCGGCGGCACGCCGAACTTTTGTTCCACACCGGCCACGTCGGTCACCAGATTCTTCATGGTATCCAGCATGCGCACCCGCTCACCCACCAACTGCGCCAGGTCCTTGTCGCCGCTGACGATCAACACCGGCAAGCCTTTGGCGGTCGCTTGGTGGGTCAAGGTGCCGATCACATCGTCGGCTTCGACCCCCCCCACTTGTAGCAACGGCAATCCCAAGGCGCGAATGCAGGCATGCAAGGGTTCGATCTGCCGGACCAGCAGCGGGTCCATGGGGGGACGATGGGCTTTGTAATCGGCGAACTGTTCGTGACGGAACGTCTTGCCGGGCGCGTCGAACACCACCGCCAGATAGTCCGGGCGGTAGTCGGCCAACAAGCGGCGCAGCATGTTCAACACCCCGTACAAGGCGCCGGTCGGCTCACCCGCCTTGGTGCTCAATGCCGGCAGCGCGTTGAAAGCCCGGTGCAGCCAGGACGAACCATCCACCAACACGCAAGGATTGGATGCAATCATCGATACCCATTCTCCGTTATTTGCTCCGCCGGCCTTGACGCCGCAAGTGGTCGATGGCCTGCAATTGCGCCGTGGCCTCCGCCAACGTCCTCGCGCACTCCATATCGCTCAAACATTGCAGCAACGTGCATCGAGCTGCTTCGCGGGCGCGAACGGCGGCGGCTTCGTCGAGATTGGCGGCATTTTCGGCATAATCGGCCAACACCGTGACCACTTGCGGCTGCACTTCCAGCAGACCGCTGGAGATATAGAACACTTGCGTTTCCTCCGACGACAGTTGTACTCGCACCTGTCCGGGTTTCAAGCGCGCCAGGAATGGGCTGTGCCCCGGCAGAATGCCCACCTCACCCAGCTCCGCCGTCGCCACCACCATCTCGGCCAACCCGGAAAACAGTTCCTTCTCCGCGCTGACGATGTCCACATGCACCTTGATCGCCATACCGCCCTCATCCACCCGATGCCGCTGTCATCATGGCTGATTGATCATGCTGGCCAGACAGGCGGCGCCGAAACCATTGTCGATATTGACCACCCCCACGCCGCCGGCGCAAGACGTCAACATGCCCAACAATGCCGCCAAACCGTCGAAACTGGCGCCGTAGCCGACGCTGGTCGGCACCGCGACGACCGGACGGGCCACCAATCCGGCCACCACGCTGGCCAAGGCTCCTTCCATCCCGGCGACCACGATCACGACCCGCGCGGCTCGGATCAAATCCAATCGCGCCAGCAGACGGTGCAAGCCGGCCACACCCACATCGTTGATGCGTTCGATGCGGTTGCCGAACGATAACGCGGTTTCGGCCGCCTCCTCCGCCACCATCAAATCGGAGGTGCCGGCGGTGATAATCGCGATATAGCCATCGGTCAACGATCGGAGGGAACGCTGCACGACGACGGTACGCCCCAAGGCGTTATAACGGGCATCGGGACACAACTCCGCGATCGCGTCGGCCATTTCCGCCGTGGCGCGCGTGGCCAAAATGGTGCTGTCTCCCTCCAGCATGGCGGCCACGATGGTCTTGATCTGCGCGACGGTCTTGCCCGCGCAGTAGATCACCTCGGGCTGGCCACATCGCAGTTCGCGGTGATTGTCGAGCACTGCTTCGCCCAGATCGCGAAATGGTAGATCCCGCAATCGGTCGATTGCGCCATCCACCGCCAATTCACCAGAGCGAACTTGCTCCAGCAGCAGGCGCAAGGAGGCTTCGTTCACCATCACCCTCGATGGGCCAACGCGGCCCCATTGTGTTGCTGACAACACTTCATATACATTTTGGGGAATCTCGCTGGACGCCCGCGTCCAACTCCATCAAAGCCACCTCGTCCGATACCATTCCATGCGTAAACCCACTCTGCTTCTTGCCTTCCTCGGCCTGGCGCTATCTATCGTGTCAGGCTGCGCCAATAACCCTGGTTCGCCATCTCCCGAGGTTGAACCTTCCTATATGAGCAATGATTGCAGCGATCAGGAGCATTACGACAGCAAATCCTGCATCCCGGCGCCGGCGCCCCCACCCCCATCGATCCTCGATGGTGATTGAAGAAAGCCTGATCCCTCCGTTCAGGTCACGACGGTGAAGCTTCCCCGGCGATAGCCCTGCAAATCCAGGGTGACGTGGCGGAAGCCGCAATCGGTCAGCGCCGCCACGACTTGATCAGCCATCGTCTCGTCCAGCAGGCGCGCTTGATCGGCACGATCCACTTCGATCCGCGCCAGATCGTCGTGGCAACGCACCCGCACCGTGCCAAAACCCAACGCCAGCAACGCCCGTTCGGCTGCTTCCACCCGCCGCAGCAGTTCGGGCCGGACTTCGGCATCGTGCGGCAGGCGGGTCAACAAGCAGGCATAGGCCGGCTTGTTCCAGACCGGCAGTTTCAAGGCTTGGGCATAACGGCGGATCTCGGCCTTGCCCAGCCCGGCTTCCAGCAGCGGGCTGCGAATCTCCAACTCGCGCAAGGCACGCATTCCGGGCCGGTAGTCGTGCAAATCGTCCCGGTTGCTCCCATCGGCCAACCAGGCGCAACCCTCGGCGGTGGCGATGGCTTTCAGTTCGGAAAACAGCTTCAGCTTGCAACGATAACAACGGTCCGGGGGATTGTGGGCGATTTCCGCCGCGAGGGGTAATTCCAGCACCTGGTGGCGCACGCCGAGCGTCGCGGCCAATTCCCGAGCCTCGGCGATTTCCCAGGACGCCATATAAGGTGTCACCGCAGTCAGCGCCAGCACCCGCTCGCCCAAGGTCGCGTGGGCGGCCGCCAGCAGCAGGCTACTGTCGAGCCCACCGGAACAGGCCACCGCGACCGAACCCAGACCACGCAGCAATGCCACCAGATCTCGGTAGCCGGGTTCGTCCAGGGGAGAAAGTGATTCGGCGGTCACGGTAACCATTCCACCGGTTCCAACGACAGGTCCCGCTCCGCCAACACCTGCCGCGCCGCTTCGTAAATCCGGTGAATCGGCACGCCGCTATCCAGCGCCAGCCTCTTGCAGTCTTCGTATTCCGGCTTGCCGCGCAGCGGCCGGCCGTGATGGTAGGCGATCTTGACCGCGACTTCGCCGTAACGGGTAGCGATCCGCTGAACCTCCCGCTTCAAGGCAGTCCGTGCCACCGCATGCCGACGCACGCCCAGCGTGGTGGTCTCGATCAGCAAGACGTCGGTCAGCACCGGCGCCAGCCATGGGGCGCACAACACGCCAAGCAACATACCCGGCCGGTTCTTTTTCATCAGCACCGGCACCAGCCAGACATCGTGGGCGCCGGCCGCGAACAGCCGTTCCAGTACATGGTCGTAGCATTCCGGGTTCATGTCGTCGATATTGCATTCCAGCACGCATAGCTCATTCTGCTCGCCCTCCTCGTCGGAGGCTTCGCCCAGCAAGACCCGCAACACGTTGGGAATCGGACCGTCGCGATGACCGATACCGTAGCCGACCCGCTGGACCCGCAAGGTGGGACGGGCCACAAATTCATCCACGAAGGCCGCCAACAGCGCCGCGCCGGTCGGCGTGGTCGCCTCGAACGGCACCGCGCCCAGCTTGACCGGCGCTCCCTTGAGCAACTCCAACGTGGCTGGCGCCGGCACCGGCAATATCCCATGGGCGCAATGCGCCACGCCGCTGCCCAATTCGATCGGCGAGCATAAAATCCGATCCACCTTCAATCGTTCCAGGGCGATGGTGCCACCGACGATATCGACGATGGCATCCAGGGCACCCACCTCGTGAAAATGAATCTGGTCTGGCGACGTGTCGTGGATGCGCGCCTCAGCCTGGGCCAGACGGCGGAACACCGCCACCGCCCGTGCCCGCACACTGTCCTTGAGCGAGCTGGCGCCGATCAACGCCTCGATCTGTCGCAGGTTACGGCGATCGGGTTGCTTGGGATCGACCACCACCCGCACCTGAGTACCGGCAATTCCTCGGCGGGTGGCGCGACTGGCCTGAACGCCGTAACCGTCCAGCCCCAGCTTGGCCAGCTCCAGTACCAGCTCGTCGTAATCCAGCCCCAAATCGAGCAGCGCCGCCAAATGCATGTCGCCGCTGATACCGGCAAAACAATCGTAATAAAGGATGTTCATCGTTCGAATCGTGGTCGGTGGGCAAAACGGCCCGGAAAAACAAAGCGGTATCCGGGAAAATTCCCAATTTATCCAGGCCGCTCTCGGAACGGCTCCCAGTGGCGGCGAATACAGCCGTCAGAACGGAAATCCACTATCTGGCTGGTGCTCAAGCGGCTTGGCCGATGGCCGAAGCGCCTGTAGGTGTACCGGATGGCCATCGACATAGATCGCCCGATACGGCCGGGCTGGGCAGGCATTCTCGCAAGCCCCACAACCGACGCACAGCGCTGACCGTACTTCGGGGATGGTCAAGCCATCCCGGTACGGAATCATATGTACCGCCTTGGTGGGACAGTACTCGTCGCAAGCGCCGCAGGCGGTGTGATCGGTATAAACGATGCAATTATCGCGAACGAAATGCGCCACGCCCAATTGCACGGTCTGCTTGGCGACCAATGCCAACGGCAGAATCGCGCCGGTCGGACAGACCTGGCCGCAGCGATTGCACTCGTAGCTGCAATAGCCGGTCGCGAAATCCAGGCGCGGTTGCAACAGGCCGGACCACCCATAGTCCAGCAGGGATGGCTGCAACACGCCGTAAGGACAGGCGCTTACGCACAAATGACAGGCGGTGCACAGATCGTTGAAGCGGATGATGTCACGGGCGCCGGGCGGCGCCACCGGCCAGGTCTTGGCGTTGGCCAATCGAGTGGGAACACGGTTGCTCGGCTTGGCTTCGACGTTTGACGACCGAGGCAGACTCGCCAACCCGACCAGCGCCGTCGCGCCCGCGCGCAGCAACGCCCGCCGCGCCTTCCCGTCCCTGGACAAGGCGGCGCGATGCACGATGTCGGGGGAATTCGACGGTTGCGGTCGCGGCAAGGCAACCGGGCTTGAACGGCGCAATGGCACCGGCCACGACCACGCATAACCGATGCCGTGCGTCTCGCACACGGTCATGCAGTTGAAACAGGCCACGCAGCGGCTGAAATCCACTTCCTTGGTTTTCAGCCGGATACAGCCGGCCTTGCAATGAATGGAACACTGGGCGCACAGCACGCAGGCATCCTGGGGAATGCGGATCTTGAACAGGGCGAAACGGGAAACCAGCCCCAGCAACGCGCCCACCGGACAGAGGGTATTGCAGAACAGCCGGCCTCTGGCGGCGCTCAGCCCGATCAGCCCGAGCAGAAACAGCGCCGGAAAGATCAGGGCGGCCAGCGGCGGCGCCTTCCAGTGCAGTGGAAACGGCCCGTAAACCCCGAAGCTTTCCAGCAACTGCCCGAATCCGTTGTGGACGACGACATAGAACGGTCGGATCAAGTCGCCGGCGATACGGCCGAAATTGCTGAATGGGTCCAACAGACTGAGCGCCAGCGTGCTACCGCTCAGGAACAGACCAACCGCCAGCGCCAGCACTCCATAGCGCAAGACATCGTGCGGTTGCTGGTAGCGGAATTTGACCTTGCGGGGTTTACGCAGCCAGTCGGCAATACGGATCACGATGTCCTGCAAGGTACCGAGCGGACAAATGGTCGAACAGTAGACCCGGCCGAACAGCAGCGTCAGTACCAGCACCGCCAGGAAGCCAGCCGCCCCCCAGGCAACAGTCTGACTGAATTTCAGTAGCGAGGGTACGAACTGCGGATACAACGCCGCCGTCGCGGTCGGCGTTTCGCCGATGCGGTCGAAATCGACGAACAGCAAGGTGGTCAGCGCCAGAAAAACCAGCGAGACCACCACCCGGATTTTCTTCAGCCACGCCTGGTTCATGAACCGCCTGCTCTGCGGAAAGACAAGAAAGCATGGATCAAGCTAGATGGTCAAACTTATAGTTTTCGTTTAGCAGATACCCCCGACTAGAGGGTTTCTTTACCACGAAACCAGCTTTTTCCAATTTATTGAAGGTGTAACGTGCCTTACGATAGAAAGTATCGAAGGCCTTGACTTCATTTATCGCGCCACCTCCATCCTGCTGTGCCCAGAGATACAAACTAATTTGTTTAGCACTCGCTGCTTGACTTTTTGAGTAATGATTGAATCGATAAAGAACACTTAATACATCCTTGGCAAACTCATTCAGCGCGTCAAAAAATAATCCAAACAAGGCGCGCAACTCATCCAAATAATCTTGTTTCATCAACTCTTGATCTACGCTATAAACTGGATACAATCCAGGACTGTCAGGGTGCTTGTTAATCAGCTTGGCTTTTTCTAATACCAACAACTCTCGGTAGTGGTTGTTATCGGGAGTCAACAAAATGGTATGGCACATCAACTCGTTAGCCCATTCAGACTTGATTAGGTAGGCCAATACTCGTTTCTGATTTTCGGTAGGAACTAGACCTTTCAATTTGTTTTCTAAATATGCATCGAATGAAATAAAAAGCCGCTCCATTCGCTCGTCCAACAACTTACCTACGCAGACAAACAGACGAACCTCTTCTTGGTGAAGACGGTAATAGGGTAGCCCCATTTTATCCTGCAAACAGAGATTAACAAGAGTCGCCATCCCGATGCCTTTCCCTTCCCATTTACGAAAAACCCGTAACACGTCCGCTAGTTTAGGATTACGAGGCTTGGCCTCGGGAATGATACGGCGCAAAATAGGTTTTTGGGTGGTCTCGATGAGTAAGTGCCTACGAAAGGTGCCCGGATTCATGATCGAGAAATGCTCGCCGGGTCTGATCGTGATGATCACCTGCCGATCGATGGCATAATCGCGGTGAGCGAGGGCATTATTGACTGTCTCTCGCAGGACTTCTTCAGGGTATTGTGGTCGGTAGCTACCACCGGCCACCACGCTAACCCCAACCTGAATGTTACGCAACAAATAAGCCAGACTCCCTTCCATCAGAGGCAAGATATTATCACATAGGTCTTGCTTATCCTGGGCGATTTCCTGAGCAATATCCACATAACCATGGACCTGGCTGCGAAATCCAAGGTGATCACCAGGATGTTTACCACAAACCAGCATCCCCAATGTGGTAACCGCCTTTTCTTTAGTAAATATCTTCCGTTCTAAAAAAGGCAAGGCGGCATCTAAGCTGGGTTTGAAGGTCTCAACTCTGACAATTCGATTCAGTTGCTGAATATATTCGTTGAGCCGATCAAGGTCGAGGTCACTCAGTGTCGCCCCAGGAACAATCTTCAATTCCCGAGCGTGTAGTGCTTCTTCCTTGAATTCTTCCTGCGCTTCGATTTCAGCTTCCTTGATCTTGTGATCGCCAGTAAGAATACGTCGATACGCTTCGCGCTGATAGAAACAGTATTTTCGATCAGCGGCCAATTCATCCACGTACACCACCGCCAAACGCCCATCAAAAAACGCCTTGAGTTCCATCGGAGGAAAACAGTCGTTCAAGTCGAGCGGATGGCCAGCACGATTTGTGAATAACCCGGAAAGTTCCTTGAGCTTGGGTTCAGCGTGTTCCTGATAACCGGTAAAGACATAGCGCCTTCTCTCACCTTGTCCTTCTTCCTTCACTCCCAAAATCAGGATACCGCCTCGCGTGTTCAGAAACGCATTGACGCTCTTGTAGCGTTCGCGCCACTGACCACCATCGGCGGGAACAGGTTTGATCTCCAAGGTGTCGGACTCCAGTTCCTCGAAGCGCCCCTGCCTGATCAGTTCCGCCAGCTTGACGAGAGTGCGATCAACGAGTGAGGTCATGGAGATATTCAGTGTCTTAATTTCCGAGACAATCGCATGTTGATCGATCCTGGGAGATAGGTGGTAGCAAATTCAGCAAGTCTTTTCACCGCCAGATTTAAAGCACGATCCGCCGGATAGCGAGATTCTCCAGATCCATGCGGCCCGCGCCCATTTCGCCCGCGATGCGGATATAGCCGACCTCTTCGGGCTGCTTCAAGCCGAACAACCGCGCGGCGGCGGCATCCGCCGTCACCAGATCGGTGGACAACAATTGCGACCGCATATTCACGACATCGGCCGTGGAAACCCCGCGCGGTCCATGGCGCAGCATCACGTTCCAGGCATCCACCACGTTCAGATCGGGTTTGCGATAAGTGGCAAAGTCGGCGATGCACTGATGCAGGTCGTTGGAGTGCCATTCGCCGCGATCCCAGACCACGCCCATCAGGTTCTTCATCGCCACGCTCAGCCGGGCACCGCCGTGGCTCTTCAGCACCGGTACGTTGATGAACACGTCGGCTCCCAGCACCAGCTCGTGCTCCTGGGTTCGACGCAGCCGATGTCCGCCTGGAATCGCGACGGTCTGGAAATAGCTTTCGCTGTTGCCCGGCGCCAGCTTGCCGCCAGCGTCCTTCACCGCCTGCTCGATGCCGCTGGCGCGGTAACTGTCGCGCCAGGCATCACAAGTGTGATCGAAGACGTAAACCTCTTGGGCGCCGGCTTGCAGGCAGTGCTCGACGATGCGGCGGATCAATCGCGGATTGGTGTTGGCGGCTCGCTCCGGCGGCACGTTCCAACCGATATTCGGTTTGACCACCACTTTCTGGCCTTTTTTGACGAAGCGCCCCATGCCACCCAGCGCCTTGATGCCATGGTCGAACAGCGCTTCCGGTTCGCCGTTTCTGATCGCCACCAGATCGGGGGTTCCGGCTGACGGCTCGCCCGCGTCCAAACGGCGGCCATAACCACCCAGCGCCAAACCGGCGCCCGCCCATGCCCCCACGCCGAGGGCCGTGAGAAAACGACGACGTTGCATGGTCGATTTCCTCCACCATCAGGTCAAACGGCGATCATCGCGCGACGACATCCCCGGCGGCACGGCCATTCCCCGTTGCCGGGGAGCGTCACTCACTTTCCCGATACGGTTTAAAAGCGGAACCGTCGGAGAATGGTCAACGAGGACAACGAGCCGACCAACTTGCGATCTGGCCCAACCACCGGCAGGCGGATATAGCCCTCCGCCAGCAGCTTAAGCGCATCGGACAGCGGCGCTTCCGGCTCGACCACCGGATGGGCGACGGCGAAATCGCCCACCTTGCGGTGTAAATGCGGAATGAGGCGATTATCGACATCCTCGGCGGTCTCGATTTCGGCATCGTCCGGCAACTGCGGCTCCGGCGGTAGCAGCATCTTGGAAAACATGAACGAGGTGATGGTACCCACAAATTGCAGTTGATCGTTGACCACCATCAGATCCTGCATGTGCTTGCGTTCCATGATCGCCAGTGCTTGCGACAACGGCGCGGTGTCGAGTACGTAGGTGGGCGCGGACGCCATGTAGTGTTTGCACTTCATTTTAGTTCTCCCGCTGGGTTTGACCGGTGGTACCGGGCTTCGGTCGTCGCCCCGAACCGTATCTGGAATCTGGACTTTATATTAATCGGCTTGGCAATGCCTCATTCGGGTATTATTACCCCGCCTTGGTCGTGGCGTATGCGGACGGACCATGCGAATACAAGCACATCGTGGAGGGCATTGTATGTTTGTCGGAATCCTATCGCTGGTGTTGGGCCTGGGTGGGCTCACCTTTGCCGCGATGCTTTACAGGGGAATTGTCCGCCGGTCCACCGGCGATGAGTTGATGGCTTCAATCGCCGCCGAAATCCAGTTGGGCGCGATGACCTACCTGCGCGCCCAATACGTCAAAATCGGTATTTTCGCGTTGGTGGTGGCTATCCTGCTGGCCGTTTCCAAACAGCACGGTTTCGGCACCAGCATCGCGTTCCTGACCGGCGCCCTGACCTCGGCGCTGGCTGGCCTGGTCGGAATGTACGCGGCGACCAAGGCGAACGTCCGCGTCACCGCGGCGGCGCGAGAACACGGCGCCGGCGAGGCGCTGCTGGTCGGATTCAACGGCGGCGCGGTCATGGGCTTGGCCGTGGCCAGTTTCGGTCTGCTGGGCCTGGGCCTGTTTTTCACCGTATTGTCACCTCAGTTTGCCGTCAATCCGGAATCCGCCGCCACCATCTGGGGCTTTTCGATGGGCGCGTCCTCCATCGCCCTGTTCGCCCGGGTCGGCGGCGGCATCTTCACCAAGGCGGCGGATGTCGGCTCCGACCTGGTCGGCAAGGTCGAGGCCGGCATTCCCGAGGACGACCCGCGCAATCCGGGCGTAATCGCCGACAACGTGGGCGATAACGTCGGCGACATCGCCGGCATGGGCGCCGACATCTACGAATCGTATGTCGGCGCGATGGTGGCAACGATCACCCTGGCCGCCACCTCCAGCGTCGCCGAACTGACCCAATACTTCGGAGAAGGCGTCAGCCGGCCGATGCTGCTGGCCCTGCCGCTGGCGCTGGCGAACATCGGCCTGCTCTCGTCGCTGGTCGGCATTTACGGGATGACCGCCTTCAAGAAGTACGGACCGGAAAAGGCACTGGCGATTTCGGAGTTCAGCTCCGCTGGGCTGTTTCTGGTGCTCACGATGCTGATGATGCTGATGTTCGGCTACGGCTGGCCGGCGTTCTTCGCCATTCTGGCCGGCAATCTGGCCGGCGTCGCCATCGGCCGCGCCGCTTGGTATTACACCTCGTCCAAGCCGGTGATGCGTATCATCCAGGCATCGAAAACCGGACCGGCGACCAACATCATCACCGGTCTCGCGGTAGGGCTGGAAAGCTGTGCGTTGCCGATCCTGATCATCGTGGTGGCCATCTTCGTCGCCCACCAGACCGCTGGTCAGTATGGCATCGCCATCGCGGCGGTCGGGATGCTGGCGACCGCCGGCGTAACCATGACCATCGACGCTTCCGGCCCGATTTCCGACAACGCCGGCGGCATCGCCGAAATGTCGCACCAACCTCCCGAGGTCCGCAAGATTACCGACGAACTCGACGCCATCGGCAACACCACCGCCGCTACCGGCAAGGGCTTCGCCATCGGTTCGGCGGCGTTGACCGCGCTGGCGCTGTTTGTCGCCTATAAGGAAGCGGTCACGCTGGCTGTCGGCCATCCCGTGGCGATGGACATCACCGAACCACGGGTGGTGATCGGCGTCTTCCTGGGCGGGGTGGTGGTACTGCTGGCCGCGGCCATGACCATGAGTTCGGTGGGCCGGGCGGCCATGGAGATGGTCACCGAGATCCGCCGCCAGTTCCGTGAAATACCAGGGCTGTTGCAGGGCACCGCCAAGCCGGATACCGCTCGTTGCGTGACGATCTCGACCGATGCCGCGTTGCGCGAAATGATCCCGCCGGGGCTCATGGCGGTGATCGCCCCGGTGATCGTCGGTTTCTTCTTCGGACCGGTGGCGCTGGGCGGCATGCTGCTGGGCGCCTTGCTGACCGGCATGACCATGGCGCTGCTGATGTCCAACGCCGGTGGCGCCTGGGACAACGCCAAGAAGGCGATCGAGGCCGGCAAGCTGGAAGGCGAACGCAAGGGCGGCGACGCGCACGCGGCGGCGGTGACCGGCGACACCGTGGGCGACCCCTTCAAGGATACCAGCGGCCCGGCCATGAACATCCTGGTCAAGCTACTCTCCATCGTTTCGCTGATCCTGGTGCCTTTCATCACCTGAACGTCGGAGGAGCGATCGCCGACCCAGGCGTCCGAAGCGACTGGGCCGGCCATTGCGGCTGACCCTTCCGGCAAACCGGGGATTTACACTGGCCGACCGGCGAACCATTCCGTCAGTTCGTCCAGGCGGCTGACCACCACATCCGGTTCGACATCCCAGGGATCGAACACTGCCTCCGGTTGCCGCCGGATCCAAGCGGCGCGCAAACCGGCCGCCTTGGCGCCGATCACATCCCAGGCGTTGCTGGATACCAGCCAGGTATCGCCCGGCACGTGCCCGGCCCGCCGCGCCAGATAGGCATAGACCGCCGGATCGGGCTTGAAAGTGCGTAGATCGTCCACGCTGACCACATCCTCCAGATACGGCAATACCCCAGCGTTGCTCAGCAACGCGCGGATGCTGGCTTCCACGCCGTTACTAAAAGCCATCAACCGATGGCCCTGGGTCTTGAGCACGGTCAAGGCAGCGGTGACTTCAGGGAAAGTCGGCAGGTAAAGATAGGTCTCCAGCAGCCGACCCTGATCGGATTCCGGCAAATCGCAGCGCAGCGCCTGTTGAGTATAAAGCAGCGCTTGCCGGGTGCAGGCGTCAAAATCCACGTAGCGCTGCATCAGACCGCGCCGAAATGAATATTCCAACTGTTTGGTCCGCCAAAGTTCGGCGAAACGGACGGCCTGCTCACCGACCAGCGCTTGCAGGGGTTCGGCCAAAGCCAGCGGCTCCACTAGCGTACCGTAGACATCGAATCCCAATGCGTAGGTTCTTTCCACGTTCAACTCCATCTTCCTCGTCTGAAGGGCTTGCTGTCATCATGTCCGCCCTGGATATACTCGCGCGGATCGCCGCCCGGTCTAACCCGCCCGTATGACCGCGATTACCCACAGCAACCAGGCCAGCAGAAAGCTCGTCCCGCCCAGCGGGGTGATGGCGCCCAGCCAGCGGATACCGCTCAGGGCGAGTGCATACAAACTGCCCGAAAACAGCAACAGGCCCACAATCATCAGGATGCCCGAACCACGCAGGAGCATCGTCGGCGGCATGTGCAACGCCAACAGCCCGACCGCCAGCAATCCCAGGGCATGATAGAAATGATAGTTCACCGCAGTTTCGTAAATGGCCATGAGATCGGGTGCCAGCGTCTTTTTCAGAGCGTGCGCGCCGAACGCACCCATCGCCACCGCCAGCAGCATTCCACAGCCGCCCAGTATCAAAAATACCTTTGCCCATACCGACATCGCGACCCTCCACGGAACTCGCTTGGCAGGCGATTCGCACGGGGTCTCGCCAACCACTCTCTCCATTGATCATACCCCAACGCGCCACTGGCCACATTCCCTCGGAGTGAACGATCCAGCCCAACGGCACCATAAAACATACCTCAGGCGCGCAACCTCAGCGATAGCCGATGATGCGCGTCTCGCTGTTCCACTCGCCGAAAAACGGCTTACCCTCCGCCTGCAGGATCAGTTGCCGGTTCCGCGGCATCGGCAGCCAAACATTGTCGGAATTGTAGCTCCACCCTCCCTGCGACTGACCGGTGGCGTACAGGTAAAAAGACACCTCGCGGCCATCGTCCAGCGCTACCGCCATCCGGAACCGATGGGGTCCGCCCTCGACATAGCCGGTGGCGACTTGCGCGTACACCAGAACTTCGCGCGCCGAATTCGGAACGGTGACCGGAATCGGATACACAACCTGTTTGCCGTCCCCTTCGGGTAACACGCCCAAGGGCACATCGATCGGCTGGTACGCCTTCCAAACCGGATCGTCGGCCGCGCTCGCCGGCCGCGCCACCACCGCAGGCTTTTCCACCTTGTGCCGTAGGGCCGCGACGCTCTTGCGGGTACCCCGTATTTCGCGGCCGACCTCGGCCAGCGACTGGTCGAGCGCCAGCCACTGTTCTCGCCGTTGCTCGACGATCTGCCGTTCCAGCGCCGCCAACCGGGTATCGAGCGCCGTCAACCTCGCCTCCAACACGGCTTGTCCCACCGGCGGCGCCGGTTCCGGTTCCAGCGTCGCGCAGCCTGCCGCCAGCATCCCGCTCAAGGCGGACAACGCCCAAATCCGTAGCAACTTCATGTCATTTTCCCGATTGTTTTCCATTTGAATGGCACGGGCATTATACCGGTTGCACCGTGCTGGTTCCCGCTCGCTTGCAACCACTGTGAATAGGGTATATTTCACGCAGTTGCACCAGCGTTTCCCGAGAGGAACCCCAGGATGAATGAACTCGACCTGTCCCGACAAACCCCGTTCGGCGCGGATTTCAGCGTCGCCGAATTCGCTGACAACCCGGAGCCGCGCTGCCCCTGCGTGCTGCTGCTGGACAACTCCTGGTCCATGAGCGGCCACCCGATCGCCGAACTCAACGAAGGACTGGCCACCTTCAAGGACGAACTGCTGGCCGACAGCTTGGCGGCCAAGCGGGTCGAAATCGCCATCGTCAGCTTCGGCCCGGTCCAGGTGGTCAACGAATTTCAGACCGCCGAGCACTTCACACCACCGCAACTGACGGCGCGCAAGGACACGCCCATGGGCCTGGCGATTATCCAGGGGCTGGAGTTGCTGGACCAGCGCAAGGCGCTGTACCGCGAACACGGCATCCCCTTCTTTCGTCCCTGGGTGTTCCTGATCACCGACGGCAGCCCCACCGACGACTGGAAAGCCGCTGCCCGGGAAGTCCGCAAGGGTGAGGAAAACCGCGCCTTCGCCTTCTTCGCGGTCGGGGTCGAGGGCGCCAACCTGGATATCCTTCAGCAAATTTCCGCGCGTCAGCCGCTGCGCTTGAAGGGACTGCGGTTCCGCGAAATGTTCCAATGGCTGTCCAACTCGATGCGCTCGGTGTCGCGCTCGGTACCGGGCACCGAAGTACCGCTGGGCAATCCCACCGCGCCCGACGGCTGGGCCTCGGTGTGAGCGAATCGGATGACTGGCGCTATGTCCACGCCAGCGTGGCGGGCGTGGCACACCTCGTCGATGGGATCGGCTGTCAGGATGCCTGCGCGGCCCAACTACTGCCCGGACCGGCATCGAATCCCGTGCTGGTGCTGGCCGCCACCGATGGCGCCGGCAGCGCCACCCTCTCGGGCGTCGGCGCCGAGTTGGCCTGCCAGACCCTGCTGGCCGAATGCGCGGCCTGGCTGGCGTCGACACCTCTCGACGAGGATTGGATGCCGACCGTGGCCGAGCAACTGTTCCAGCGGGTTCGAAACGCGCTGGAGCGTCTCGCGACGGACACGGAGCAACCGATCCGGGAATTCGCCTGCACCCTGCTGGGCGCGGTGGTGGCCGCCGACCGCGCGCTGTTTTTGCAAATCGGTGACGGCGCCATCGTGATCGGCACCCCGGACGAGGGCTATCGGCCAGTGTTCTGGCCGCAGGGCGGCGAATATGCCAACGAGACCTACTTCGTCACCGATGCCGGCGCCGCCGCCCATCTGGAATACGCGATCCTGACCGAGCCCATCGTTGAAATCGCGCTACTGACCGACGGCCTGCAACGGCTGGCGCTGCACTATCGAACCCGCCAAGCCCACCAACCGTTTTTCCGCCCCTTGTTCCAGCGCTTGCGCGAACACCCCGAACCCGGCTGTCCGACGGCACTGGTGACCGCGCTGGAACGCCTGCTCGCCAGCCCAGCGATCAACCAGCGCACCCACGACGACAAAACCCTGATCCTGGCCACCCGGCTAGCGGCGACACGGTTCGTCGAAGGCACCACCGATGCCGGCATCGACCCTCTCCCTCCAGCCGCCGCCTCCAGCGGCACGGAAGAACCGGCCAGCGACCCCGCAAAAACGCTCTACCCCACCGCCGGGGAAGACGGGGGCGAAGCAGCATCCCCCGAATCCGCGCTCCGGGACGAATCCGGTGACGAGGCTGTATAGCGGCGCTGGCCACCTCGTCGAACCGGGCAAGGCACTGGGGCGTGGTGGCGAAGGCGCGGTCCATGACATCGTCGGTCGACCGGGCTTCGTCGCCAAGATCTACCATCAGGCGGTCGGTGCCGACAAGGCGCTCAAACTGGAAGGGATGGCCCGGCAAGCCCATCCCAACCTGCTGGAAATCGCCGCCTGGCCGGTGGACGTGCTGCGCGCCCAGCCAACCGGTCCGATCTGTGGCTTCGTGATGCCCAAGGTCAGCGGCTATCAGGAAATCCACAGCCTGTACGGCCCCGCGCACCGCAAGCGGGCCTTCCCGCAAGCTGACTGGTCCTTTCTGATCCATGCCGCCCGTAATCTGGCCAGCGCGTTCGAAACCATCCACGCTCGCGGCCACGTCATCGGCGACGTCAATCCCGGCAATGTGGTGATCTCGGCCCAGGCGCTGGTCAAACTGATCGATTGCGACTCCTTCCAGATCGATACCGGCAACCGACTGTTCCCCTGCGACGTCGGCGTACCGCAGTTCACCGCGCCGGAATTGCAGGACCGGCCGTTTCACGGGCTGCGGCGCACCCCGGACCACGACGCCTTCGGTTTGGCCTTGCTGTGTTTTCACCTGCTGTTCATGGGACGCCACCCCTTCGCCGGCCGCTATCGGGGCAAGGGCGACATGCCGATCGAGCGCGCCATCAAGGAATGCCGGTTCGCCTTCGGTCAGCATGCTGCCGCCCGCTCAATGGAGTCGCCGCCGCACACCCTGCCGTTCGCCGCCCTGCCGCATCCGGTCGCGCATCTGTTCGAACGCGCCTTCGCGCCCCCCAACCCGGCCCAGCGGCGGCCTTCCGCCCGCGAGTGGCTGTTGGCGCTGGAACAGCTCGGCGGCGAGTTGCGCACCTGCCGGCACAGCGCCTTGCACAAATACCCGCAACGGTCGTCGGTCTGTCCATGGTGTACGCTGGAGCAGGCCAGCGGAACCCTGTTTTTCGTGCCACCGGTCCATCAGTCGGCGGCTGGCGGCTCTGGCGCCGGCCTCGGCGACGCCGATCTGGAACCGATCTGGAACCGCATCCTGGCGGTGGAGCCACCGACGGATGAGGAACCACCGGCACCGGCCTCGACGCCATTGACACCGATCACCCCCACCCCGCTACCGGAGCCGCTGCGTCTGATCCGCCGTCGCAACGTACTCAAGACGGCGGCCATCGCCGGCATCGCCCTAGTGGTGACATCGATCCACCCGCAATTGAGCTGGCTGTGGCTGCCGCTGGCGGCCGTCGCTTGGTCGCTGACGCAGGACAACGCGGCGCGGCGGGAACGGCAGCGCCGCCGCATGGCGCTGCTGGCCGCCCGCCGGGAGCTGATGGATCTGCGGGCGGCCTGGCAACGGCACGCCACCGCACAACCCTTCGCCGACAAGCTGCAAGCACTGCGCGAACTGCGCGAGCGCCACCGCAAGCTGGACGCCGAATACCAACGCGATCTGCGACAACTGGAAACCGGCCAGCGCCAGCTTCAGTTGCAAGCGTTTCTGGAGGGTCACTTCGTCGATGCGGCTCGGATTGCCGGATTGCGCGCCACCGACCGAATGGCGCTGGAATCCTACGGCATCGAAACCGCCGCCGACGTCACCCCGGCCGCGATCCAGGCGGTGCCCGGTTTTGGCCGACACTTGGGCCAGCAGCGCTATGCGGCACTGTTGGCTTGGCGTCAGGCCCTGGAGCGCCAGTTCCGTTACGATCCCGACAAGGGTGCCGCCAATCCGACTGCCGTCGCCAACCTACGCCAGCAACACGCCCAACAACGGCAACGGATCGAACGGGAACTGCTGGCGGGTCCCGAAGAACTGTCTAGAATCAAGGCAGACATCCTCAAGCAACGCGCCCAGCTCAACATCGCTCTGATCCGCCAAGCGATGCGAGAAACGCAGGCGCAGGCCGACCTGCGGGTTTTCTATCCCGATCTCGGCATTTTCTGGCGGCGCAACGGCGGCTAGACGATTGTGGCGAAGAGGTTCTGATGGGCAGACGCAACGAGCACACGCGCGAGGAACTCCGACAGATCGCCCTGGAGGCCGCCGAGGAACTGGTCGCCGCACAGGGGCTGTCCGGCTTGAGTACCCGCAAGGTGGCCGCCCGCATCGGGTACACGGTCGGCAGCCTGTACATGATCTTTCGCAACCTCGACGACCTGATTGCGCAGATGAACGAGCGAACGCTGGACGCGCTGCACGCGCGACTGGTCGCCGCCGTCGCCGGACAGCCACCGCCGGTCGTCGCCATTCGGGCCTTGGCTCAAGGCTACATTGCCTTCGCGCTGAACGAACCCAATCGCTGGCTGGCGATTTACCAGCACCGCTTGCCGGAGGGGGAAACCGTGCCGGACTCCTTCAGCGAGAAAGTGGCACGGATGTTCGCGCTGGTGCAGCAACAACTCATGTTGCTATGCCCCCAACGACCGCCGGACGACAGCATTTTGGCCTCCCGCGCGCTGTGGAGCGGAATTCACGGTATCTGCATTCTCGGCCTGGGCCAGAAACTGGAAGCCGTCGGCGGTCATTCGATCGAGGAGGTGGCCGGCTCGCTGCTGGACCATTATCTGACCGGCTTCGCCCTGCCGCAGCTCACCCCTTCGTGACGCGCCGCCTGCTACCAAAGCGCCGATGTTCGCTTCCCCGTCATGTGGGACACGCCACATAAACCGCTTCGCCCCAAGACAGCCATGCCGCCGTTGCTGACGGATGCCTGCGCGGCTGGGCGGCATCGTCCGCCGCCGTCCGTTCCCGCGCATCCGCCTGACCATGTTGCCGCCGCACCGCTTGAGCGCGCCTCCCGACACCAGCCGCCTTCGCCGCCAGCAGCTTGGCCGGCAACTAAACTGGTTATACTTGCGACAAAAGTCCCGTTAATAGCGCTACCACGAGTGATAGGGCAGACGCTGTCCAGCCAGGAGATTCGCTGCGTCAACCACGCCGTGCCTCGTAGTGACAGGTAAGTTCCGGGGAACGGCGAACCTAGTGGAATTTTCAGGGTGGCGAGGTCAGCACTGAATGTTATACTGCTACTAATAAAGACCAGTTGGATCAAGTAGTTGCTTTCAACCACCATGAATTCTGGTAGATATACAGAAACCGTATAATCACTTGTTATGCAAAATCAAGTTTCTGAAACTCAGTGGAACGAGATTGCGAGCCCAATTTGTTTGGCGATCGTTCCTTTCCTGCCGGGTGAATTGACGGAAAAGCTTGGTATCTCTTTTTCATCCACGCATGAAAACGGGCTGGGGGAATGTCTATACGCGTTCGTCGAGATCAATGGTGTGATATCGATTTTGAAAGCATTTCCCGAAGGGCCTTATGAGGCACAAAGAGTATCTGTTTGGGTTAGGAGCTTTGAAGTAAATTGGGAGCCAGTATTCACTGGGCTGCGCGAGTGGGGCATAGAGTTTGAAGATCTGCTGTTCATTCAGAAAGATTTGAAGCCTGCGCAATGGCTGCTCCTGCGATTGGATGATAATTTCAACGAAATTGAGATGTTTCGATTCGTGGATGAATATTCGGCAAAGTTTGTCCAAGCGCAGTATGAAACGAAAGGTCATAAGCAAACCTACTTGGTGCGCCAGAATGCATAACAAGGCGTTCAAGCCGCTCGCTAAGCTCGCTCGGACGCTTTGCACTCCGCACCTGCTGCGCATGCCTTCGGCATTGTGGCGCAGCTGGTGCTATGCGCAAAAGCGCCGCTTAACTGGGCGTAGTGCGGGCGCGAAGCGCCCGCACTACGGGGCGGCAGATTCCAATCCGCAGGGTTGCTTGGCGCTCCGCGCCGCACAACCACGCGGATCAAGCCAACATCGACCATCAAAGCCTTCAGATTTTCCGTCCTTGCGACTTATCCGCCGCCCCGTAGTGCGCAGCAAGAGGGGAGCATGCAGTACGATAGAATTTTGATTGTCAAGGATATCGTTATTGCGGTTGCCGCTTTCATAGGAATGAGGCTTGGATTCTTGAACTTTTGGAACGAAAAACAAAAACAGAAAGTCAAGCTGAAAGTCACGCCAAAAGCGGTTTTTGGAAAAGGTAGAAATGCGGATGGACGCGAATTCGTTTTAACGACACTCAATGAATTTAATGAAAAGAAGTCTCAAGGCATCTTCTGCGTTGAAGTTTTGAATTTAAGCAATTTTCCAGTCGTTATTGACGAAGTCGGGTTTTTCGCAAAGAAGGCAAAAAACCGAATGACTATCGCAAATCCAATTCTTGGCGACGGTGGCTCGTGGCCTAAAAATTAGAGCCTAGAGAATCGGTTTCCGTGTACGGCAGCCTTCAAGACATGATGTCATCTTATTTGAGTCCCAACGTTTATTGCGCCTTCGCTGAAACTTCTTGTGGGCACACAGCAGAAGGCACATCCCCTGCCCTAGGACAGTTCGTCGATGCAGTCAAGAAAAGCGCATAACAAGGCAAGGCAAATTCAACCGACCCCAAAAGCGCGCGTCTAGTTCGTTGCTTGGTTGGTGTTTCAGTACCAGCGCGCTTTTCGGTCGGCTGACTTGCGACGTTAGCTCACGCAACATAGCATGCAGGAAAGTTCATGGCGAAAATACTTCTAACGGGATTCGAAGCGTACGGACATACACCTGATAACCCGGCAGAATCAGTCGCACGTAAGCTTAACAATAAGCGTATCGATGAATCGGAAATAATTGCGCGCATAGTCCCGAATAACTTTTTCGAATGTATTGATTTCGTGTGGGCGTCAATTGCGGAAATCTCACCGGATATCGTGGTGATGATGGGTGAATATGGCGGACGTGCGATGATAACCGTCGAAAGGATCGCCCAGAACTTGAACGACTCGACGAGATACGAACTCGCAGACAACAATGGGCGTTCTCTGCAGGATCAACTGACATCTGCCGATGGCCCTGCTGCATACTATTCGACGCTGCCTATTCGGGCCATGGTAAAAGCTATGCGAGAGTCTGGCATACCTTCTGATATCTCGGATGCCCCAGGCACGTTCTGCTGTAACCATTTGATGTATGGTATTCTTCACCGAATACACGAAAAGAACCTGCCCATTCGCGCAGGATGGATTCACCTTCCCCATCTTCCGAGCGTCGCAGCGCTACCTGAGAATCTCGGAGTTCCGAGCATGTCGGTGGAAACGTCCACAACGGGCGTTGAAATTGGACTACGGGCTGTTCTAGAGAATTTGAGAGATATTGAGGAGCCAATTCTGTCAAGGCTCCAGATTTAGTTGATTCAGGTCTGGTGCTGGAGCTAACAAAAAGCTCAAGGCGACGCCATACCGTGCATTGAGGTTAGTAGGTTATTAAAGCTTTCTACAAAGCGCGGCACGACAAGCTAAGGCATAGGGACACATGAGTTGTATCTTGAGGATATCCGGCGAAACACTAAACATTGATACATTGCTTTCCCAGCACAACCTGCCACCTGATCGCATATGGAAAAAGGGAGAAGCACGAACACTCAAAGGAAAGTTCACTTAGATTGCGGCGTCAACTTTGTCGCAAGTGAAGCAGACCTTGATGAATTCACGCGCCAATTAGATGAAGCAACAAAATTTCTGGAAACACATCAAACAACAATCGCAAAAATGGTAGCAACACCAGGAGTCGAATTTGCCGTATTAGATTTCGGGGTATGTTTGCGTCAAGGATACGTTGCCCAATTCTGCTATTTCCCGCCAAATTTTATTCAACTTGCAGCAAAAACAGGGGTTGGCGTGGAGGTTTCTCAATATGCGTGCTCTGATGAAGATGACGAAAAGAGCTAACAATAGCGTAACTGGCCCCAAAAAGTGCTGCTCCTTCGTTGCTCTGCTTTTTGGGGCCAGTTACGCCAAGCGTTGGACAGCAACACACAGTGACGCATGAAACAGAAAATTGAAGATCGTTTTGTGCTGAATATCGCACGAGTGAAGAATCTCGTCGCCATATATCAGAATCAATCCTCCGCCTCGCGTCGAACATGGGCAAACAGCGGTTCGAAAACCGCCG
>ERZ795053.1869-NODE-1869-length-26135-cov-16.846626_pt1 | contig 26135 bp, 21 predicted proteins | sample MGYA00375137_ERZ795053 | MGnify/ENA primary metagenome ERZ795053 (study PRJEB30182, sample SAMN05720284) | activated sludge metagenome | isolation source: Anaerobic digester | place: Hong Kong | collected 2014-12-17 ...
TGGGGCTACCAGTTCACCAACCAAAAGCACCGCCAGATGGCGGTGCTTTTTTTTTTTTCGGGCTATCGCTTTCCCCCCCAATAGGTAAGCCGCACCCCAGTAGAGCAGGTACGCATGGGGGCCTCCCCAGGAACGACAACCGGAAGCTGACCAACCCGCTTCTTCCAGCACGATGCGAAGCGACGTGGTACAATCATGTAGGAAACCATTTTGAAGGAGGCGTTTTTATGAAAAAGCTCGTTGTGTTTTTTTTGTTGATGATTCCCGTTCTGTTCTTTGCTACGGATGCTTTCCTGATTGGTGATCCTTTGCCGGATGCACCTGACCTTGCCTACAGGGGGGAGTATTCCATCGGTGTTCGAACCGTTGCGGTTGTGAATGAGAACCAATTGGATATCCTGCATTACGCGAAGGATAACCCGAATCCCCGGTACGATAGGCCGCTAACGCTGGAAATTTGGTATCCTGCAAAAATCCCAGAAGGCCGAAAGGAACTCGGCTACTACACCGCGGAATATTTCCGCGAGGGTGCCAATGTCTACTCCACTGTCTTCCAGGGGAGAGCTTTACGAAATGCCATGCCGATCCAAGGGGAATTCCCCTTGATTATTGTTTCCCATGGCTACCCGGGAACCCGGTATATCATGAGTTACCTAACCGAAAACCTCGCTTCCAAGGGTTATGTCGTGGTGGCCATCAGCCATACGGAATCTACCGTCAGCGACCAGAACCAGTTTTTCAGTACCCTTTTGAACAGACCCTTGGATATCCTCTTTACGTTGGAGCAAATGACAGCGTTCAGCCAAGATGCGGGGCATTTCTTGTATGGTGTGGTGAATACTGATATTACGGGTCTCGCGGGGTATTCGATGGGCGGTTATGGCATCATAAACGTTGCAGGAGCCGGCTTTAGCGAAGCGGGTGTCAACTTGCCATGGGGTGTCCCCGGGGGAAAACTGGAGATCCGGCAATCCGGAAACCCCGAGTACGAGAAAACGATAGACCCCAGGATCAAGGCGGTGTTTGCAATGGCACCCTGGGGTGCAGCCTTTTTCTGGAATGAAGAAGCCATGGAGGGCCTGAGGATTCCCTCTTTCTTTGTGGTGGGAGAGCAAGATGATGTGGCTGGTTACGAAAATGGCGTGAAACTCTTTTTTGACAGGGCCGTGCATGCGCAAAGATACCTGCTGACTTTCGAGAACGCCAGGCACAACGTTGCCCCCAATGCATACGGTCCCATTCCTTTGATCTCTTTCGACATGAAATCCCATGATTACCTGCGCTATGCGGAACCATCTTGGGATAACCAGCGTTTGAACAACATCGTGCAGCATTTTGCCACTGCTTTTTTCGGGGTATACCTGAAGAACCTAGATTACTCGGCCTATCTGGACCTCATTGAGTACTCCAACGAAGGTGTCTGGTCCCAAAACGATGATGGCACGTTCAAAGAAGACCACACGCATTGGAAAGGATTCCCGAATCGAACCGCGCTTGGAATGCATCTCTACCAGGCAAACCCCGAGTAGGGATTTTGGGGTAGGGTGTAGGCTGAAAAACTTGCCAAGTTGTCCCATTCGAGGGGAATTTGGAAATGGGAACTGCTTGCAAACCAGGATTCCGCGCTTGAAGGGTAGTTACGCCCCGAGATGGGCATGGAACCGGTGAAGTTCAGGAAGGTGGGAAAACGTGTCACGGAAGAGAGAAGACCCATTTCTCTTGTTACTGCTTCTCGCAAAGAAAGGACCCATGAATGCCCGCGAAATGGAGGCTTGCCTCTTCCAGTTCGTTTCCCAGTTCGGCTTCTGGGATCACCAGGATGGACCCCATCAGCGTGAGGATCATCGGGATTTCTTGGATGTGTCCAAGGCGTGTGACAGCTTGCTCCAAAAAGGTTTGGTGACGCGTGATGAACAAGGCGTGTTTCACCTGAGCGAGTCCGGGAGGGGTGTGGCGAGTGGACAGGTGCAAAAATTGGAGAAGGCATCGCGATGGATGCACAACAACGTGTTTTCCGCCGAGGCGACCTCTCGCAACACGGTGATCATCGATTGCATCCTGGCCTTTTTCAAGTTACTGGCGGGTTTTTTGAGTGGAAGCGCGGGTCTGATCGCGGATGGAACCGACGCAGCGATCGATATGCTTTCCGCGGGCGTGGTGTTGTGGACGGTGAAAAGGAAGAAAGAGCTGCTGGGTGCCCTGGTGATCGTGACGCTGATGTTCGCCACGTCGGTAGGCATTGGTGTGGATTGCGCACTGGGCATCGTTTCTTTTGTTCGCGGGCAAGGGGAAGTGATGGACCACGTGGTACTGGTCATCGTCGTAGAATCGGTAGCCTTGTTGGCGGCGTGGTTGCTTTCCTTTTACCAGAAGCTCGTTGGAAAGCGGCAAAAGAACCTGGCACTGCTTTCCCAATCGGTGGATTCCAAGAACCACATCTACGTTTCCCTGGCGGTCATTGTCGGAGCCATTTTTGCGCAACTGGGTGTGGCACTGGTGGATACGCTGATCGCGGGATACATTGCTGTGCGGATTTTCCGCGATGCCGTTTCCTTGTTGCGGGAAACCGTTGGTGCCATGCGGGGGGAGGAGGTTGACTTTTCTCGGTATGAAACCGGGTTGGAGCGGAAGTGGAAGGTGTTCCGCGATGATTCGTTCCAAGCCTGGGTGCTATTCTGCCTGCTGGAAGCCGGAACCCAGACCAAGGAGCAGCTCGTATGTTCGCTTCGGGAGCATTTCCAGCCGGAGTACGTGCCACTGCTCAGCGAGTTCCGTTTCCAGACGGCTTCGCACATCGATTTTTCTGCCCACTTGGATACTCTGCTCGAACCCTTGCAGCGGGCAGCCGTTGTCGAGGTACAGGAAGACGGGGTTTCTATCCCGGAGGCCGAGCGCGAGAAGCTGGTCCAATTCTGTGCGGGGTTTTTCCGCGAAGCGATCGAGGTAGATGCCTTGCGCGGATCGTTGGAGCGCCTCCCAGGTGCCCGGGAATGGAAAGGGGAGCATTCCCTCCGCAACCTTTCGGAGGATCTCGAAGATTCGGAAAAGGTGCTTTCAATCGCGAAGGGAAAGGCGGATTCGGGCATATTGATGTGCGTGGTTACCGATCGACGGATCGTGCTCCGCACGCATTTGGGAAAAACAAGGCGGAGTTTCGCGCATAGTTCGTTGCAGGAGGTAAAAGTGGTGCCCGGTTCCTTTTCGACCTTTTCACTGGAATTCGTGTTGCCCCAGGAGAGGATTAGGCTGGGATACATTTCTTCCCGGAAGGGTGTAGGTCTGCTGCGCGCGTTGCATTCGCTGGGGTTGATCCGGGATGGAGCCATGGATTTCCTTTCCGGGGAAGGTGTATACGATCGGCTCATGCACCTGGCACGCATCGTGGAATACGTTCGGGGGAAAACCGATGGTGAATGAAAGGAGTGGTTTGGGAGTGTCTTCGCTACTGTTCTTCTGCGTGAATGGGATAAACGTGCTGACGTTCCTGATGTTCGTTTCGCGTGTGAAAATGCCCCAACTTGCGTCCCCTTTCGGGATGGCCACCATCTTGATTGCCATTCCCCTGCTTTTTTTGGGAGTGGTGAACTTGTTGCAAAGGGGGAGTATCCTAAGCTGGGTACCTCTGTTTTCCTACGCCGGGTGGGCTTTGTTTGCCCTGATGGTGGATTACGTGTGGAAGGTGGAATTTCGGAATCCCGTGAACCCCTGGATTCTCGTGCCGTTCTTGGTGTTGTTCTACGGTTCCATCGTGGGAATGGGTTTGAACTTCTGGCGCATCCACTTCTTCTTCTGGATCATCACAGCGTGCACCAGCGTACTGAACGTGCTGGGAAGCATTTACGCCGGACTTCACGGCAAGGGTTGAAGTGCCACGCGCCCGGAGGGGGCGACTTGGAACACGAATAGGTTTTTCATGCCTTGCTGTTTTGCACGATCGCAAATCCTTTCCGCGTGCCGGAAGGAGGCCACGATCATTCCATCGTAGGGTGCGCGGGGAAGTTGGTCAGGAGCGTACACGGGGAGATTGTGAAACATTCCCCCCTGCTTGATGCTGGCATCGTCCACGAACCCGAGCACTTGAAGGGGTTGGGGTTTGAGGACTTCCGCAAGGATGCCCCCGATGATTCCTGCACCGTACAGGAAAATCCGGTCGCAATTCTCCGCGTGCAACGTATCCAAGATGGCGCTGAATAGCCCCCCAGATTCGCCGTAGAGTCGTGCCACTTCGCTGAGGTAGGCGATCGTGAGGAACTGCAACCGGTATTTCCCGGCCTGGGTGAGTTCGTAGCGCATTCGCCGACGGTTTTCGCCCACCTTGCGAACCAGCCCAGCTTCTTCGAATTCCCGGATGTAGCGGTTGACCATGCTGGGGACGATCCCCGCGAGCTGCGCTAAACGTTCCTGCGAAATTTCCGGAGTAGCAGTGAGCGCGCGCAGAATGCTGAGTTCCCGAAAGTCGGGCGATGGGTTGAAAAAAGAGTAACCGAGCAAGTCCATTTTCTTCTCCTTTTCCTTGCTTTCCTGGATTGTACCGCATTTGATCCAGGAAAGGGAAATAAACACCCGTTTTGCGTTTGGATTGACACGGGGGGAGGGAATGTGGTATAAAGGGACAACATTGGAGGTTTTTTTATGCCAACAACAATCCGGAACGCTTGTGCATATTTTTATTTTTGGTGGAGATTCGAGCCCTTTTGAGGTTTTCTCCGCTGCTATGACGTTGTAAGGCAAGGAACCTACAGAGGGGCATCCAGGAAAAGGATGCCCCTCTTTTTTTAGGAGGATTTGGATGCGATCGATTTCTCGGAAGGGAAGAAGCTAAGATGCTGGCGGTGTTGGAGCAGGGATTGATCATGGGACTGATGGCCATGGGGGTTTTCGTCTCCTTTCGCATTTTGAACATGCCCGACCTCACGGTGGATGGTTCGTTTGCGCTGGGTGGCGCGATATGTGTTTCCTTTTTGCTGGCGGGGGTGCCAGCCGCTATCGCACTGTTGCTCGGAGCGCTGGTGGGAGGCGGCGCGGGGATCGTTACGGCGTTGATCCACCGGAAGCTCAAGGTGAACGTTCTGCTTGCCGGTATCTTGGTCATGACCATGCTGTATTCGGTGAACCTGCGCATCATGAACGGTCCGAACCTTCCGATTCCCCGGGTTGTCGCCACCTCTTCGCTGGGTAGTTTCGAGGAAGAGGAAGGGGGAGACCTTCTTGGAGGCTTGTTCGATGACATGGACCTGCCTTCTGGGGCTAATGAGAGAGCCAAGACGCCAAGTTCCGGTCCCGCGAAGAACATTTTCCACTCCGACAGTGGTGCGGGAAACCTGGTACTGTTGTCCCTTATTCTGGGGGCAACCGCGGTCGGCCTCTTCGTTTTCTTGAAAACAGACCTGGGCACGGTGATGCGTGGGTTTGGATCGAATCCAGATGGGGTGCAGGCTTTCGGCGTGTCGAAAACCGTTCTTTCGGTCATTGGGCTTGCGATTGCAAACGGTTTGGTGGGATTCAGCGGAGGGCTTTTTTCCTTGTACGGTGGGTTCGCGGACGTTTCCATGGGGCAGGGAATGATCGTGGTGGGTTTGGCCATCGTGATGATGGGGGAGATCGTTTTTGGCCGAAAGAAACCCTTGCTGGGAGTGGTTGCCCCGGTGATTGGGGGGGTCATTTACCAGGGAATCCTTGCGTTGGTGATGCGTTACGGCTATCGAATCGGTTTCCGGGCCAGTGACATGAAGCTACTTACCGCGTTGTTCATCGTGGTGATGATTGCATTGTCGTTGTTCCGAAAGCCCAAGGCAAAGTTAACGGTGAAGAAGGAGGTCGAAAAACTATGGTCGAACTCGAAGGGATAACCGTTGTCTACAATCCCGGTCAGGATAACCAGAAAGTGGCGTTGGAAGATGTTTCGCTTGGGGTGAACAATGGAGATTTCCTGGTGGTTGTGGGAGCCAACGGGGCTGGCAAGTCCACTTTGTTGAAGGTTTTACTCGGCGAGGTGGAACCTTTGCAAGGGCACTTCAAGGTGAACGGGAAAGTGCAAACGGATCGTTCGCCTTCGCGCCGGGCAAAGACCATTGGAAGGGTGTACCAAGATCCCAACTCCGGGGTATTCCCGAACTTAACGATTCGGGAGAACCTTTCCGTGGCTTCCCGGAAAGGGATGCGCGGGCTTGGGTTCAGTGGGATTCCCCAAAAGGTGCTGGAACACCTGGAATCACTGGACCTGGGGTTGGAAAAGCGCATGGAAACCAAGGCGGGGGAATTGTCCGGGGGACAGAAACAAGCTTTGGCAATGGTGATGGCCATTGCTTCGGACCCAGAGTTGCTGCTTCTCGATGAGCATACCGCTTCGTTGGACCCAAAAAGTGCCAAGAAGGTCATGGACCTCACCAAGCGCATCAACGAAAAGTTGGGGATCACCATCATGATGATTACCCACAACATGGAATTTGCAGGAACCTATGGGAATCGTCAGATCCGAGTAGAAGAAGGAAAGATATTTGAAATGGATTCTCCCGTTCCAGAGGCAGTATGTGGTAAAATTTAGGTAGAGGAATTCCATACCACTGCGCCCAACTGGGGAGATCACGTTGGAAAATGTTGGTTCGTTGAAAATCAATCGCAAGACCTTCATGGTTTCTGTTTTCATTTTGCTTTTCCTGATGATCTTGTCGGGGGTATTGACGCTCGTGTTGCCCACGGGAGCCTATGCCCGAGCCATGGAAGATGGAAGAGAAGTGATGGTTCCGGACAGTTTCACCTCCGTACCCCGGCCAGATTACCCTGTTTGGCGCTGGTTTTTGGCCCCGTTTGAGGTTTTGGGGAGCGAAGATGGTTCGCTGGTGGTGATGATTTCTTTTTTCATTCTCATGATCGGGGGAGCTTTTTCCGTTTTCCAGAAAACGCGGATTCTCACCTACATCGTTAAGCGTTTGATTTTCCACTTTGAAAAGCGGAAGTACGTGTTGCTGGCCATCTTCGTGTTTGTTTTCATGTTGCTGGGTTCCCTGATGGGGATCTTCGAGGAAGTTGTTGCCTTGGTTCCCTTCATGATCATGGTTTCCTTTTCCATGGGGTGGGATTCGCTTACCGGCTTGGGAATGAGCTTGTTGGCAACCGGTTTTGGATTTTCCGCAGCCATTGCGAATCCCTTTTCGCTTGGAATTGCCCAGCAACTATCCGGCCTCCCTGTGTTTTCCGGTGCGGAGTTACGCTGGCTCATCTTCGGTGTCACCTACCTGATGCTGTTGGTTTTCTTGGTTCCTTATGCCCGCATGGTCGAGAAAAGGCCGCGACGCTCGCCGGTGTTCGACGAGGATCTGGGCATTCGAAATCCTTTTCACCAGGCATTGTACGATTTCCAAACCGAAGACGAAAAAGTGAAGAAAGCCGCGTTCCTTTTCTTGATTGCCCTTCTCCTCGTCTTTCTTTTGGTGGTGTTTTCCCCGCTTCTGCCATTCCTTTCCGCGATTGTCCTACCCCTTTTCATCTTGATATTCACCGGCTTCGCCTTTTGGTGTGGTGTTGCAAGCGGACAGACGCTTTTTTCCGTGGCGGGGATTTTCGGGAAAGGCATTCTTGGGGTGGCTCCCGCGATCCTTTTGATTCTGATGGCGTCCAGTGTGAAGTACATCATTGCAAGTGGTAGTGTTTTGGATACCCTGTTGCATTACATGGTAAACGCCATTTCTTCCGCTCCCCTATACCTTTCGGTGATTTACATGTACTTGTTGGTGCTGGGATTGAACTTGTTCATCGGTTCTGCTTCGGCAAAGGCATTCCTCGTGATGCCCATTTTGGCCCCTCTTGCTGACATGGTGGGTGTGACGCGCCAAACAGCGGTTCTTGCCTTCTGCCTGGGGGATGGCTTCTCCAACCTCCTGTATCCCACAAACACGGTTTTGCTGGTGGCGTTGGGCCTCACCGTGGTCGGTTTTTCCCGATGGTTCAAGTGGGTTTTCAAGATCCAATTCCTCATGTTTTTCCTCTCGATCCTCTTCCTCCTCTTCTCGGTATGGATTGGCTACGGGCCCTATTAATGGAGGTCTTCCGTTGAACGGATCCCTGGAGATGTGCCGGGAGTCTTCCACCTGCCGACAGAAATTCACCGTGCCCGGGATATCACTTTGCAGTGCGCGTTACCAGGAAAGCGGGGAAATGAACGATTTCCGATACCTACTGCGGCAACGGGAAAACCCAGGCGAAGAGCTTTTCGGTACTTGCTGCGCATGCGGCACCTTGGGGGAATCGAATCTCGGTTTCGGGGAAAACGTGGGAGCGTTGGCGGTGGAAAATGCCTGGAAGACGCTTCTCCGGAAATGGTTTTCCCAGCTTTTTTTTCCCCGGCCGGGATGGAGAACTGGTAGTTTCGAGGGATTTCCAAGCGGGGAGGCCTTCCCAAATGCCCCATTCTTTTTGAGCGGACGTTTTCGCCTATTCCCGCTGAGAAACTCAATTTTCTTCGATTCCCTTGGAGAATCCTGTATTTTTTACCAAGCTTTTGTGATACAATAAACTATCTCTTTCGCGCGTTTCCTTCGCTTCCGCGGGTGGAAGGGGAAGTGACCCCCTTACATAATCCCGTTTTCAAGGGACATTCTTTTTTGGAGGTGTTTGTATGAAACGAACTGCCCTGGTTTTGGTTTTCGTGTTGTTGCTGTCTTTCGCTGCTTTTTCTGCGAAGATTCCCTCCGACACGGTCGTGATTGCCGCGAATACTGGCATTTTCATCACACTTGATCCCGGTGGAGTGTACGAGGTTCTCCCGGGAAAAGTGGTGGATGCGTGTTACGCAAAGCTCGTGGACCTAAAGGTGGAGAATGAAACCCTGGTTCCCAGGCTGGTTCTGGCCGAGAAGCTCGATATTTCCGAGGATGGAATGACCTACACGTTTACCCTCAAGGACGACGTGAAGTTCTCCAACGGCGATCCGGTGACAGTGGATGACATGATTTGGACCGTCAAACGCTTCCTCAAGATGGGAAAGTCCGCTGTTTGGTTGCTGGAAAGCATCGGCATCAACCTGGAAAACATGGACCAAACCATCCAGAAAGTGGGGGAACGGGGTGTTTCTTTCACCTTTGACAAGCCCTACGCCCAAAACATCGTGCTTGGAATCCTGACCAACCAGTTCACCGGTGTGATCAACGCCAAGGTGGCGTTGGAACACGAGGAAGATGGTGACATGGGAGAGGCCTGGCTTGCCGATCACAGTGCCGGTGCGGGCCCCTACGTTCTCCGCCAGTGGGAACGCAACAACTTGATCCTGCTGGAAGCCAACCCCTACTACTTCGAAGGCGAACCGGCGATCAAGCGCATCATGATCCGCGACGTTCCCGAGGCATCCAACCAGAGGTTGCTTGTGGAAAAGGGAGACGCGGACGTGGGTTGGAACATTCCCGCGCAATTGCTCGAGGAAATGGAAGGCAACCCGGACCTTCACATCGTCACCGTTCCCGGACATGGTAACGAGTACGTGGCCATGAACTGCAGCTACGGTCCGTTACAGGATCCCAAGGTGCGATTGGCGATCAAGTGGGCCATCGATTACGAGGGTGTCGTGGATCAAATCATGGGAGGCTACGCGCTGCTCGTACAGGGGTTCATCAACAAGGGGTACTTCGGGTACGTTCCGGAAAACCCATTCCAGCAAAACATCGCGAAGGCAAAACAGCTCCTTGCAGAAGCGGGCTACCCCAATGGCTTCGAAATCGAACTGATGACTTCCACCACGGACGAACGCAAGGCGGAGGCGCAAAAAGTACAGGCTGATCTTGCGCTGGTGGGAATCAAGGCCAACATCGTGATCCAGCAGGCTTCGCAGATGTATGCCAAGTACCGCCAACAGGGGCACCAGCTGATCATCGCCGGATGGGGCAACGACTACCCTGACCCCGATAACCTGGCGCAGGCACACGCCAATTACCGAGCGAACCAACTTGCCTGGCGGAACGCATGGTACGATGACTGGGCAGCAGATATCACTGAAGCCGCGCAGATCGAACCCGATCCGGAAGTGCGCAAGCAGATGTACCGTGATTTGACGTTCTATTGGTATGACAATGGACCCTTTGCCCTGATGTACCAAACCATCGAGAAATGGCCCGTGCGCAATGAACTCAAGGGCTTCGAAGAGGCCGCTTTCGGCTACGGGATGGTTTTCGACTTTACCAAGCTGTACAAGTAATCTTTTCCTTTCATAGCCCGCAGATCTCCTGTAGGCGCACCCCACCGCCAACCGGCGGTGGGGCATTTTTCAGGGATGGGGTGACGGGATGAATATTTGGAGCTTCCTGGTCAAACGCCTGTTGCTGATGGTTATCGTACTCTTCGGTGTGAGCTGCATTGTTTTCTTCATCGCCCACGTGATCCCCGCGGACCCCGTCGGGGCGCTGGTGGGGGGCAACGCTCCTCCCGAGGTTGTCGACCGGATGCGAGCCAAGCTGGGATACGACCAGCCCATTGCTATTCAATTCGTACGATTCATTACCGGTGCCGTCCGCGGGGATTTTGGTATCTCGATCAAGACGAACAATCCGGTGATGGAAGACATTCGGAATTACTTCCCCGCGACCATGGAACTTGCCCTGGTGGCCATCGTGATTTCGGTCTTCCTCGGCGTGGTGTTGGGGGTTCTCTCCGCGGTGCACCGCAACCGCTTGGTGGACCATTTTTCGCGGGTTTTCTCGATCCTGGGTGTGTCCATGCCCGTTTTTTGGATCGGCTTGCTGTTGATCCTGTTGTTTTACTACAAGCTGGACTGGCTTCCCGGGGGGGGAAGGCTTGACTTCTTTAGCTACCCTCCGGATCGCATCACCGGGATGTACCTGTTGGATTCCCTGTTAACCGGGAACTGGGAGGCTTTCAAGGATGCCTTCTTGCACATCCTGTTGCCCGCCTTCGTGTTGGGGTACAATTCCACAGCTTCCATTGCCCGGATCACCCGTTCGAGCATGCTGGAAGTGCTCAAGCAAGACTACATTCGCACCGCCAAATCGAAGGGGTTGCGCCGCCGGTTGGTGATTTACAGGCATGGGCTACGTAATGCGCTCATTCCAACGGTGACCATTATTGGACTGGTTTTCGGGGGACTACTGGAAGGAGCTGTGCTCACCGAAACGGTATTCTCCTGGCCTGGCCTTGGACGCTACATCACTGCCGGGCTCCTTTCGCTGGATTACCCTGCCGTCATGGGGGGGACGTTGTACATTGCCTTCATCTATTCCCTGGCCAACTTGATCGTGGATTTCCTGTACGCGATCTTGGATCCCAGGATGAGGACGTGATCGCATGAAGACGAAAACCAAGCTCAACAGCTTTTCCCTCAAAAATAAGCCGTACCTGGATGACCTCAAGCATACCTGGTATCTCTGGAAGAAGAGCCGATTGACCATGGTTGGCTCGATCCTGATCCTGTTCTTTTTGGCGGTTGCCCTTTTTTCTCCACTGCTGATGCCCTTTGATCCGGTTACCCAAGACTTGCCCAACAAGCTAAGGCCCCCTTCCTGGCAACACCTTTTTGGTACCGACCAGTTCGGGAGGGACATCTTCAGCCGTGTCATCGCGGGGTCAAGGCTTGCGCTGTGGATCATTCTCTTGGTTTCGGTGATCAGCGGAGGCATCGGGACAACCATCGGGATCATTGCCGGGTACTTCGGCGGGTTCATCGATGACCTTCTCATGCGCATCACCGACATGTTCCTGGCATTTCCCAGCTTGGTGTTGGCGATGGCATTTGCCGCGATGATGGGACCGAACCTCACCAACATGATCATTGCCATCTCGCTGGTCTACTGGACCACCTACGCACGGCTTGCGCGGGCAGAAGCCATCAAGATCAAGAACCAGCCGTACATCGAATCCATCCGTTCCGTGGGTGCCGGGAACCTCCGGATCATCTTCCTGCACGTTTTGCCCATGTGCATTTCCCCGGTTCTGGTACAACTCACGTTGCGCATGGGAACCATCATTCTCACGGCGGCTGGGTTAGGCTTCCTTGGCTTGGGGGCGCAACCCCCTACCCCCGAATGGGGGGCCATGGTAAGCGATGGAAGGAACTTTCTTGTGGACCAGTGGTGGATCTCTACGTTTCCGGGTTTCGCGATCATCCTGGTGGTTCTGGGCTTCAACCTTCTTGGGGATGGCATCCGTGATATGCTGGATCCCCGGTTGCGGAGGTGATGGGCATGGAAACGCGTGGCAACTTGCTGGACGTTCACCAGCTCAAAGTCGTTTTTTACACCTACCGCGGAGTGATCCAGGCTCTGAACGGTGTGGAACTGTGGATGGATAAGGGGCAGCGTTTGGGGGTCGTTGGTGAGACGGGTTGTGGAAAATCCGTGACTGCCCAATCGGTGATGCGCCTGATTGAAGACCCGGGAGAAATCCAGGAGGGACACATCTTTTTCCAGGGGAAGGACCTTCTGAAGATGCGCGAGGAACAGATGGAGGAGATCCGGGGACGTGATATTTCCATGATCTTTCAGGAACCCCGTTCGGCGCTCAATCCCGTGATGAAGGTGAGTTTCCAAATCGCCGAGGTGATCGGAAAGGTGCAGAAGAAACCCATCAAGTCGGTGTACCCGCAGGTGGAAGAGATCCTTCAATTCGTGGGATTGGATGCGAAGCGACTCATGAACATGTATCCCCACGAGCTCAGCGGTGGCATGGCCCAACGCGTGATGATCGGGATGGGACTGGCGTCGCGCCCCAAGTTGCTCATTGCCGACGAGCCGACCTCGGCGTTGGATGTGACCATTCAAGCCCAAATCCTGGAACTGCTCGACAAGCTTGTTTCCGAACTGGGAAACGCGGTGATGATGATTTCCCATGATATGGGTGTGGTGGCGGAGTTTTGCGACCAGATCCTGGTGATGTACGCGGGGAACTCCGCGGAATTTGCACCCACGAAAACCCTGTTCCAAAACCCACTGCACCCGTATACCAAGGGTCTTTTGAAGGCCGTTCCGCGCATCGGAAGGACCGATGAGCTCCAGGCTATAGCCGGAACCGTTCCGGATCTGGTGAATCCTCCTTCCGGATGCCGTTTCCACAAGCGTTGCCCACATGCCATGGAAAAGTGCAAGGAAAAGCGGCCTCCCTTCGTGGAAGTGGAACAGAACCATTTCGTGGCTTGCTACCTTTTCTCCGACCTCCAAGGGGGTGCGGTTCATGGATAAATCCACGACTCTTTTGCGCATCGAGGATCTTTCCAAGTTCTTTGCCATCAAAAAGAACCTCTTTTCCCGGTCCGCATACGTGAAAGCGGTGGACCACGTTTCGCTGCAGGTTCCGCAAGGTTCCACCTTCGCGGTGGTGGGAGAATCGGGGTCAGGAAAAACCACGTTGGGGCGGACCATCTTGAAACTCATCGATCCCACCGGTGGAAAGGTTATCATGGATGGAAAAGACATTCTTTCCCTGGACAAGAAAGATTTCCTGGAGTACCGACGCAAAATGCAGATCGTATTCCAGGATCCGTACAACTCGCTGCACCCGCGCAAGTTGGTGAAGACCATCATCGCGGAGGGCATGAAGATACATTTCAAGGGTATTGGGGAAAGTGAAATCCGGGAGCGCATCCGGGACGTCCTGGAACAGGTGGGGCTTCGCGAGGAGCACATGTTCCGTTACCCGCACGAGTTCTCGGGAGGGCAACGCCAACGCATTGCTTTCGCGCGGGCTATCGTTCTCAACCCCCGCTTCGTGGTGTTGGACGAACCCACTTCCGCGTTGGACGTTTCGGTACAGGCCATGGTGCTCAAGCTGTTGAAAGAAACCAAGAAAGAAAAGGGGCTTACCTACCTGTTCATCACGCACGACCTTTCCGTGGTGGATTACCTTGCCGACCAGGTGGCCGTGATGTACCTGGGGCAAGTGGTGGAAAAGGGACCCAAGTCCACCGTTTTCCAGCATCCCGCACATCCCTACACGCGGCTGCTGATGAACTCCAACCCGGTTCCCGATCCCTTCGCACAGCGCGAAAAGCAGATCGTGAAAGGGGAGATCCCCAGCCCGGTGGACCCTCCAAAAGGATGCCGCTTCCACACGCGTTGCCCTTTCGTACAGCCCAAATGCAAGGAGAACGAGCCTTCACTGGAGCCGTTCAAGGGCAACCCCGAGCACGTGGTGAAATGCTTCTTTCCACTGGATACCTGAACCCGCTTTCTCAAACCCCTCCTTCCGGGAGGGGTTTGTTCTCCGGGACAAAGGCAATGTTTCCGCAAGCTCCCAGCGTCGAACCGCAAATAAAAACCCCACCCGAAATTTCCGAGAAAGAACGGGCGTGTTCTGCCACCCGGGGAACGTCGGCGGGGCAGTGCACCTGGTTGGCAAAAAAGGTGGCAGCCGCATCGGCGATAAGCGAATCTTTGGCCAGGATCACCACGGCGTCGGCTTTCCCAAAACTTAACGAGTGGCCCAGGGTTCCGGAGGAGGTGCAGACGCCAATGGGTTGGTCTTGGGTTCGCACGTGCAGTTGCAATCGATCCCCAAAGGGGCTGGTACGCGCGTCGATGCGAACACGGCGAGCGGAAGAAGTGGCAAGAAGGCAGTCACCCCCGTTTTCGACGAGGAGCTCGGAACAGTGGGGAGCAAGCGCTTGTGCCAGGTAGTGGTTTACTGCCCCTGCCACGCAAGCCATGGGGCCAACGCCGAACAGAAGCGATGCCCGACACATGTGAGACAAGATGGCGGGTGGGGGTTGGGAAGAGGATGCGCAACGAGGGGAAACCGGTTCCAGTGCGGTGAAGAACCCCCGGAACCACTTTTCTGCTTCCAGGATCTCTTCCCGGATGTTCCCCAGGATTTCCCGCGATAGGGACTGCAAGGGTCGGTCGCTGGAGAGTTGTAGGTCACTTTCCCCCATGCGAATCCTCCAGGAATGCAACCCTTGCGGCTGCATTTGGTTTCGGTAATCACGTTCCAAGGGCAGATTCGGAAGAAGGGTCAGCCAGTTGGATCGCACAAACCGGGCACGCGGGTACGCATAAAGCGCACTGGGTGCACCGGGTTTTTTCGTAGAGCAAGTCGCCCTCCGGGGTCAGTTGTAGCGCTTCACACGGACATGCCGCCGAGCAAAACCCGCAAAACACGCAATCCCCCAAGCGAATGGTGATGTATCCCCTTTGATGCACGTTTATCCCTCCATCCTGGGCATGGATTTGATTTTCTCTGGTCCATCCGGCAAGGGTTGGACAGGGCTCGTGAGGAGGAAACTCCCCGCGCGCAGTTGCTCTTGCAAAACCCCCGCAATCTCCTGTGCTTTCTTCAAGCTGGAAAGAGGAGAGGTGCGAACCATTTTCCCCTGCAATGGCGCCTTTCCGGAACGGAGTTGCGCGTAGGAAAGGCGCGCTACTTCCGGGTGATCGGGGGATGCGTAATCCACGATCTTCGTGAAGATCTGGTCATTCTCCACGCAAGCCAGGCGGAACTGCTCCTCGTCGAGGATGGGTATCGGTATGCCCACACCCACGAAGAGCGAAACGCCGTAGCCTTGGATTACCGCTGGACGTAGGAAACGGCAGTCCATCTGCTTGAGGTTCCCGATCAGCGCAAGCGTGCGTGCGGGGGAAACAGGGATGTCGCCGGAATGTTCCGATCCCACTTGGTACTGTGTGCCGTTCCAGGCAACAAAACCATGGGCCCCGCCCAGGAAAACACGGGTTCCGATTCCAATGGTGCGAAGGCATGGATCCACGAACAGCGGGCTCAGCCTCCCCGATGTGGCGTAGGTAATGTTTTGGTAGTGGGGGTGCAACGTGCCCATGTACGTCAGGAGCTTTCGAGAAGAGGAGTTGGTGGCAGCGTTGTAGTTCTGGTACACGTTCCGGGGGTTGAACAACGTGGCTTCGTTGATATCGTGCTTGTGGATGATCGTGGAGACACGTTTTCCCGGGTAACAATCGGTGGGGGTACCTTCGGCTTCGAGTCGGACAGGTTTGCCTGCTACCAGGTCACAGATCACGTGGGCCCCGCCATAACGAGTGCCCTGCTTTCGGGAGGGCTGCGTAGCTCCGATGTAGGCATCTACCGCGGCGAGGCCGCTGTAGGCTTCCACGTCGTTGAGGAAGGTTTTGGCAATTTTCACACCCGGCGTGGCATGTCCGAAGTTCAGGAAAGCTCCGGAAGAGCACATGGGGCTGAACGTTGCCGTGGTTACGACGTCCACTTTCCGCGCAGCGTTGGCAAAGCCTTCCTCTTTCACAAGTTCCGCGATTTCGTCCGCTCGAACCACCACGGCTTTTTTCTCCGCGATTTTCCGGTTGATCTCCTCGATGGTTTTCATTGTTGGGGTCCCCCCTCTTTCCATTCCTTTGCGATCTCCAGCGCGTTGACCGCTGCCCCGCGCAGCAGCTGGTCGGCCACTACCCAGAAACTGACCCCGTTCTCGAACGCGAGATCCTTTCGAAGCCGACCAATGAAAGTGTGCGGTTCTCCCGCCACGTACAAGGGCATGGGGTAGACATCTTTGGCAGGATCGTCCATCACGCGGATCCCCGGGTGCTTCTCCCATTCTTTCCGAAGCACTTCCAAGTCGATGGAGCGCTGCACTTCCACGGTTATTGATTCGCTATGTGCGCGCAAAACGGGAACACGAACGGCGGTGGCACTGATTTTCAAGGCCGGAGAGTGGAAAATCTTGCGCGTTTCCTCCACCAATTTCATCTCCTCCCCGGTGTACCCGTTTTCCCTGAGGGCGTCGATGCGCGGGATGAGGTTCATCAGCAAGGGGTGGGGAAAAACGTTCCCCGAGGAATTCGTCCCCTCGTTGAAGGAGCGTGCCTGGTTCAACAGCTCGTCCATGGCTTTTGCACCGGCGCCGGATGCTGCCTGGTAGGTGGACACGATGATCCGGCGCATTCCAAACAGGTCCTGCACGGCCTTGAGGGCCACGCACATCTGGATGGTGGAACAGTTCGGGTTTGCGATGATGCCATGGTGCGCAAAAAGATCCGAGGAGTTCACCCCCGCAACCACGAGTGGCACCGATGGATGCAAGCGAAAAGCCCGACTGTTGTCGATGACCAGAACCCCCTTGCGTTGGGCAATGGGAGCCCATTGCTCGGAAACAGAAGAGCCCGCACTGAAAAAAACGAGGTCAAGTCCCCGGAAGCTTTCTTCTCCCACGGGTTGAACCCGTAGCTTTTGGCCAGAGAAAGGAATCGTTTTCCCAGCGGAACGAGGTGAGGCAAACAACCGCAGTTCCTGCACATCCAACTCGAAACGAGGTAACCATTCCAGGAAAGCCTGTCCCACTGCTCCCGTGGCTCCGACGATGCCCAGCCGCATCTCACACCGCCTGGCTTTCCGCTTCGAAGAAATGTTGGTGCAACACGTTCACGGCCTTGTGCAGGTTTTGCGGGGAGATGATGCAACCGATCTTGATCTCCGAGCAGGAAACCATGTCGATCTCGATGCCGTTTCCCTCGAGGAGAGAAAAAACCTTGGCAGCCACACCGGGGTGCGATTTCATGCCAATCCCCACCACCGAGACCTTGGCGATGTTTTCCTCCCCTTCCACCTGCGAGAGATGGAGATCGTGCTTCAACCTTTGCAAGATGCGCATGGTTGCCGGGAAATCATCCCGCGAAACGGTAAAGGAGAGCACGTCGTTGTCTGCATCCAGGTGGCTGTGCACGATGATGTCCACGTTCACGTTCTTCGCGGCAATGGCGTCGAAGACCGAAACCAGGGTACCCGGATGGGGGAACTTGCCTTTGACGGTTATCTTGGAAATGTTCTCCTGGTGGGCGATGCCACGGATGGCCACTTTTTCCATTGTTTGATCCTCCTTCTGTACGATGGTTCCGGTGATTTCGTGGAACGACGAGCGCAGGTGGATGGGCAAGTTGTACTTGGCCGCCAGTTCCACGCAGCGATTGTGCAGCACCTTTGCCCCTGAAGCCGCCAGTTCCAGCATTTCGTCAAAGCAGATGGCCGCGATCTTTCGGGGTTTGCCCACCAGGCGCGGATCAGCCGTGTACACCCCATCCACGTCGGTGAAAATCTCAACCTCGTCCGCTCCCAGTGCAGCTCCCAGTGCGACAGCGGTGATGTCCGATCCTCCCCGTCCGAGCGTGGTGATCTCGTGGTTTTCGCTGATCCCCTGGAAGCCTGCCACGATCACGATTTTTCCCTCCGATAGGTCCTCCCGGATTCTCTGGTCATCGATTCGCTCGATGCGTGCTCGGTTATGCACACCATCGGTGAAAATGCCCACCTGACCCGCGGTGTACGAACACGCTTCGAACCCCAAAGCTTGGATGGCCATTGCAAGCAGGGAAATGGAGATTTGCTCCCCGGTGGCCAAGATCATGTCCAACTCCCTGGGACTGGGATCCGCAGAGATTTCCCGTGCCCTCTTGAGCAACGAATCGGTCATTCCAGCGGGTGCGGAAACAACCACCACCACCTGGTTTCCATTCTTGCGATGCGAAACAACTTTTTGGGCAACGTTTTGGATGCACGCAGAATCGGCAACTGAAGTTCCACCGAATTTTTGCACAACGAGCGCCAACAGATCCACCTCCAAAAAAAATCGACCGCTTGTGAAAAGCGATCGATTTCTCCATGCACGATACACCGGTGCGCTAAAGCCATCGACCGCCCGGAGGCATGCACATCATCATATGGTTCCCCACGATTTTTTGCCAAGATAGGTCTTTCATTGGTTCCTCCAAAAAAAATCCTCTTCCATGAAAATGAAAGAGGGTCGCATGTTGCGATCTTATCTCCCATTTCCCAAAAATGCTGGAATTAGCACCACGGCTTTGCGCCAGGTTGCTGAAGGGTCAACGGGCCAGTCCCTCGCCTTCTCTGGATAAGATACTCTAATTTTCATTCTACCATGAACACGGAATGCTGTCAAGTCCCTTGGTTCAAGTAGGCCCGGATTACCATCCCGTGTGAGGGAAGCATGCCCAGTTTCTGGTAGAACGGAACCAGTTCTTCGTCGCAACTCAGGTCTATGCACTGGATGCCCGTTTCCAGGATGTTTTGCAGGATTCTTTGCATCAGCTGGCTGCCGATTCCCCTGTGCTGGAAATGCGGCAAGACTTCCAACAACGGGATGAACGCGAAGTTGATCCCGTCGGAAAGCGCGTACACGAAGCCCACCACGTTTCCCGAATCCGAATCAATGGCCAGTTGCCGAAAGGGACTTCGCTCCAGGATCGTGAAGATCTGTTCGGGCGAAAGTGGTTTTTTCCAGCCATCGCAAAAGCCCTGGATGCGAGAGGGGGAAATGTTTTCCAAGGTTTCTTGGAAGAAGACGGCGCAATTGTTCGTTTCGTTTTTCATGGTTTCACCCAACCTCGTCGTATTTCACCTGTGAAGGAGCTTGATTTGCGGAGGGTTGTTCTCCTTCGGAAAAGAAATTTCCCATACCGAGAGCAAGGAAAACAATGGTAACGGCAGAATTTCCCAGCATGGCGATGAGGAACAACGTGGAAATGGGGAAACGGTCAAGTGCCAAGCCGTACAAAATGGCACCCAGCGGGGTGGTAAGTTGTGCCAGCAACGCGATCACCGCGAAAACCCGCGAGCGGAACTCGGTGGGGGTTTTCTTCTGGAACAGCGTCATCAGTGGCGTGTTTACCAGGGCGTTGAAGGTTCCGATGATCGCGTTGGTTCCAGCGATGACCGCAAAGAAAAGCCAAGTTGGTCCGCCGAAGAAACCCAGAACAGGTCCCAGGGAGTACACGAAGAACAGCGGGAAGAAAACGGTTTCGACGATGAGCCCGGTTTTGAAGAGCTTTTCCTGCGATTTTTTCACCAGCAAAGTGCCCAGCAAAACGTTCCCGAGCAAGATACCCACCACCCACGCGGTTTCGAGGAAGCCGAACTGTTGCCCGGAAAAGCCGATGACCTCCCGGGTGAAGAAGGGGAAAACCACCCCGAACAGCGGCGCAATCAAGAAGTTGGATAACATGGCGAAGAAAAGAAGCAACAATAACCCTTTCACCTTGGGCAGGAAAGCGAACCCCTCCTTGATATCCACCAGGGCAGATTTCAGCGTGAACTGGCTCTTGGAAGTGGTTTGCTGGTAGCGGATGAAGCATTCGCTGACCGCGGACGCCACGAAGGAGATCCCGTTGGCCAAAAAGACCACCTTGATGCCGAAGAATCCATACAGGATGCCCCCAAGTGCGGGGCCAATAATGTAACTCATGCTATTCACCGCCTGTACCACGGAATTGGCACGAGGTAGCTTGTCCATGGGAACGATGTCGGCGAGCATAGCCTGGGTAGCGGGGTCGAAAATGATATCCGAGGTGGAAACCAGGAATTGCACGGCCATCAGGATCGTGATGGTCAACGATTCCATTCCCGCCATGAGGGCGAGGAAAAGGATAAGCCCCCCGCGCAGCAAGTCCATGTACACCATGATCTTCTTGCGGTCGAAACGATCGCCGAGAACCCCACCAAAGGGGCTGAAGAGAATGCGCGGAAGCGTGGTCAAGAAGACAAAGGTTCCCATCACGGTTCCCGAACCGGTTAAATCCAAGATGTACAGCGGGATGGCAACCTGCTGGATGCCACTTCCCAGAAGCGAAACCAGTCGCCCCATCGTGTAGTACCAGAAATTGCGCGAATGCGTGTTCACGTTTTTCCCTCCCCAAATTTGGTTCTCCCCCAAATTTCCTTCATGGTACGCCCTTGAGATTCCCCCATGTCAAGCGGGGAAAAGGCGGGAAAAAAGGTAACGATTGCATAAAACGTGGTGTATGCCCCACGAAAAAACCCCCCGAAGGGGGTTGATGGAAAACGGGAAAAAGGGAACGATCAAAACCCGTGGTCTCCACCGAAAAGGGTGCCGAAGATGCCGCCCTCTCCCTTGCGGTTCCCAGGGGTTTGCGGAGCAGCTTTGATCACGCGGTTGGCAAGCCGGCTAAAGGGAAGGGATTGCAGCCAAACGGTTCCCGGTCCGGTGAGCGCGGCGAAGAAAAGGCCTTCTCCCCCGAAGAAGATGGACTTGATGCCCCGGATCATTTCCACGTCGTAGTCCACCGATCGCGTGAGGGCCACGAGGCACCCGGTATCCACGCGCAAACGTTCGCCCGCTTGAAGCTCCTTTTTGACGATGGTTCCCCCCGCGTGTACGAACGCCAGGCCATCCCCGAGCAATCGTTCCATGATGAAGCCTTCCCCGCCGAAGAGCCCTACGCCCAGGCGTTTCTGGAAGGCGATGCTGATTTCCACACCTTTGGCGGCGCACAGGAACGATTCCTTCTGGCAGATCAACTCCCCGCCAAAATCCGGAAGGTGCATAGCAAGGATTTTCCCAGGGTAGGGGGCGCCGAACGCCACGTGTTGCTTGCCCATCCCCTGGTTCGTGAACAACGTCATGAACAAGCTTTCGCCGGTGAGCAATCGCTTTCCAGCACCCACCATCTTTTCCATGAAGGTCTGGCTTCCGTGCGAACCATCCCCGAAGATGGTGTCGAGCACGATGCCATCTTCCATGTACATCATGGCACCTGCCTCGGCGATCACGGATTCGGAGGGGTCGAGTTCCACCTCCACCAGTTGCATTTCGCTTCCAATGATCTTGTAGTCGATTTCGTGTGCGTTCATGTTTTTTCTCCTTGGACTATTCTCCGATGATTTTTACCAGCACGCGCTTGCGCCGCTTGCCATCGAACTCGCCGTAAAAGATCTGTTCCCAGGGCCCGAAGTCCAGTTGCCCCTCGGTAACGGCCACCACCACCTCGCGCCCCATCACGCTGCGCTTGAGGTGTGCATCGGCATTATCCTCGAAGCCGTTGTGGCGATACTGCTCGTAGGGTTTCTCGGGCGCAAGCTTTTCCAGCCACACCTCGAAATCGTGGTGCAACCCGCTTTCGTCGTCGTTGATGAACACGCTGGCCGTGATGTGCATGGCGTTCACCAGCACCAACCCCTCGTGGATGCCACTATCTCGGAGACAGTCTTCCACTTGGGAGGTGATGTTGATGTACCCCCTCCGCGTGGGGATGTTGAACCAGAGTTCTTTTCGATAGGATTTCATGGGGGAACCTCCCTCAATCTTGGGTTACCGTGAATTGCTTGGTCGTTGTCTCGCCAACATCGGAATCAATGATTGGTTGCGCTGTAGCAGTGAATGTCTTGGAGTCTCCTGGGTCCTCACCCACATCAGGAGCAATTCCCGTTATTCCAACAAGGTAGTCGATTCTTCCATCCGGGTTTACGGTTTCAATTCTAGAAAAAGCTTCGTACAGTATCCCGCCCAGGGTCAGGTTACAGGAGAAATAGTCGGAGAAGGTGGCATTCTGGTCTTCCATCCAAGTCACTACACTCGGGGGGACCAGGAAAAGAACTTGGGCAGTGACGGAGTCTCCGGGATTGACCGCCTCCGGGGAAAGGGTTATTTCTGGCCAATCTACCTTGGAAACCACGGTAAAGGAGAGCGAGGCAGCCATCGTTTCTCCCATGAAAGACCCGGAGAAATCCAGGATGTACTGTCCGGGTATCATCGGGGCTGATGCGTCGTTTCCAAGCCACTGGTGGGTGAACTGGCGCAGCTCTCCGTTCAGCTGCTCTGATTCACTGATCCTTTGAATCGTATAGTTCGTGGTTTCAAGAGGTTGTAACCTTGCCACGGCTTGAACCGAAGGTGTAACGGCATTGAGATTGTCGAACGTGAAATCGGATTGGAAGGTCAGGTCTTCTCCGGGGAAGATCAAGAAGCCTCCCGATTGGCGCTTTATGGTCACCGAATCGAAGTGCCCCGCGATGACCTGGAAGGTGTTCTCCTTGGTCATGTCTGCCAGGTCCTCGGAGGAGACGGTCACTTTGACCGTTGCGGGTCCCGTGTTGGAAAGGATAGCCACATCTTCCTGTAGGAGCTCCCAATCCCCATCGGTATTTTTAGCCGTGCGTCCGTTACTGACCACTGTGGCACCGGTACTATCCACGATATCAAAGCGAACACTCAGGACGTTGGGAATATTCGTTAACACGGCTTTTGGCCGCAAAGGCTCCCCCACGAAAATTTCTTGCCCGCTGAAGGGGTACTTGATATCCACGAAGGATCCAATATCAGAGCTGGACACCGTTGCCCAGTCAGTTTGGTCGAGGAGTTCCACCGGGTTGGAATTGGTCCCCAATGCCTTTGCCATGATTCTGTAATCCCCATCGTTGGGAAATACGATCCCAGAGAAAAGGGCGCTGGCATCCACGGAGTTTTCGGATAGGGTCAGCGCCGAGTTGTAGGTGTCCGTGGAATTTGTCAGTGGGTTATACACGTAAAGATCCACCCGGATGTTTTCCGTGACCCGGTCGTTGTTGTTGAAAAGGACAGTCATCGTGGATTCACTGAAGGCATGGTACGTTTTGTTGATGACGTAATCAGGGAATCGCGAGTTGCTGATGGAGGGAAGGCGAACCCCGAACGTTCTTGTCCCGTCCGCGGAAAAGGTTTCATTCCCGATGGAATTTGCAACCGCGGAAATTTCCACCACGTCAGCTCCAAGCTTGTCGAAAAGGTGGTTTGAAAAGAACTGGGCCGTGGCACTGCTATTGGGTGAAACCACTGGAAACTCGGTGGAAGGATTGCCATCCAATCGCGCTTTAAATTGGAATTGTCCTTCAAAGAACTCGGGAACATCGGAAATTTCCAAGAGAACGGTGGGTGTTTTTGCTTGGATAAATTCGTTTTCTCCCTCGGTACCCGTGATGATGACCCGTGGTTGGAATTCCTCCACGGCCAGGGTCTGGGATGCTTCTGCCACCGGGTTTTGGAAATTGGTATCTTCCTTTTCGAAGAGCTGGGCTTGAACCCCGATATTTCCAGCCACTTGTGGAGTGATCTTGTACCGGTAGTTGATTACTGTTGGATAGGTCGAGGAGCTGGAATAGGGAGTGGGCTCCAGGGTGCCATCCGCAGGATTCGCAAGGGTCATCACCGGGGGTTGGATTTCCATGCTAACTGGCTTGGTCACAGTGACATCGATAGACCCGGCGTATCCCCGGTAGTATTTCCTGGAACCGTCAATCGCGATTTGGGTTTTTGGAGCGTACATGTGGTACATGGTATCTCCGTACGCGGTTGGTAGATTTATCTGGGGAACCTCTTCTATAGTGATCGAAGCGGCAATGGTGAAGGATGCCTCTTGGTATAGAAGGAAAGGTGTTTCGTTCTTGAATTGTGAAAAGACTTCATCATCTTGAACGCGTGCTACGATGGGATCGATGTTCATGATCCGGTTGTAGTTTTCATCCACGAGGAACATTTTGATTCCGAGGTTCTCGATTTTGGTGGGATTCTCCAATTCCAGGATGAAATCCATGGGCTGACCAAACACGAGGTTTTGGGAATTGCCATCCAACTTGAAAACCTTTTTCCGAATCTCGGAAGGAAGAACCGAGAAGTCCCACGTTTTGGTTTTCACCGCGGGGGCAATCGTGGTGACCGTAGCGATAATCTGGTAGGGTCCGGCTTCCATGAAGGGATCGAGCCGATCTGTGTATTGCCCTGGGGTATCCTCTTCCAAGGTTCGTGGAGCCACGTGGATGTTGTCCTCGTGGTAAATGGCATACTGGAAGCTGTGCACCGTGTCGGATGCGGGAATCCCAAACACGGAGAATTCCAGGTCGATTTGCCTTCCCACGGTAATCCTTTCCAGCGAAACGGGCGAGGAGTCCAAGGTAATATCAATCGCGGCTGGGAAGACCTCTACGATTTCCTCTTGCTTAGCAGAAAAGGAAAACGCCCCGACTTGGAGAACAGCCTTGGCAGCAAGGGAATAGGTTCCTTCCTTGGGGGGGAGCCAGTCGGTTTGGGATTGCAACACGTTGGTTTCGGATGCATCTTGAACCAGTGGAATGGTCACTTGCGCCCTCGGAGTATCTCCCAATTCGGAAATCGTGATTTCTCCGCTGGGTACAATTCCACTGGGAAGGGTACTCTTGTCGAGAATGACCTCGAAATGAATGGGGTTGTACGCCTGGGGTTGGGAGCCCACACTTGGGGTGATATTGAAACCAGTGATCGTGACGACCGGCGTTTTCAAGTTCACTTGGGCTTGACGTTCCTCAGCATTCCCAAAATTGTCCGTGAATTTCGCAAAGGCCACGTTGGTTCCTGTTGAGTCAGTGATGGTGGTGGTTGTGGCGACGTACATGGGGATCCCAGTGCCGTTGTTTTGTTGGATAACCGGTGTAAGGGGTCGACCCGCAAACGTCATGCTTTGTACAGTGATGTTGGCATTTGGATTCGAGGAATATGGATTCAGGGTAAGGGTGACCATGTTTCCCAGGTACGTTTCTGTGGGGTACACCGAAAAATCGGATTCAGGGTCGGGAGAAAGTACTTGGAACGTGCAGCTCTTTGAGTAGGAGGTCTCTCCCCATTGGACATGCGCCACAACGGAGTGGACCCCTTCGTCGACCGGGAAGAATGTTGCGGAGTGCACATTCCCAGTTTGCGTGATGCCAGTGGGGCTGTAGTTGGCTCCAGTAGGACTGGTAATCTCAAATTGCACTACGGGTGTTGTACCTCCTCCTTGTGCAGGAGGAACGATCGTGATGTTGATTTGTACGCTATTGCCCATCATCACGGGGTTTGGGAAGGCTCCCAGGTTGGAAATGGTGGGAAGGAGAACTCCCGTAGGATCTTTGACCTCAATGGTGGACTGCCGGGTCGCTTGGTTTCCAGACTTGTCAATGGCGGAAACGGTAAACGTAATCAAACCCACGGTGCCTGGTCTCCACGTGGTGTAGAAAAATTGATTATCGAATGTCATCGGAATGAAGGTTTCTTCGGTTTCTTCGATCAAAATACTGGGATATCCATCCAAACCAGATCCAGTATCCCGGCAGGTGAACCCGAGATCAGTGTCAAAGCCTTGGTAAGCCACAGAGGGGAAGAAAAGTTGAATCTCGGGGGGATCATTGTCTTCCACGATTCCCGTGATTTGGATCTCATCGCTTTCGCCCCTTGCACCCATTTCATCAATGGCCACAACTTTGAGGAAATGGTCTTTCTTGGGAACCGTGTAGCGAACAGAACCCGAGAAAGTAGGTTCACCAATGGATTGGAAGGATCGGACCGTGGAGTTATCGGCCAGGAAATACACCTCGCTCAGGTTGACCCCGTCTTGTGCAGTGACCGTGAAATTGTACGTGAGTGGCGTGCC
>ERZ795053.1874-NODE-1874-length-26096-cov-9.306133_pt1 | contig 26096 bp, 22 predicted proteins | sample MGYA00375137_ERZ795053 | MGnify/ENA primary metagenome ERZ795053 (study PRJEB30182, sample SAMN05720284) | activated sludge metagenome | isolation source: Anaerobic digester | place: Hong Kong | collected 2014-12-17 ...
TCATATGTTCACAAATGCTTTTATAACTGGCTTTCACAAAAATTGCGGATGAACCAGTTTTTGGGGTTCATCATACGTCTTCTGGTAAACCAGGATAAAGAGCAGTTTATCAGCCATTTGCTGCAACTTGCCTTTGACCCCACCACCAACTCGGCGCTGGCGAGGCAATCCGGCGACAGTCTTGTCGGAACGATACTTCGCCTCGTAGGCCACTTCAAAGGCAGGCAACAACCGCTCAAACTCTGTCACGGTCATACCGGTGGCACTCAGAAACTCTTTCGGTTTTGTTCTCAATTTCTCATAGGTTAACATGACTGGGAATTATACATTCCTGGTTCTTATTACCGATAATGTCTAATATTAATCTATGGTTGTCGTTTGAATGGGTATTTCCCATCTCCTCTTGTATCATGAATTGGGCAGGCAAACCACCCTCGCTTGCGCGGGAAAGGGACAGATGGAAAGGCAAACGGCCGTTACCCTCCTCCTCATCACCCCTATATTTGAAAAAGAAAATGGGCAGAATGAGCCTGTAGTTCCCGCCCGGCGCTAAAGACGCCGCGCTGCCACAGAACGCCCTGTCAGCGGGGTTAACCGGTCGGGTTCACCCGGCGTCGTGATATAGCCGGGGCGTTTACGCCGCAGCGGGGCCGGCAACCCTCAAACAATTGACTCTCAACTCGCACCGTACTATAGTGTTGGCAGCAGCGCGCCACCACCGACAACCATTCATCGATGAGGCCAATCCCCTAGACTTCCCTCCGCGCCTCCGCGTCTCTGCGTAAAAAATTTTCCCCAGGAGAAAAGCACATGCGAGAGCTGATTGTGGCAGAATTTATCACTCTGGACGGCGTCATCCAGGCCCCCGGCGGCGAACAAGAAGATACCGAGGGCGGGTTTACAGAGGGTGGCTGGACACGGCCGTATTGGCATGACGACATAGGCGCCCACTTCTTTCAGGCGTTTTCCCAGGCGGATGCACTCCTCCTGGGCCGCAAAACGTGGCAAATCCACGGCGGCGCGTTTGAAGCCATGGCCGGCGATCCCTTCGCCGACGCCATGAACGCCATCCAAAAATACGTTGTCTCCACGACCCTGTCGTCTGCTTCTGCCTGGCGCAACTCCAGCCTGATTGCCGACAACGTTGTCGAAACCGTGCGCCAGCTTAAAGCACAGCCCGGCAAAAACATCCTCATCGATGGCAGCAGTGTCTTAATCCAGACATTAACCGATCATGACCTGATTGATGAGTACATCTTGCACGTCTATCCCCTTGTGCTGGGCGGCGGCAAGGGGATATTCCCGCAAGGCAAGCGCCTGAACCTGACGTTGGTCGAATCGTCGCCGCTGCCAACGGGCGTCGTGTTTATGCGGTATCGGCGCAGCGCCTAAAAGGTTGCCCCCGACTGTCCGGCCAGGCGCAGCCGGCTGCCTGATCATCGGCGGCCCCAGCAGCGACCGCACAAGCGGGTCACGCGGCGGCGCCCTGCGGGTCTTGCCAGGCGTTGGCCCAGATATTAAACGGTGTCAAACCGACATCTTCTATCAGAAATGCCCCGCCGGGCTGTTGGCCTGACCGGGGTGCAATCATCAAGCAAGGAAAAAGACAGGTACACCATGACGCCATGCCCCAAATGTAACGCCCCAATGGATGAAGGTCAGGCCAAGTCTGCCGAAGATTTGTACTACCTCTCTAATCGCCAAACCGGGATGATCCGCAAGCCAACACCTATCCGCCAGGCACGCGCCTGTTTAACTTGCGGGTACGTGGAGTTATATCTGGACCCGGCCGAACTCAATAAGAAATTGAAACCCTGAAACAAGGCCGTTCAATTCGTGGCCGCTGGCGGCAAGACTCATGATCAGGCAGCAGTCGGGACATTTTGAATGATTACTGAGATAATTTGCCTGGCGCGAGTAACCTCGTTATGATGACAGGGCAAGCCGCAATCCAAAAAAACTGAATTTAAGGAGAATGATTCAATGACAGTACGTACAGCGAATGCCGTCTGGGAAGGCACTCTGAAAGAAGGTAAGGGCGTGATGAAGATGCAGAGTGGCGCGTATGAAGGCCCCTACACCTGGGCATCGCGCTTCTCCGATGGCAAGGGGACCAACCCGGAAGAACTTATTGGCGCGGCGCACGCCGGCTGTTTTTCGATGTTTTTGTCTGCCCTGTTGACCAGCAACGACACACCGCCGGTCCGCATCGAAACCTCCGCTTCAGTCCACCTGGGCGAAGGCCCGACCATTACCAACATCGACCTGGTATGCCAGGCGGAAGTGCCGGACATTTCTGAGGAAAAGTTTCAGGAAATAGCCCGCTCGGCCAAAGAAAAGTGCCCGGTTTCTAAAGTATTGGCCGCAGCAGAGATTTCCCTGAAGGCCAGCCTGGTTTAATCAAGCGGCGGCCGCCAGCAAGAGAGCCGGCTGCCCCGAGCATTCATTCACTCGGCAAAAGTCTCTGTCGTTTCCCAAACGGCAGAGACTTTTTTCTTGTTTAGTCGGTGGGGCGTTGGGCTTGTTTGCGGGTGTGCAGAGCGGAAACGGCCGTGCGCATGTCCATCAGCGTTTGGCCGTGCAGCCGGTATTGGCCCAGGATGAAGTAGCCGGCCACCAGGGCCAGGGCGGGAATGCCGGAAATCATGAAGCGAATGCCGAAAACGGCCGTGGCCGGCTGCTCAGGATACAATACCCCCGGCGACGGCGAAACATAGCGGCTCAACGTCAGCACGGTGCCGGTAATCACCCCCTGAATGGTAAAGGCAAAGCGGATGATAAAGCCGTTCATGCCGAAGTACAGCCCTTCGCGCCGCGCGCCGGTCACCAATTCGTCCGCATCCACCAGGTCGGCAATCAGCAGATCGGTCAGCATCAACAGGCCGGCCAGACCGACGCCAAACAGCATGATGGTCGCGATGCCGCTGTAAAAGTCGTTGGCCAGGAAAAAGGTGAGCAGCACGGCGGCCGAGAAAAGGCAGCAAAAGCGCAAGACCCACCACGCGCCGCGCCGGTAGGTGAATCGGGTCCAGAACGGCATGGCGATCAAGGCGACGATGAAGGCCGCGGCTAAAAAGAGGGAGTTCTGCGTGGCCACGTCCAGCGTGATGCCGCCAATGACCAGGTCGGATTGCAGGCGCAGCGCGTATTTGGTGTAAAAAGGCGCGGTGGAGGTGAGCGCCAGAAAGACGAACTGGATCATCAGGTTCGCGCCTAGGAAGGCCAGGAAGTTGCGATTGGTCAGGGTGGCGCGCAGCGAATCGCGCAGGGGCAGCGGTTCGTCGGCGGCAAATTCCGGCCGTTCCCGGCTGCCCACGAGAGAAAGAGCAAAGAAAACGGCCGTGACCACCGCCACCAGTCCCGCCACCAGCCGCACGCCGCTCCAATCTTCCCCGGCCAAAATCGGCGGCAGGGCCACGCCCACCAGCAGCCCAATCACCGAAAAAATCTGCCGCCAGGCGGAAACGCTGGCCCGCTGTTTTTCATCGGGCACCATTTCCGGGAACAAAGCCGTCCAGTTCATCACGGCGATGGTCCACAGTAGGTCGAACGCCAGGACGAAGAAGAGGAAATAAAACAGCAGTGACAAATCGGGCGTGGCGACTATCCCGGCCGGCGGCACAAAGAGCAAATAAAACGTCAGGCTCAGGGGGATAAACGAACCGGCAATCCAGGGGATGCGCCGGCCCCAGCGGGTGTGGGTGCGGTCGGACAGGAAACCGGCCAGGGGGTCGTTGACGGCGTTCCACAGCCCGTAAATCGACCAGATCAAGCCGACCCAGGCGGCGCGCAGGCCGTAGACGTCGATGTAGAGGAATTGGACGTAGGTGCTGAAGGCCTGGTAGGAAACGGCCGTGGCCAACGAGCCAGAAGAATAGACGACGAGCTGCCAGCGGGGAATCTGCTTCGACATGGGACCCTTCCTGATGTGCCGGTTGCGGCTACCCAATCCCGATATGCCGACATTTTAGCACAAATAACGGCCGTCTGTCTTTAGCTGTGGTCAATTCCCGGTTACGGCAACCGGTTGGCGAAATCTAACACGGCCTGCCGCACTTGTGGCCAAACGGCCGTGTCCGTCCGAGTTATCAGGTGGTCGGCGGCCACTTCCACGTAGCGGGCGCGGCCGGGCAGCGCCCGCAGCAGTTCATGCGTGGCTTTGGGGGAGATGGTTTTGTCCTGCGCGCCTTGCACCACCAGCGTGGGCAGGTCGATGCCCGGCGCGGCGGCCATGCCTGCCTGGCCCAACGCCAGCACCTCGTCGACAAAATGCGCCGGGATGCGAATTTCTTGCAGGGCGGTCTGCACGTCCGGGTCATCGAGGTCCACCACCTCACGCCAGTTTTCAAACAGGCGCTGCATGTTGGGGTTGGAAAAGTCTATCCACTTGAAGAGCTGAATCTCGGGGAAAAGCTGGCGGATGCCGCGCCACAGAAAAGCCGACGCCGCTCCGCCAATTTGCCAGAACGGGGCCAGCAGCGCCAGCCCGTCGGGCGGGGTTTGGGCGGCCACGTTAAGGGCCACCGCGCCGCCCATGGAGTAACCCAGCAGCAGCACGGTCTCGTGGTTGGCTTGCAGGTTGGTGAGGGTGGTTTGCACGGCCGTTACCCACTCCTCTTTGTGGCGGGTGAACAACTCGGAAATTTGCGGGCCAAAACCGGGCAGCAGGGGCGCGGCGACGGTCCAGCCCTGATCGTGCAGCGCGTCGGCTAACGGCCGTACTTCTGCCGGCGTGCCGGGAAAGCCATGCACCAACACGGCCGCTTTGGGACCGCCGTTCTGAAAATAGGGTTGGTGGATAGCTTCGCTATAAAGCGCTAAATCTTTCAGGGCCATAGAACTACCTCATGCTCTCTCACACTGTGCGCCCTTTCCAACGAATGCCGCGCCCAAACAGGCGGCGTAACAGCCCCCACGCCCCGGCCAACTGCACTGTCAGCGCGCCAAATGGGGAGAGCGCGGCATACCAGCGCGGCCCAAAGCGCGGCGACCAGGGCAAAAAGCTTACCACGACTGCGCCCCAGGTAAGCGGCAGCCAAAACCGGCGCACCCGCCCGGATACCACCGCCAGCAGCACCAGCAGCGGGTTCATGGTGATGGTGATGAAAAAGATGGTCCACAGGGCGTGCCAGCCGGAAAAACGCAGGGATTGCGATCCCAGTCGGTTCATGCCCTGCCACATCTGCGTGCGGGTGGCGTACATGCGCACCTGGGCGGCGTGTTCGCCGCGCATCATCTGCACGCGGTAATTGTTCTGGCGCAGATAACGGCCCAGGGCTAAATCCTCCAGGGCTTCGTGGCGCACGGCCGTAAAGCCGCCGCTCTCTTCATACACCTGCCGCCGCAGCAAGATGTACTGCCCGTTCAGATGGGACGACTTGGGCTGCCAGGCGGTGAACATGCCGGCAAACGCGGCCGTCAGCGCCAGCCGGTCGGTGAGACCACGGCACTCTTGCTGCAAAAACAGGCTGACGCCGTCCAGATCATGCTCCAGGGCGTACTGCACCGCCTGCGCCGGTCCGTGCGGCTGGTGGATGGTGTCGGCGTCGGTGAAGAGCAGCCACTCGCCCCGCGCGGCGGCCGCGCCATTGCACAGCGCGTGGGGTTTGCCCAACCAGCCGGGCGGCAGGCTGCGCAGACGAATCACCCGCACGCCAAATTCGGCGGCGATAACGGCCGTGTCGTCCTCCGAGTTATCATCCACCACGATGATTTCCACCTCGCCGGGGTACTGCAGCGCTTGCAGCGAAGGCAGCAGCGCGCGCAAATTATCGGCTTCATTGCGCGCCGGCACGACGATGGAGAGCATGGGCAGGGCGGCGCTGGCCGGGGCCGGCGGCAGCTGCGGCAGGCGCGAATACGCCCGGTCGGCGCGCAGCGCCAGCGGCGGGGCCAGCAACGTGAGGTAAATGGTGTGCCGCCACCGGTTGAGCAGGTTATCGATCATCGGTTTCTGGGGCATAGGCGACACGCATGTCTACCCCAGGGTGGGGTTCCAGGGTTGCGCCCATGTGGGGTTTGATTTTGTCGCCGTTCAGCAGTTCCAGGTCAAAACGCTGCAAGATGCGCGCCAGCACCACTTTGCTTTCCACCTGGGCAAAGGCCGCGCCGATGCAGTTGCGCGGACCGCCGCCGAAGGGCACGTAGGTAAGCGACGGCCGTTTCCCCTGTTCCTCCTGGGTGTGATCAAAACGGTGCGGGCAAAACTGGTTCGGGTCGTCCCAGTAACGCTCGTCCCGGTGCGCCAGGTAAATGGAGACCATCACCCGCGTGTCTTTGGTCACCCGGTAGCCGTTTACGTCCATGTCGGCGGCCGCGTGGCGGTTGCCGGCGTGGATGGGCGGGTACAGGCGCAGCGCCTCTTTGATGACGTTGTCCAGGTAGGTGAGCTGGTTGATTTCTTCCAGGGTGGGGGGCCGGTTGGCGGAGGCGAGCACGGCCGTTACCTCCGCCTTGGCCTGGGCCATGGCCTCTGGGTGGCTGCCCAGCAGATACAAAACCCAGGCCAGCAAGGCCGTACTGGTATCGTGGCCGGCAATAAGCATCGTCAGCATCTGGTCGCGGATACGGCCGTCGTCCAGGTCGCTTTGCAGCAGTTGGCCCAGCAGGTCGCCCGGTTCCACCGGCTCCTGGCCCAGGCTGGCACGCCGCCGGGCGATGACGTCGTAGAGGTACGCGTCCAGTTCTTCCGCCACCTTGCGGTATTGCGGCCGGGGCAGGTTGGGGAAGATGATCCACATGCCCGGCGAAATGTAGCGGATGGCCTTGAGGATGGGCTGCCACAGGCGCGCCATGTCCGGGGCAAATTCCACTTTAAAGAGCGTGCCCACGAAGATGAGCAGGGCAACTTTGCGCATTTCGACGAGCATGTCGACGGTACGGCCGTTTTCCCAACCGGCAATCACGTCGTTGGTGTAACGCCAGAAGTCGTCGATGTGCCCGACAACGTGGCGGCGGTGCAGCGGCGGGTCCATCATCGCCCGTAAGGCGTCGTGTTCCTCGCCATCCACCACCAGCACGCCGTGGCGCAGCAGCTTGGCGACCGGGTCGCTCTCTTTGCGCCACTTAAACTGGTCACGCTTGGTGACCATGATCTCGCGATTGGTCTCCGGCCCCACGAACACGGCCGGCTGAAACCCTGGCAGCGTGATCTGAAACGCTGGCCCCACATGCTTGCGCATCAGCGCCAGCGAGGTGAGCAGCGACCGATCGCGCAGCAGCTCCTTTAATATTTTGCTCCCACTCTCGCCGTCGGCTACAGGCAGCGGGCAGAGCGACTCTTTTTCTGTCATCGAATTCCTTTTCCCGGCATCACAGGTCCGGGAGGTGCTCCAATTGAGTCGGCTGCCGGCGCTTAGCCTAGGCGATTTGTCTCTCCTGGCGGCGATAAGCTGCCGGCAGCGGCGCACTGCTGACAATTAAATCTTCCGCAATCTTAGATGAAGACAACACACCAGGCAAGCCTGCGCCGGGATGCGTGCCCGCGCCCACGAAATAGAGATTGTCAAAATCTTCGGACCGATTGTGCGGCCGGAACCAGGCCGATTGGGTCAGCACCGGCTGCACGGAAAAGGCGGAACCCATGTAAGAATTGAGCCGATTTTGGAAGTGCAGTGGGTCGATGTGGGTTTCGGCCACGATGTTGGCCTGGAGGTCGGGCAGGTAGTTGTCTTCCAGGAACTGCATGATGGCGTCGCGGTATGGTTTGGCCATGACGGTCCAGTCGATGTCGGCGCCCAGGTGCGGGACCGGCGACAAGACGTAGAAGGCTTCGTGCCCGGCCGGAGCGATGGAAGGATCGGTGAGGGTGGGCATGTGGAGATACAGGGAGAAATCTTCGGCCAGCTTCTTGTTCTTGAAGATGTCGGTGAGCAGGCCTTTGTACCGTTCGCCGAGGATGATGTTGTGGTGGGCCAGGTTGGTGTCGGTGTACCGTTTTTTAGTGCCGAAGTAAATAACGAACAGCGACATGCTGTATTTGGTGAGCTTTTTGTAGCGCAGGTCGGAGTTGCGCAGGCCGCGGGCTTTGCCGGGAATCATGTTGAGGTAGGTCCAGGCGACGTCGGCGTTGGAGATGACGTGATCGGCCCGGTGGACTGTGCCATCAGCCAGCCGAATGCCGGTGGCGCGACGGCCGTCTACCAAAATTTCATCTACTTCGGTATTCAGATGAAAACGGCCGCCCAATTCTTCGATCAATCTGGCCAGAGCCGCCACCAGCGCCCCGGTGCCGCCCATCACGTAGTGGATGCCCCATTCCCGCTCCAGGTAATGGATCATGGCGTAGATTGAAGACGCGTCAAAGGGATTGCCGCCAATCAACAGCGGATGGAAGGAAAAGACCCGCCGCAGGAACTCGTTGTCCACAAACTGCGACGCATAGCTGTACACCGATTTGTAGGATTGCAGTTTGATCAGGTCCGGGGCCACGCGCATCATGTCGCCCACACTCAGGAACGGCTTGTCGGCCAGTTCCACAAAGCCCTTCTCGAAGATGGCCTGGGTGGTAGACATAAAGCGTTGGTAACCGGCAACGTCGGCCGGGTTCCACTTGGCGATCTCCCCGGCGATGAACTCGGGGTTGTCGTTGTAGTCGAAGGAGCGTCCTTCGTGGTTAAAGATACGGTAGAAGGGATCAAGCTGGACAAAATCAACATAATCTTCGCGGCGGCGGCCGGCCAGGGCAAAGATGTCGTCGAACATGAAGGGCGCGGTGATCACAGTGGGGCCGCCGTCGAATTTAAAGCCGTTCTTTTCGAAGACGTAGGCGCGGCCGCCAAGTTTATTTTGCTTCTCAAAGATCTCGACTTCGTAGCCGCGGGCAGCCAGGCGCGCCGCCGCGCCCAAGCCACCAAAGCCACTGCCAATGATAATTACTTTTTGGGACATGTTTATTTTCCTTTTATGGGGATGATCATGGCTGGCCGCCGGACAGCGCGCCGGTCTGATAATAGGCCAACCATTAACCTGGCTCCCTCATGTGAATTGTGAAATATTATACAGCCTCGCGCGCTTGCCGGTAGGCTTCCAGGGTGCGCGGGCGCGTTTTTTGCCGGTCGATGATGGGCGCGGGGTAGTCGCGGCCAATGGTGACGCCGACGCGTTTTTGTTCGGCGGCCGGCATTGTGGCCGGTTCGTGGATGTAGGCATCGGGCACGGCCGTTAATTCTGGGACCCAGCGACGAATGTAACGGCCGTCCGGGTCGAATTTGCTGCTTTGGCTGATTGGATTGAAGATGCGGAAGTAGGGCGCGGCGTCCGTGCCGGTGCCCGCCGTCCACTGCCAGCCACCGTTGTTGGCCGCCGGATCGCCATCGACGAGATGCTGCATGAAGTGGCGTTCGCCCCAGCGCCAATCGATGAGCAAATCCTTGACCAGAAACGAAGCCACGATCATTCGGGCGCGGTTGTGCATCCAGCCGGCGGCGCTGAGCTGTCGCATGGCGGCGTCGACGATGGGGAAGCCGGTACGGCCGTTTTGCCAGGCGGCGAACTGTTCCGGGTCGTTTTGCCAGGCGATCTGGTTGTAAGCTGGATTAAAGGCTTCGTGTAGCACATGGGGAAAATGGTACAAAATATTGATATAAAATTCGCGCCAGATGAGTTCGTTGAGCCAGGTGTCTGCGCCCTGACGGCCGTTCTCGTCCGGCGCGTCCTGCCCGGCCTGGTGGGCGGCGGACACCGCCTGCCGGGCGGAGATCAGGCCAAAGCGCAGATAGGGCGAAAGCTGCGACGTGCCTTCCAGGTCCATTCGGTTCCGCTGGTCGGCATAACGATAGATGGGAGCGTTGGCACCGCTGCTGAAAGCGTGCAGGCGGCGCTGTGCTTCGGCTTCGGTGGCGGGGAAGGGGATGTCGGGCGATAGGGCCGGCGCTTCGGGCAGCGGCTGGCCGGAGATGTTGGCCGGCGTCGTGATGTGGGCGGGGTGGGGCAGGGGCGTGTGGTTAAACGGCCGTGCCCGCCACTGTTTGCTGAAGGGAGTAAACACCGTATAGGGCTCGTTGTTGGCTTTGAGAACGGCCGTGGGTGGCTGAACCGACACGCCGCCGACGAGATGTAAGGGCAGTTTGCCGGCGATAGCTCGGTCGCGCCGGCGGGCATAAGGCGAATAGTCTGCTTCAGCGTAGATGGCTGAAGCGGCCGTTTCGGCCATAAGCGCGCCCAGTTCTGCCTCAGGCGCACCTTGCCGCACCACCAGATAGCTGCCAAGCCGGCGCAGGTCGGCGTCTAGCGACCGCAGTCCCGCCCACAGAAAGGCCAACCGTTTTTCGCCGGCGTAACGGCCGTTCACCAAAGTCGGGTCTATGATAAAGGTGGGAATCACCTCATCGGCGCGTTCGAGAACGGCCGTTAACGCTTCGTTGTCATGCAGACGCAGGTCGCGTCGTATCCACCAGATTGCGGTTTTCATAAAAGCCTTCGATTTCAGCAACAGTCAAGGCGTGCGGTTCAGTTGCAGGGGATTTCGCTATTTTCGGTGATGCATTCCAGCCAGGCGACAATTGGCGCTCCCTCGTCTTGCAAAATCTGCCGGGCGGCATCGTAATAGACAACCAGATACCGTTGCAACAATTCCGGCGGCATTTCGTAATTTAGCAGTAGGGTTTCTGTCCAGGCAACCTCTGAACCCAGGAACGAGACGCTGCCCAGCGTCAGCGCGGCGCTGATGTCGCGGGCCAGGTGCAGGTTGGCGTTGGTCAGGTGTTCATAAGAGAAGTCTTCTTGCTGCAACACCTGCCAAACACTGGCTTCGATGGCTGCCTGGCGCTTGCGGAAATGGTCCCTGGCAAGTTTGTAATCGGGATCAATCGGTTTGGGATCGGGTGTTTGTGGGCGGCTGGACAAAACATTAGCAATGGCGGGAACGGCCGTATCCAGGTTTTCACCCAAAAAATGCCCCGGTATCCGGCTGCGCAAGGCAGGCGTCAGGCTAAAAATCCGGCCGCCGAAAGCCAGAGGAATCCGCTCCTGGCGCAAAAATTCCGCCACCTGGTATAAGGAAGCGGCCGTGTGCAGTTGTTGGGCGGTCATCACGATGAGATCTGGGTTGGTGGAAGCGATGGTGCTTTCCAGGTATTCCCGCGGCACATTGGCGCCCAGGTAGATGGTTTCCCATCCTTTCTGGCGCAGCATCAAGGTCAGAAACAGCGGCGCAAAAATGTGATGTTCGTCTGCCGGGCAGGCCACAATAATTTTTCCGGGCCGATTGGGCAGCGGCGCGGCCGTTACCAGCGTATTCAGGCGGCGCATGGCCAGGGCAGAGGCAAAATGCTCCTGCTGAACAGTGGCTTCATTGCGGTACCACAGGTCGCCAATGTGGACCAGCCCTTTTTGCATGATTTCCAGGCAGACAACGTCTGCCGGATACAGGGCAAAAGCCCTGGTCAACGCATTTTCGGCAGCTTGCTCATCATATCGCAGGCAGGCGTTTATCCAGGTCTGGCGCAGCTCATCCATTGTGGAGCCGGCGACGTTGACACTTAGTGGTACTGTGGTACTATTTGTTTGGGCTGAATGGGCAATTGGTGGTGTGGGAATGTCGTCTAAGGGGTTTTGCCCAGTTTCTTCCAGGTTATGCCAAAGTCGCACAGCTCTGCTAATGCTCATCCCTTCTTGCTGACGCAGTATCAACCATTTGATAATGGCAATATCATGCTCGGAGTAGAGGCGATGCTTACCTTTTGTTCTTTTTGGTTTCGGTAAGCCGTATCTGCGCTCCCACGCCCGCAGGGTGTCTGGCTTAATATCAGTTTCCTGTAAAACAACTTTCAAATTGTATGTAGGCGCTTTACTAAAATTCATTACGGTAATCCTCGTTGCAAAATTCCTGCAATTTCATGAGATTAACATGAATTTATGAAATTGTCAAGTATTTGCACACATAAAACATTGACAAAAGCATTGCACTCTGCTAAGATGGCCACGTATTACAAAACAAACTGCATTCTGTTCAGCAAGGAGACTGGGAAATGGTTGCTCAATCACGAACTTGGGAAAATCGCTTATTATCGCTGGCTAGTGAAGCGTGGCACGTTGGTGCAACTGCCGGTCATGCGCCGATTGCAGATGAGAGTGTTTTACAGGAAGCCTACGCCTATTGTGAGAATGTAACCGCGGAGCACAGCCGCTCCTTTCATATGGCTTCCGGTCTCCTGCCACTGGAAAAACGAAACGCTGTGCGGGCCCTGTACGCTTTTTGCCGGATTACTGATGATATTGTGGATTGTGCGCAGGGGGATGTCCAGCCGAAATTGGACCAATGGCACCAGGAAGCGTTTTCGCATCGCCCTTCTGTTGATAAACCGGCGGCGATGGCCTGGGCTGACACGCGCCTGCGCTATCAGATTCCGCTGCGCTATGCTGAGCAGCTGATTGAAGGCGTCTCGCGGGACATGGTTCAGGACCGGTACGGGACTTTTGAAGACCTGGCCACCTACAGCTATGGCGTTGCCTCGACGGTGGGGCTAATGAGCATGCACATCATTGGCTTTTCCGGGCCGGAGGCGATTCCTTATGCCATCAAGCTGGGCCTGGCGCTGCAGATGACCAACATTTTGCGGGACGTTGGCGAAGATTGGCAGCGCGGCCGGTTGTATTTGCCCCAGGATGAGCTGGCTGAATTTGGTCTGACAGAAGCTGACATTGCGGCTGGTATCGTCAGCGAGAATTGGCGGGCATTTATGCGGTTCCAGATTGACCGGAATCGCCAGCTTTATGAAGAAGCCTGGCCGGGTATTGCCATGCTGCATAAAGACGGCCGTTTCGCTATCGCCGCCGCCGCCGGTTTATATCAAGGCATCCTGGATGCCATCGAACAAAACGACTATGACGTCTTCAGCCAGCGTGCCTACATTGGCACCTGGGGCAAACTAAGCCGCCTGCCAGGATTGTGGTGGCGGAGCCGAAAATAACCCTTTTTTTCTGAGTGTCGAATGAAAGGGTAAGGTAAAGATTCCTCAAAACGTCTGAAAAAATGCAAAATATCTTGGATCCTCTCTGCGGCAGACGCGGTTGCTGTGGGTCCAGTGTGTGATGCCTGCCTTTCTCCGCCGGGCGGCGGAAGGGTGGGTAACCAATTCAATTGGTCAACGAAACAAGGAGAAAATGATGTTAAATTCGATCAACAGCCACGCTCCGGTCGTGAATGGAAACGGCCGTCACGTCTATCAAAATGGAAACAGCCACCGCACCGGCCACAATGGTCACGTCGCCGCCCCACAAGCTCCGGCTGAATCGGTTGCCGATACGCGCCTGGTCAAAGATTTGCAGCAGCGCTACGACCAATCCTTCATGGTAACGCCCGCTTACAAAGCGACCCTGCCCGACATGCAAAACACCGATCAGAATCGCGGTGCAAACGTTGCCATCCAGCACGTGGGCATCCACAACTTTAAAGTGCCCATGAAAATTATCACGCGTGAAGGCGAACCGCTGCAAATCCATGCCTCCATCACCGGCACGGTTTCGCTGGATGCCTACAAAAAAGGCATCAACATGAGCCGCATCATGCGCACCTTCTACGAATACGACGAAAGTGAACTAAACCCCCATACCCTGCAGCAGGTCGTCACCAGCTACCTGAAAAACCTGGAAAGCTCCAATGCCCGCATTGCCGTCGCTTTCGATTATCCGCTCAAGCAGCAAAGCCTGCGCAGTGGTCTGGCCGGTTACCAGTATTACCCGGTCGTGCTGGAAACCATCGTCACCGCCGACCGCGGCGTGCGCCAGTTTATGCACCTGGACTTTGTCTATTCCTCGGCCTGCCCGTGCAGCTACGAATTGAGCGTGCACGCCAATCTGTTCCGCGGCGTGGCTGCCGTGCCGCACAGCCAGCGCTCCGTGGCCAAAATTTCCGTGGAGTATGACGGCGATTTCATGATCGAAGATCTGGTGGATATTGCCCGAGACAAGCTGCAAACGGAAACTCAGGTGATGGTGAAGCGCGAGGATGAGCAGGCGTTTGCCGAGCTGAACGCCGCCAACCTGAAATTTGTGGAAGATGCTGTGCGCTTGCTGTACGAAGGGCTGGACAGCGACGGCCGTATCGTTGATTTCCGCGTGTTTGCCTCCCACAAAGAATCGCTGCACTCCCACGACGCCATCAGCGTGATTGTCAAAGGTGTGGAAGGCGGGTTCGATGCGTATCTGGAGCCATTCACCTACCGCGCCGTTCCGACGTAACGTCAATTTTTCTGGCTGGGGCAGGTTTCACCACCCGGTGAAACCTGTCCCAGGCGTTGACCTTTCCCCCAACCTTTTCTCACAACTGGATTTTTCATGGGACGATGGCTTTTTCGTAAAGCAGATGACCTGCTGGATCAATTAATTTTGCCAAGCTATACCTGGCCGGGGTATGTGTTGCGCTCGTTGAGCTGGCGCAAAGCAGATCTGGCTGTGGACATGACCGGGCGTGTCTGCCTGGTGACCGGCGCGACTGCCGGGATAGGTCTGGCAACGGCCGTTGGCCTGGCGCGTTTGGGGGCGACTGTCTACATCGTGGCGCGGAATGCCGCAAAGGGCGCTCAGGTGCGCGAACAAATCGCGGCCGAAAGCGGCGGCGATGATCGGGTGCGCCTGGTCCTGCTGGATGTGAGCGATTTAACGGCCGTTGCCCAATTCGCCGCCCAATTCCAACGACAAGAAACCCGGCTGGATGTGCTCATCCACAACGCCAGCGTGCTGCTGCCCCAACGGCAGTTTACCGCTGCCGGCATCGAACAAACCCTGGCTACCAACCTCCTCGGCCCTTTCTTGCTGACTCATTTGTTAACGCCCATGCTGCAAGCCAGCGCCCCGGCGCGCATCATCTGGGTTTCCTCGGGCGGCATGTATACCCAAAAATTGGATTTGTCCCTGTTCCAGGCCGGCGATCGTCCATACAATGGCACGGTGGTTTATGCCCAGACGAAACGCGCCCAGGTTGTCCTGGCGGAAATACTGGCCGCGCGGCTGGCGCCGACCGGCGTTACGGTGAACACCATGCATCCAGGCTGGGTCGATACGCCAGGCGTGCAAACTTCCCTGCCCACTTTTCGCAAAGTGATGCGCTTAGGACTGCGTTCACCCCGGCAAGGCGCGGACACCATCATCTGGTTGGCGGCCGCGCCGCAGTTAGACGAAGTTAGCGGCCGGTTTTGGTTCGACCGGCGCGAACGGCCGACACACAAGTTTTATCTGCGCACGCGCAGCACGGCCGTTGCACGGCAGCAGTTGTGGGCCGAGTGCGAACGTTTGACTCAGGTAAGCGATGTCCCATAATCCGAACAATTCCCCGGCGCGCCGCCTGCTCATCACCGGGGCGACCGGTTATATTGGCGGGCGGTTGGTGCCCCGTTTGCTGGAAGCCGGCTACGATTTGCGCGTTCTGGTGCGCGATCCGGCTCGCTGGCAGGGGCGGCCCTGGTCAACGGCCGTTGAAGTGGCCGTCGGCGACGTGTTGCAGCCCGAGACGTTGCTGCCGGCAATGGCCGGTATCGACGTGGCCTACTACCTGATTCACAGCATGAGCGGCAGCCAGGATTTCCACGAGCGCGATCTGGCTGCGGCGCGCGATTTTGGCGCGGCGGCCAAAGCTGCGGGGGTCCAGCGCATCATCTACCTGGGCGGATTGGGCGACCCGCAAGCGGATTTGTCGCCGCACCTGCGCTCGCGCCAGGAAACCGGCGCAGCGCTGCGCGAATCAGGCGTGCCGGTGACCGAATTCCGCGCTGCCGTGATCGTGGGTTCTGGCAGCATCTCATTCGAGATGATCCGCTACCTTACGGAGCGAGTCCCGGTGATGGTGTGTCCGCAGTGGGTCTATACACGCGTCCAGCCCATCGCCATTCGAAACGTGTTGGAATATCTGGTGGCAGTGCTGACCACGCCTGCCAGCGCCGGGCAAATCATCGACATCGGGGGCCACGACATTTTGACCTATGGCGAGATGATGATGGGCTATGCCCAGGTGCGCGGCTTACGCCGTCGACTCATCCCCGTGCCGGTTCTCACGCCCTGGTTATCCTCCTACTGGGTGCATTGGGTTACGCCCATTCCGGCGTCCATGGCGCGGCCGCTCATCGAGGGCTTGCGCAATGAAGTGGTGGTGCGCTCCCCTGCTGCCCAGGAATTTTTTCCGCAGATTGAACCGATGACCTACAAAACGGCCGTGCAGCGCGCCCTGTCTCGCCTGGAAGCTGGTGACGTGGAAACTTCCTGGAGTGACGCCCTATACACCAGCCAGGGAGACGCCGTGCCGGTCTTGTTGACCACTCAAGATGGGATGATCATCGAGCGCCGCCAACGAATCCTCTCCGCTCCGCCGGCGGCGGCTTTCCGGGAATTTTCCCGTTTGGGCGGCGAACAAGGCTGGTTGTACATGAATTGGGCCTGGTGGCTGCGCGGTATTTTGGACAGGTTGGTGGGCGGCGTGGGTTTTCGGCGCGGCCGGCGTGATGCCGAAGAAGTGCGTGTGGGCGATGCCCTGGATTTTTGGCGCGTTGAAATGGTTGATCCCGATCATTTGCTGCGTCTGCGGGCGGAAATGAAAGTCCCCGGCCGCGCCTGGCTGCAATTCGAGGCGGAACCGCTGGCCGAACAGCGCACGCGCCTGACGCAAACCGCATTTTTTGCGCCGAAAGGCTTGTCGGGTTTGCTTTATTGGTATGTGCTCTACCCCATTCACAGCCTCATTTTTTCGGGTCTGATCAATCGCCTGGCGGAAAAAAGCGAGAATTAGGCGAGCCGAACGGCGCCGCCAGAATCGATTACTCTCCTGAAACAGGAGAATACCGCCTCCGCTCCCTCTCCCCAATCGTCAACTTTCAGGTATAGTCGGGCTAAAAGATCGGCAGCGCCTGTCTGCCCACCCGTTCTAACCAGAAAGGAGACGTATGATTACCCCCGCACCACCCTATAAAACCCTGGCCGAGCACCAACGCGTCTACGACCTGATCTGGTCGCAGATGCCCCACATGCAAAAACCGACTTCCTCCTCCTGGTGGTTTTTCATCTTGTTTCCCAAAGAAAAAGAAGGTTACGGTCCGCGCCAGTTGATGTTTTCCATCTCCACCCGCGCCGGACGGCAAATCCGCATCAACGACGCCTGGCTGCCCGGCCTGGACCTGGACCGGTCTATCGAAAACGGCGTGGATCGGTTCAGCGGCATGGCCAATGGCTGGTACTGCGACGGCCGTCAGGTCTACGAAAACTTTGTGTGGAACACGGCCGTTACTACCCTCTCCGCTCCGGCTGGCTCGATTGGCTGCTGGACGGAACAAGCGCACGGCGAGCCTATTGGCTGTGAATTTTATCGCTCGCCCGACCGCCCGCTAACCCTGGCCGCCCGTGTGCGCGGCCAGAAAGGCTCGGCCCATTTCGAGGCCTGGGGCGACCTGGACTGCACTCATAACTCACCCCATGAATCGGTGAACATCGATACGCCGCTGGGCGGCACGCACTTTATCGCCTGGCGGCGGATGCACTTTCGCGGCGAATTTGACCTGCCCACCGGCCGGGAAACGCTGGAGGGATTGGGCTATTTCCAGCGCGTTTGCCTCAACGTGCCTACGTTTCCCTGGAAGTGGATTTGGGCTTTGTTCCCGGATGGCTCGATGTTTTCTGCCTACGTGCCCTACGTGGGGCTAAATTTACTGCGGCGCGGCTACCGCTTTTTTGACAGCAATCGCAAGGAGCAAACGGCCGTTTCCATTCTCCCCGCCGGTTTTTGGGACTGGGCCGGTCCATCGGAACAAATTTTATTTGATACAGCCCGCGTCACCCCTGTGCTTGGTCACAACGGCGATCATCCCAACTTTAATGTAGAGGTGAGCAACAAACAGGGAGACTTTGTCGCCTTCCGCGCCGCGCCCTATGGCCACGCCAACCTTTATCTGGAGCGCCAGGTGTTGGGCGGCTGGCTGCGCACACACTGGAACTACAACGAGTTCATGTTTCGCATGGAAGAGCTGACGGGGCGGGTAAACGGCCGTGTCATTACCAAAGAAACGATGGGGCAGGCCTTTGGGAGCCTGGAATACACCTGGGGGCTCGGCCTCTAAGAAAAATCTTTGGTTTTCAATGCAGCAAAACGCCGTGAAAAATGAACCAGGATTGTGGTATGATTCCTCTGGTTTTATGGGTTCGGAACTGTTCCGTGTTTTCTGATGGGGTGGAATGATTTTATCGGTTAACGCCTGGAGCCTGTCAGCCAATGATCAAGGTTTCCAACAGTCAAAATCACACAAAAGGAGATCCATAAGCTATGACCGCAGTTTGCCCCGGTATTTTTCTCGGCTTCCTGGGCTGGTTTTTCCTGCGCTACGTGATCAGCGGATTTTACACCGTCGATCAAAACGAGCGTGCCGTCAAAACCCGCTTTGGCCGGGCTGTCCGACTCAGCAAATCCACGACCCTGGACGATCCCATTGCTGACGTCTTGAATGAAAAAGACAGAGAACGATATAGTTATCCCCTGGTAAAAGTGATTCCGCCCGGTGGACCCTATTTCCGCTGGCCCTGGGAAAAGGTTCACAAAGTCTCGGTCGCCACAGAGACCATCAACATGGCCCTGGACCTGGAGACGCCTGAAGCCAACCACGGCGGCACCGAATTGGATGCCGTCACCAAAGACCAGTTGAACATTGGCCTCTCCGGGCAGATCCGGTTTCGGCCGTGTGAGCGAAACTTATATGCGTACTTGTTTGGCGTGAAAACTCCCATCGTTCACGTCATGGGTTACTTCATTTCCATTTTGCGCCAGCGAATTGCTAGCTTTGAGTCCCAAACGCCTGTGCTAGATGAAGAAGAGGTTGACGCCGGTTTGATGGGCGGCATTTCCATCAACGATTTGCGCAAAAACCTGAACGAAATCAACAATTACATGGAAATGGAATGCGCCTCGGCCGCGGCCCGGTATGGCGTAGAGCTAGATGCCTCGCTCATCACCGGCATCGATCCGCCGGCAGAGGTCGAATCCGCCCTGGCCGCTATCAACACCGCCCATAACGAAGTGTCCTCGGAAATCAGCCTGGCTAAAGCGCAGGCCGATCAAACCATCGTCCAGTCGAAACGCGCCGTCGAGATTGAAACCCTGCGCGCCCAGGCAGAAGTGGAACCGCTCACAGCCATGGCCGAGCAGCTGCGTATGATTAAAGACCACGGGCCAGAAGCTCTGGAAGCCTATTTGCGTAATGTGCGCCTGTCTCTGTTTACCCAGGCCAAGAATGTGATTCTGGAGGTGGAAGAGTGAACACCATCGCTATGATTCTCGTTACAGCTTTCTTTTCTTTTTTGCTCTTTTTTCTTCTGGAACCGCTGGTTCGCTTTTTCCTGCGCCTGTTTGGTTTTTACGCCATCGTGCGGGAAGGAACCTGTCACGTCTACGTCTTGTTTGGCAACGTGGTGGCCGTTTTGCAGGAGCCGGGGCTGCAATTTTTGTGGTTAAAAATGGGGCCTAGCGCCTTGGTAGTTAACTGGCTGGGTAAACGCCATGTGCTGGATATGCGCCTGGATCAGCAGTATTTGCGCAGTCTGCCGGTTAATTCCGAAGAGGGTGCGCCGATGGGCATTGGCGTGTGGTACGAAATGCAAGTCAGTGACCCGGTGGCTTATCTGTTCAAAAACACTGATCCGCGTGGTTCGCTGTCGGCCAACGTGAGCAACGCCACGGTGCGCACGCTGAGCAATATGCCTCTGGAGGATATGTTGGAGACGCGCCACGTGATGAGCCGCACGGTGCGGGCTGAGGTGTCGCCCAAGTCGGAGGAGTGGGGCTATCGGCTGGGCTCAGTCTACATTCGCAAGGTGCATTTCCGCGACCGGGGCATGATCCGCCAGATTGAGGAGAAGGTGGTCAACCGCCTGCGCCAGGTGACGTCGGCTATTCGCCAGGATGGGGCGAACCGGGTGAGTATCATCACCAATTCGGCCGAACGCCGGGCGGCGATTGAGTTTGCCAAAGCGCAGGCGATGCGCCCCAAAATTGTGGGTGAGGCACTCAACCAGATCACCAAGGATCCGGAAGTGGCGAATGCCATGTTTGAAATTTTGGAGACCGAGAATATTTTGAAGGGCGACACCAAGGTCACCCTGATCCCTAAAGGGAATGAATTAATGGCTCAGCTATTGGGAGCAGAGTCAGCGCAGAAGTAGGTGTATGTTGGTTTGTTGGTTGGCTGACAGGCAAACCAACAAATCAACAAATCAACCTGTCAGGAGTAAACAAATGGACCAACGGGCGGACGTGATTATCATTGGCGGGGGGATTCATGGGGCGAGTCTGGCGTTTCACCTAACGCGCAAGGGGATACGGCCGTTTATCCTCGAACGCAATTTCACAGCTTCCGGCGCAACCGGGCGGTCGAGCGGGCTGGTGCGGATGCACTACGACCTCGAACCAGAATCGCGGCTGGCCTGGGCCTCGTTTGCCTACTTCCGCAACTGGGCCGAGATGGTCGGCGGCGACTGCGGCTTTACGCGCACCGGCTTTTTGCAGATTGTGGAGCCGGCGTACAGCGACCAACTGCGCGCCAACGTGGCGATGCACCAGCAAATTGGCATCCCATCACTGTTGGTGACGCCCGACGACGTGGCCCGCCTGGCGCCGTCGTTTGTGACCGATGATTTTGAGGTGGCGGCCTATGAGCCGGAATCGGGTTATGCGGATCCGTCGGCGACGGTAACCAGTTTGTTGGCGGCGGCGCGGCAGAATGGGGCGACGCTGGTGCAGGATTGCGAGGTAACGGCCGTTCTCGCCACCGACAGCCGGGTTACTGGCGTGCGCACCAGCAAAGGCGATTTCCACGCACCCATTGTGGTTAATGCGGCCGGTCCCTGGGCCGGCCGGGTGGGGGCGATGGCCGGGCTGGACCTGCCCGTCGATACCTGGCGGCACGATACGTTGTTCATTCGACGGCCGTCAGCCGTTGGTCCTAGCCACCCTACCGTCATCGACATGGCCAATTCGATGTACTTCCGTCCGGAAACCGGCGGCCTGACGCTGGTCGGGCTGGAAGACAACAACCCCATTGGCCTATCGCCTGATGGCGACGCCGACCATGCCGCGCCTGCCTTTGTCGATCGGGCGGTGGAGCGGATCTGCCGCCGCATCCCGCAGATGGAAGAAGGCTCGCTGCACAGCGCCCACAGCGGGTTTGACGGCATCACACCGGATCAGCGGGCGATTTTAGGGGCAGCCGGGCCGGAGGGCTTTTATCTGGCTTGCGGCTTTAGCGGCACGGGCTTTAAGATTGGTCCGGCGGTGGGGGCGTGTATGGCGGAATTGATTGTGGACGGCCGTGCCCAAACAGTCGACATCACGCCCTTTAGTCTGGAGCGTTTTTCATCCGGCCAACTGCTCAAGGGTGACCACGCTTACGCCAACGTCTGGCATTGAGAGAAATGCAACGACCTGACAGGTTTCCAAAACCTGTCAGGTCTGTTTTTGATCTTTTTACACGGCGGCAAAAACTTGCTCCGCCCGTTCCCCGGCCATCATCAGGCCCAACTGCTCCACCGTGACTTCCTCGCTCCGGACGATGCCCATCACCTCGCCGCCAAAAAGCACCAGGATACGATCGGACAGCGCCTTCACTTCGTCCAGGTCTTCGGAGATGAGCAGCGTGGCCAGCCCCTCGGCGCGCTGGCGCAAAAGCTGGTTGTGGATGTATTCGGTGGCCCCGATGTCCACGCCGCGCGTCGGTTGGGCGGCGATGAGCACGCGCGGCTCGCGCGCCAATTCCCGCGCCAGGATGAGCTTTTGAATGTTGCCGCCGGACAAATTTTTGATCGGCGTCTCGCGGCTAGGCGTTTTGACGTTAAACGATTCGATTAACTTTTGGGCGTGTTGGGCGATTTGCCTGAAAGCCAGAAAAATCCAATTGCTAAACGGCCGTCGCACATAATCTTGCAAAATGGCGTTCTCTTCTACCGAGAAATCCTTGATGCAGCCATCGTGCATGCGCTCTTCGGGGATGTAGGAGAGGCCGGCGGTGAACATTTGCGCCGGGGTATAGTTGGTGACGTCCTGGCCTTCCAGCAATATCTGTCCATTGGCTACAAACTGCAATCCGGCGATGGCTTCGGCTAACGGCCGTTGCCCATTGCCGGAGACCCCGGCCACGCCCAAAATCTCGCCGCTTTTCACCTCAAAGCTCACGTCTTTCAGCACCGGTTTGCCGTCATCATTGTTGGCGCTGACATTGACCACCTCCAGGCGGGCGTCGCCCACGGTTACCGGCGGGCGGTGGCGGGTCAGCAGCACCTCGCGTCCCACCATCATGTTGGCCAGGTCCGCTTTGGTGACATCGGCCGTGTTTACTGTGCCGATCATCCGGCCGTCGCGCAGCACGCTCACTCGGTCGGTCAGGGCGAAGATTTCGTTGAGCTTGTGGGAGATAAAAATCAGGGCGTGACCGTCGGCGGCCATTTGTCTGAAGATGACAAAGATGTCGTCCACTTCCTGCGGCGTGAGCACGGCCGTTGGCTCATCCAACACCAGCAGCGCCGCGCCGCGATACAACGCCTTGATGATCTCCACCCGCTGCCGCTCGCCCACCGCCAGCTTGGAGATAACCGCCTGCGGGTCAACCTGCAAGCCATACTTCTCCGCCAGCTCGCGGATGCGCGCCGACACCACGTCCAGGTCCAGCCGCGCCCCGCGCGACGATTTCAGGCCCAGGGCCACGTTCTCCGCCACGGTCACGTTGTCCACCAGCATAAAATGTTGGTGGATCATGCCGATGCCGTGATTGATGGAGTCGGTGGGGGAGTGGATGGTGATGGGACGGCCGTTTAACAAAATCTCCCCTTCTTCTGGTTGGTACATGCCATACAAAATCTTCATCAGCGTGCTTTTGCCCGCGCCATTTTCGCCCAGCAAGGCATGAATTTCGCCCGCTTTGACGTCAAAATCTACGTGATCGTTGGCCAGCACGCCGGGAAACTTTTTGACGATCCCGCGCATTTCCAGCGATTCAATTCGCGGTAAACCAGATGGAAGAAGGTTTGAGTGGTTATCCATAGGTCAAAGGCTTGTTGTCCGTGATGCGTGATGCGTAAAAACTTTACGCATCACGTATCACGCATCAGAGTTTAATTTCTGGGTTCAGCAACGATCTCAATGCTGCCGTCGATGATGCCCGCTTCGGCAGCCTGGGCGGCGGCGACGGCGTCTGCTGGCAGACTATCGTTGTAAATCATCCTTTGCCCACCATTTTCCAGCGTTAACTGGAAGACCTGATCACCATAATTGCCTGCTTGATTGGCTTGAATCATGGCTAACAAGGTCGGCCGCCAGTCGTACAACACGGTGGCTACCACGATGTCAGGCGCTAAGGGTGATTGATCAGCCTGCACCCCCATCCAGGGAATGCCCGCTTCTTTGGCCACGCCAATCGCGCCCACTACCTGCTGCGCCGAGCCGGTCAGCACGTCGGCTCCGGCGGCGATTTGCGTATTGGCCGCTTCGGCCGCCAGGGCTGTGTCGCCAAACGAACCGGTGAAGGAGACGTTGACCTGTGCGTCCGGGTTGGTGTCGCGTACGCCGGCCACAAAGCCATCCACATGCAGCTTGGCGTCGCCGGCGTCCACCGGGCCTACCAGGCCAATGATGTTGGACTGGGTGATTTCCGCTGCCAATACACCCAGGACGTAGCCGCCCTGTTCCAGGCGCGGATCGTAGGCAAAGACGTTGGTCACGCCTTCTTCAGCGCCGGTATTGGTGGTGGTGCCCCAGGCAAAGCTGGTTTCCGGGAAATCCGGGGCGATCTCGAAAAGCGAGGTGCCGTACTGCGCGCCGTGGGCCAGGATCAGGTTGTAGCCACTGTCGGCGTAATCACGGATGGCCGCGGCAGCATCGGTGACGTTGAACATGTTCTCGGTGTAGGCAATTTCAATGACATCTTCGCCATAGTGATCCTGAAGCTCTTTCAGGGAGTCGTACATGGACTGGCTCCAGGCCAGGTCGGTGATGGTGGAGGGCATAACCAGGGCGATGCGCACCGGCTCGATGTCCGGATATTCCATCATGCCGGCTTCTTCCATGGCCGGTTCTTCAGCAGGGGCGGCCTCCTCAGCGGCGGCCATCGCGTCCAGCGAGCCGGCCACGATTTCGTCGGAGGCGGCATTAGCGGCGGCTACGGCCGTTGCGTCCAAACCGTCCGCAAACTTCATCACCAGCCCGCCGTTGGCCAGGGTCAGGGCATAGGCGGTCCCGCCATATTCACCCGCCTGGTGCTTCTTGATCATGTCGGTCAGGATGCCGTCCCAGTCGTACAACTGGGAAGCGACGACGGTGTCTGGCGCCAACGTACTCTGGTCGGATTGGGTGCCCATCCACAAAACGCCTTGCTCTTTGGCCACGCCAATCGCGCCCACCACCTGCTGCGCCGAGCCGGTCAGGATGTCGGCCCCGGCGGCGATGTGCGTGTTAGCCGCTTCGGCGGCCAGCGCGGTGTCGCCAAACGAGCCGGTGTAGGAAACGTTGACCTGGATGTCGGGCTTAGCCGATTTCGCGCCGGCCACGAAGCCGTCGATGTACAGCTTGGCGTCGCCGGCTTCCACCGGACCCACCACGCCCAAGACGCCGGATTGGCTCAGGTTAGCGGCCAGCACGCCGTTCACAAAGCCGCCTTCTTCGGCGCGGGCTTCGTAGGCGAAGACATTTTCAATGCCCTGATCGGCGCCGGTGTCAACGGCCGTGCCCCAGGCAAAGCTCGTCTCCGGGAAATCCGGGGCCACTTCAAAGAGCGACGTGCCATACTGCGTGCCGTGGGCAATCACCAGATTGTAGCCATTGGCCGCATAGTCGCGGATAGCCGCGGCGGCGTCGGTCACGTTAAACATATTTTCGGTGTAAGCAATTTCTACCACGTCCGGGCCGCCGGCCTGTTCCTGAATGCGCAGCAGCGAATCGTAAATTGACTGGCTCCAGGCCAGGTCGGTGACCGTGCTGGGCATCACGATGGCAATGCGAATCGGTTCGATGCCGGACGTGTCGGCCTCGGCGGAAATGTCGGCTACCGCTTCCGCCGTTGGCTCTTCGGCCGGCGCTTCCGTGGGAGCCGCTGCTTCCGTCGGCTGGGCGACCTCTGCTTCTGTGGGGGCGGTTTCTACGGCCGTTTCGGTTGTCGTTCCGCCGCCACAGGCCACCAGGGCCAACGCCAGCACCAATGCCATTAACAATAACCAAAGCTTTTTGTTCATCTTCTTCTCCTTAAATATAGGTAGATAGTTGTTAGCAGGTAGTTGTTAGTGAGAGGACGAAGACTGTCAACTAACAACTATCTGCTATCAACTGATAATCAATTTTCGCCGCGCGAAAAAGGCTTGGTGAGCGCGGCCGGCTGCAAGGAACGCCGGAAGGGAATGGCCAGGGCGATGATGGTGAGCAGGTAGGGCAGCATCACGGCAACGTCGGAAGGAATGGGTAAATTGAGTACCTGCACCCAAAGTTGGAGCGCGTTGACTGAGCTGAAAAGCAGTGCGCCCAGCATTACCCCCAGGGGTGTCCAACTGCCAAAATAGACCAGGGCCACGGCGATGAAGCCAATGCCATTGGTCATGTTCTCCTGGAAAATATTCAGCAGGGAAATGGAAAGTGACGCCCCGGCAATACCGGCCAGGGTGGCCCCCAGAATCACCGAGGTATAGCGCACGCCGGTGACGCTGACGCCTAAGGAATCGGCCGCCTCCGGGTTTTGGCCGACGGAGCGCACTTTGAGGCCCCAGGTGGTTTTGTTGAGAACGTAGGTGGCGATGGGCACCAGGGCAAACGCGCCGTAGGTGAGGAGGCTGTGGCTGAAGAAGACGTCGCCCAATACCGGGATGTCGGCCAGGCAAAAGCTGCTGGTGAGGCAAAAATGCAGTTCACGAAAGCCCTGAACGCCTTCAACCGTGCCCAACATTGTTTTGAACAGCAGGCTGGAGATGCCCAGGCCAAACATATAGAGGCCGATGCCGCTAATGCCTTGCTCCGCCTGGAAGGTGATGCTGACCACGGCCATGAGTAGGCCCATCAGGCTGCCGGTCAGGGCGGCGGCTACCAGGCCGATCCAGGGGCTGCCGGTTTGGAAGGTGGCGTAGAAGCCGAAGAATGCGCCCATGAGCATGATGCCTTC
>ERZ795053.1875-NODE-1875-length-26096-cov-5.277562_pt1 | contig 26096 bp, 21 predicted proteins | sample MGYA00375137_ERZ795053 | MGnify/ENA primary metagenome ERZ795053 (study PRJEB30182, sample SAMN05720284) | activated sludge metagenome | isolation source: Anaerobic digester | place: Hong Kong | collected 2014-12-17 ...
GTTGTTCATGAAGGATAAAAGTCTTATATTCTGCACTTCTGACGAAGAAGGGACATTTGAGGCGGGAAGATCATTGGCGGGTCTTGCCCGTGGAGTCATACGTCTGGAAGGTGACCTGGGTGCCGGAAAGACTGTCTTTGCAAGAGGTGTTGCAGCAGGACTTGGAATAGATGAATATATTACAAGCCCTACATTCAACATAGTGAATGTTTATGAAAAGGATGGAATTATATTCAATCATATGGATGCCTACAGGATTACCGACACGGATATGCTTTATGACATAGGCTTTGAGGAGATGGTTCAGGATGGTTTCCTGACCGTCATTGAATGGGCTGACATGATTGATGAAGCATTGCCGGAAGAAGGCTTCAGGGTAAGAATAAGCCATTCGGAAGAAAAGGACAAAAGGCTTGTATATGTCACAGGGCCCTCGGATGGAATAGACGCCCTGGCGGGAAGTTTGAAATGAAGATACTTGCATTGGAAACATCGTGTGAGCAAGCCTCATGCGCACTATATATCGACGGAACTGTGGTTGAAAAAAAGTCACAGGAAGACAAGCGCAGGCATTCGTCGGTTCTGATGCCCATGGTCATGGACCTGCTGCATGAGAACAATCTCACTGCAGATGAAATTGATTTGTTTGCAGCATGTAGCGGACCGGGCTCATTCACCGGAATCAGAATCGGGATGTCAGCTGCAAAGGGTATGGCATTTGCAGCAAACAAACCTCTTGCATCAGCCAGGTCTCTGGACATCCTGGCAGCCGGATACAACAGCAGTGCCGGTATTGTATGCCCTGTGATTGATGCGAGGAACATGCAGGTATATACGGCAGTCTACGAATGGAAGAACGGGGAATACGTGCCGGTGACCGGTTACCTGGGTATCCACATTGAGGAACTCGCAGTAATACTGAAAGCAGCGACCGAACATATAACCTTATGCGGTGATGCCCAGGAGACTTGTCTTGGGCTTATGAAGGAAGCAGGAATCAGGGACATCGGAATTGATCCTGCGAACAGATTTCCGTCTGCGGCTGTTCTTGCAAAAATGGCTGCAACCGGAAGTACCCTTATAAAAAAGGGGTCGGCAGCGGATATTCTTCCCTTCTATCTAAGGGAATCCCAGGCGAAGAAACTATATGATAAAAAATGAAGATGTGATTTTTGTAAAAGCTGAACCGGCGCACGTACCGCAGATGTACGAAATTGAGCTGGAGGCATTCCCGACTCCCTGGTCATACAAAAGCCTGGAGCACGATGTATGCAACCACGAAATTGCCTGTTATATTGTGGGGTTGCATGAGGGAAGGGTCATATCCTATGCAGGATTCTGGTATGTCCTGGATGAGGCCCATATCACCAATGTTGCGGTCCGGTCGGAATACAGGAGAATGGGCATCGGCCGGAGGATGATGGAGCTGCTGCTCGATGAAGCCTTGAAAAAGAAGATAGTTTCAGTATCCCTTGAGGTACGTGTTTCAAACAAGGCGGCCAGGGAACTTTACAAGGGGCTTGGATTCACTGTTGCAGGGCTCAGGAAGGGGTACTATGAAAACAACAACGAGGATGCCCTTCTGATGAGCAAAACCATGGATGATATGACGCAATTCATCTGACTTTGATATAATTGGAACATGTCTGTGACTGAAAACGGAAATTTCAATATTGATTATGAGCTTGCCAGGCTTCCCAGGACTCCGGGGGTTTATCTTATGAAGGATGAATCCGGAGAAGTTATTTATGTGGGAAAAGCAGTTGATCTTCAGAGCAGGGTCAGGTCCTATTTCCAGAAGAGTGACAAATCAAGCCGTATCCGGAGGATGGTGGAATCAATAGCCTCCTTTGAATATGTTGTAGCCAATGATGAACGGGAAGCCTTCATCATAGAATGCAATCTGATAAAAAGCCATATGCCCTATTACAACATCATGATGAAGGATGACAAGACCTATCCATACATCAAGATCAGCATTGGGGATGAATATCCCGCTGTAAGTGTCACCAGAAAGGTTGAAAAGGACGGCGCCCGGTATTTCGGCCCTTACCCGGAAAGAGTGTCGGCAAGGAGTGCCATCAATATACTTCAGACAAACTTTCCCATAAGGACCTGCAAAAAGACTAAAATGGGACAGGACAGGCGGCCATGCCTCAATTATCATATCAAGAGGTGTCCCGGACCGTGCGCATCCCTTTGTACCAGGGATGAGTATATGGAAAATGTCGATGGTCTCCTTAGGTTCCTGGAAGGAAAATCGCCTGAGATACTGGACGAGTTCAAAGCAAAGATGGAAGAAGCCAGCAAGGAGCAGCGCTATGAAGCGGCGGCTGTCTACAGGGACAGAATCAACACCCTGCGCAAGGCCTCCGACCTTTATATGGTAAGACCGGGTATGAAAAGGACGGATGTGGCTGCTGTCGCATCAAAGGGAAGTCTTGCTGTCTCATATATACTTAACATCAATGACGGAGCTGTGGTCGACCGACGGCAGTTTGAGTTCAGTTCAATCGGAACTGAAAATGAAATAACTGAGAATTTTATAAGGCAATATTATTCCGGAGGCAATGCAATCCCGAATGAGCTGATAATCTACAACGGGATTGAAAGACCTGAGTGGCTCTCGGAATGGCTTGGTGACATAAAAGGTGCTGCCGTACACATCAGGATTCCGGAAAGAGGGGAAAAAAGAAAGCTTGCAGAACTTGCCCACAAGAATGCCCTGCATGTTCTGAATTCATATGAGGAAAGGCTTCTTTCAGACAGCAGGAACCTCGTCGACCTTGCGAAGTTACTGAAGCTTGAGGAGTTTCCAAGTCGCATTGAAGCTTATGACATATCCAACCTTGCAGGAATGGATACAGTAGGGTCCATGGTGGTTTTCGTGGACGGAAAGGCAAAGAGGAGTCTTTACCGCAGGTTTTCCATCAAGAACGACACAGGCGGGAATGACCTTGCGGCGATGGCTGAGGTAGTAGGCAGAAGGCTTGCCAGACTTGATGATGAAAAATTCGGCGGACAACCGGATCTTATAATGATCGACGGGGGACCAAACCAGGTAAATGCAGTGCTGGATGTATTGTCGGATACGGGATTTGAAATACCGGTATGCGGCATGGTCAAGGATGAAAGACACAATACCAAGGCCCTTGTATATAAAGGTCTTACCGTTGACCTGGCTCCCATGCAAGGTCTTTTCAGGTTCGTTGCATCCATACAGAATGAAGCCCACAGATTTGCAATCGAGTTCAACAGAAAAAAAAGAAAAAAAAGATACTTTGACTCTGAACTTGATAAAATACCGGGAATCGGGGCAAAAAGAAAAGAGAGCCTTATGAAGCATTTTGGCTCAATCCGGGAAATAAAGGCTGCCGGAGTAACACAGCTTGGAGAAGTGGCCGGAATAAATGAGCAGACGGCAAGGGCAATATATGAACACTTCCACGGAAAGGCAGGAATATGAGCATCTATGCCATAGGCGACCTTCATCTTTCACATCAGGTTGAAAAACCCATGGACATCTTCGGTGACGGATGGGCCAATCATTCCATGCAGATAGAGACCAACTGGAGGCAGACGGTGTCTGACGGTGATACGGTTATTCTGCCCGGTGATTTTTCATGGGCAACCTATCTGGGACAGGCAGAGGAGGATTTTCTGTTCCTTGAAAGGCTTCCCGGAAGAAAGATCATGCTGAAGGGCAATCACGATTACTGGTGGGAAACTGTCAGTAAAATGAAGGGATTCCTTGATTCACTGGATATAAACAGCGTCTCCTTTCTTTACAACAACAGTATTTGTGAGGAGGGAAGGTGTTTCGTCGGAACAAAGGGATATGACACAGAGAATGAAAAGGATGCAAAAATACGGGAGCGCGAAGCAATCAGGTTCGGGATTTCACTGGAGTCCTGTACCGGATTCAGCAAAGAGCGGATTGCCGTCTTTCATTTTCCTCCCTGCAACAATCCCATATTCATAGATATGATGAAAAGAAACGGAATAGAACGCTGCCTCTTCGGACATATACATGGTTACTCTGACAAACCCGTTGAGTTCGAGTCGGACGGAATACTTTATACGAATGTATCTGCGGATCGCATCGGATTCAAACCTGTGCTGATTTGAATGAGCTTGAAGGGGTAATATCAATTGTGCAATTGCTGCGTTATTGTGATATAATATCTCAGCTATGCGCCTCAACGGGCGGAAATTGACAATTTTTACGGAGGATTAGGATAAATGGGAGCAAAGGTTTTAAAGCAGGAAGGCTACAAGGTCAGCATGGAGATTTCAATATCACCTGAGGATTTCAAAGGTGGTGTTGCGCGTGCATACCAGAAGACCAAAGGCCGTTACAATGTGCAGGGTTTCAGAAAAGGCAAGGCACCGCAGTATATGATTGAAAGGGTTTATGGAGAAGGCATTTTCTATGATGAAGCAATCAATATACTTTTCCCGGAACACTACGAAAAGGCAATTGATGAAACCGGTATATATCCTGTGGATCAGCCATCCGTCGACCTCAAGGACCTTGATCCTGAAAAGGGTGTGGTCATGACTGTCGAAGTGGATGTGAAACCTGAGGTCAAACTAGGTAAATACAAGGGTGTTGAAATCGAGAATATCCCTGTGAAAGTAACTGCCAAGGACGTTGACGCTGCACTTGAGGCAGAGGCAAAGAAGAATTCAAGGACAATCACTGTCGAGGACAGGCCTGTCAAGGACGGTGACACAGCAGTAATAGATTTCGAAGGTTTCCTGGACGGGGTTGCATTTGAAGGTGGAAAAGGCGAAAACCATGAACTGAAAATTGGTTCAGGCCAGTTCATTCCGGGGTTTGAGGACCAGATAATCGGAAAGAATCCGGGCGAAGAGTTCGATGTTAATGTGACATTCCCTGAAGATTACCAGGCAGAGGAACTCAAGGGCAGGGACACTGTATTCAAGGTTAAGCTTCATGAGATAAAGGAAACAGAGATTCCGGCGATTGATGACGATTTTGCCATGGATGTCTCCGAGTTTGATACCCTTGACGAGTACAAGGAAGACCTGAAGAAGAACATAAAGGAAGCAAAGCAGAAAGAAGCAGAGGAAACCATGAAGGACGAGGCTCTTGGCAAGGCAGTTGAAAATGCCGAAGTTGAAATCCCGCCGGCAATGGTTGAAAGAAGGATAGACGGGCAGGTCAGGGACTTCGAAATGAGGATCAGATACCAGGGAATGAACCTTGACCAGTATCTTGGGCTCATCGGTATGGACAGGCAGCAGATGAGGGAACAGTTCAGGGCAACATCCCTGAACCAGGTAAAGGCACAGCTGGTTGCAGAAGCAATTTCCCTTGCAGAAAAAATTGAAGCAAGTGAAGAAGACCTTGAGGCAAAGATAAAGGAAGCCGCCGAAAACTACGGAATGGATGTTGAGGACTATAAAAAGAATCTCAACGAAGAATACATGGAATACATGAAGGATGGCATTGTCTACGAAAAGACCATGGACCTTATATACTCAAATGCGGTAAAGACGAAGAAAGCCGCCAGAGCCAAGGAATCAAAAAGTGATGATGCCGAAAAGGAATAAGTAGTATAATTGTTCCATAAGGAGGTAGTTGAATGAGTTTGGTACCGATAGTAGTAGAACAGACGAACAGGGGCGAAAGGTCCTATGATATATTTTCCAGGTTGCTCAAGGACAGGATTATTTTCCTTGGAGAGCAGGTTGATGACACGACGGCAAGTCTTGTAATAGCACAGATGCTGTTCCTGGAGCATGAAGATCCCGAAAAGGATATTAAACTTTATATAAACAGCCCGGGAGGATCTGTGACGGCGGGGCTGGCAATCTATGACACAATGCAGTACGTGAAGTGCGATGTTTCAACCATGTGCGTAGGACTTGCGGCTTCAATGGGTGCGTTCCTTCTTACCGCCGGAACAAAGGGCAAGAGGTTTGCTCTTCCCAACAGCCAGCTTCTGATACATCAGCCGCTGGGTGGTGTCCAGGGACAGGCGACAGATATAAAGATCCATACTGAATGGCTTTTGAAGATCAAGGATGACCTCAACAAGGCACTCAGCAAACATACGGGACAGCCACTTGAGAAAATAGAACAGGATGTTGAAAGAGATTATTTCATGAGCGCTGAGGAAGGCGTTAAATACGGTCTCATCGACAAGGTCATGATGAAATAGCTCATGTCCCTCATAAGGAGATACATATGACAAAGGATGACAATGGAACAAAGCTCACCAAGTGCTCTTTCTGCGGAAAGAATCAGAACCAGGTTGACAGGATAATTGCCGGACCGGGTGTTTACATTTGCTCCGAATGCATCGATTTGTGCAACGAAATAATGGAGGACGATTATTCCCCTGCTGATGAGCTTCTGGACAATCCGGACTTCAAACTTCCCATACCCAGGGAAATCAAGGAAGGCCTTGACGAGTATGTCATAGGCCAGGAGGAAGCCAAGAAGGCGGTTTCTGTAGCGGTTTACAATCACTACAAAAGAATCATGCAGCTGGAAAACGATGATGGTGTCGAGATTCAAAAGAGCAACATTCTGATACTGGGACCTACTGGAACCGGAAAGACCTACATAGCCCAGACCCTGGCGAGGATTCTGAATGTTCCATTTGCAATTGCAGATGCCACCACACTTACAGAAGCCGGTTATGTCGGTGAAGATGTTGAAAATATACTTCTGCGGTTGATTCAAGCAGCTGATTATGACATTGAAAAAGCCCAGAAGGGAATCATATACATAGATGAGATAGATAAAATCTCAAGGCGAAGTGAGAATCCTTCAATAACAAGGGACGTAAGCGGCGAAGGAGTCCAGCAGGCGCTTTTAAAGATCCTTGAAGGTACGGTTGCTTCAGTTCCGCCCCAGGGTGGGAGAAAGCATCCCCAGCAGGAATACATCCAGATTGACACAACCAATATTCTGTTCATCTGCGGCGGTGCATTCCAGGGTATTGAAGAAATAATACAGAACCGCATAGGAAAAAGAGCAATAGGATTCGGGGCGGATATAATTGCAAAGGACAGTGTGGAAGCCGTTGAAATGTATCAGTTCGCAGAACCCGAGGACCTTCTTCGTTATGGACTTATACCGGAACTGATCGGGAGAATTCCCGTAATTGTTTCCGTTCATCAGCTTACTGAGGACAGTCTGGTGTCCATACTCAAGGAGCCAAAGAATTCATTGGTCAAACAGTATACCAAGCTTTTTGAGATGGATGACTGTGAGATTGAGTTCACAGAAGAGGCTCTGAGGGCGGTTGCCAGAAAAGGTCTTGAAAGAAAGACAGGCGCCAGGGGACTTAGGTCAATCCTTGAAAAGGCCATGATGGAAATAATGTACGAGATACCATCCGACAAGAATGCAGAAAAATGCATAATCGAGGAATCAACCATACTGTCAGGTACCAAGCCCAAGATACTTTACAAAAAGCAACGCAAGGAAAGCGCATCCTGACAATAACCCGGCTAATAACAACAAAAATGAACCCGGCCCTCGGCCGGGTTTTCCATACACATCCCATCCGAAAATAATCACCTCAGGTGTAAATATCGTTAGGTTAGGAATATAACATAACGATAATCACCCCAGACGTAAATATCACTCGGTTAGGAATATAACATAACGATAATCACCTGAGAGGAAAATATTTTCCTGAGAGGTGATTATTAGGATTTACGGCGGGTTGCATTTTCGGGGATGAGGAATGCTGCACGAACAGCAATTGTTGTAAATAAAGCATACTTAAAATATAATCTTTATAGTTAATGACAGGGAGGACATTTATGACTTTCTTTGAGGCACTGATTCTGGGAATCATACAGGGGCTTACTGAATTTCTGCCCGTCAGCAGTTCAGGTCACCTTATAATAGCCCAGAAACTCCTGGGTGTTGAGGGCGGGGTTGTCTACTTCAATGTGGCAGTGCACTTTGCAACCCTCGTAGCAGTTTGTATAGCTCTGTGGGATGAGGTTTATGCGCTCATCAAGAAGCCATTTTGCAAACTGACGGGTTTACTTGTAATTGCGACCATTCCGGCTGTGGCTGCAGGTCTTTTCCTGAATGATCTGTTTGAATCCGTAAGCATAAGCGGTGCCACTGTTGGCATAGGTCTTCTGATAACAGGATTGGTGCTGGTCCTTACATCAAGGCCGGTGGAAGGAACAAAAAACCTCGGCGATATGAAATGGTATGATGCCCTTCTTGTTGGTATTGCACAGGCAATAGCAATCGTACCCGGCATATCAAGGTCAGGGATGACAATCGGAGCCAACCTGTCATTGAAGGTAAGACGCGAATATGCTGTGAAGTTTGCATTCCTCATGTCCATACCGGTCATACTCGGAGGATTTGTACTTGAAACATATCAGTTTATCAGTGAAGGGTCAGCAAACATTGAAATCCTTCCATTGCTCGTAGGTATGATCTCGGCGGGAACAGCAGGATATTTTGCAATCAAATTGTTCATAAGGACAGTTGTAAAAGGCAAGCTCAGACTGTTTGCCTGGTATGTATTCGCCCTTGCCGCACTGATACTTGCAGACCAGCTCTTCTTTGGAGCGGTATTTGACAGGTTCTTTGGTTGATTGGAGATAAGATGCTTGTTTTGGCAATAGAAACCAGTTGTGACGAAACTTCCTGTGCCCTGGTTGAGGATGGCAGGAAGCTGCTCTCGAATATAATATCCTCCCAGGCAAAGCTTTTTGAAAAATATGGCGGAGTCGTACCTGAAATAGCCTCAAGGAAGCATGTCGAATTGATCATACCGGTAATCGAGGAAGCACTCCATGAAGCCGGGAAGAATCTTACGGACATAGATGCTGTTGCGGTCACAAAGGGTCCCGGTCTTGTGGGTGCACTCCTTACAGGCATTTCAGCTGCCAAGGGAATTGCCGCTGCAGCAGATGTGCCGTTGATTGGTATCAATCATCTTGAAGGTCACATTGCATCGAATTACCTGGCACATCCGGAGCTTGAGCCACCTTTCATATGCCTGCTGGTATCCGGAGGACATACACATATACTTGAAGTGAAGGATTACACAGACATAAATATTATGGGCAGAAGCCGTGACGATGCAGCGGGTGAGGCCTTTGATAAGGTCGCAAGGGCTCTGGGCTTTCCTTACCCGGGAGGACCCAGGCTTGATGAAGCGGCAGGTAAGGGCAACCCTGATGCCTTTGATCTGCCTGTAACCAGATTTTCGGATAACCAATATGATTTCAGTTTCAGCGGCCTGAAGACTGCCGTATTGAATATTATCAACTCACATGCCCAGAAGGGTGAGAAGATTGATATAGCTGATATAAGTGCTTCGTTTCAGATGACAGTCGCAAGAACCCTGGTCAGAAATACAATGGAAGCCATGGAGGAAAAGTCCATGACGCGTCTGGCGGTGGCAGGAGGGGTTGCCGCGAATTCCGGTCTCAGGAATGAGTTGACTGAAGAATGCCTGAAAAGGGGATTCAAGGTATATTTTCCGCCGATGATACTCTGTACTGACAATGCCGCAATGATAGGCTCTGCCGCATATTACCACCTGGTCAAAGGCCGGCAGGATGATTATAGCCTGGATGCCGTTCCGTCCCTGCGTATCGGAAATCCACAGAAAACTGTTGAAAAGAAGTGAATTGTTTTTCCACATGCTGTTGAAAACATATACAGCAGGCCTGCCGGATAGTTTTTTTCTGTTGAAAACAAGTGGAAAACCATGGATTCATGCAAACATTTTGCATTCAGGATAACATAAATGTCAAAAGAGGTGTAAAGCCGGGCATTTTTAGTGCTAAAATACATCTTGAATCAAAAAGCGGAGGATGAGTATGTTGGATTGGATAAATCACACGAAGAAGGCAGCATTGGAGGGTGACAGGAAATATGTTTTTCCAAGGCGTGTCAGCTCTTACGATAGAACACCGGAAGGGCTTGTCCTTCACATGGAATGCGCCTTGTTTGATACCAGGCATCAGAAATCATTCGGATATGAGTTTGACAGATTCCTTGATACAAAGGAAAAGACTGATGGCGATATATTCATTGACGCCGTAGGTAACCATTCCTTCAGAATAAGGTATGGAAGAGCCGGGAACATTGAAAACAATACTCTGATGGCACCGGAAGTGCCCGAAGGCGAAATCAAGGAAATTACAGAGAAAGACGGACGGATTTTGTTTGCACTTGATATGGCCTGTCTTGAAATACGCATGAGTCCATTCCACGTAACATTGAGGGATTATAAAGGGGATGTGCTGGCTGAAGTTCCGGGCATCGATACAGCTCATCCTAACTCATCAGGTGCAGGTGGTTTCGCATCACTCAGGGACTTCTTTCCGTTTGCTTCATCGGACGGAATCACCATGTTTACCACCAGGATGGCCCTGAACGAAAGCATATACGGTCTTGGTGAGAAGTTCATCGGCATAGACAGAAGAGGACAGTATATTGAGTCAATACACCAGGACTGCGCCGGAAATGAAGGCGCAAGGACTTACAAGAATATACCTTTCTACATGAGCACGGCGGGTTATGGAATCTTTGTGAACTCCGCCTATCTCATGGATTTTGACATCGGTGCAACAAATTTCGACATATCAAATGTTTTTGTTGAAGACGACCTTATGGATGTATTCCTTATTGCAGGACCATCCATGAAGGATATCCTTTACAGGTATTGTTCCATAACGGGGTTTGCCCCGAAGTTGCCGAGATGGAGCTATGGTCTTTGGATGAGCAGGAACAGTTATGAGAATGCCGACATAGTGATGGGAATAGCAAATCAGCTGAGGGAAAAGGATGTACCCTGTGATGTCCTTCATCTTGATACATTCTGGTTTGAAAAGGATTGGGTCTGCGACCTTGAATTCTCAAAGGATAGGTTTCCGGACCCGGAGGGACTCATAGGCAAGCTCAATGAAATGGGATTCAATGCCTCAATATGGCAGCTCCCATATGTACATAACTCCCTTGAAAATTTCAGGACAGGGGAAAAAGAGGGCTATTTCATAAAGAAGCAGGATGGCAGCGTATATTTATTCGACTGGTTTGGTGAAATGTATTCACTCATTGATTTTTCAAATGAAAAGGCGGTTGAGTGGTATGTATGTCAAATCAAGGAAGTTCTGCGAAAAGGCGCTGTGGCAGTCAAGACCGACATAGCCGAGGGAATGCCTGTTGACGGAGTCTATGATTCAATTGAAGGAAAGGAAATGCACAACCTGTTCCCGCTGATATACAACAAGGTCATGTTCGAGGCTGCGAAGGAAATCCATGGTGACGGAATAGTCTGGGCCAGGTCATCCTATGCCGGCGGACAGAGATATCCCCTTCCATGGAGCGGTGACTCAAGGTCCACATATGAGAACATGGCAGGAGCACTCAGGTCAGGCCTGTCCATCGGACTTTCAGGACATCCTTTCTGGAGCCATGATATCGGCGGTTTCATCGGCCGGCCGGATGCGGAACTTTATATAAGGTGGGCTCAGTTCGGATTGTTTTCTTCCCATGCAAGATGCCATGGGGGCGGAAATACAAATTCCAGGGAACCATGGGCATTCGGCGAGGAGGCACTTACAGTCTTCAGGAAATTTGCAAAACTAAGGTACAGGCTTTTGCCATATATTTTCAGTACAGAGGCAAAAAGTTGTCTCACCGGTCTGCCCTTCATAAGACATATGGTCCTGATGCACCAGGATGACAGGAATGTCCGCGGCATATATGACCAGTACTATTTCGGTGATTCCATGATGATTGCACCAATGATGAATCCCGGCACAACCAGGCAGGTCTATCTGCCCGATGGGATATGGTATGATTACTGGACCGGCAGGAAGATAACAAGGACAGGATGGGTTGATGTTGAGTGTCCACTTGACGAAATGCCTGTATTCATTCCGGCAGGTGCAGTTATTCCATACGGCCCCGACCAGAGCCATGTTGATGAGAAGGAGCAAAAACTAACTGAAATACATGTCTATGCCGGAGCCAAAAGCCAGTTTGAATATACAAACGGAGAAGAAACCTCGCTTTTCAGGGTAAAATATGAAAATGGCAGAACCATCTTTGACGATGGCGGATTGTCTGAAAAATACAAACTGAAGATTATTGGTGGACAATGATAGATTTACATACACATACGACAGCCTCGGACGGCAGTCTGACTCCGGAAGAACTGGTAATCAAGGCACACACCATGGGATTGAAGGCCGTTGGAATAACCGACCACGATACAATCGGTGGTGTTGAACAGGCAATTGAGGCAGGCAGGGGCCTGGACATTGAGGTTGTTGCCGGTGTTGAACTGGGAGTGGATTACAAGGTCAAGGGAACACATATACTCGGCTATTTCAGCCATGGGAATTACAAAGGTATAAACAGCTATTTTGACTGGATTCTTGAAAGAAGGCATGAAAGAAACCGAAGGATGATAGAAAGCCTCCAAAAGGCAGGCTTTGACATTACACTCAAGGAAATGTACGAAAAAGCTGCAGGAGGAACCCCCGGACGGCCCCATCTTGCAAAATGTCTCATTGAAAAAGGATATGCCTCTGATGTAAACGAGGCCTTTGAAAAAATACTTCTGCGAAAGGATATTTATGTCCACAGGGAAAAGACAACACCTGTAAGTGCAATAGAGGAAATATTGAAAAACCACGGTGTGCCTGTGCTGGCCCATCCCGTATACATGGACAGGGTCGGATTGTTCGAAGAGAGTATCAGGGAACTGGTCGGCATGGGATTGATGGGCATAGAGGCATTCCACAGTGACCACAATGAAGCAGATTCAGAAAAGTACCTGAAGGCTGCCAGGGAGTACAATCTGGTTGTTACAGGTGGAAGTGATTTCCACGGTGCAAACAAGGACAATGCCTTCCTGGGGAAACCACAGGTCGATGACAGTTATCTCGATGGGCTTTTAAGGCTTCTCTGACATTTATACAATTGAACCATTGTCCGTAAAATGATAGAATCCAATCTGAACGGGTGGAAGAATGACAAGTATTTTAAGTGAAAGACAGATAGATAAGATAAGGGATGCAGGAAAGATAGTTTCAGCATGCCATTATTCACTGAGGGATTTCCTGGAAATTGGAATGACAACCATGCATGTAAATGACTATGTACATAGATTCATCGAATCACATGGTGCAAAGGCTGAGCAGATAGGATATATGGGATATCCCTATGCAACCTGCACTTCTCTCAATGACGAAATCTGCCATGCATTCCCCGACAATGAAATAATTGCCGACGGCGATATCCTGAAAGTTGACTTTGTAGTGAACCTTGACGGATGGCTTGCGGATTCCGCCTGGTGCTATGCAATCGGGAACATATCGGATGAGGCTGAAAAACTCATGAGGATAACCCGGGAGTGCCTGTATCTTGGCATAGAACAGGCTGTTGACGGAAACAGGATCGGAGATGTCAGCCATGCAATACAACAGCATGCTGAATCAAACGGAATGAGTGTGGTCAGGGAATATACCGGACATGGAATTGGAAGAACAATGCACGACGGTCTGATTGTACCCCACTTCGGCAGGGAGGGCAGGGGACCCAGGATTCGTGAAGGTATGGTGTTTACCATTGAACCAATGATCAATATCGGGGCACCGGGTCTGACTGTAGATTCCGACGGATGGACGGCAAGGACCGCCGATGGTTCACTTTCAGCCCAGTATGAGCATACAATTGCAATAACGGCAAACGGCCCTGAGATAATCACAGCGCAGCCTTAGGAGCAGCCCTATTTCAAGAAAGAACAGAGGAGCAGGCCACGATGTACAGAATTTTGGAAAAGAAAATACTCAATGAATCGGTTCAGCAGATGAAGATTGAAGCTCCGCTGATTGCCGCAAAGGCAAAACCCGGGCAATTCATCATCCTGAGGATTGATGACAAAGGTGAACGCATCCCCCTTACCATAGCAGGCTATGACAGGAAGGAAGGCACAATAACCATTATCTTCCAGATGGTAGGAAAGACCACGAAACATCTCGGTACCCTGGAGGAGGGTGAATTCATAAAGGATTTCGTCGGACCCCTGGGCAAGGCCAGTGAGCTTGAGGGGTATAAAAGTGCATGTGTCATAGGGGGAGGCCTAGGTACTGCAATAGCATTTCCACAGGCAAAGGAACTCCATGAACAGGGAGCGGACGTCGACATCATAGCCGGATTCAGGAACAAGGACCTGATAATCCTGGAAAAGGAAATGAAGGAAAATGCATCAAACGTATATATTACAACCGACGATGGATCCAACGGAACAAAGGGATTTGTCACGGATATATTGAAGGAACTTCTGAAAAAAAAGACCTATGATGTGGTAATAGCAATAGGCCCGCTCGTCATGATGAAGTTTGTGTCAATGATAACCAGGGAAGCCGGTATAAAGACCATTGTAAGCATGAATTCCGTAATGGTTGACGGAACGGGCATGTGCGGAGGATGCAGGCTTACCGTAGGCGGCGAGACAAAATTTGCATGTGTTGACGGCCCTGACTTTGACGGGCATCTCGTTGACTTCGATGAAGCAATCATGAGAAGTACAAGATACAAGGAAGAAGAGGAGCATTCCTGCAGGCTGGGAGGTTACACGAATGGCTGACATGAAACTTGAGAAATATAAGATGCCGGAGCAGGAACCGGAGACAAGGAACCGGAATTTCAAGGAAGTTGCCCTTGGTTACACGGAAGAACTGGCAGTCAGCGAAGCTGAAAGATGCCTTGAATGTAAACACAGACCGTGTGTGAAGGGATGTCCTGTAAATGTGGATATACCCGGTTTTATAAGAAAAATCAAAGAAGGCAGATTTGATGAAGCCTATGGCGTCATAGCACTCACCAATTCACTTCCCGCTGTATGCGGAAGGGTATGCCCACAGGAGACCCAGTGTGAGGAATTGTGTGTAAGGGCAATCAAGGGTGAAGCGGTTGGAATAGGCAGACTTGAAAGGTTTGCCGCCGATTATCATATGGCACACACCGAAGAATTCGGAAGCGAGGCCATGGAAGGACAGACTGCCCTGAAGGGAAGGGTTGCAGTCGTCGGAGCCGGACCTGCCGGACTTACATGCGCAGGTGACATGGCTAAAATGGGTTACAATGTCACTGTATTTGAAGCGTTCCATGAACCCGGAGGAGTTCTAACCTACGGCATTCCTGAGTTCAGGCTCCCAAAGGAAATAGTGAAGAAGGAAATCTCATTGATGGAAAAACTCGGTGTCGAGGTCAGGGTCAACATGGTAATAGGGAAGATCCTTACGATAGATGAACTTCTTGCGGAATATGATGCTGTTTTCATAGGCACAGGGGCCGGACTTCCAAGGTTCATGGAAATCCCCGGAGAAAACCTCAATGGTGTCTACAGCGCGAATGAATTCCTTACAAGGATAAACCTAATGAAGGCATACAAATGGCCTGATTTCGATACCCCGGTCAAAATAGGGAAAAATGTTGCTGTCGTTGGGGGCGGGAATGTTGCCATGGATGCGGCCAGGAGTGCCAAACGTCTGGGGGCTGAAAACGTTTACATTATATATAGAAGGGGCGAGGAGGAACTTCCTGCGAGGCTTGAGGAAATACACCATGCAAAAGAAGAAGGCATCATATTCAAGCTTCTCAATAACCCTGTTTCCATAAAAGGAGATGAAAAGGGCAATGTTACCGCCATCGAATGCATAAGGATGGGTCTTGGTGAACCCGATTCATCAGGCAGAAGGCGGCCTGTCCCCATAAAAGGCTCTGAATTTGAGATTCCCATGGAAACAGTAATAGTTGCCATAGGACAGACACCGAATCCGCTGATAAAGGATACGACGCAGAACCTGGCAACAGCATCATGGGGCGGCATAACTGTAAATGAAGAAACGATGGCAACAAACATAGAAGGTGTATATGCCGGCGGGGATATCGTTACAGGAGCCGCAACGGTCATACTTGCAATGGGAGCCGGTAAAAAGGCGGCTGCAGCCATGGATGAATATATAAGGTCAAAGCAAACTGTTTGATTGCACAATATTTTTGGTGAAACCGACGATAAGTTGAGAAATTACCGTGAACAGGTATACATTAATAATTTATCGTGGTATCATTTCCGGGACAGGGAAACCTGCAAGGGGCGTAAATGTTGTTATGAAAAAAATGAAGAGAGCGCTCGGTAAGGCATATCTGGCGCTCTTCTACAGAAATGACATGCAAATGGTGACGGCACCGGGTAAATCAGACCGGGACTGGTTCATCAGACAGGCGATTTTTGGAACTGCATTCGGGGCCTTGGTAGGAGGAGTCTTTCTGTCGGGTCTTTTTGTTGAAATGGGAGCCCCCGACTATCTGATGGGGTACATTCCTTTCATAGGAAGCATTGCCGGAATTCTTGTTGTGTTTGCCGGACTGATTGTCGAAAGAATCAAGAACCGCAAGAGATTCATTGTAATTTTAAATATTATTTCCAAGTCACTTATTGTTCTTACTGTCTGGATACCGCTGTTCATTAAGGGTGACATTGCTTCATACATAATGCTTGCCGTTGTTTTTTCGGGATATGCATTGAATTCATATATGGGAATAACCATCAACTCACTCTTCGTAGACGTCATCGATTCAGAAATCAGAGGCAGGTTCATGGGGGTCAAGCAGATATTTGCACTTGTAATATCTGCAATATTCCCTATAGTTGCAGGACGATATCTGGATACCGCACCTGACAGATATATTGCATTTTGTGTAATCTATTCAATTGCATGGATATTCATGTGGGCCGAGACCTATGCATTTTCAAAGATAATTGACCCTGGTTTCAAGACCCTTGAAAATGGTTCTGTCAGGCTCAGGGACCTGTTTTTGATACCTCTGAGGGATAAGAACTTCATGAAGCTGATGCTCCTGATGGGAGTGTTCTATTTTTCATGGTATATGACAATGTCGTTTTCTTCCGTTTATCAGTTAAGATACCTGGAAATCCCATATACATTCATCACTGCCATGGGAATGATCAACCCTGTCCTTCAGATGGCATGGTATCCCATGTGGGGGAAGATGGTTGACAAATACGGCCCGCAGTTCATCCTTCGTCTTGCATTATGGCTTTATGTCCTGCAGGCGCTGCTTTGGTTTTGTATGACAAAGGGAAGTTACTGGGTAATAATGCCGTTGCTTCAGATAAACGCGTCAATGATAGGTCCTGCCTTCATGCTCGGGGTATTCAACTCAAAATATGAAGTAATACCACAGGAGGGAAGGTCTTTGTATGACGGGTTCTTTACTTCCAGCGTTGGTCTCATTATCTTCGTGGCACCAACGGTAGGCAATCTGGTGAAGAATCTGATAGAAAACAATGCCGGATCCATGACCAATATGGCTTTCCCACAGTTTCGGCTGCTGTTTCTTCTTGCTGCGGTACTTGTACTGCTTATAAACATATATAATCTCATTGTGGCCAGGAAGAAGGACAATCTTGCGAAGGAAAAGGAGTTTCTGAGGAATACCCTCGGGAAAAAGCGGAGGTAAACAGAATGAAAAGAGCGGACTATCTGGATTATGTCGTAAAGGCAGCGGCAGCAGGCCGGGAAACCTATGACGAGAGTATTGAGACATGGAAGAAAAACTTCGATGCTGATTTCATGTTCGGTTATTCATCACCGGGTATAATATCAAGCCAGATACACATGGAAGGCGTCCTTTACAGCCTCACCGGTGACCGGGAAAAGGTTGAGTTCATAAAAAAAGGGCTTCTGGAGCCCATGGAACTTGCAAAGATTTTTCCTGAGGAAATAAGAAAGCAGCGAAAGGAGTACTACAGGGGAGTTCCCCTTATGGAACCTCTTTTCCAGCTGCATGCATATATGAATGCCTATCTGGTAATAAAGGATACGGGACTTCTGGGAGAGGATGACATTGAAACGGTTAAACAGTCTGTCATCCAGTCTGTGACACCTTTGATTTTCTGCCCGGAATGGGGAGCACACAACAGGTCCATGCTTAGAGCCTGCGCCCTTGTACAGGCTGCCCATGTAGTGGGAGATACTGATGAAACCAGGGAATGGATCAAGCTTGCAGATTATCTGGCTGAGGAGAGCATAGGCCGCTGGTCCATAGAAGACGCCTCACATTACATACCCCTATGGTTGTTTGCATGCATAATGTATGCGAAGTGGAGGGGGAACGAGGATTTCTACTACAGCAGACCCCAGACAAGATATTACTTTGATTACATAGTCCACCTTCTGACTCCTGAAGGGCAGATCCCCGGATTCGGTGATGCCTGGTTTCATTCAGACTGGCAGATATGGGTTGCCTGCCTTGAAATGGGTGCAACCAAATACAAGTCCGGTGAAATGAAGGCAGCAGCTGAAAAAATGTTCGATTTTGGTATGAAGAAAGTCAACAAGGCTTATTCTCCGGGAATAGGCAACTACATGGCTTATGCCTACAAGTGGGCTGATGACGGCGTTGAACCCGCTGACATCAATTTCACCAGTGAAGAAGTCCTTGATGAGCTTGTGGGAAAGAAGATCACATTCCGTGATTCGAGTACATACATGCTTTACAATTACAGGGACGAGGGCATGTACGGCTATATACCCAGGCAGTATCTGAGGACATCAATCCCCGTGAAAGCAGAGAAGATGCATCACGGTCATGGAGACGAAAATTCAATTGCACACTTTGAAATCGACGGAAATGTACTGCTCCATGAAAGCGGATACCGCGAAAAGCTTCCAAACGGTAAATACCGTGCAGATCTGTATCACAATAAGCTTGTCTTCAGGGAAGGTAAAAAGGATTTCACACAGGGTAACTTCAATGCCCTTCATGACGACGGATATTACAAACATGTACAGACGGAGAAAATACACTTCCAGGCCTATGAAAAGATTGATTATCTCAGAACAAGGAACCATTATGAACCCCTTGGACTGCTGTGGGACCGTTGTGTGACACGCTTGAAGGAAAGTGAAGTCCTCATAGTCATCGACTGGGTTGAAGCCGGAAAGGATACTGATATAACAATTGGAAATGTTTGGCATACACAACATGCAAAAAGGATTTCCGAAACTGCATTTGATACCCATGTAGATGACATAAGAAGGGGACAGAACGACAGGGATCCCTATGTCAATAAAAAGGATATGGCGCTTCTGGTTGAGTTCCTGACAGGTGATACAATTGTGTCAAAGGATGAAATCATGCGTAACCACGGTGATGCCGCAATGATAAGTGAGTGTCGGGCTGAATCCTTGAAAAAGGGTGAAAGAAGGATTTTCATTACCGTACTGACACCCCATGGAAGAGATGAGTCTGCCAAAGACCTTTCAGGAAAGGTCAGCATTTCCACCATGGATGAGGAATCGGGCTGCATAGGCATAACATATTCCGGAAAAAGAAAAACTATATTGACTTATAAGCTTGACCTCTCACTTGGAATACATCATTATATTGAGGACAGGGCACCCGCATATGACTGGGAGACAGGTAAACTGGAATATGGAAATATAACTACAGATGCTGATTTCTCATTCGTTGAAGAGGGGGAAGGATCCCTCGGATATGGAATCCTGAACGGAAGCAGGCTGTATTTCGATGGCCGGGACATATACAGGGCACCCAGATATACAACAAGGGATTTCATGGTTGAGAAGTTCAAGGAAATTGACCACAAATGGCGTGCATGGAGCGGTACGGTGGAACTGTAGATTAAGGATGGTATAAATATGAAAAAACATTACGATGAAATAGTAAAGGCCTGTGACAGGTCGGTACATAACTACATGAAGATGACGGTGACGGACAGGAATGACCCGTCCTTCGGAGGAATAAGAGGCAATGAGGACGGAATGGTAACTCCTGGAGCCAGCATAGGCTGCCTCCTGGGATATGCAAGCTCATACTATAATCCCGATTCAACCTATTACAATGACAAAGAGGTTCTGGAATACATGAAAGCCGCCCTGGAGTACAGCGGAAAAGTTCAAAGGGAGGATGGTACATTCGACCTTCTCATCTCCAACTTTTATTCGGCTCCGGACACCGGGTTCATAATGCATAATATTGCAAGAACATACAGGGTAATGGAAAAGTATGCAAAGACCGCTGATGAACTTGAGATAAAGGACAATCTGTACACAATCCTCGAAAAAGCTTCGAAAGGACTCCGTGACGGCGGTTTTCATACTCCAAACCACAGATGGGTCGAGGCTGCCGGTCTTGCAATGGCTTACAATATCACCGGGGACAAAAGTCTTCTGGAAATGGCGGAAATGTATCTTTCGGAAGGCATTGACATAGATGAAAACGGTGAATTTACTGAAAGGTCACCCGGTATATACAATGCGGTGAATGACAATGCGCTCATTATTCTGTCAGAGGAGCTTGGTTTGCCCGAATTGTTTGACTATGCCGCCATGAATCTTCGTATGATGTTCAGTTATCTGGAACCTGACGGATCTGTTTTCACCCAGAACTCTGTGAGGGTGGACAAAGGTGAGGGTATGCCGGGAAAGTCGTTCTATCCCGTCAACTACTATTTCCTTTACCTAAAGGCAGCCTATGCACTGGGCAGGGCTGATTTTGCTGCAATGGCGGACCTGATGTTTGAGAGTGCCATAAGAAGCGGCCGCAATGTACCCGGCGTATCATGGATGTTCATGCTTGAGGAAGGACTTAAGGATTATGAACCGGATACCGATGAAATACCGGTTGAGTATGAGGAATTCTACAAACCTTCAAGGATAGTAAGGAAAAGGAAGGATGACCTGACGGTCACGATTCTGGGAGGATCGCCGAATTTCCTTTTTGTGCAGAAGGGAAGCCTCAGATGTTATGTAAGGATATGTGCATCATTCTTTGCGGTTGCACAGTTCAAGGCTGATGATATAAAAAAAGACGGCAATGTATATGAAATGGAGTTCACTGCACATGCGGGTTACAGATGGCCTCTTGAAACACCTCCCGGGACCAGCGTATGGGATGAAATGGACCATTCTAAAAGAAAGACAGTCAACAAACTCAGCCTCACATATAATGTAAGGGTAGAGACAACAGACACAGGGGCAAGGCTCCATGTCAGCACTTCAGGGTGTGATCGTGTGCCTGTCAAGGTGGAGTTTTGTTTTACAGGCGGATGCACTGTCAGAGGTGAAAACTTCCTTGTCCAGGGTAAACCGGGAAATGCTATAACCGTAGGTGACGGAATGGTGGATGTTAACCTGGGACTCGACAAAATGAAGATTGGCCCGGCCTTCATGCAGCATCATTATGACAGCTCCATGAGAGGCAGTGTGGAACAGGATAAGAATGGATTTACCGTATACTTCACGGAATATACAAATATAGACAAGACAATTGAAATAATTGCACAGTAGGTATTTTAATGAAAGAATTCAAAGGCAGTAAGGCAGAGGACATCATAATACATTGCGGGGAGAACTCCTGTGATTTTCTGGGATCTGTAACTGTCCCCATTTATCAGTCATCACTTTTTTCACGCAAGAATGGTGCAACGAGATATACATACACACGAATAAACAACCCTACGACTGAAGCAGTGGAAAGAAAGCTGGCGGAACTTGAAAAAGCAGAGGATGCCCTTTTGTTTTCATCGGGAATGGGAGCAATAACAGCTGCCCTGATGCGTTATGTGAAGACAGGTACCCGGATTGCCGCTGTAAAAAATGTTTATCTGACCGTTGAGGAGTTCCTGAATGTATATCTGAAGGAAAAATTTGATGTCAGGGCAACCTATTTTGAAGCGGGGGATTACGATGATTTCCTTCGGGCTGTTGGAGACGGAGTGGATATCATATATCTTGAGACCATAGTTTCCAATGTGTTTACAGTACCTGATCTGGAACGAATCTGTTCATATGCAAGGGAACATGACATAAAGGTAATTGTCGACAACACCTATGCAACTCCTGTGTTCTGCAACCCCCTGGAATACGGTGCGGATATAGTTGTTCATTCATGCAGCAAATATATAAACGGCCACAGTGACCTGGTTGCCGGTGCCGCCATGGCGGACAGTGATACAATAAGTGAAATGCGACACTGGGAAAGAGGAGCTTTCGGAGCGGTAATTGATCCCCATCAGGCCTGGCTTCTTCTCCGTGGAATGAGGACACTTACCCTCAGGATGGAACAGCACATGAAGAACGGACTTGCTCTTGCAAGATTCCTGGAGAATCATCCAAAGATAGAGAAAGTCATATACCCGGCCCTTGAAAGCCATCCGCAGCACGAAACAGCGGTAAGATTCATGAGGGGATTTCCGGGCCTGTTCTGCTTTGTGCCCGCCGGAGGGCGTAAGAATGCAGAACGATTCTATTATTCATTGAATGTGCCTGAGGTCGGCCCCAGCTGGGGAGGCTTTGAGACAATCATGAATGCTCCGGGACTGAACATAACCGAGGAAAGGTCTGCCCTGACCGGGATACTTCCGGGCCAGATAAGGATATCGGTTGGCCTTGAGAGCATAGATGCGATAATAGAGGATTTCAAAGAGGCACTGGATAAATACGAGTTCTGAGCTTGGACAGTATTTATGTAAACTGTTATAATCAATTTTTAATCAGGAGGTTTGTCAATGGATATCAAGATGCTCAGGAAACTGACCCAGACCTTTGGTGTAAGCGGCAGAGAAGGCGAAATCAACAAGGTCATAACTGAATTCGTAACGGGTTATGCCGATGAAATCACAACTGATGGAATAGACAATTTGATTGTCTTCAAAGCCGGGAATGGGAAAAACAGGAAGAAGGTCATGGTTTCGGCCCACAAGGATGAGATAGGTTTCATGGTCATGGCCATCGACGACAAAGGTTTCCTTACCGTAAGAGGTGTCGGCGGTATCGATGTCATGGCAACCTATTCGAACAAGGTAATCTTCAAGAACGGAACCATAGGAATAATGGGATTGAAAAAGGGACCCGGTGAACCGAAGCAGGATATAACGGACATGTATGTGGATATCGGGGCAACTTCACGAAAGGACGCAGAAAAGAAGGTCAATGTCGGTGATGTTGCATCATATCTGGGTGATCTTGTGAAACTTGGAAACGGCAGGGTGGCATCAAAGGCAATCGATGACCGCATCGGCTGTTACATCGCAATCCAGGCACTCATGAAACTGGACAGTCAGTACAATGATATGTATTTTGTATTTTCATCACAGGAGGAACTGGGGCTTCGGGGTGCAACGGTTGCTTCAAGGGGGATAAAACCCGATATCGGTGTTGCCGTTGACATAACAGGTTCATATGATGTCCCCGGAGCATCAACAGGAAACATGAAGATAGGTGAAGGTGCGGCAATAAAGGTAATGGACCGCTCTGTCATCTGCGATGAGACTGTTGTAGGGACCATGGTGGAAATATGCAGCAGCAACAAGATAAAATATCAGATGGACATACTTCCTTCAGGTGGCACCGATGCAGGGGCAATGAATATTTCAAATGACGGTGTAAGGACCGGAGGAATATCAATACCATCAAGGAACGGCCACAGTCCGGTTTGTGTAGTGGACATGAAGGATGTACAGGCATGTATAGATTTACTTGCCCGTTTTGCAGATACGGAGATAAAGATCTGAGTTTTGGACAGGGGGCAGGCAGTTTATTACCTGTCCCGCTGACCAGGTGATTGATACAGGGGCTTTTATACATTTTTTGTCGGGTTTATGCTAAAAAAACACAAGAAATATTAAATTTACCTTGTATAATACACAGCTATTTATGATATAATTTTTATTGGTTTCAACTGTCCTTTCAGTTTGGGGGATAAATAAATTAAGGTTGGTGATAAGATGGATTCATCCGCAGCAAATGTGTCTTACAAGCGTAATGAGAAAAAAATCTTAAATAAAACCAACGTGATGTTGTATCTTATGATACTTCCACCGTTGCTTTTGTATTACGTATTCCACTACATCCCTATGCCCGGTATAATGCTCGCATTCCAGCGTTATGGAATTTCAGGCTTCAAGTATTGGGTTGGTGTAGAGAATTTCCAGTATATATTCGGTACCCCGTTCTTCTGGCGGGCGTTCAGAAACAACTGGGTTTTTGTTTTCTTCAGTTATGCATTCGTAACTCCGGCTCCAATTCTATTTGCTTTATTGCTTAATGAAATCAGGGTCAAATGGTATAAAAAGACAGTACAGACCATCAGTACACTTCCCAACTTCGTAACATGGGTTGTTATTGCGGGTATATTCATACAGCTCTTGTCACCATCAAGGGGATATGTCAACTACATAGTCCAGTTCTTTGGCGGAGAACCGATTTACTTCCTCTCGAAACCTGCTTTGTTCCCATGGCTGTTTACATTCATGAGGATATGGAAAGGCGTAGGATACAGCTCAATCATTTATCTTGCAGCACTTGCGGGAGTTGATCCCCAGCTGTACGAAGCAGCTGTCATAGACGGTGCGGGAAGGCTGAGGCAGACCTGGCATGTTACATTGCCCGGTATAAGGAATACAATCGTCGTCCTTATAGTTCTTTCATTCTCGCATGTTCTCAGTGGATTGTTCGAGCCAATATTCGTTCTCAAGAATGCTTACATTGAAAGTACTGCAGAAATACTTGATACATATATATTTGAATTGGGTATTACACGCGGCAAGTACTATCTTGCTACTGCAATAGGTTTGTTCAAATCAACTATATCCATGATGCTACTGTTCTTCGCTAACTTCTTAAGTAAACGTGTTACCGAAGACGGCAGAAGCATACTGTAAGGGGGGGGAAGAGAAATGTTAAAAAGATCACTAGGCGAAAAAGTATTCAACGTATTCAATTTAATAGGCTTCTTCCTTTTTACACTTTTGATGCTTATACCCATAACGTTTGTAATCAAGACATCATTGGATGTGTCTCCTGTCGGAGAACTGCAGCTGAGCCTGCTGCCCCAGGAACCATCCCTGTTGTTCTACAGGTTGGTAATACAGGATGAATCGGTCTGGAGACCGTTCATGAACTCAATTATAGTAACTGTCCTTGGTACATCCTTCTCGATGCTGATCAATGCCCTTGGTGCATACACATTGTCAAAGAAGGAATTGCCCGGAAGCAGATTCTTCATTTACTTCCTGATCATCATCCCGATGTTGTTCGGCGGAGGAATAGTACCGAGCTATCTCCTTATCAGGGCACTTGGACTCATAGACACACTGCCTGTTCTGTTTGTACCGAACATGGCAAGCGGATGGAACATGATCCTTATAAGGAACTATTACTGGTCAATACCACAATCACTTGGAGAATCCGCAAGGATTGACGGAGCGCAGGAGTTCACTGTTTTCTTCAAGATAATACTTCCGCTCTCAAAACCTGTTCTTTCTGCTATTGCACTGTTCACCGGTGTTGGCTACTGGAACACATTTATGGCTGCCGTTCTCTATATCAGAGACTCAAGGAAGTACACCTTCCCTGTAAAACTCCGCGAATTGATCATTCTCGGTGGAGACTCTGAGAAGAACTTTGAGGAAATGATGATGCAGCTTGGACTTGACCCGGCGGAACATTACCTTACAATTGAGGGTCTCTCGTCTGCGATGATGATTGTATCAATGGTACCGATAGTATTGATATATCCCTACCTTCAGAAGTACTTTGCAAAAGGTATTATGGTAGGCTCCATCAAGGGCTGATAAAACGGATTTTTTACGGACTTGCAAAAGGACGTATTAAATAAAAAAATATGGAGGGAAAAGAAATGAAAAAGACTAAAGTACTGGGCTTGTTGTTAGTAGTAGTATTTTCACTTTCAGTAATGCTTACCGCATGCGGCGGCACAACTGAATCCGAAACTCCTGCTCCAACAGCAGCACCGACTGCAGCACCGACAGCTGCACCGACTGAAGCCCCGACCGTTGCTCCGACTGAAGCACCACTTGCTGATCCTGAAAAGATTCATCTTGTTGAGTGTCAGTTCTATGGCGACTCAATGCAGAACCTTGAATACAAGGATGCATGGCCGAAGATCGTTGAAGACCATTATGGTGTAACAGTCACAATGACTCACCCCGCAAGGAACAACTACATGGAAGTTATCCAGCTTTCAGCTATGTCAGGCG